>WNFJ01005625.1_pt1 | contig 17245 bp, 21 predicted proteins | sample 5400461 | NCBI WGS metagenome assembly WNFJ01 (sample SAMN13153349, study PRJNA577476) | soil metagenome | isolation source: 115 cm saprolite on Douglas fir-dominated hillslope | place: USA:California | collected 2013-09-17 | reverse complement strand
TCGCTGCTCTCGGGCGTCAAGTTCCGCAACGATGTCATCCAGACCGAGACCGTGGTGATGCGCTCGGTCACCGGCACGGTGCGCTACATCAAGGCTGATCATCGCCAGCTCGACAAATTCCACCTCGATTGAGCAAAAAATGACCGGTACTATCCTGATACGACCGGTTGGTGAAGACGAGCGTGAGGCGTGGAACCCGCTGTGGGCGGACTATCTCACGTTCTATAGGACGGCGCTGACGCGGGACGTCAGCGATCTCGCGTGGACAAGGTTTCACGATCCAGATGAGCCGATGTTTGCACTGGGCGGCTATGTCGATGGCAATCTGGCGGGGTTCGCGCACTACCTCTTTCATCGTTCGACCTGGGCTCCCCACCGATATTGTTATCTGGAAGATCTGTTTGTCGCAGAAGCTGCGCGGGGCCGAGGGCTGGGACGGGCGCTGATCGAGGCAGTTTACGAGAAGGCCCAGGCGGCGAATGCGAGCCGCGTCTATTGGCTGACACAATCGAGCAACGCACAGGCGCGTGCGCTTTACGACAAGGTTGCCGACAATCTCGGATTCATCCAATACCGTAAGGTGCTTTAGATTGGTCCCGAGTAGGTCGTCATTCCGGGGCGTGAGCCAACGGGTCCGGCCTCTGGCCGGCCCGATGACAGGCTCTGCGAGCGAACCCGGAATCCAGAGGTTACGGCACGAGATTCCGGGTTCGCGCTGGCGCGCGCTCCGGAATGACAAAAACAGGGTGCGAGCATGTCTGATGTTTCGGCTGTGAAGGCGCTGGTGTTCGATGTGTTCGGCACCGTCGTGGACTGGCGCTCGAGCCTGATCGCGGATTTCACCAAATGGTCCGAGAAACGCGGCGTCAAGGCAGACTGGACCGCATTGGTCGACGGCTGGCGCGCCGTTTATGCCGCGTCGATGGATGAAGTGCGCAAGCACCCCGAGCGCGGCTATGTGATCCTCGACGTGCTGCACCGAAGGTCTCTGGAAAAACTGGTCGCGCAGTTCTCGATTTCAGGATTGAACGAAGCCGATCTGCATTATCTGATCATGGGCTGGCATCGGCTTCACCCGTGGCCGGACAGCGTCGCGGGCCTCACGCGGCTAAAGACAAAATACATCATCGCTCCATTGTCGAACGGCAATGTCGCGCTTTTGACCAACATGGCGAAATTCGCAGGCCTGCCGTGGGACCTGGTGCTGTCAGCGGAGTTGTTCGAGCATTACAAGCCTGACCCCGAAACCTATCTCGGCGCCGCCCGCCTGCTCGGCCTGCCGCCCGAACAGGTGATGATGGTCGCAGCCCACAACCACGACCTCAAGGCCGCGCAGAAGCTGGGGCTGAAGACCGCCTTCGTCGCGCGCCCGACCGAATACGGCCCCTTGCAGAAATACGATTTCGAGGCGACAGGCGACTGGGATATCATCGCGAAAGATTTTAACGGGATAGCCGAGCGGATGGGCTGTTAGGCTGGCGCCGCGTATTCTATCGTCATCCTGAGGGACGCGCACTTGCGCGCGTCTCGAAGGATGGGCCACAGACTGTCATCCTTCGAGGCTCGCCGAAGAGGCTCGCACCTCAGGATGACGACCTGTGCGAGTTTGGCCGAAGTAATTACTATCCCTATCTTCCCAGAGCATCATGACGCTCCCTGCATCCGCATTGCCCGTCGAATCGCCGCCGGCGTTTCTCGGCGTTGCGCAATCCGTCACCGGAAAACTGTGGCGCGACCGGCTCGATGCCCGCGGCGCCGCGCGCGCACTCGCGATCGCGCAACGCTATCAATTGCCGGAGATGCTGGCGCGGGTGCTGGCGGGGCGCGATGTCGGGATCGACGCGGTCGAGGATTTTCTCGATCCGACCATCCGCAAATTGATGCCCGATCCGCACACGGTGACACAGATGGAGGTGGCGGCGAAACGCATCGCGGGCGCGGCCAGGCGAAACGAAAAAGTCGCGATCTTCGGCGATTACGATGTCGACGGCGCCACTTCGGCGGCGCTGTTGGCATGGCACCTGCGCCATTGCGGGCTTGATCCGCTGATTCATATTCCCGACCGGCTTTTCGAGGGCTACGGCCCCAACACCGAGGCGGTCCGTATGCTTGCGGGCAAGGGCGCCACGCTGCTGGTGGCGGTGGATTGCGGCACCACCAGCCTCGAGCCGCTGGCCGAAGCGCGACGGCTCGGGATGTCGGTCGTCGTCATCGATCATCATCAATGCGGCGATCAATTGCCCGAGGTGGACGCGCTGGTGAATCCAAACCGGCTGGATGACCTTTCAGGCCTCGGCCATCTCGCCGCGGTCGGCCTCGTGCTGGTCACGCTGGTCGCGGTCAATAGGGAATTGCGCGAGCGCGGATTCTGGACCGGCGAAATGCCGGAGCCTGATCTCCTGGGCATGCTGCATCACGTGGCGCTCGGCACTGTCGCCGATGTCGCGCCGCTAACCGGGCTCAATCGCGCCTTCGTTGCAAAGGGCCTGATCGCGATGCGGCGCCGCGATCATGTCGGCCACACCGCGCTGATGGACGTGTCTCGGCTGAACGGGCCACCCGAGGCCTGGCATCTCGGCTTCATGCTCGGCCCGCGCATCAACGCTGGGGGCCGGATCGGGCGCGCCGATCTCGGCGTGCGGTTATTGCTGGAAGCCGACGTATCCGAAGCGGCAAGGATCGCCGCGGAACTTGACCGGCTTAATACCGAGCGCCGCGTCATCGAACAGATGGCGGAGGCGCAAGCGGAAGCCGAGGCGCTGGCCTCGCTCGGGCTTGAAGACAAGGGGTCAGTGATCGTCACGGCGTCGGAAGGCTGGCATCCCGGCGTGGTCGGCCTGGTCGCGTCACGGCTCAGGGAAAAATTCTCGCGGCCTGCGTTTGCCATCGCGCTGGAGCCGGGCGGCATCGGCACCGGCTCGGGCCGCTCCATCTCCGGCGTCGATCTCGGCAAGGCGGTGCGGCAGGCGGTGAAAGACGGATTGCTGATCAAGGGCGGCGGTCACGCCATGGCCGCTGGCGTAACGTTGCGCAAAGAGAGATTGGCCGAATTCCGCGCCTATATGGAAAGCGCGCTGGCGCATGACGTCGCGAATTCGCGGCATGAAAATGAGCTGTTCATCGATGGCGCGGTGAGCGCGCGGGCGGTGACGCCGGAACTGGTTGCAACGCTCAATCGCGCCGCGCCCTTCGGCAGCGGCAATCCCGAGCCCGTGGTGGCGCTGCCGTCGCATCAACTTGTCTATGCGGACGAGGTAGGACAGGCGCATCTGCGCTTAAGATTCAAATCCGGCGACGGCTCGATCGTGAACGGCGTCGCGTTTCGCTCGATCGGCTCAAAGCTCGGCAGCGCGTTGACCGGGCATCGCGGCCAACCCTTGCATGTCGCGGGATCGCTCGCGCTCGATCGCTGGCAGGGCACCGAGCGCGTGCAGCTCCGCGTAATCGATGTCGCCGTACCGGATCAGGGACCGGCGGTGATCAGGTAGCCTCCATACCGTCATTCCGGGGCGAGGCGAAGCCTCGAACCCGGAATCCAGAGATAATCAGGCCGGGATTCCGGGTTCGCGCTAACGCGCGCCCCGGAATGACGAGGTCAGTCGGTCCCCGCGCGCGAGCTACCCGCCCTGCCTCAATCGCGCCAGCACCTTCAGTCCGCCGTAGCCGTCCGCCGGTAATAGCCCCATCTTGGTCTGATAATCCTTCACCGCCTTCATGGTGTCATTGCCGACGCGGCCGTCGGTGCCGCCGGTGTCAAAGCCGGCTTTTGTCAGTCGGGTCTGCATCTCCTGGACTTCGGCAAGCGTCAGCGCGCGCTCCGAGCCGGGGAACGGCTGAATGAAGGGCGGCGCACCTAAAATGCGGTCGCCGAGATGGCAGATCGCCAGCGCGTAGTTCATGGAGGGGTTATAGCTGCGCACCGCATAGAAATTCGGGCCGAGCAGGAATGCCGGTCCGCCTTGCACCGGCACCCACATCTGCGCGCTCGCATTCGGCTGCGGAAATGGCTGGCCGTCGGCGCGTTGCACGCCGGCGCTGGACCACGCCGCGTAGGTCCGGTTGCCGCTAGAGGCCCCTCCTGGCGCGCGCACTTCATAGCCCCAATGTTCGCCGCGGTGATATTTGCCGCGGTTGACCAGGAACCGCGCACTGGAGCCGAGCGCATCGTCGGGCTTGCCAAACGGCGAGACCCGGCCATCGCCATCGTAGTCCATCCCGACATTGAGCCAGACTTCGGGCATCCACTGGGTATGCCCCATCGCGCCGGCCCATGAACCCCGCATCTCCTCAGGGCTACTCCAGCCGCGATCGACGATCTTCAACGCATTGATCAGCTCGGTTTCCCAATAGGCGCGGCGGCGCGGCTCGTTCCAGGCAAGCGCTGCGAGCGATGGAAATACTGGCCGCATATGGTTCTGCTGCACCAGCGGATCGCCATAGGCGGATTCGACGCCCCACAGCGCCAGCAGCGTGCCGCGTTCGACGCCGAAATCTTTTTCGATCCGTGCAAACAGCGCCTCGTGCTTCTTCAGCGCTTCCTTGCCCGCGATGATGCGCCAGTCCGAGACGCGGCGATTGATATATTGCCAGATCTGCTCGTTGAACTCGGGCTGGTTCCGCATCTGCTTGAACACGGACATGTCCGGTTCGATGCGGCCCATCACGCGAGTCCAGGTCGCGTCCGAAACGCCTTTCGCCAACGCCCGCGCGCGAAAGCCGTCGCGCCATTGGTCGAAGCCCGGCGGTGCTGTGGCAAATGCCGCAAAGGGATGCACGAGCAGAGCACCCGCGCCAAGGCCGGATCGGAGCAACGTGCGGCGCGTCGGTGTTTTCGGAGAATCAGCGTGCTTCATCAGGATAGTCTAGCGGGGCGGGAAGGGTCGCGGCAAAGGTCGTCATGCCGCTGGAACTTGCCATCCTGCTTCAGCTCTGCGGCAATTTTGGACAACCGGCGCCACCGCGCCGAGGATCAGTTATCGCTGCCTTCGTGCGCGTCGGGATGGATCACATCCTCCGGCAACGCATGAGCCACGGCGGGCGACGGCACGGCATCGGGACCGATCTCGCGCCCGCGTCCGTGGATCAAACGCTCATAGGCTGAAACCAAGGTCACGTAGGGATTGACCCAGAGCCAACCGTCGCGCGTGAAAACCTGCACATCGAAATGCAAATGGCGGCTGGTGCCATTGGGGTGGTCCAGGTAATTCGAGACCACGCCGATCTTCTCGCCTTCCTCGACGTGCCGTCCGTTCAGAATGCCGTCAGCATCCATTCTCATCGGATTCATATGCATGTAGCGAAAGCGAATGTGTTCGTTGCGGGTGTTGATCTGCAGCGTTGCCCCCTCCTGCTTCAGCGAACGGATCACTGTGCTGTCCCGGACAGCGACCACCGCCCGTTGTTTGGGATCGCAGCGGTCGGGACCTTCGTTAACAGCCGAACACGGCGCCGGACGAATATCTTGGCCCTGATGGCCAAATCCGCCGGGGCACTGTCCGACGCCAAAACTTCGAGCTTCGCAGAAGCTATCCTGCCATGGATAGCTGGTATTGCTGCCAATCGACTCGTCGATCGGTCCGTCGCGCGATCGGCGGTTTCGGAATGATTGCGAGTGGACGAAGGCAGGCGCCTTTTGCAGCGGAAATCGAATTTGCGAATAAGCGGTGAAGTCAGCGCGGCCACCCTCTCTGCGATAGCCGCTGTTGGCAATGATGTCACCGCTCGGGCGATAGCTGAAATCGGGCGACCGTTGTGCCGGCCGCTCGGCAATCCCGGATGGCATATCCATTCGCGGCCGCGAGGGCAGGCCGCCGGCGATACGCAGGGCTTTCAGGAAACGCTCGGCGACCGGATAAGCCTCGCGGCAGGCAAGCCGCCGCGCGCGCGGGCTACTGTCGAGACACTGGATCGACACCACATAGGGCACACCGAAGCGCGTGAAGGCGTAACGCACATAGCCTTCGCGGATGAAGCGGCGCAGATCGGGGAATTGCGCCGATAACGCCTTGACCGGCTCGCCCTTGCCGCCGAGGGGATCGCGGATGTCGTAGGTAACGATCGAGCCGGTGATCTGCACTTCGACAGGTTTGGCAAAGGTTCGCTGCGGCACGCCCTCGCCGGCGCCGGGCTCGAGCGAGAACACCGCGTCGTAGCCGGCAGGCCCCGCGTCAAACAGCTCCGCGGGACGGAAGTCGGCCTGATAGCGCGACAGCGAGAGGCTCGCCGGCGCGCCGTTCAGTCGTGCATCGAGAAATGCCGCGATGTCCAACGGCAGCAGCACCGGCACCGGACTGCGCCCTATCCCTGCGAAGATCTGCGAAGTCACCGCGTTCAGTTGCACTAGCGCCGGCATCGAACGCGGATCGGCCGCAGGTAGCCGGCGCTGGCCCAAAAACGTGAAGGCGGGCGCGACGGCCGGCTGCGTGTTGATCTCGGATCGCAGCTGATCGAGAGCTGCGCGCCATTCGACGTGGACCGCCGTGATCGCAGGCGTTCTGAATTCATCGGCTGCAAGGACCGTCGTGTCGGCAAGGAACAGGAAGAACGTTGCCAGCAAGCACGCGACGGACCGGTCAGCCTTGGTACCCAATGCGTCGTCCCCCGGCGCCCATCTTGCCTGTAGTCTAATCCTTGGCGCGCTCGACGTAAGATCCGTCTTCGGTCATGACCACGATGCGCGTCCCTGTTCCGATATGCGGCGGCACCGCCGTGCGCACGCCGTTGGAGAGAATAGCAGGCTTGTAGGATGACGACGCGGTTTGCCCCTTGGTGACCGGCTCGGTTTCCACAACTTCCAGCGTCGCGCGTTGCGGCATCTGGATTGCCACCGGAATGACCCCGTGAAGCGAAAGCTTGACGGTCATGTTCTCCTGCAAATATGGCGCGGCACTGCCGATGATGTCCTTGGGCACCCGAACCTGATCATAGGTCTCGGCATTCATGAAGTGAAATCCGTCGGCATCTTCGTAGAGATAGTTGAAGTTGTGATCCTCGATGGTCGCCTTCTCCACCTGGTCGGTGGTCTTGTAGCGCTCGGACCCGTCGCTGATTCGGCGCATTTCGATCTGGCTGACCGGTGTTCCCTTGCCGGGGTGGATGTTCTCGGCGGTCAGAACCACGTAAAGCTTGCCGTCTTGTTCGATGACGTTGCCCTTGCGAATAGAACTGGCGATGACTTTCAAAGCTGTTTTTCCTGATATTCTGGCCCGCGACCGATCCGGACACAGGCGTCCCGAGGCCATTGAGGCGGTTTTCGTGCTGCAACATACTGATTTTGCCAATCGATACCAGCGTTTTACGGAACTGATGGTGCGGCTCGTTGATGGCCAACAACGATCAGCTTTCGCGCCCGTGGACGCCTGCGCAGGACGCCCGGCATCTGGCCATTTGTGGCCTCGATAAAACGCTGTACAAGTCCTGTCATTCCGCTGGCGCGCGGGGACTCTTGACAGCCTTGGCGTTGTTCTCGGCGAAGTCGGGAGGGACTGAGAATGCCCCCGTCTTGAGGTCATAGACACAGCGCCAAGCCTCGATCCATGGGGACGGTTTTTCTTCACCCTGTGTGTCGAACGACAGGCTGATCACGATGTAGCGACCGTCGGGCCAATGCTGTCCCATCCAGGCATAATTTTCTTCCATTCCCTTGAGCAGGTTCGCCTGCGCGTGATCGAGCGAATACGGGTCCTTTGGGTCCCGATGCATCCCCTTTGATGCCGGCGTACTGAAGAAATAATCCCAGGCCAGATCGCCAAGGGGCTTGGCCGTCGCCGGTGAAAAACGGTACCCCTTCCTTCGATACAAAAAGAGCGTCTGATAGCCGGCTCCCAGTTTTTGCATCCGCACCAACCACTGACTGTCCGGGCTAAATCGAAATCCAGCCGCGTAACCCGCCAGATCGTCGCCCTCGCTGGGATTCAGAAGAAAAGCATGCCGATGATCCGCGTCAAAGGTCCAGAATTGGTAGAGGCGACCCTGATCTTTCAGGACTTTGGAATACTGCTCCACCCGCACCGTTTGGTCGGGGGATGTAAAAGTGTCTTCTGCATTCAGCTTGAAACCAGTCCGGGGGCCATCAGCACTGGCCGGCGCTACCGTGGCGATACTAAGCAAGAGCAGAGTCCATGTTGCTCGTAATTTGTGATCAAACATAGCTTTGTTCCAGGTTCACGGTTAGTCACCGAGATGGTGCCAATGGTTCGGACAGATACCTAGATTTTCAGCAGATGACGCAACAACACAAATGGCCCGGATGACCCAACACCCGATTGGCAAAACTGCCTGCGAACCGTCGCCTTGGTGGACGCCTGCGCGGCACGCCGACATCAGGCCGTTTTTGGCGGCGCGGAGCGCCATCACCAGGGCTATCAGGGCGTGGTTCGATGAGCAGGGTTTTGCCGAGGTCGAAACCGGCATTTTGCAGGTTTCACCGGGCAATGAGACCCATTTGCATGCGCCGCGCACCGAACTTGACCGCGCCGATGGCGCGCGCGCGACGCGCTATATGCGAACCTCGCCGGAATTCGCCTGCAAGAAATTGCTGGCTGCCGGCGAGCAGAAGATCTTTGAGTTTGCGCGGGTGTTTCGCGACCGGGAACGTGGCGATCTGCATCTTCCCGAATTCACCATGCTGGAATGGTACCGCGCCAATGAGGCTTATGATGCGGTCATGGCTGATAGCCTGGCCGTGATCGCCCATGCCGCGCAGGCAACCGGCATCGGGCGATTTTCGTTTCGCGGCAAGGTCGCCGATCCATTTACCGAGCCGGAGCGGTTGACGGTAGCGGCGGCGTTCGAGCGCTATGCCGGGATCGATCTGCTTGCCACCATAGCGGGCGGCAACGGCGACCGCGCAAGGCTCGCGGCAGCGGCAAGAAAGCGGGTGCGGATCACCGATGACGACAGCTGGTCCGACATTTTCAGCAAGGTATTGGTCGAGCACGTCGAACCAAAGCTGGGGCAGGGGCATTTGACGGTATTGTTTGAATACCCGGCGCCGGAAGCAGCGCTGGCGCGCGCCAAGCCGTCCGACCCGCGCATCGCCGAACGTTTTGAGATTTATGCCTGCGGCGTCGAACTTGCCAACGGGTTTGGCGAGTTGACGGATGCGCGGGAACAGCGCCTTCGCTTTACCCGCGCCATGGACGAAAAGCACCGGCGCTACGGCGAACGCTACCCGCTCGACGAGGATTTTCTCGCCGCAATCGCACACATGCCGGAAGCAAGCGGGGTCGCGCTCGGCTTTGACCGGCTGGTGATGCTGGCGAGCGGCGCGGTCCGGATCGATCAGGTGGTGTGGACGCCGCCGGCGGGTGAGGCATGAGCAGGACCACGTCAGTCACAACGTTGCGCGAGCCCGCCGAGCTGGTCGCCCACGGCCTTGCGCCTGCGGCTGATCTTCCCGATCTGGAGAGGGTCGCGGCGCGCTACGCGGTGGCGGTGACGCCGGACATGGCCGCGCTGATCGACCCCAGGGACCCCGACGATCCGATCGCACGGCAGTTCATTCCGAGCGCCGAGGAATTGACGACTCAGCCGAGCGAGGATGCCGATCCGATCGGCGATCACGCGCATTCGCCGGTTGCCGGCATCGTGCATCGCTATCCCGACCGGGTGCTGCTCAAGCTGGTTCACATTTGTGCGGTATATTGCCGTTTTTGTTTTCGCCGCGAAATGGTCGGGCCGGGCAAGGCGACCGCGCTGTCGCATGCCGCCTATAACGGCGCGCTCGACTATATCCGCGCGCATCCGGAAGTGTGGGAGGTGATCCTGACCGGCGGCGACCCCCTGATGCTGTCGCCGCGGCGGCTCACTGAAGTCATGGCGGACCTTGCTGGCATCGATCACGTCAGGATCATCCGGATTCATACCCGGGTCCCGGTTGCGGACCCGGCGCGTGTCAGCCGCGAAATGGTCGCTGCGCTGAAGGTCAAGGGTGCGACGACCTGGCTGGCGCTGCACGCCAATCACGTCAGAGAATTGACCGGCCAGGCCCGCGCCGCCTGCGCCGATATCATCGATGCCGGCATTCCCATGGTAAGCCAGTCGGTACTGCTGCGGGGCGTCAATGACGACGCCGCGGCGCTGGAGGCGCTGATGCGCGCCTTTGTCGAATGCCGGATAAAACCCTATTACCTGCATCACGGCGATCTCGCGCCCGGTACGGCGCATCTGCGCACCACGTTGGCGCACGGCCAGCAATTGATGCGTGCCCTGCGGGGACGGGTCTCCGGACTATGCCAGCCGGATTACGTCGTCGATATTCCGGGCGGCCACGGCAAGGCGCCGGTCGGTCCGAATTATCTGTCGGATGCAAATTCTTTTTCCCGGGAACGTGAACAGCCCGGGGAAACGCGCTATCGTATCATTGATTATTGCGGCGATGTTCATCTCTATCCTCCGGAGCCATGATTGATAGATGACAGACGGAGGAAGTGCGGCGCCGGAGCCGCCGGACGACCAAGACAATCGCAACGTCAAGAATGCGGTGATGGTTGGTGTCATTGTCGTGCTGGTGGTGGCGGGAACTTGGTTGTTTAACGCCATGATCGACATCCGAAAGGCCCAAGACTGCGCCGCCCAGGGGCGCCGCAATTGTGCGGAGATCGAAGTTCCCGATCGGGCGCGATAGATGATTTCTCTGGAATGGGAGAAGCAAGATGCGAAAGTTCGTCACGACAAAGTTGATCTGGATAGCGGCGCTGCTGATCCTGAACGGCGGTCCGGTAGCAATCGCGCAGACCGGAGGCACCGCAAAATTACCGACCGCGAATCCGGCCGCACCACCACCGCCGGAGGCCCCGATCGGCCACCGCCAGCCGCGCGCCGATCAGGTGCCCTCGGAGAAAAACCTCAGCAATCCGAACGATCCGGCCAACAAGGAAGACGCTGCCCTCGACCGCAAGATCAAGAGCATTTGCCGCGGCTGCTGAAGCGCGCTGAATCGATCAGGCGTTGCGCGCGGCGAGCGCCACTCCGATCAGCGAGGCGCCGCCGAACAAGAGATTGATGCCGACCAGAAGCCCGATCGCCCATTCCGCCGAGCCCGGGAGCCCGGCGATGATCATCGCGGCAATCAGAATGTCCAACAGGCCCGCGAACAGCATCCAGCTCCAGCGCTCGGATAATTCGCGGCGATGCTCCAAGGCGTACATGATGGTGGCGACGCCCTCGGCGAGGAAATAGGCCCCGACCACGATGGTGAGGGTCAACGTGCCCTGCACCGGCTTCGCCAGCAGGATGATGCCGGCGCCAATCGCCAGAATCGCCGAAATCAGCGACCACCAGAAGCCAGGCATCTGTCGGGCCCAGAACGTCAGCGCCAGTCCGGCGATCCCGCTGATCAGAAACATCCAGCCCAGAAAAATAGTGACGGCAAGGCTCGCAAGCGGCGGCACGATGATTGCTGCGAGCCCCAGAACGACGAGCAGGATGCCTTCGATCAAAAAGGCCTTCCAATGATCGCGTACCGCAGCGCGCATTTCGGATTGCAGCCTGGTGACGTCTTGGGGAAAGGTCATGGAAAATCTCCTGATGCTGGCGACGCAGGATGACGCCCCATTATGGCGCCCTAATATGACGTTCGCCAATGCCGCCGAGTCAAATTAGTTCGTTGAACGCGGGCTTGAGCGAGGCGAGACGGTGCGGGCTAGCCATGGCCGGGCGCGGAGGAAAAGCCCTCCGACGCGGTGCGCATCCGGTTGCGACCGAGAATGTAGATCGCCGTGCTGGTTAGCAATAGCGCGCTGCCGATCAGGATAGAGGCGAGGCCGATCGGAACGAGCACGAGCGCCATGTTGCGTTCGGGATTTGCCAGCCAGTGATGGATCGATGTCAGCACAAAAGCCAAACCGGTAAATCCGGCGCCGCCGCCTACCACCAGCAATGCCCACATCCGTCGCAGCTGGCTTAGCCGCTCGCGTGCGATTTCGGTGCGCGGCGCGTGATGACGGCCAACCCGCCGCACCAGGCGCACCGCAAACGCGATTGCGCTGAACCCGATCAGCACGCTCGCCGATCCCAGCATTATTCTGGTCGATGCATCGAAGTCGGGGGTTTGCTGCAGCGTCAGCAGCGGGAAATCGAAACCCGCATGCAGCGCAAGTGGCGCAAACAGCATCAGGATTCGGCTCGAAATGCGCGCCCAGTCGCGATGGCGCCGGTGCGCGCCCAGTGCAGTGCCGGATCGCCCGATGGCGAGATAGGCGCCGGCGATGATGCCGAGAGCGCCGTGGAACGGCACGGTCAGGACGCTGCGTAACGCGGCCAGCGATTGCCACATTTCCGCGTGCCGCACGAGATAAGCGAGGTTTTCGTAGGCCGCAAAACCCAGCCCCGCCGCCGCGCCATAGACCACGGTGTCCATCGGATCGGCGAGAGGCCGGCGCCGCAGCGAAACGGCGACAATGACGAGAATCTTCACGGTTTCCTCAGGGAGCGCGACCCCGAAGACGGAATGCAAGGCTCGCTCCGCCCAAGGGCTTTCGGGAGCTGCCAATATCGATGCAAACGGCGCGCGTGCCACGCCCAACAGCGAAATGCTGGCGGCGCCAAGCAGAAAGGCGGTCCAGACCTTGGCGGGCGGGCCCGGGCGCTCATCGGCGGCGATTACAAGCCACAGTAACAGCAGCGCGGGCGCTACTGCCGCGGTCCCGATTACGGTTGGAAGGGCTTCAAGGAGGTTCATCAGAATGGCAAATATGCCATTTTTCGGCGCTATCTACCGCGCGAAACGCCGGCGGGAGTGCGACCGCAAGCCGCGGGCAATGATCGCATCCGGGCTCGCCCGGTGCGCCATCCGTTCAGCAGCCGCGGCAGATATTCTTCAGCCGCGCATTCATCCGCACGTCTTCCGCGCTGATCGTATCTACATATTCGGCTTTCGAAACTGGAGCCCGCTGCGGCTGGGTTGCGGCAGCGGGCGGAGCGGCCCTGTCGTAGCATGCCAATCTGGCAGCGGCCTCCGACATCGATTTGCAATCGCCCGTCTGGGCGACCGCAGGTTGGGACAACGCGCAAATCGCGACGAGCATGACAAAGAGTTTCATTTCGGCCCCTTTTGCCCGGAACCGGCCACGAAATGCGGGCGCTTCCGAAGCGAACGGCGATTATTCATTCAGATCAAATAGTTTGCCGGATTCTCGCGAGCAAAATGCCCGCAATCGAGCGCCATGTCCATGGTGAATTGCAAAGCAGGAAAATGCGCAGGCTCTAGCGAAATGCGCCTGCGTGATACGTTCTTTCATCGTCCAGCAGGGAGGCGCACCGGGTGATATCGTTTCGCGGAGCAGAGACACACACACGATCCGTCCTTAAAGCCGTCAGCTGGCGAACTTTGGGAACCCTCGACACCTTTGCGATCAGCTGGTTTTTCACGGGAAGGATCGAGATCGCGGGCTCGATTGCGGCCCTCGAAATCGCAACCAAGATCGCCTGGTATTACCTTCACGAGCGCGTCTGGGCAGCCATCCCCTGGGGCCGGCGTTAGCTTTGACCGCGTTCGCGAGCCGCCTTGGCTGCAAGTCTGCGCAAGCTGGCGCTCCCTAGCGGAATCGAACCGCTCTCTCCACCGTGAAAGGGTGGCGTCCTAACCGATAGACGAAGGGAGCAAAAACGTCCGCCTCGCCACGACCGGCCCGGTCGCGGCATCGCCGTTTCGCTTTGGTCGCAAACAAATACACCCGGCAAATCAACACTTTAGCTTGGGATGATGCCGTGCCGAACCCGGACCGTCGCGAATGATCCCGATGGCGGCGGGCGAACGTATAGTGGCGTTTGCGCGGCCGGGCAAGCCGCCGGGAATCCCGTTTTGAGCGTAAAGGAGACGGTAAATGAAACATCTCCCGTGCAACGCAAAAACCCTTAATCCTTTGTGAACTGTCAACGGTTTTTAAAGCCTGTTGCGGTAAGGATGTGGCCAAAGCCTTTTGGATTCAGGTTTATCGCAACAAATTGCTCTACTTTAACGACTGCCGCCTATTCTGCTCGTAGAACCGGTATGCGCTTTTGCGGAATACGCGCTGGAGCAACTGAAATGGACGCAGAAATAAAGCCGCGGGACCCGCGCAAATCGCTGCGCCAGCCCGGCTGGATCACCTTCGAAGGCGGCTTCGCGGCACGCGAGTGCATCGTGGAGGATTTGTCCTCCACGGGCGCGAAAATCACGGTTGACGAGCCCATCGTGCTGCCGCCCAGTTTCCGGCTGGCGTTTGCGCGCGATGCGCGGACGGGACGTAATTGTGAAGTGGTCTGGCGCCGCGGCCAGTCGGTTGGCGCCAAGTTCGTCCGGTAGCATCGACCGGTCAGACGCAACGAAAGAGGATGCGAAACACCTCCTTGCGATCGTCGTTCACCTGCGTGACGATCGGCGGTGCTTTCAGCATCGGAGTGGGTAGCTCCGGCGGTCCGCGCTCAGCCCAACGAGGCGAGGTGCATTGCCACTCGATATCATCGTTCCCATCGTGATGAGTTGCGCGCTGCTGTGGTGGGTGAGCCGCGGCATGAACTGGACCACGCGGCTGGTGGTGACGGTCATCACCCTTGTCGTGATCATTTGTATTCTGCTGTTCGAACGCTCCGGGCTTTAGCGCCGCCCGTCTCATGACATCGGCGGCGCGACGAATTGCGCAAATCCGGCTCGGCCCGCGAACTGCGCGAACCAGCGTTCGAGATGCGGCAGTTGTGGTTTGCTGATGCCTTTGACCCCGAACCAGCGCCTGGCGTAGGCGCCGAGCGCGATATCGGCAAGCGTGAAATCATCGCCTTCGATGAAGCGCCGCGTCGCCAGCTGCGCGTCGACAATGCGCCATTGCACGGCCTCGGCGTCGGCATCCTTCTGGATCGCGATCATGTCCCGCTGCTCGACCCGCGTTCGCACCAGCGCCCAAAACACCGGCCGATCGACTGGCTGCAAGGTCGAAAGCGTCCAGTCGAGCCACCGGTCGACATTGGCCCGCCGTCTCGGCGCCTGTGGATAAATCGCAGCTCCCTCGCGATAGGCGAGCACGAGGTAACGCATGATCGAATTCGATTCCCAGAGCACGAAATCGCCGTCCACCAGCGTCGGCACCCGCCCGTTCGGATTCATCGCGAGATAGTCGGGGTCGTGATTCCTGCCGAACTGCATTCCCGCATCGATGCGCTCGTAAGCGAGATCGAGTTCGCTTAAGCACCACAGCACTTTTTGAACATTGACCGAATTAGTCCGGCCCCAGATCGTGAGTTGCCCCTGTTTGATGTTCGACACGATTGTTCGCTCCCGATGATCAGATCTCGCGGTCATATCGGAATTTTTACGAAAAAGCGCGCCGCATCCGAATTACAGCGACGGCGCGCTGCAAAAAAAGCCCCGCCATCAGCGGGGCCCGATTTGCGGCTGGATGCCGATCGCTTGGCCGGTATTGGCACGCCCAGCAGCCAAAGCAGAATTCCACGTCCCATTATCTCCTCCATCAATTTTTAGTCGATGGGAGAACGCGGCAGACAACGTCATTTTCCTTCGGAAGCGACGGAACGAATTTCCAAGATGGCGCGCCGCGTACAGGGCTTTACCAATGTCCGGTGTTTGGCATCGAGGCCCACGGCTCCGCCGGCGGCTTGGCATCGCCCTTTTGCAAAAGCTCGATCGAATGGAGATCTGGCGAGCGGACGAAGGCCATCTGGCCGTCGCGCGGCGGGCGGTTGATGGTGATGCCCATTTTCTTCAGGCGATCGCAGGTCGCGTAGATGTCATCGACTTCGTAGGCGAGGTGGCCGAAATAGCGGTCCTCGCCATATTTCTCCTCGTCCCAATTGTAGGTGAGTTCGACCAGCGGTGCGTCGCGGCCTTTAGAGGCCTTCAGCAGACCCTCGTCTTCAGGGGCGCACAAGAACGCCAGCGTGTATTTCGCCTTGTCGTTGTCGACGCGACGGACTTCCTTCAATCCCAGTGCATCTCGGTAGAATTTCAGCGCGGCATCGAGATTGCGGACGCGCAGCATGGTGTGGAGATAACGCATGTTTCCTGTCTCCCTGGAGATATTGAAGAGATGGCTTTGGTTTCGCCGCATTCAATAGCAGCAAAATGCGGACGAGGGCAGGGTGGTGCCGGCGGGCCAATGCGTTCGTGCTCTTCAACGCAAGGTGAACGCGATGTTGCCGGCCTTTGCGACAGGCATCACCCCCGGCGGCGTGCCTCAAGCCCGCTCTGGTTCGCCGGTCCGCAGAATGCGCGAGGCAGCGGAAGCCTGCGGCTCAAGCTTCGCAATTCGAGCCTCGTATTCGGACGCGAGATCCGACAGCCTTTTTTGGGTGAAGGGGTCGGCGTGTTCGGGAGACGGCGGCAGCGTTCTGCCTGTTCTTTCACAGTAGCTAAATCCATCGCTGATAACCAGACATATACCAGATTCCGTAATACTTTCGGGATTCCATAATAGCCTTATGCCTCAATAGTTTCTTTCCGGTTTCCGACGCCGCGAGCCGCGGTTCCATTCGGGTCCCGCATGGCTCCCTGCTCTCAGGTTTCATTCCCGCTGCGTTGTCTCCTTGGAGAAGGAGGACACCATGCCGACGTATCGGGCATACATGATTGATAGAGACAATCGCGTAGCGTCGTACAAACCCATCGACGCCGACACAGATGCGGAGGCCCTCAAGGCCGCTCGCCAATTTGTGGACGGCTATGATGTGGAGGTCTGGTATCTCGATCGGAAGATCGGGCGGCTTGAACACGCGAAAAAGTAGTCTTTATGTGTGTTGAGTATCGTAGATGTGTGTTGAGTATCGAAGCGAAATGAAAACCCGCCAGCATCCGAGGACACTGGCGGGGTTCTTTCATGCTTTCATCTCTTTCGAGGTTGCTGCACTTGGCAAAACAAATTTCAGGAGGTTTTTTTCACGATCCAGTCTGAGGTCGATTGCATTTTCAGGAGGGTCTGATGCGCGACGACGAACGGTGTAACGAAACAGCCGGTCGTAGGGCTGCACTCCTTCGAATCTGACGGCGGCATCCGATCAAGTCTTTCCTTGCCGGTTCCGTGACGCGTCCGGGAACCCTGGTTCCCTTGCAACCATTCCAAAAACGTCTGGGTTGATTCGCATGTCTTATGGGAGGACACGCGCATGAAAAAGGCATTAGCAATCTTGGCAACGGTTGCCACCGTTGGCGCAACCACCGTGACCGCGCCGGTTGAGGCGCGTGGGATCGGTCCCGGATTAGCGTTCGGCTTGGCTGCTGGTGCGCTCACCGCCGGAGCGATCGCCGGGCCGGGAT
>WNFJ01578897.1_pt1 | contig 17261 bp, 15 predicted proteins | sample 5400461 | NCBI WGS metagenome assembly WNFJ01 (sample SAMN13153349, study PRJNA577476) | soil metagenome | isolation source: 115 cm saprolite on Douglas fir-dominated hillslope | place: USA:California | collected 2013-09-17 | reverse complement strand
TACCTCGCGCCCGACGGCTATGTCGTCTCCTTGCAGAACTGCCTCAATGAAGAGCGCATCGCGGGCGTCGTCGGCTGGGGCAAGACCGTGGGCATGGTGGCCTCGCTGATCTCGGTCGACATGTTCGAGCCCGCCCGCATCCGCCGCACGGTCGCCAAGGGCGGCGACAAGCACACGGTGTTCCGCGTCGGCGAGGTCCATGGCCGCATCACCATCGACAGCGCCAAGACCACCACCAACCTGTGGGGCGAGCGCTGGTCCAAGCTCTGCCAGAACGGCATGAAGAACGGCGTCTCGGCGGCGACCGGCCTCACCGGCGCCGACTGCGACCGCAACGACGCCATCCGCCGCTTCTCGATCAAGCTCGGCGGCGAGGCGGTGCGGGTCGGCCAGGCGCTGGGCTACCACATCGAGAAGATCGGCAAGATGGAGCCCGAGACGCTGGCCAAGGCGTCGGAGGGCGACAAGGCGGCGCTCGACGAGATCGAGACCATCCTGCGGCCCGGCTCCAACACCAACCCCAACCCGCGCGCCGACATCCAGCGTCCGTCGATGGCCCAGGACATCCGCAAGGGCCGCCGCACCGAGATCGAGTTCATGAACGGCTACATCGCCGACCGCGGCACCTATATCGGCGTGCCGGCGCCGACTCACGCCAAGCTGACGGAGATCGTCAAGAAAGTGGAACGCCAGGAAGTGAAGGCCGCACCGGCACTGCTGGGCGGCTGACAATCACGGCGGCGCTTATTCGACCCACGGGCTGAAGTCCATGTTCGTCGGGTTATCGGGACCGGTCAGCGCATTCATGTCGGCCGTCGTCTGCTGGGCCATCTTCTGCAAATAGACGTCATGGGCGTGCTGGTCGCCGATGTAGAGACATCCGCAGACGGTGGGATCGGAGTAGATCCACACGGTCTTGCCTTTATGGGTTGTCTTCGTGAGCTTGTGCGGCGGGAGGCTGTTGAACGACGCTATCTGTGACGGCGTCTTCGGCGGAGTCGCCTTGAAACCCGAGGCGGACAGCGTGTCTTCCTTCAATTTCGCGTTGCTCGCGCAGGCCGCCACGGCAATGCACAGGCTCGCAACAGCGAGGATTCGACCGAACGGCTTCACCACGACCTCCGCAGTCAGGCTTGAGGATATCGCCGGCTTGTCAGGCGGAGATCACTAGTTGAGGTACATGCCATAGGCGTCCGCGGCGTCCCACGCGTCGCCCCAGTCGAGGTTCGCCATCGTCGCCGTCGGATTGTAGGGATCGGGGTCGTTGTTGTCGTACATCTGATTGACCCTGGTATCGATCATCTGCTGGGTCGCCTTCTTGATGTAGGCGTCATAGGCGGTCTGGCTGCCGATATAGAGGCAGCCGCAGATGTTGCGATCGGGGTAGATCCAGACGCTCTTGCCCTTGAAGGTCGTCTTCGTGAGGCGGTGGGGCGGCAGGCTCCTGAACGACGCGAGCTGCTGCGGACTCTGCAGCGGAAGCTGCTTGAAGCCCGAATCCGCCAACAAGTTGGCCTTGCTTTCCGGCTTGTAGTCACAGGCCAGCAAGGCAACGGCGAGCCCCAGAAGGGCGAGCATTGACATGAAGAGCTTCACCACGATCTCCCTGCTCCAGCGGCGGCCTCGGCGGCCGCCGCGACCTCACGGCTCAACGGCTGCCTCGGGCCACGGGCTGTAGTCCCAACTCCCCGCTATAGCTGGGACCGCCGTCACGGTCGTCATGTCGAGCTGCTGCTGTTGGTTCAGTTTATTCAAATAGGCGTTATAGGCGGCCTGATTGCCGACATAGAGGCATCCGCAGATGGTCGGATCGGAATACACCCAGACCGTTTTGCCCTTGCGGGCCGTCTGCACAAGCTTGTGTGGCGGCAGGCTCCGCAACGACGCCTGCTGCGCCGGCGTGGTCGGCGGAATCGGCTTGAAACCCGCCGATGACAGCATGTCTTCCTTGAATTTCGGGTTGGTCTCGCAAGCGGCCACGGCGACACAGAGCGCCGAAATGGCGAGAAAATAGACTTGAACAGTTTCATCGTTGTCCCCCAGTCCAACTACAGACGGCTGCCTCCGGATTTTACTCGATCCAAGGGCTAAAATCCCGATTCAGCACGTCCCCCAAATCCCCAATGTATCGGCGCTCAAGCGGCGGCCTTGAGCGCCGCCTGGGCATCCTGTTTGAGCATATCGGCCCCCTTCTCGGCTACCATGATCGTAGGGGCGTTGGTGTTTCCCGAAGGTACGGTCGGCATGATCGAGGCGTCTATGACCCGCAGCCCGGCGAGGCCGTGCACGCGGAGCCGGTCGTCCACCACCGCCATCGGGTCGCTGCCCATCTTGCAGGTGCCGACCACGTGATAGGTCGTCTGGCCGGTCTGGCGGGCGAAATCGAGCCACTCGTCGTAGCTGTTGACGTCCTTGCCCGGCCTGTTCTCGTGGGCGATGTACTTCGACAGCGACGGGTGCGAGACGATCTGGCGGGCGATCTGCATGCCCGCCACCGTGGCGTCGCGGTCGATCTGGGCCGACAGGAAGTTCGGCCGGATCGCGGGCTCGACGCCGGGCGTCGCCGACTTGATGTGGATCGAGCCGCGCGAATCGGGCCGGCACTGGCCGATCACCACCGTCATGCCGGGCTCGCGCTCGAGCAGCCGCTTCTGCGCCGTGTCGTAGCTGGCATGGGCCATGTGGAACTGCATGTCGGGGCTATCGAGGCCCGGCCGCGTGCGCACGAAGCCGTAGACGACGCCGGCGGTCAAGGCGAGGGCGCCGCGTCCGGTCGAATAGTACTTGATGACCTCCTTCATCAGGCTGAGGCCGCGGGTCTGCTCGTTCAGCGTGATCGGCAGCTTGACCCGCCAATTCATGCGCGGCGCGAAGTGGTCGCCGTAATTCTCGCCGACACCCTTCAGCTCGTGCTTGACCTCGATGCCGTGGCGACGCAGCAGCTCGGGCTGGCCGATGCCGGAATGCTCCAGTACGCCCGGCGATTGCACGGAGCCGCACGATACGATGACCTCGCGATTGACCCGCGCCTCGCGCGCCTGGCCGTGCACACTGTAGGCGACGCCCGTTGCACGCTTGCCGTCGAGGATGACCCTGCTCACCAGGGCATCGGTTTCGATCCGGAGATTCGGACGATTGCGAATCGGATCGAGGAAGGCGCGCGCCGTCGACTGGCGTTTGCCGTTCTTCATGGTGACCTGGTAGTAGCCGAAACCCTCCTGGTCGCCGTTGTTGTAGTCCTTGTTCTTCGGGTAGCCGCTCGCCGCCGCGGCGTCGATGAAGGCATCGCAAAGCTCGTGGGTATCGCACATGTCGGCGACGTTGAGCGGACCGCCCTTGCCGCGGCTGTCGTCGCCGCCGCGCTCGAAATTCTCCGACTTCTTGAAGTAGGGCAGCACCTGCGAATAGGACCAGCCGCGATTGCCGAGCTGACCCCAGGTGTCGTAGTCGAGCGGCTGGCCGCGCACATAGAGCATGCCGTTGATCGAGCTCGAGCCGCCCACCGGCCATGCCCTCCTCGGCCTCCATCTCGAAATTCCAGTTGAAGGACTTGTGGTTGAGCAGCCTGGTGAAGCCGGCGGGAATGTCGATCCACATCGACTTGTCGCGCGGACCGGCCTCGAGCAGCAGCACCTTGACGCCCGGATCCTCGGTCAGCCGGTTGGCCAGCACGCAGCCCGCCGAGCCGCCGCCCACGATGACATAGTCCCATTCCACCATGACGCTTCTTTCCTCCTTAGTGCATGACTCATATCAAGGTGGACCCCGCCGAGCCACCACCCACGATGACATAATCCCATTCCGCCATGACGCTTCGTTCCTCCCTGCTGGAGATCACTCTATCGCAGATGACAGGAAACGTGATGTCCCGGTGCGATTTCGCGCAGCGGAGGCGATTCGACCTTGCAGCGCGGGATGGCGTAGGGGCAGCGGGTATGGAAGTGGCAGCCCGACGGCGGCTTCACCGGGCTCGGCACGTCGCCCTGCAGCACCCGCTTGTGGCGCCGGATGGCGGGGTCCGGCACCGGCACGGCCGACAGCAGCGCCTCGGTGTAGGGATGCTGGGCACGGGTGAAGATCGAGCGCGTGTCGGCATACTCGACGATGCGGCCCAAATACATCACGGCGATGTGGTGGCTGATATGCTCCACCACCGCGAGATTGTGCGAGATGAACAGGTAGGAGAGCTGCCGCTCCCTCTGCAGGTCCTGCAGAAGATTGATGACCTGCGCCTGGATCGAGACGTCGAGCGCCGACACCGGCTCATCGCCCACGATCAGCTTCGGTCCGAGCGCGAGGGCGCGGGCGATGCCGATCCGCTGGCGCTGGCCGCCCGAGAACTGGTGCGGATAGTTGGCCATCTGGGCGGGCCGCAGCCCCACGCGCGCAAACAGCGCCGCGACCTGTTCCGCCCGTTCCTTGCGATTGGCCACGCCATGGACCAGCAGTGGCTCGCCCACGATGTCGCCCGCCGTCATGCGCGGATTGAGCGACGAGAACGGATCCTGGAAGATGATCTGCATCTGCTTGCGGTAGGGTCGCAGCTCTGATTTCGACAGATGCGTGATGTCGGTGCCGCCCACCTCGATCGATCCCGAGGTCGGCTCGATCAGGCGCAGGACGGCTCGGCCGGCCGTGGTCTTGCCGCAGCCGCTCTCGCCCACCAGCCCCAGGGTCTCACCGACTCCGATGGCGAAGCTGATGCCGTCGACCGCATAGACCTGGCCGACCGTGCGGCGCAACACGCCCTTGCGCACCGGGAAGTGCTTCTTGAGGTCCTTGATCTCCAGGACGGCCTGATTGGCGCCTTTGGAGTGCGGACCTCCAGGTCCGCCTCGTGAGTCATGATGCGGACCTGGAGGTCCGCGCTCCGATGAATCAGCCATTGCTGTGCCAGCAGGCTGCCCAATGGCTGGGCCGCTTCTGTTCGTAGACCGGCCGCTCGCGCCGGCAGAGGTCGTCGGCCCGGTTGCAGCGCGGCGCGAAGGCGCAGCCGTCCGGCAGGTCGAACAACGGCGGCACCATGCCGGGGATCTCCTGCAGGCGGTCGGTATCGGCCCTGACCTGGCCGCGGAGCAGGTCAAGCCGCGGGATCGAGGCCAGCAGGCCCACCGTGTAAGGATGCAGCGGCCGGGCGAACAGCTCGCCCACCTCCGCCTCCTCGACCTTGCGGCCGGCATACATGACGATGACCCGCCGCGCCGTCTCGGCGACGACGCCGAGATCATGGGTGATCAGGATCACCGCGGCGCTGAACTCGCGCTGCAGCTCGACGATCAGCTCGAGAATCTGGGCCTGGATGGTGACGTCGAGCGCCGTCGTCGGCTCGTCGGCGATCAGGACCTTGGGATTGCAGGCGAGCGCCATGGCGATCATGGCGCGCTGGCGCATGCCGCCCGAAAGCTGGTGCGGATATTCCTTGGCGCGTTGGGCGGGCTCGGGGATGCGCACCAGGTCGAGCATCTCCACGGCGCGTTTCAGCGCGGCCTTGCGGTTCATGTCGCGGTGCAGGATCAGCGCCTCGGCGATCTGCTTGCCGATGGTCATGACCGGGTTGAGCGAGGTCATGGGCTCCTGGAAGATCATCGAGATCTCGTTGCCGCGCACCCGGCGCATCTCTTCTTCGCTGATCTTCAAGAGATCGCGCCCGGCGAGCTTCACCGCGCCGGAGACGATGCGCCCCGGCGGATCGGGGATGAGCCGCATAAGCGACAGCGCCGTCATGCTCTTGCCGCAGCCCGATTCGCCGACGATCGCCAGGGTCTCGCCCGAGGCGACCTGGAAATCGACGCCATCGACCGCCTTCACGATACCTTGTCTTGTATAGAACCAGGTACCGAGGTCTTCGACCTCGAGAAGCGACGTCATGAACGCTGCCCTCAGGATCGCTGGCGAGGGTCGAGGACGTCGCGCAGCGCGTCGCCCAGAAGGTTGGTGCCGAAGACGGCGAGGCTGATGGCGACGCCGGGGAAGATCACCAGCCAGGGCGCGGTGCGCACGTACTCGGCGGCCGATTCCGACAGCATGCGACCCCACGAAGGATAGGGCTCGGGGATACCGAGGCCCAGGAAGGAAAGCGCCGCCTCGACCAGGATGGCCGAGCCCAGTTGCGCCGTTCCCAGCACGATCAGCGGCGCCAGGGTGTTGGGCAGCACGTGGCGCACGGCGATGCGCACCTCGCCCATGCCGACGGCGCGCGCCGCCTCGACGAAGGGTTGTTCGCGCAACGACAAGGTGCTGGAGCGCACGACGCGGGCCACGGTCGGCACCAGCGGGATGGCGATGGCGATGATGGTGTTCTCGAGCGACGGGCCGAGCGCCGCGGCCATGACCAGCGCCATCACCAGGAGCGGTAGCGACTGCATGATGTCCATCAGGCGCTGGGTGATGAGATCGACGGTGCCGCCGAGGTAGCCGCTCATCAGGCCGATCGACACGCCCAGGATGCCGCCCCCCAGGGTCGCGCCGAGGCCGACGGTGAGCGAAATGCGCGCGCCGAAGACGATGCGGCTGAACATGTCGCGGCCCATGAAGTCGGCGCCCAGCCAGAAGACGCCGCCGGGACGGGCCAGCGAGGCTTTGGCGTCGGTCGTCGTCGGATCCATCGGCGCGATGAAAGGGGCGAACACGGCGGTCAGCACGAAGACCAGCACGATCACCGCACCGACCGCGCCCAGCGGATAACGGCGCGCGAAGAACAGGATACGGCTCCACCATCCGGTGATATTGGCGCCGGCGCGAGCCAGTTCGGCGTCGTGGTTGATGATGGCCATGGCCGCCTCAGTCCGCGTACTTGATGCGCGGGTCGAGAGCCATGTAGGCCATGTCGACCAGGAAATTGACCGTGACCACCACGAAGGCGATCAGCATCACGAGGTTCTGCACGATCGGGTAGTCGCGCCAGCGGATCGCCTCGACCAGGAAGCGGGCGACGCCCGGGATGTTGAACACGGTTTCGGTGACGATCAGGCCGCCGACCAGGAAGGCCGCCTCGATGCCGATGACCGTGACCACGGGCAGGAGTGCGTTACGCAGCGCATGGTCGTAGTTCACCGACATCTGCGACGCGCCCTTGGAGCGCGCGGTGCGGATGTAGTCCTGGCGCATGACCTCGAGCATCGACGATCGGGTCAGCCGCATGATCAGCGCCGAGCTGCGGAAACCGACCACGGCCGCCGGAATGGCCAACAGCCCGAATTCCTGCAGCAAGCTGCGCGGCTCGTTGCTGTAGATCGGAATCGTGCCGAACCAGTTCACGGCCGCCATCAGCACCAGGAGGCCGAGCCAGAACGAGGGCAACGACAGGCCGCTGAGACTGAGCACGCGCAGGAAGTAATCGAGCGGCGTGTTCTGCCGCACCGCGCTGATGACGCCGAACGGCACGCCGATCAGGATGGCGAAGAACAGCGCCATGCCCGCCAGCTTGGCGCTGATCGGGATGCGCGGCGCGATCTCCTCGATGGCCGGCCGCTCCGAGACATAGGCGAAGCCGAGATCGCCGCGCGACAGGCCGCCGATCCATTGGCCGTACTGTTCGATGATCGGCCGGTCGAGGCCGAGCTCGTGCGTGATCTTGGCCTTCTCCTTGGAATCGGCGATGCCGGCGGCATCGACCAGGATGTCGGCGATGTTGCCCGGTACCAGGCGCAACATCACGAAGATCAATATCGACATCCCGAACAAGGTCAGGGCCATCAACAGGAGTCGGCGGACCAGATATGCGCCCATCAGTTCTTCCAGCTGTCGTCGCCGCGTGACGGCGACATCTCCTCACACCAATCAAATTCCTCTCCCCCGCTAGGGGGAGAGGCTAGGTGAAGGGGAATCGACGTGCGTATCCCCCTCACCCGCCCTCTCGCCCTAGCGGGGGAGAGGAGAATGATCTGGAGAGGTGTCCACTCTGTAGCCAATCGGCGCATGGGTCCTACCGATCGAGCCAAACGTCTTCGAAACGCCAGCCGTTGTAGATGCTGTTGGTCTGCAGCACGAGACCCTTGAGCTGGGGGGTCCAGCAGGTGTTGGCGACGTTGTAGCCCAGGATCGGCCGCGCGGCGTCGTCGGCCAGCTTCTTCTCGATCTCCCACACGAGCTTCTTGCGCTTCTCCAGGTCGACCTCGGCGGACTGCTGCTCGATCAGCTTGTCGACCTCGGGATTCTTGTAGCTCGTGTAGTTGCGGTCCGACGTCGAGTAGTAGTTCTCATAGAAATTGACGTCGGGATCGTCGATGCCCACGCCGGTGAGGTTCATGCCCACCTGGTAGTCCTTGCGCTGGATCTTGGTGTACCAGACGGTGGTGTCGATCGGATCGAGCTCGCCCTCGATGTAGATCTTCTTGAGCTGGTCGATCAGGATCACCGCCGGGTCGCGATAGATGGCGATGTTGCGGGTCGCCACCTTGATCTTGAGCGGCTTTTCGGGGCCGTAGCCCAGGCCTTCCATGATCTTGCGCGCCTCGGCGCGGTTCTTCTCGATCTCGGGCGAATGACCCAGCAAGGCGGGCAGCATTTCCTTGGGCATGCCCCAGAAGCCGGCCGGCGGCGGCAGCATGACAGCGCCGTCGAGATCGTTGCCCTGGCTCAGGATGTCGGCGAAGGCCCGGTTGTCGAGCGCCAGCACCATGGCGTGCCGGATCTGCGGATTGTCGAACGGCGGCTTGTCGCGGTTGACCAGGATGTTGGAATTGACGTTGGTCGGCCGCGCCTCGCACACCGCATCGGGCTTCTGCGCCTTGACGTCCTTGAGCAGCGGGAAGGTGACGTCGGAATCGAACGTCATGTCGTACTCGCCGGCACCGAAACCCAGCATGCGCGTGCTGCGGTTGGGCACGATCGTCCAGTCTATGGCGTCGAGATAGGGCCGGCCCTTCTTCCAGTAGTCGGGATTTTTGACCAGCTTGATCGATTCGTTGCGCTTGAACTCGACGACCTTGAAGGGGCCGGTGCCGATCGGCTTGGAGCGCATGTCGCGGCCCGGCACGTGGCAGGAATAGACTGGCGAATAGCCGCCCGCGAGCATGATCAGGAACGAGGGCTGCGGCCGGCCGAGGTTGAAGCTCACCTCGTTGTCGCCGTTGGTCGTCACGTCCTTGAGGTTGATGTACCAGATCTTGCGCGGGCTCTTGCGGATGATGTCGAGCTTCTCGTCGCCCTTGCCCATCAGCGCGTCCCAGGTGCACTTCACGTCGGCGCTGGTGAAGGGCTTGCCGTCGTGCCACTTGACGCCCTGGCGCAGCTTGAAGGTGAGCTTGGTCTTGTCGTCGTTCCACGCCCAGCTCTCGGCCAGGTCGGGCACGATATGGTCGGGGCTGTTGACCTTCTCGTTGGGATCAAACAGCACCAGATTGTTGAACACCGCCATGAAAGGCTGGTTGACCGAGATCGTCGATTCCTCGTGGATCGAGGCGCTGGGCGGGTTGTCGCGATGGGAGATTTTTAGAGTGCCGCCCTGCTTCTGCGCATAGCTCGGCGCCGTCGCCATCATGAAGGCAACAAAAGTCCCGGCTGCAACAGCCAAGCGTGTACGCATAAACTACTCCTCCCAGACACTCAGCCGTTACCGGCCTATTGTTCTTCCCCGTGCCCGTGAGGCTAGCACATCATCTGCAATGGCCAAGGGCTAATGCGGTGATCTAGCTCGAAGCGCCGGCGGGAGGGCCCTTCAGCTCGATCTGGTTTCCTTCCGGGTCGTGGAAATAGACCCCGTAACGCTCGACGGTTTCGCCGACCGATATGCCGAACGGCGCCAGCCGCGTGACGATGGCGTCACGGTCGAACGGCTCCACGCGGAAGCAAAGATGATCCATGTTGGGCGCATCCGGGACGCGCTCGGCGGGGACCAGATCAAGCAGCGAGGCGCCGGCGCGCAGTTGCACCAGGCTGATCCGGTCCAGGCGGCGCTCGACCTTGAAGCCCAGGGCCTGCTCGTAGAAACGCACCATGGCCGGCTGGTCTCGCACCCGCAGCACGACGTGGTCGATTCGTTCGACATGGAAAGTCATGGCGTCTAGCTTATCCGTTGTGCGAACAGGGCGAAAGCCAGGGGAGGAAAAAATGGCCATCGCAACCAACACCGCCAAGGCGCGACTGAAGAGGAACCAACTGGCCATCGGCATCGGCGTCCGGCTGGTGCGCAACGTCGACATCATCAAGGTGATGAAAGCGGCGGGCTTCGACTGGCTGTTCCTCGACCTCGAGCACGGCGCGATGTCGATCCAGACCGCCTGCGAAATTTCGACAGCCGCGCAGGATTCCGGCATCGCGCCGATCGTGCGCGTGCCCTATGGCGAGCTCGCCATGGCGACGCGCGTGCTCGACGGCGGCGCCCTCGGCATCGTGATCCCCCATGTCGACACGGCCGAGGAGGCCAAGGAAATCGCCGACCGCCTGCGCTATCCGCCGCACGGCCACCGTTCCGTGGGCGGCGGCCAGGCGCAGTTCGACTACGCCCCGATGAAGATGGCCGACATGACCCGACGCAGCGACGACAACACGCTGATCACCGTGATGATCGAGACGCCCAAGGCGGTGCGCAATGCCGAGGCGATCGCGGCGGTGCCCGGCATCGACAGCCTGCTGGTCGGCTCCAGCGACCTGTCGATGGAAATGGGCATTCCCGGCGAGAACGGGCATCCCAGGATCCAGGAGGCCGTCGACAAGGTCATCGCCGCTTGCAGCAAGCATCGCAAGTGGCCGGGCATGGGCGGCGCCTACAGCGAGGAGCTGCTGCAGCTCTACATCGGCAAGGGCGTGAAGCTGCTGCTCGCCGGCAACGATCTGCCCATGCTCACCAATGCGGCCCGCACGCATCAGGCGAAGGTGCGGGCGTTCCAGAAGACGCGGGCGAAGCCGAAGAAGAAGTAGCCTTGCCGGGAGCGCGCACGGCGCGCGGAGCGACGGTTGTCCGGGGGCGGCCATCTGCCGATCCTCTGCTCGTGAGTGTCGGCAGGCATACGCCACAATATTGCTCAGGAGCGTCAAGAGGAAAGTGTCGTCGGCGAGCAGAATAATACTTGCGTACCGGTAGAGAGGGCGCGAGAGCGCGGAACGCCGGGCGGACACCACGGGTGGGGCCGCGCTCGCCCGCAATGACAGCAGAATGCTGGCAGAGCTTCACCAGCGCGAAAAACAGAAAGAAGAAGTAACTCTGCCTTCCCCCCGTCATACGCAGGGCTATCGCATCTGACAAAAAACTTCCGTCATCCCGACCGGAGCCGAGCCCCTCGACTTCGCTCGGGGCAGGCTACGCGAGGCGCAGTGGAGGGACCTGTTCTGTTGCCTCGGCGACAAGAGGAGGTCCCTTGACTACGCCGCCCCCTCGACTTCGCTCGGGGCAGGCTGGCGGCTGCGCTCGGGATGACGGAATAAATAATCTCAGGGTGCTTCGTCGACGATGACCAGATTGCCGACGGAACTCTTGTGCCTCAGTGAGATGACCTTCTGATACGCCGGCGACTTGTACCAGCCCTCGGCGTCGGCCCGCGACGGGAACTCGATGATCACCAGCCGTGAATGCGGCCACTCGCCCTCGAGAACAGTGAGGTTGCCGCCGCGCGCCACGAAGCGGCCGCCGAACGGTGCCACTGTTTCCGGCACGATCTTGCGATATTCATCGAACATCGCCTGATCCTTGATCGTCTCGGCGGCAATCACGTAGGCCTTCATTGCAGGTCCCTCCTGGAGGGATTCACCTTTTCCCTTCGATCTCGATCTCGATCAAGTGCGGCTTGCCCGACTTGAAGGCGGCCGCAACGGCGCCCTGGATGTCGTCGGCCCTAGTGACGTGGGTGCCGGCCACGCCCATACCCTTGGCGAGATCGACGAAGCCTAGTACCGGACCGGTCAGATCCATGTGCATGTAGGGCTTGTTCGACTTCACATCGAAGCGTTGCCGGTAGGCGTCGATATTGTGCTTGAGCACGCGGTATTCGCGATTGGCCAGGATCACGAACACGATCGACAGGTCGTGATGCGCCGCCGTCCACAGCGCCTGGATGGAATACATCGACGAGCCGTCACCCGACAGGCAGAGGATCGGCCGCCTGGTTTGCGCCACCGCCACGCCGATGGCGCCCGCCACGCCCTGGCCGATGCCGCCGCCGCGGCCGCTGTAGTAATCGTCCGGCCCGGCGAAGGTGAAGGTCTTGAACAGGTCGAGATTGGCCGTGATGGTCTCGTCGACCACGACAACGTTGTCGGGCGCGCCGTTTTTGATCTCGGCCATGGCGCGCGCCATCGAGGTCGGCGTGCGCGACCAGGCCTTTTCGACGCGGCCCTTCTGCGCCGCGTCATCCGCTTGCTTCTGCGCCCTGAACTTTTCCTGGCGTGCTCTGGCCTCTGCGCCATTAACGCCCGTCGTCGTCTGCCACAGCGCCTCGAGGGCTGAATCGACGTCGGCGACGACGCCGGCATCGACGGAGAAGTTGTAGGCCAGACGCGACGGCGCAGGTTCGATCTGCAGCACCTTGCATCCCTTGGGGAACGGCGAGCCGGGTGCGTACCAGACTTCCTCGAAGAACGGGCCGCCCACCATCAGCACCAGGTCGTTGTCGGCAAACTGCTTGGCGATCCCGGGCGCATCGAAGGCGAGCGTGCCGCGCCAGGCAGGATGGCCGGTGGGAAAGGAATTCCGGCCGCGCAGGCCCTCGAACCACACCGAGGCACCGATGCGTTCAACCAGCTTTTCCAGGGTCTTGTCGGCATGGGCGCGCGCGACCTCGTCGCCGGCCACGATGGTCGGGTTCCTGGCCGCGATCAGCAGCCTGGCCATCGCCTCGATGCCAGCGGGATCGGGACGGCTCGCCGAAAAGAGCTGCGCAGGCTTGCCGGGCGGCACGCTGGTTTCCTGCTCCATGACATTGATCGGCAGCGCCACGAACACCGGTCCGGCCGGCGCCTCGTTGGCGATCTTGAAGGCGCGCTGCAGGATCGGTCCCATCTCGTCGGCGCGCTCGACCTGGACGCTCCACTTGGTAACGGGCGCCGCCATCGCTGCGAGGTCATGGCCCAGCACGGGATCGCGCAGCCTGAGCCGCGTGTCCTGCTGGCCCGCCGTCACGACCATCGGTGTGTTGTTCTTGAGCGCCCCGTAAATCATGCCGATGGCGTTGCCCAACCCGGGCGCCACGTGCAGGTTGACGAACGCCGTCTTGCCGCTCGCCTGGCCGTAAAAGTTCGCGGCGCCGACCGCCACGCCTTCATGTAGATGCACGATGTACTGGAGCTGCGGATAGTCGAGCAGCGAATCGAGCAACGGGCTCTCGGTCGTGCCGGGATTGCCGAAGATGCGATCGACGCCGTGGGCTAAAAGCGTCTCCAAGAACACCTGACGACCGCGCATTGCTCCGTCCTTTCAATGGTCTTGCTTGGTATGGGAAAGCGATTTCCCGTCAGCAGGAATTGAGCTCTTTGCAATTATTTCACTGAGGTAGCGAGCTGCTGAATTTGGCATTTTTCAGAGGGCAACCCTCAGGCAAACGCAAGCGCCCCGCTACCGCGTGCCTTCCCATTCAAATGACCCCTACTGGCCTCTGAACCGGGAGGCAAGGACCCGTTACCTCTTCCACCAATCCGGCCCGCGTCGCTTGTTCTTCCATGCTGGTGGTCATCGAGCCTTCGACTCCGCCGGATAATGTGATCAAAGCTACAGAGCGGCAGCCTCGATCCCGCTAAGGGACGGGAATGATTGACGTGATTTTCTTGATGACGGCCATCGCATTCGTGACCGTGGCGACACTGGCTGCCCTCGCCACTACGAGCGCCTCGCCGACGGTCAGGAGCATAGCCGACAAGATAGTGAATGGTAGTTGTGCCGCTGCCCTAGTCTCAGTAGTGCTGACCGCTTGGTTCTTCTTTTGGCCGCCGGTATAGAATTGCATGCACGACCGGTCGGCTCCCCCCAACTACACCCCCAAACTCTAGCGGGACCTTGAGGGATCACGACCGGAGACGCTTTGGGTAAACGTCAAGGCAAGGCCCGGCACAAGCGGGCCGATATGTGCTCATGCGCACGTCTCTTGTGTGAGGAAATGCACAGTAAAACTCCAGACCAGAATTAGATTCAACCCCCCGCTGGGTCGGCATGTCTGTTTGGAAGGGGTCAATGTGCATTTTTGACGGAGGCCATCCATGAGTTGGGATCACCAGCAGTACGTTGATTTCATCAACAAACATGCGCCGGCGGCTGTTCGCAAGAGCTTGCTGCAGGACAACTCAAAGCCGTTTGTCCCGAAAGACATTCCAAAACGCGGCAAGCCTCCGAGGATTTTCGTTACGTATTATTCTATGCCCGATTGGCTGGATATCTTCAGCAGTCCGCCGAAATCGTTGGCGTCTCCCAAGGTTAGGTTAGACAGCCGCCTGGGCAATACGCCGTTCGATCAGATTATCGGCGAGTACAAGCATGCGGCGCAACAACACCAGGACAAGGTGGCCACGTGCCTGGGTCGGATTGATTCTTTCCCAAGCGGGAAGGCCTTGCTGACGGAGCTCGGCCTCACTGTGCACTCGGTCCGCTTAATGCCTTACTGGCATTTTTTCAGAACGATGACCGGCGCCGATTATTTCAACTCGACGTCCATACCCGTAGAGCCGCGTGAATCGAGGTCCTACATCGCCGAAGGCACAATGCCAGACTACGAGGACGAGTACGAGAAGAATGCGCCGCTACGTGGGGACGACAATGAACCGATGTCGGGGAAAGGTACGGGAAAGGGAGCGAACGTCGTGCTTTTCTTCTCGGCAGAAATTTGGGAGAGCGACGGCGCGCCAAAGGGTCCGGGATTTAGACCCGATGAAGTTCTCTTCCACGAACTGGTTCACATAACCCGCATGATTCGCGGACGTGTGACCCACGTCAAAGTCGACGGAAAGGGAGGCTATGGGAATATTGAAGAGTATTTCGCAACGGTAATTTCAAATGTGTATTTGTCCGACGAAGGACAGACCAAGCTGCGGGGTTTTTACAGCAACGACTTCATCAAGCAAAACAAGCGAGAGGTAAAGATCAATGGTGAAACCGTCATGGTCATCATCGATCCGCTTCCGAAAGATTGGAGTGTGATGAAAGACCCGGACAATTTCTACAACAACCCCGATAACCTGGACATCCCGCCGAGACAGCTGATGCAGATCTTCAAGGACGAGCAACCGGATTTCTATTTCGCGTTAGCGCATCTTCCGGAGATCAAGCCAAAGTTCAATCCCGTGGGACAACACTTCAGGGAAAACCTGCATCCGAATAAGGCCCCGCCGCCGCGCCAGAAACGGCCTTGATGGGAATGCCTGACCCTGCGCCATCACCTCCCGGTAGGTGAGCGCGCGTTGGCGAAAAAGTCTTATCGACATCAACAAGAGGGTCATACGACCTAGCCAAAATTCCTCATAGGGTATCTTGTGCTGTGCCTTGTCATGATCAGGCTGCCCAGGGTCGCCTACGTCGCTTCCGACAAAGTATGGAATGTTCGGGTAGGTTGGGGGTGCTTCTGTCCTGCTCTCCAGGCCGCCACGACAAAGGATTTGGTGCCGTTCTCGGTCCACGCGTACGGCGCGATGCTGCATGGCGGTATCCCAGACCATGTAGCGCTTGCCGTTGGGGTTCGGTTTGAGGGACTGAATACCCCAGTCGGTTAGCTTGACCTTGTTTGGTGCTGCCTTCGAATTTGCCATCTGCCCAGTTCACCAAGCGAATCCGGCATGGGAAACCGATGGAGGTTGTCGAGCGATATCGGGAGAGAACGCCATGAGAGTGGCTCCATGAGGGCGGATTATGTAGTCGTGGGCGCCGGATCGGCCGGCTGCGTGGTCGCGTCTCGTCTGTCGGAAACGGGTGCGTCGGTGGTCCTGCTCGAAGCCGGCCCCCGCGACTGGCATCCGATGATCCATATCCCGGCCGGCATGCGCTCGCTGATCCGAAATCCGCTGGTCAACTGGAACTTCACCACCGAGCCCGAGAAGGGCACCGGCGAGCGCCGCATGGAATGGCCGCGCGGCCGGGTGATGGGAGGCTCGAGCTCGATCAACGGCATGCTCTATGTGCGCGGCGCGCCGGCCGACTTCGACGGCTGGGCGCAGATGGGCAATCGCGGCTGGAGCTACGACGACGTGCTGCCCTACTTCAAGAAGTCCGAGCATTACGTGCAGGGCGGCGACTCCGAGGTGCGCGGGCAAGACGGCCCGCTCAAGGTCGAGGACTACCGCACCATCCTGCCGCTTACCCATCGCTTCGTCGAAGCCGCCCAACAGGCGGGATTTCCGTTCAATCCCGACCTCAACGGCAAGCAGCGCTCGGGCGTCGGCTATTCGCAGATGACGCGGCGCGGCCGCTTCCGCGGCTCGACGGCGCAGACCTTTTTGCGCGAGGCGCGGGGCCGGTCCAACCTCCGGGTCGAAACTGAGGCGCAGGGCGGCAAGCTTTTGTTCGAGGGCAAGCGCTGCGTCGGCGTTTCCTTCCGGCGCGGCGGCAACCTCACCGAGGTGCGCGCCAATCGCGAGGTCATCGTCTCGGGCGGAACGATCAACTCCCCGCACATCCTGCATGTCTCCGGCATCGGGCCCGCCGCGCATCTGCAGTCGCTCGACATCCCAGTGGTGCACGACCTGCCGGGCGTGGGCTCGAACCTGATCGATCACTACGTGATCCGAGTCGTGCATCGCGTGCACGGCACGCCGACCGTGAACGAGGTCGCCCGCTTCCCGCGCGTGCTGCCGGAGATCGTGCGGTTTGCGCTCACCGGCAAGGGCGCCCTCACCTTCGGCGTCACCACAGCGCAGCTCTTCTGCGACAGCCGCGAAGGCCTGGCCTCGCCCGACCTGCAGCTCCTGTTCACGCCGGGCAGCACGCATCCCCTGAAATTCGGCCAGCTCGACGAGCAACCAGGCATGAGCTGCGTCGTCTGCGTGGTGAAGCCCGACAGCCGCGGCACCATCATGGCGGCGTCCGCCGATCCCTTTGCCCGTCCGGCGATCAAGCCCAACTACCTCACGACCCACACCGATGAGCTCGCTTTGCTGGGCGGCGTGCGCCACCTGCGCCGCGTCTTTGCCGCCCCGGCGCTCAGCCAGCACAGCTCGGGCGAGATCCAGCCCGGCCCCGACCTTACGAGCGACGCCGACCTGCTGGCCTATGCCCGCCGCGCCGGCAACACGCTCTATCACCCGGTCGGCACCTGCAAGATGGGCGAGGACCCGCGCGCCGTGGTCGATTCACGGCTCAGGGTGCGCGGCCTCCAGGGTCTGCGCGTGATCGACGCCTCGGTGATGCCGAC
>WNFJ01448187.1_pt1 | contig 17263 bp, 14 predicted proteins | sample 5400461 | NCBI WGS metagenome assembly WNFJ01 (sample SAMN13153349, study PRJNA577476) | soil metagenome | isolation source: 115 cm saprolite on Douglas fir-dominated hillslope | place: USA:California | collected 2013-09-17 | reverse complement strand
CCGGTTAGACCCGGAGAACAAGCAAATGAAGAAACAGGTAGTTCCTCCTCCCGTGGCGGATATCAACGTAACCCCCATGGTAGACGTAATGCTGGTGATGCTCATTATCTTCATGGTCATCACGCCTATGTTGTCGAAGGGCGTCAGCGTGGATATGGTGAAGACCAAAAATCCTATTGCAATGCAGTCCGCCGATAAGGAAGACGCCGTCTTGGTGGCCGTCTCGCGCGACGGCAAAACTTATCTCGGCAGCAGCCAGATAAAACCGGTAGACCTTCCGCCGAAGATCAAGGACCTGCTCACCAACAAATTGGATAAGACATGCTATCTCAAGGCCGACGCCCGCGCGCGATTTGAGAAGGTGGTTGACGTGGTGAATAACATGCGCGCCGGCGGTGTGGATCAGTTGGGTCTTCTGACCGAACAGTATCAACAGGGTGCCCTGCCGGGCGCGACGCCGGCTCCGACTCCGGTACCTGGAAAGTAATTAGAATACAAACGAACAAGGAGTTTCACTATGGGAATGGCAACTGGAGGGCAAGGCGGGGCGGTATCGAATATCAACATGACCCCGATGATCGACGTGCTGCTGGTGTTGATCATTATTTTTATGGTCATCACTCCGCTCACGCCCAAAGGCCTCGAAGCGCTGGTGCCGCAACCGGCTCCGCCGAATCAGCAGCAGAGCGACGCCGACCAACGTACCGTGGTTGTGTCCGTGGCCAAAGACAAATCCATGATGATCAACACCGAGCCAACCGATGAAAATAAGCTTGGGCCGCGCCTCGAGGAGATCTTCAAGACCCGGGCCGAGCGGTTGATCTTCGTCAAAGGCGACCCCGACCTGGAATTTCAGGACGTGGCCAAGGTTATCGATATCGCCAAGGGCGTGGGCATTGATAAGGTCGGTTTGATGACGCCTCAGATGGAGGCCGGTCAGTAAATGAAGCGCCATTTCATCGTCCTCGCGGGACTTGCCGCTTTGGCCCTGAGTTCCACGGGGTGTGACAAACTGAAGGCCAGAGACAGTCTGAAGAGGGGTGTTCAGGCCTTCACGAACGCCAAGTATCCGGAGGCGGTCGCTTACTTCCAGAAGGCCGTGCAGCTCGATCCGACCTACACCACGACGCACGAGTACCTGGCGATCGCCTACATGAGCCAATACATTCCCGGCGCAGAATCGCCGGAGAACGTCCGCATGGCTGAGAACGCCTACAACGAATTCCAGGAGGTTCTCAGACTCGATCCGAAGGACGAGAACGCCACCGCTTATATCGCCAAACTCTACTTCGATCAAAAGAAGATGGACCAGGCGGTGGAGTGGAACAAGAAGCTGATCGCCATCAATCCGAAAAATAAGGACGCCTATTACACGCTGGGTGTGATTGCTTGGTCGCAGTGGCTGATCCCGGATCGCGAGGCGCGCAACAAGATGGGCATGAAGCCCGAGGATCCCGGTCCGCTAAAGGATAAGAAAATCCGGGAAGAGCTCAAGGCCAAGTATCGGCCCATGCTGGATGAGGGCGTGGCCAATATGCAAAAAGCCCTGGATATCGACCCGGAATATGACGAGGCAATGGCCTACATGAACCTCTTGATCCGCTACCGGGCCGACCTGGACGACTCGCAGGAAGAGTACAAGAAAGATTGGGACTCGGCCGATGCGTGGGTGCAAAAAGCGCTGGCCACCAAGAAGATCAAGAACGAGAGACTGCCGAAGTCCGGCGGCGGAATTACTAACGACGTTTTGAAATAGCGAAAGACTAGTTCAGAAAAACCGCTCCCTGAGGGTCACGGCTTCATATGTGATCGTCAGGGAGCGGTTTTTTTCTCTACAATAGAAGTATCCCAATGTCCTCCCAGCCTATTGCTCCCGCGGCCGAGATCGGAGTTGAGCAGTTGTTTGCCGATCTGGAAGCCAAGGTGCGTGAGTTCCGGCCGAAGGACGATCTCGCCCCGCTCGAAAAGGCTTTCCGGTTCGCGAGCGAGCACCACAGGCGGCAAAAGCGCGATTCCGGTGAGCCATTCATGAACCATCCTTTGATGGTGTCGCATACCCTGGCCGATATGCGCATGGATCTGGTGTGCATCGAGACCGGATTGCTGCATGATGTCGTGGAAGATACCGGCGTTCCTATCGAGGAGATCCGCAAGAATTTCGGCGAGGAGGTCGCCCGGTGCGTGGACGGAGTGACCAAGCTCGGCAAGCTGGACTTCTACTCCGCCGAGGACCGCCAGGCCGAGAGCTTTCGCAAGATGCTGCTGGCGATGGTGGAGGATATCCGGGTCATCATCGTCAAGCTGGCCGACCGTCTTCACAATATGCGCACTCTCGGTTTTCTATCTCCCGAGCGGCAGCAGCGCATCGCCAAAGAGACGTTGGAAATTTACGCCCCTATCGCGCACCGTCTGGGGATGGGCAAAATGCGCGGCGAGCTCGAGGATCTTGCCTTTCGCTATATCGATCGCGAAGCCTGCGAAGACGTGATGCGCAGTATCGAAACCAAGCGGCACGGCGCCGAGGAGCTTCTCGAGGAGATTCGCCGCACCGTGGAAGCCGAACTGCGCCGGGAGGGCATTCCGGCCAAAGTGGAGGCCCGGATGAAACGGGCCTATTCGGTGTACCAGAAGATGAAGCGGCAGAAGATCGGCGTCGATCAGGTCTACGATCTTCTCGCCCTGCGCATCGTTACCGACTCGGTCAAGAACTGCTACGCGGCGTTGGGAGTGATTCACAACGAGTGGCGGCCAGTGCCGGGGCGCATCAAGGACTTCATCGCCATCCCGCGCCCGAACCTTTACCAGTCGCTGCACACCTCCGTGATCGGGCCCCAGGGCCAGCCTTTTGAAGTCCAGATCCGCACCGAGGAGATGCATCGCATCGCCGAAGAAGGAATCGCGGCCCACTGGAAGTATAAGGAAGGGCGGAAGGGGCCGGCCATCGACGATCAGCGCATCGCCTGGCTGCGTCATCTGGTCGAGTGGCAGCAGGACATGCAGGATCCGGGCGAATTCATGTCCACGCTCAAAGTGGATCTGTACCCGGAAGAGGTCTACACGTTCACGCCTCGGGGCCGCGTGATCGTACTGCCGCGCGACGCCACACCGATCGACTTCGCCTACGCCATCCACTCCGACGTAGGCAACACATGCGTCGGCGCCAAGGTCAACGGACGGATCGTCACCCTGCGCTACACATTGCGCAACGGCGACATTGTCGAGATCATGACGCAGCCGAACCACTTGCCGAGTAAGGACTGGCTGTCGATCGTCAAGACTTCGCGCGCCCGCAACAAGATCAAGCACGTCATCAACGCCACTGAACGCATCAAGGCGATTGAGATCGGCGAGAAGTATCTGGAGAAAGAGGCTCGGCGGCTAGGCGTGCAGCTAGGCAAGATAACCAAGCACGAGTTCGAACGCGTAGCCGGAGAGTACGGCTATGGCAAGATCGAGGATCTGTACGCGGGACTCGGATTCGGGAAGTTCTCCGCACGGCAGGTGTTGCAAAATGCGGCCCCAGGCCAGTTCGCCGATCTGGAGCCGGAGAAGGTAGAAACAGAGAAGGAGCTTACCAGCGCGCCGCCGGTGTTTGTGCCTCGCCGGCCCGCGGCTCCCGGCGATCTCGCTATTAAAGTGAAAGGCAGCGATGACGTCATGGTCTATCGCGCCAAGTGCTGCAATCCAATTCCGGGCGAGGCTATCGTCGGCTACGTCACGCGCGGCAAGGGCGTGGCCGTCCATTCCCTGGCGTGTCCCAACGTCCAGAACCTGATGTATGAAGTGGAGCGCAAGATCGAAGTGGAATGGGCCCGCGGCGCCTCCGATCAATTTGCCGTCAAGCTAGTGGTCCGCACCGACGACCGGCCGGGGCTGCTCAATCAATTGACCTCGATACTATCGACCGAGAACACCAACATCCGCAGCCTGGAAGCCAGGACTGACGTTGAGTACGGCAATGGCGCTATCATCGAAATGACGGTTGACGTGCGCGACAAGAAACAATTGGAGAAGCTGATCGTGGCCATGCGCCGCATCTCCGGCGTGCGCGACGTCGAGCGGCTGCTGAACTGAAACCTGGCGGATCGACATGGCGGAAACCAAACCAACCCAATTAGTCTCCACCGATCCCGAGCACATCTCCATCTCGAAATCGAAGGGGATCAAAATCGATTGGAAGGACGGCCGTACCAGCGAATACGGATTGCGCTATCTGCGCCATCATTGCCCCTGCGCCGTGTGTAGCGGCTCGCACGGAACCGTGCCACAGGCGCCACCCATCGAGCCCTCGGCTTTTCAAATGTACACACCAGCGCTCAAGATGGTGAGCGTGGAGGCGGTTGGCAATTACGCCATTCGCATTTTGTGGAGCGACGGCCACGGCAGCGGCATCTATTCTTTCGAGCACTTGCGAAAAATTTCTCCCGAGTCAAATCATGAGCTTCAGCGATAATTTGGAAAATAATTTGAAGAGCCTGGAATCGGTCGAAGAACGCGATCCGGTTGCCGCCTCGCGAAACCAGCGCCACAAGCAATCCCAGCGGGCCCAGACCTTGGCCGCCGCGCCAAACGCCGAAAAGTTGAAGAGCGGAAAATTTGCTTCCGGACTGCTCACGCACTCCACACGCATCGGACACGGGCTACGCACCAAGGTCAATATCATGTGGCTCGGACCAACCTTGCGCCTGGAAGCTCGCGAACACCGGCTGGAGTTGCGTCCCACTCCGGAGGGAGTCACGGCACACTTCCTGGTAAATGGGGCGGAGATCGGGAAGCAAAAGGTCGATCTCAACTCCAACCCGGAGCAACTTGCCAAGCAGTGGCTGGAAAAAGTCGGTCCGCGTCCAGTCCCGGAGGCGGATTTGGAACTTGATGAGTGATGGAACGTGATATTCTTTTCAGCATGCGAAAACTAGTTCTGCTGACGCTCCTCGGGTGTTCAGCGCTTTTAGGCGCCGACATTACGGGGACGTGGGATTTCGCGGTCGAGACTGCCCAGGGTAGCGGTAATCCTGCTTTTACCTTCAAGCAGGACGGCGAGAAGCTGACGGGAACCTACTCCGGTCTATTTGGAAAAGCGGAAGTCGCCGGTACGGTCAATGGCGACGCGGTGGAGTTCGCGTTCGAGGTGTCCGTGCAGGGTCAGACTACGAAGCTGCGCTACACAGGCAAGATCGAGAGTCCGACCAGGATGAAGGGCGAAGTTTCCTTAGGGGAAATCGGCAACGGAACCTGGACCGCCACCCGGAAGTGACGCGAGCAGCGGAGAGACCCCGGATCAGATCTTCCCGATCAGCTCTTTGATGTTCGCCGCTTCCTCTTTACTCGGATTGTGCGTCAAAGCCGTTTGCAATTCCTGCTTGGCATGCACTTTGTCACCCTTCTGATAGAGCGCCATCCCTAAGTGATAACGATAAGTCGAGTTCGTGGGTACTTTGGTTACGTTATTCTTGAACAGCTCCAGAGCATTGTCCGGCAGATTTTTCTTAAGGTAAATCCAGCCCAGAGTATCGGCGATCTCATATGCCTGCGGCAATTTCTGATTGGCGCGCTGCGCGAAGGTCAGAGCCTGGTTCAGGTCGCCTCCCGGACTCTCCGCGATGATATACGCGAGGTTGTTCAGCGCTACCGGATTATCCGAGTCGATCCGCAAAGCGTTTTCATAGGCGGCCTTGGCTTCCTTCTTCTGGCCGGCCGTAGAAAGCACCGAGGCCAGAATATTGAGGGTCCTCGAGTTGTTGGGCAGAATGTCATGGGCCTTTTGCAACGCGTCGATCGCCGCCGGAAGGTTCTGATTGAGAATGTGCGTCTCTCCCAGGCGAATGTATAGATCGGCCGCCGTTGCCGATTTACGGTCGGCTTTATCCAGAAGCGCTGTAAACTCGGCGATCCCCTGATCGTACTTTCCAGCTCGCACCAGCAAATTCCCCAACGCCAAATGGAACTCCTGCCGCGTGGGATATTTTTGAATTTCTGTCCGCAGCGCCTGCTGCGCGCGCTCCGGCTGTTTTTCCGCCATCATTACTTCCGTCATCCCGAGCAGGCCGGCGGCGTTGGCAGGATTCAAATCGTAGACCTTGCGAAAGACATCTTCAGCCTCCTTGTACTTCTGCTCGGCGACCAGCACGATGCCCATCTGCATCATGGCCTCCTCCGAGTTGGGATTGCGGTCCAGAATCTGCTTCAATGCCTCTTTCGCCTTGGCCGGCTGGCCCATTCTCAAGTAGGCTGACGACTGAATCAAGCGGGCCTTGGCGCTGCCCCGGTCGTAGGAAAGGATGTCGTCGGCGGTCTTGAGGGCGGGTTCGAATTCGCCCTTGGAGAGTTGTAACTGAGCTAGCGCCAGGCGCGCCAGCGTATAATCCGGACGCAACCGGAGAGCCTCAGTGAACTGCGCCCGCGCCGGCTCAAGCTCGCCCTTTTCGGCTAATCCGCGACCCAGGTTGAAGTGCGCCACGAAATTCCCCGGAGCCCGCGTGACCACGGTTTGCAGTTCAGTCACTGCATTTTGCAGATCGCCCTTGTCCAGCAGAAGGCCGCCCTGCATGGCCAAACCATCCGTATCCTTTGGGTCCGCGGCAAGGATCTGATCGTTTACCTTCTTGGCTTCTTCCCTTTTACCCTGAGCCATCAATACGGCGATAATCAACTTCTGATAGGCCGCTTTGCGGGCCGGATTGGCTTTGATGCCGTCCTCGTACTGCCGCATCGCCTCAGCGCCGTCCCCAAGACGGAAATAGAAAGCTCCCGCCTGTTCGAAGGCCTCCGGATACTCCTTGCTATGAGACTTCATGGTTTCCAGTACTTTCACCACCTCATCCCGGCGCTTGCGCCCATAATAGTGCTGCGCCAGGTTGATCAGCAGTTCGTACTTTTTGGGATTATTTTCGATCGCCTTTTTCAGAATCGCTTCCGCCTGGTCGGGCTTGTTTTGGAACAAATACATCCGATATAGTTCCATGTAACTTTGCAGGTTTTCTTTCTCCTTGTCCACCAGGCTTCGGAATATCTTTTCCGCCTCATCCAATTGCTGATTCGCTGTCAGCGCCCGCGCCAGATAAAGCAGTACCTTGGTCTGATCGGGATTCGAAGAGTTGGCGATCTTGAACTCATCGATGGAGTTTTGCAGCCATTCCTTCGTCTTTGCTTCGTCGTGCTTGGTTGCGGCGTCCTCGGCCATGATCAAAGCCATGCGGCCTTTCAGGCGGTGACCTTCCCCCGACCTCGGATCGGCCTTGATCAGATCGTCGATCGTGCGCCGAACGTCATCGAGAAGTTCTCCTTCCCGTTTCGCCGATCGCTCCAGATAATCCAGGTAGATATCGGCCAGTAAGACACGGGCTTCCGACCGTTCGGGCCGGTCCGGTTTCAGCAGCTCCACTGCCCGCCGCAGATGGCCGATGGCTTCTATAGGCGAACCCAGTTTCAGATCCGTTACGGCCAGACGATAGTACGCATCTCCAAACTTGGCGTCTTTCTGCAGCGCGGTGCGATACATGATGGATGCGTTCTTGTACTGTCCCCTGTCAAAATACTTGTTGCCATTCTGCAGATAGCGAACTTTGAGGACATTCGGATCTCGGCTGCAGGATGTACTGAGAGCAATGAGCAGCAAGCAAGACAATATAGGGCGGATTGGCATGGAGACTCCTAGGTTTTTACTCAGTCCATTATAGACCGCAGGCGTCAAACCAGCAAAACGGCGTTATACTAAGAGTAAGGACGGTACCGATGGCCCACAGAAGGCGTTCTCTACTATATCTGCCATTTTTCATCGCGTTTTGTTCGTTGCTCGGAGGCCTCTACGGGCCCCGCGTCGAGGTGGCGTCGGCCGCCAATGAAGACGATATCAGAACCAGCCTGAAAGTTTTCACCAAAGTCTACAACGTGGTGGAGGAGAACTTCGCCGACCCCATAACTCCCGATAAAGCCGTCTACAAGGGCGCGATTCCGGGAATGCTCCGCACTCTCGATCCGCACTCCAACTTCTTCGATCCGCGCGACTTCCAGCTTCTCCGCGAGGATCAGAAGGGCCATTACTACGGAGTAGGAATGACGGTGGCGGAACGCAATCATAAGACCATCGTCATCTCGCCGTTCACGGGTTCGCCTGCCTATAAGGCCGGCATCCGGCCGGGCGACGTCATTATGACGGTGAACGATAAGCCCACCGACAACCTCACCACCACCGAGGTCGCCGACATGCTGAAGGGGCCGCGCGGTACGCAGGTCCAGATCGTTATCGTCCGCGAAGGTAACGATAAGCCGATCACATTCAACGTGATTCGCGACGAGATTCCGCGCAAGAGCGTTCCCGACGCATTTTGGGTGAAGCCCGGCGTTGGTTACATTCAGATCGAGCAGTTCAACGAGACTACCAGTCCGGAGCTCGAGGACAATCTCAAGCGCCTCGGTGAAAGTAATATCAAGGGACTGATCCTGGACCTGCGGGAAAATCCGGGCGGCCTTCTCAACGAGGGCGTGGCGGTAGCCGACCGCTTCCTCCGCAAGGGTCAGGAGATCGTCTCACATTACGGCCGAAATTCCCCCAAGAAAGCATATGTTGCGCGGCACGGAAACGGCAATCACGACTATCCCATCGTCGTGCTGGTGAACCGCTTCTCCGCCTCAGCCGCCGAGATCGTCTCCGGCGCCTTGCAGGATCACGACAGGGCCTGGATATTAGGCGAGAATACGTTCGGAAAAGGCCTGGTGCAGACCGTCTATCCCCTGCAGGAGAACACCGGCCTGGCGCTCACCACGGCGAAATACTACACTCCTAGCGGCCGGCTGATTCAGCGCGACTACTCGCATACATCCTTCTTCGATTACTACAATCACAAGGATCTGGATTCGAAGAACATGCAGGACGTCAAGATGACCGATGGCGGACGGACGGTTTACGGCGGCGGCGGAATCTCGCCGGATGAAAAGTTCACGACGCCGAAGTTCAACACCTTCCAAAGACAGCTTCTGACCAAGTTCGCATTCTTCAACTTCAGCAAGCGCTACTTTGGCAGTCACGATATCAAGCTTCCCACTAACTGGGAGCCCGATCAGAACATCCTGAACGAATTCCACTCGTTCCTGCTGCAGCCGGAGCAGGGAATCCAGTTCACCGAAGCGGAGTTTGCCGAGAACAACGACTGGATCAAGCGTTTCCTGCGGAAGGAAATGTACATCGCCGCTTTCAGCGTCGATGAATCGCGCCGCATCTCGGTCGAGACCGACCCGATGGTTGAGAAGGCTGTGGAATCTCTTCCCAAAGCGAAGGCGCTGCTCGAGTCCGCCAAGAAGGTCATTGACCGCCGTCTCGTTCGCACGCCGATCCAGTCCGAGGGTTTACAGCGCGCTTCGAAGTGACAGACCGGTCCGTCTCGATTAGTACGCCGCAGATCACGGTGCTCGACACCGGCGGTCAGTACTGCCACTTAATCGCCCGAAAGGTGAGGGAACTGGGGGTCTATGCCGAAGTGCGTCCCAGCGATACTCCGGCAACGGAACTCGCTGGCCGCAAAGGGCTGATCATTTCAGGCGGGCCGTGCAGCGTCTATGATCAGGGTAGCCCCACGGTCGACCCGGCGATCTTCGACGGTGGTCCTGCCGTTCTGGGCATTTGCTATGGCCTCCAGTTGATGGCGCACCTGCTCGGCGGCGCCGTGCTGAGGGGCAAAACGGCGGAGTTCGGGTTGGCCACTCTCGAGCTCGACCACTCTTGCGGCGATCCCTTATTCGGAGGCTTGGCCGCGCGCCAGCAGGTCTGGATGAGCCACCGCGACGTCACCACCGATCTGCCTGGCGGATTCTCCGTAACGGGAACAACCAGCGCCTGCGCCGTCGCCGCCATGGCCGAGCCGGTACGCCGTTTGTACGCCGTTCAGTTTCACCCCGAAGTTGTCCATACCCGCAGTGGCGCTGAGATTTTATCCAATTTTCTGTACCGCATCTGCGGATGCGAACGCGATTGGGAACCCCGGCATCGCATTCCATCCATCGAGGACGACCTCCGGCGCGTGGTGGGCGACAGGAACGTCTTCTTCTTCGTGAGCGGGGGAGTCGACTCCACGGTGGCCTACACAATTTGTCTGCGCACGCTTGGCGCCGATAGAGTGCGCGGCGTCTATGTCGATACCGGCTTGATGCGCGAAGGCGAAACCGATTTCGTCCGCGCGACTTTCGACGCACTCGGCTCGGCCGGCGTCGAGATCGATCGCGCCGCCGATCGCTTTCTGCCCGCCCTGGCCGGCGTGTGCGATCCGGAGCGCAAACGACACATCATCGGTGAGCAGTTCCTTGCCGAGCAGGAGCGCATCATCGAATCCCACGGCCTGCTGGACGGGCATTGGATTCTGGGCCAGGGCACCATCTATCCCGACACGATCGAATCTGGCGGCAGCGAGCGCGCCGAGACGATCAAGACCCACCATAACCGCGTCGCCGGCGTCCAGAAACTGCTTCAGTCCGGCCGCGTCGTCGAGCCGCTCAGCTCGTTCTATAAGGATGAAGTCCGCCAGATCGGACTCGAACTGGGTCTGCCGCGCGCGCTGCTCGAGAGGCATCCGTTCCCTGGGCCTGGTTTGGCTATCCGCTGCTTGTGCGCGGAAGCAGAGGCCGCCCCAGTCCGAACACCGGACGGTTGGATGATTCCCATTCACTCTGTCGGCGTGCAGGGAGACTCGCGATCCTATGCCCCCGTGCTCGTTGTCGACCCGGCTGGTGACAACCTTCACCAGGCGGCCACCGAGCTTGCTAACCGCATTTCGGCTATCAATCGGGTGATCACTCTGGTACGCGGAAAGACGCCGATTGATGAACTCCGCGTCCACCCCGGCTCCCTAACGCCGGACCGCCTGGAAAAACTTCGCCACGCCGACGCCATAGTCCGCCGCCTATCCGCCGCCAGCGGTTTTGAGGACACCATCTGGCAGTTCCCGGTCGTGCTGATTCCGCTTGGGTCATCGACCTGTCCGGATTCAATCGTGCTGCGGCCGGTCGATTCGGTGGATGGCATGACCGCCCAATCGGCGCCCATGCCACAGCCCTTGCTGCAATCGATTTCCGAAGAGATCCTCGCCCAGCCCGGCTTGTGCTGCGTCTTTTACGATTTGACGAACAAGCCGCCCGGCACCATCGAATGGGAGTAGCGTCGCTTTCACGTCGAAATTTCTTGCGCGCCGCGGCTGCCGCTACTTCCACAGCCTATGGCGCCGAGCGGCTGAAAATTGCTTCGGTCAGAGCGTATCCCATCAAAGTGCCCGGCATGGCTGGCGGCGCCGTTCCCAGGTTCGCCTCCGATTTCGACCCGGCCCGCTCACGCTGGATCGGCCCCTTTGCGCAGCTCGGCGGCGCCATCCTGGTCGAGATCAAGACTGAACAAGGAATTACCGGATACGGCATGGGCGGCGGAGGCGCGGCTGGCGCCACCATTATCGAACAGCACCTTGGTCCGCTTATTACAGGCGCGAATGCTCTTAATGTGGAGCTCCTCTGGGACCAGATGTACAATTCCACTCTGTTCTACGGCCGCAAAGGCGTCACGATTATGGCCATCAGCGGCGTTGATCTGGCCTTGTGGGACATTCGCGGCAAGCAAGCTGGGCAACCTGTCTATGAGCTCCTGGGTGGTCCGAATCGCGACAAGGTCCCTGCTTACTACACAGGCTTCGAGGTGGACAGAGCGCTCGAAGTAAGCTTCCGCTCATTCAAGCACCCCGTTCGCTACAACCTTCAGGATGGCCGCGAAGGCATGAATAAGGTGATCGCTGAACTGCGCGAGATTCGCGCAAAAATAGGGCCGGACAACCAGCTCATGATCGACGTCACCTGCCAGTGGGACGTGCCTCACACGCTCGAAATGGCCGAGCGCATGCAAGAGTTCCGCCTGTATTGGATTGAGGAGCCGCTCTCTCCCGACAATCTGGAGGGCTACGCGCAACTCTGCCGCGAGATCCGAGGGCCCTTGATCGCCAGTGGCGAACACGAGTACACGCGCTTCGGATTTGCGGAGTTGATCGAACACAAAGCAGTGAAGCTCCTGCAGCCCGACACCACTTGGTCGGGAGGATTAACGGAAGTGCGCCGCATCGCCGCTCTCGCCTCGGCCCACAATCTGCCGATGGCCCCGCATCGCGGCGGCAGCCCCTACGGACTCGCTGTCATCCTCACCAGTCCGAGTTGTGTCTTAGCCGAGAGTTTCGGCACGCTGGAAAAGCCGGCGCCCCTGATGACCGCCATGACTTCCCGTTTTGAGAATGGCTATTATTATCCCAGCGATAAGCCCGGCTTCGGAGTCGAGATTACGCCATCGATGCTATGACCGATCGTCGGGAATTCCTCAAAGCGGCTGCATTCGGTCTCGCAGCCGCAAGACTGAGCGCGGATACCAAGCCGTTACGCGGCATCTTTCCCATCCTGCAATCGCCATATTCAGATTCCGGCCAGCTGGATACCGAGACCCTGGCCAAGGAAGTGAAATTCCTGGACAGGCTCGGCGTGCATGGTGTGGTCTGGCCGCAACTGGCCAGCGAGTGGAGCGAACTCAAGCCGGAAGAACGTTTCTCAGGCGCTGAATCGATCATGGCTGCGGCAAAGGGCGCGCGCTGCGCCGTCGTACTCGGCGTGCAGGGTCCCGACGTTGAAGCTGCCCGCCGTTACGCGCGTCAAGCTGAAAAACTTGGCCCCGCCTCCATCATCGCGCTGCCCCCGCGCGATTCCAGCGACCTCGACCGTGTGGCCGATTACTATCGCGCCATCGCCAAAGAATGCGCGCTGCCGCTCTTCGTGCAAACCATCGGCGACATGAGCGTCGAATTTGTCGTGCGCATGAAAATGGAAATCCCCACGCTGCGGTTCGTGAAAGACGAAGCCGGCCACACACTCTCGCGTATCAGTGAATATCAGCGCGTCGCGCCGGACCTGGCGGTCTTCACTGGCGCGCATGGCAAGACAATGATCGACGAACTGTCGCGCGGCGCCTCCGGGACTATGCCGGCGGCCCCTTTTGCCGATTTATACGTGAAGCTTTGGAACGATTGGCAGGCCGGCAAGCGTGAACAGGCAATGGAGGATTTATCCCGGATCTCCCTGCTCGTCAATCAGGTGAGCGCCTATGGCCTGCCTTCGCTCAAATACATCCTGCATCTGCGCGGCGTATTTCCAAACTGGCGCTGCCGCGGCAAAGCCGACGATCCGCACTTCGACGCCGAAGCGCAGCGCTCGATTCGTGAAACCTACGAGTTCGCTCGCAAACTGCTGAAGAGCTGATCTGGTGGCGCGATTTCTTCTGGTCGGCCTGCCAGTCCTACTACTGGCCCTCGCTTACGGCGCCCTAAGATTTGCGGCGAGCGGCGCGATGTATTATCCGCAACGTTTTCCGGATGGCTTGTGGAATCTGCAGAGAGAGATCGGAGCTACTGAAGTGTGGTTGACCACTCGTGATGGGATAAGACTCAACGCCTGGTGGATTGCCGCGCCGCAAACTCGCCTTGCCACCGTCTTTTTCCATGGAAACGCCGGCAACCTGACGCACCGCGCCGGCCATATGCGCGCGATAGTCGCGGCAGGCTCATCGCTGCTGATTCCCGATTATCGCGGCTATGGAAAGAGTGAAGGCAGTCCGTCCGAGGCCGGACTGTACGGCGACGCGGATGCGGCCTATCAATGGCTGGTCGACCAGGGCCATACCCGGGATCAAATCATCATTCAAGGCGAATCGCTCGGGAGCGCCGTGGCGGTCGACTTAGCGGTGCGCCATCCGTGCGCGGGCGTTGTGCTGGAAGCCCCGTTCAATTCAGTCTCGGGGATAGCGGCTGGAATACTGCCGATACTGGGGCCTCTTGTGGCGCGGGGTTTCGATTCGAAACAGAAAATCGCCAAGATTCATGCGCCGCTCTTATTCATGCATGGCGACCGCGATCAAGTGATCCCCGATGCGCTCGGCCTCGATCTCTACAGAGCCGCGCCCGAGCCGAAGAGCTTCTGGAGAGTCACCGGGGCGGGTCATAATGACCTGCTCGATGCGGCAGGCGACCAGTATCGCCAACACATGGCCGCTTTCTACGCATCACTCCGTTAGACTTTGACGTGATTCATTCACTTCTTATCTGCTTTCGGTTTCGCAGGCGCGACGGGGCTGCTGTGAGTACTGATGGTCGCGTCGGTGCCCGACTGGTCCCCCGCCTGCTTGTCCCAAACCATCGTATAGGTAAACGGCTTTCCATCGGCAGTAGTGCCTTTCGAAGTGGTGGTCATAGTCTTCCCATCCTTCGAGATTACGGTCTTGCCTGTTGACTTGTATTTTCCATCTGACTTCTTCGCCACAGTCGTGAACGTATTCGCATTCACCTGTTTAATCGAAATCGTGTCCCACGGCGCGCCGCTGACGGGATAGTCGGCGCCATCATATTTCACGGGGTAAGTGGTGTTGACTGGTGTACCGTCCGCCTGTTCACCAGTAGTGGTTATCTTCACTCCGCCCTCCGCTCCTTCCCGCGTCGTGGTCAGGCTCTTTACCGGAGCCTTAGGGGTGAACCTCGATTTTTGGAGGTTGAGCTTCCACGTTCCGAGGGAGCTGTCAGCCCCCATCGCTCCGAGGGCCGTGATCAAAAAACCGATAAACAATCTTGCAAGAATGTTTGGCATGGTTAGCTCCTCTTAAAGACTCGCGTCCAAGGCCATTATAGTTCCGATCTGTCTGAGCGCTTGAACCCGAGTTGCGTCCTGATGTATGCTTATCCCGCTATGCGATCTCTACTCTTGCTGTTCGCGGTATCGCTCACTATGACGGCGGCTTCGATTGAACTCAAATCCGGTCCGCCCCTGCCTCACAAGGTCGTGAAGAACTGGGCGCAGCTTCCCAAGGGCTGGAACTTCGGCGAGTCTTCCGGCGTTGCCGTGGATCGTCACGACAATGTCTGGGTGTTCAATCGCGGCCCACATCCGGTCATTCAGTTCGACAAGAATGGCAAGATGCTGCAGTCCTGGGGGGAGAACACGTTCAATTCTTCTCACGGAATCCGAGTGGACCCAGACGGTAACATTTGGACTATCGACGTCAAGGGCCACGTCGTGATGAAATTCGATCCGGCCGGCAGGCTCCAGATGATTCTCGGCCGCCAGACCGTTTTGGGCCGTCCGAGCACCGCTGGTAACAACGACAGCAAAGATGCGTTCAACGAGCCGACCAATATCGCATTCGGAAAGAACGGCGAATTCTTTGTCTCCGACGGCTATATCAATTCCCGCTTGATCAAGTTCGCCCCGAATGGCCAATACCTGATGCATTGGGGCACGAAAGGCACGGGCGATGGACAATTCAACCTGGTTCACGATGTCGTGCTCGACAAAGCCGGCCGCGTCTACGTAGCCGACCGTACCAACGAACGCGTGCAGATCTTCAATCAGGACGGCAAGTTTCTCGGACAGTGGGCGGATATCGGAGCGCCCTGGGGCTTGGATTACGTAGCCCGCGAAGACGCCATCTACATGTGCGATGGAAAGAACAATCGCATTCTCAAGCTGAACCTGGACGGGCAGATACTGGGCGTGCTCGGCCATTACGGAAAGCTCCCTGGCGAGCTCGATTTTGCGCACAGCATTGCTGTCGATAGCACCGGAGCTATTTACGTCGTCGAGATCAAGAACTGGCGTGTCCAAAAGTTTGCGCGATGATCGTGACCAATCTATGAAACATATCTTTCCGGTATTCCTCGTCTTCTCCTGCGCCATGCACGCCCAGGTGGCCGGCAGAATCAGCGGCTTCGTGAGAGACTCGACCGGAGCAGTGGTGGCCGGCGCCACCGTCACGGCCATATCAGCTGAGCAGCAGCTCAAGCGCACGACAGCCTCGGACGGAACCGGCTTCTACGACCTCCAGGCGATCCCTCCCGCAACCTACGAAATTCTCGTGGAGAACGCAGGGTTCGAAAAGCAGTTACAGCGGGGCGTCACGCTCACCACGGGTCAGAGTTTGCGTCTCGATGTCGAGTTAAAGTTGGGCGCCGTGCAATCCGAAGTAACCGTCACCAGCACAGCTACGCTGGTGAATACAACCAGCACGGCGTTATCGTCACTGGTGGACGATCGGCGCGTTCAGGATCTGCCGCTCAACGGCCGCAACGTAATGGGACTCGCGGGCATTCTGCCTGGAGTCACTAACGTTTTCGCTCCACAGGAAATGACTAACACGCGGACCGGTCCCAGTATGGCGGTCAATGGCGGGCGGGCGGTGGACAACAATTTCACTTTCAACGGAGCTAACTTCACTCACTTTGGGCAGACGACTGGGCTGAATTATCCGCCGCCCGATGCAGTGCAGGAAGTTCGAATTCAGACGCATAACTTTGACAGTCAATACGGCAATAGCGCCGGTAGCCAGGTGTCGGTTACATCCAAAGCCGGCTCAAACGCACTTCACGGCTCGGCTTGGGAATTCCTGCGTAACGATCAATTGAATGCCCGCAGTTTTTTTCAGCCCAAGCGCCCGACGATTCGCGAAAATCAGGCCGGCGCGGCCGCGGGCGGTCCGATCAGGAAGGATAAGCTGTTCGTCTTTGGCTACGATCAGAAGCTGTGGAACCGCCCACAATCGGGGTCGGCGGTGGCGCTGGTGCCGACGGCCGCTCAGCGCGGGGGAGATTTCACCGGCTTGAGCACAATATTGAAGGATCCTAATGACCCTCTGACTGGCAAGCCGCTAGCTGATTCCACGGGCAGGCCGTGCGTGCAGGGCAATGTGATTCTACCGGGATGCCTTAGCCCCGCTGCGCAGAAGATTTTGCAGTTTATTCCCCAATCGCCGAACGGCACTTATGCATCCCTGATCGCGACGCCCTCCGGCAATTACAGTTATATGACTCGTGTTGATTATCTGCAGAGCGTCAAGCACACGATCTACGGCCACGCGTTTGTCGATTCCTATCAGCAGACCTTCGCCAACGGTAACATCCAGCCGTTTGTAACTGGGTCGCGAAAGGTAGACAACAAGGATTTCTCGATCACCAGCACTTATACTTTCAGCCCCAATTTGATTAATGAAGCTACTTTAGATTACATGCATTCGTCGTCTTCGGACACGCCGAACAAACAGTACCCGCCGTCTTCTCTCGGTATTCCGATTCCTCCGGGCCTGAACAATGCCACCATGTCGACCAATGTTAGCGGCTACTTCAATCTGGCTACTGCGGACCCGAATGGCCAGGATTACATCAACTGGCATTTTCGCGATTCAATGACCTGGATTCATGGGCGCCATGCGGTTAAGTGG
>WNFJ01500398.1_pt1 | contig 17264 bp, 15 predicted proteins | sample 5400461 | NCBI WGS metagenome assembly WNFJ01 (sample SAMN13153349, study PRJNA577476) | soil metagenome | isolation source: 115 cm saprolite on Douglas fir-dominated hillslope | place: USA:California | collected 2013-09-17 | reverse complement strand
CGGTTCAGGCAGAGACGCCCCGATCTCGGGCCGGTGACGCTGGTCTACACCGACAACCCGATGTTCATCGATCCATACGGACCGCGCCGTCCGCTCGCGATGATGAAGCAAGAGCCATATCCGACCAACACCGCGGCGTTTGCTCGCGTGCGGGCATTGTGGGGACGAGACGATTTCCACAACCCCTTTATCATGGAAGAATCAGGCGAATTTCTTTGGAATTCCGCACAGCTTGCGCGAGTGTTTAGCGGGGACGATCCCGATGCTGCTCCCTTGTGGCGCAAGGTAACCATCGCAAAAGCAACTCGTGAAGAATTGGTCGCGAGGCTTAAGGCCAACGAGTTGATAGAAGCCTGTGGTAAAGCCTATCGAGCTAAGGGATTGCCAAAAGATGTTCTGATTTTGCTCGACAAACGCATCACAGATGATCACGTATTTTATTTTTCCCCCGCGGCCTTCACTCTAACGGGTAAGGTTCGAGAAATTGCGGATTCCATTGCCTTTTGCGATGAACCGGATCTATCCGATATGAAGAAAATAGAGCTGTGACGCGGTGATAGGGCGGGCGCCCGAAACCGGAGTAATATCGCGCCATGAAGTCGCTTAGAACATGTCCCAAGTGCAAGCGAATACTCCTCCGCGCGGAAGCCGGTGTCATCATGTGTATTTGCGGGTTTGTCGCGTCTGCGCAGTCACACGACGATGAGCCCGCCGCGAAGTCCCCCGCCCACAGCGTGCAGACGCAGGCAATTCACATCGAGACGGGGGATCGCAATGCCGTTCGCCGAACCCGACTGGATAGACGATGACGGGCACGAGGACACTGACCAATGGAGTTCGCAGCCGGTTGGAAGTACCGCAATGCTATTCGCTGATCCTGAATGGATTGACGACGACGAAAGTCACGAGGAATCGGAGTCGTGGAGTTCGCAGCCGGTCGAAGGTACCGCCACGCCTGCCGCTGAATTCTTGGGGCCTATGCAGGGTGTGGGGATATCAGTCGGTGTCGCATTTGGCGCTACGACGCTCCACGACGCAAACGGCAACGATGTCACAGCGGTGCATCGCGCGTGATGGAAGGGTACGAGAGAGCGTAAACGCGCACAATCAACGCAAAGTAAATTTCCGCGAGGCCGGGGTCACATCAAGTGAATACCAAAACACCGAAACGATCCAAAGGTGACATTGTTCATTTGTAAAGGCAGCCCTCGGATCGATCCCCGTCGGCGGCAATGCTGCTGCGGAATTTTTTCAGCTGCTCGTTACCCCACCCCTTGAAAAGCGACGCGATGAATGGATCGCAGAGGTAGGTGCACGGCTCCAAGAATTGGAAACCAAGGGGATTACCTTGGATAGTCTGCAAGCTAATGAACAGTTCATCTCGACGCTTATGCAGGCCACGCAACTGGCACTTCGCACACACCAGAATGAGAAGCGAGAAGCATTAAGGAACGCTGTGCAGAATTCGGCTCGGCCTGGTGCTCCAGATGACAGCGAACAGCAGATATTTCTGAATTTCGTAGATTCATTTACCGAGTGGCATATTCGAATTCTTCGGCTCTTTCGCGCACCGCCATCAGCATCGACTATATTAAGTGGTGCACTTTCGGCTGTAATCGAGAGGCAGTACCCTGAACTTAAGAATCGGCGCGAGTTCTATGATCAGGTGTGGCGAGATCTTTTTTTGCGGGGACTAGTAAACACGGAAGGATTGCACGTCATGATGTCAGGCCATGGATTGACTCAACAGCGAACTACGCAGCTTGGCTCTAGATTTTTGGACTTCATCAGTGAATGACGATCCCGTTCACGCGGGAATTAGCGGGTCCCATTTTTGACCATTCGGCCGGCGGTGCTGTGCAGAGTTAAGTGATGGGCAACGAAATCGATGCAAATGACGAGGTCGACCGCGAGATCGAACATGCACGGGATGCTTTGCTGAAAAGGCCGAGCGCCGTTCTCATTCTTAAAAACTATAAATGGCAGTTGAAGCAGGGGTTTATACGCTGGGTCAAGGCCGAAGTCGTACGGTGCAATAGGATAATTTCTAGAATCAGCGACTTAGACTAGAATCAGCGACTTAGATTGTGCATAACGGTCTTGGTATCAGTGCTGACCGCGGCCACGACTCCGAATACGGCCTGCGAAACCCGCTCTTCGATGTCCCCGGCATTCTGCAAATGCACGGGGTATCGGATATGCGCGTCGACTCCCGTTGCCGAGAAGCTCAGCTGCACCCGCGGCTGCCCGTCGCCGCCGGAACCCGACGATGTGGCTCTTTGGATTTCCTTGGTTTGCCGGAGGATTTCCTCGCGGTCCTCCATCAATACATTGGACACGGCCACCGCCAGCTTCTTCTTGGTGCCGGCATAGTCGATACCGGCGGGAAGACTGAGCGTAATTTCGCGCCAGACGAGGTTGACGCCGTGGATCTGCTTGAATAGACCGCTCGACACTTGGAAGACGATCGAGTTGGCAAATGCGACCACTCGTCCCGTCGGTCCGAGCAGTCCATGGCCGCCGAGTTCCATGAGATGCAATCTGACCAATCCCAAGTCGATGACTTCACCCGTGACGTCGCCTATCTGCACTCGGTCACCGACGCGAATACCGTATTTTCCGATCAGGAAGAAATAACCGACGATGGATACGAGAACACTTTGCATGGCGACGGCGAGACCCGCAGTAATGAGGCCGGCGAAAGTCACAATCGAACCCAACTCGCTGGCAAATGCAAAACCGACGATCAAGATCACCAGGCACCAGAGGGCGATTCTGCGCAGCAATAGAAACTGATATCGACGCCTCGTGTCTTGCACATACCGCATCACGGCGCGCCGCCATATCGCTGCGGCGACGAACACGATCGCCAGCAGCACCGCGAGCACGCCCAAACGCACGCCCAGCGTCTTGAGCGCGTTGCCGTACTGCTTCTCGATGGCATCGTGCCAGTTGGCGATATTGCGGCGGTATTGGTCGAGCAGCACGCCTATTTTACTCAGCGGAATCAACAGCGCCGACGTCTGCTTGAACTGATTCGACAGGGCGTCGAGCTGCTCGCGCACGCTGTTGAGCGTCGCGCTGTCCGCGGTATCCGCTTGAGCCGCCAACGTATCGCCGCGCGCCGACAATTGCTTCAATTGGTCTATCAACGGTGCGCGAATCCGCGCGAATGTGGCCTGCAGAGCCGAGGTGTGCTGGTCGATGGCATCGATGGTGGCGGCTTTCTCGGAGAGCCGAACGACGTTTGCGGTCAAATCCCAGATGCCGAAGCGAGCCGCGGCGATCCCACTGGCACCGGTCAGCGTAGACGGCGGAACGGCCGGGTTGGGAGCCGTCGACGCGGCAGCGCCGGTCGGCACGGTATTGGGCGGAGTGGGATAGGATGATGCAGGATTTGACGGCGCGGAACCCGCGGCCATCGCAGAGGGAACGGTGACGGCCATTGCATCGATCTGCGCCTTCAATGCGCCCGCGCTAATTCCATTCGTGTCGCTTTGGCTGGTCAATGACGACAACGTGGCCAGGAGACTCTTTCTAGCATTGATCAGATCGAGCTCACCTCGCAGCTCGGAGATTTTTGCCTGCAGTTCGACCTTCTGTTCGGGCGGCGCCGCCGCCAGCCGCGCTTCGTCTGAGTCGAGCTCGTTCTGGGCCTCCGTCCCTTTGGCGGCGAATTTATTCTGCAGCTGACTCAGCGATTGCGACGACGCGGAGGCGCCCTGGGTATCCTTGCGCCCCGGTTGGTTGGCGAGAATCCCGGCATTGGCCCGCGCCGCTTCAAATGCCGACGCGATGACTTGATTCGCCGTCTGCCGGTTGTCGTGGAGGATCAGCAGGTCGCTCGGCTCGTTGGATACCTGCTGTTGAATGCCGAGCGTGCGATACCAATCGATCGTTTGATCCAGCAGTTGGATGACCTGCGGACCGGTCATGGGCGCGGCCGCGCCCGTCCCGGGCCCGGCGGGGGACGCTGCGGCCTGGGATTCCTCCGGCGGAACGGCCGATTGTGCGGGCACAGGCAGCGGGGCGTTCAGGGCGAGGAGCAGCGCCAGCGCGGCGCTTCTCAGTAAAGACCCAGGGTTTGGCGTGGTCATAGGACTAATCGTACCTCTTTGTCGTTGGGACGCTACCACAGGGTGGTTTAGACGCGGGCCGGGGCGATCAGTGCGGTCGGCATAAAATGCCGGGTCACGGTAAACTGTGGTGCGATGAAACGGAACCCACGCTGAATTGAAGGTGACTATGTTCGAGTTGAAGCAGGCCATTGCCGACGTACCTGATTTCCCGCGCCCGGGTATCTTATTCCGCGATATTTCACCGCTGTTGCGCGATCACTTCGACGCCGCCATACGTGCCTTGGATGCGCTGTTGACCGATGCGGAGTGGAGCGAGATCGATGCCCTGGCGGGAATCGAGTCGCGCGGCTTCATCCTGGGCGCCGCCCTTGCGATACGCCGCGGCAAGGGATTTGTACTGGTCCGCAAACAGGGGAAGCTGCCGCCGCCCGTGGTCGATATGGCCTATGCATTGGAGTATGGAACCGGCGTCTTGGAAATGCAGCGTGGCCAGGGGCGCTTGGTGCTGATCGATGATGTGCTCGCGACCGGCGGTACGATGACCGCGGCCGCCGATCTGTGCCTGCGCGCGGGATACCAAGTTCAGGCGCTCGTGGCCTTGATCGATCTGAATATCGTCGCGAACTATTCGTGGCGGACATTGCGCCTGCGTTCGGCCATCAATTATCAGCCATGAGTGAAATGCTCGAGTTGCCGAGCACCCTGGTGGTCGTTGCCTTGCGGGCGGAATCCGCAGGGGTATTCGAGGCGGCGGGTATTCCGGTACTGTACTGCGGTGTCGGTAAGGTCAACGCGGCCATCGCACTTGCGCGCGAGCTGAGCCGCTACGCTCTGCAGGGTCAAGCAATGCCTCTGGTGCTGAACTTCGGTTCGGCGGGAAGTCGTCGCCATCCCACCGGCACCCTGGTGGAATGCCACGAGTTCGTGCAGCGGGACATGGACGTGCGCGGTTTGGGATTTGCATTGGGGGTGACGCCGTATGACGAGGCACCATCCTGCCTGCGCTTCGAACCCGTGTTCAAGCACTTGCCGCCGGCCGTCTGCGGCAGCGGCGATTCGTTCGAAACCGCGGCCACCGAGGTGGACTGCGCGGTCGTCGACATGGAGGCCTATGCGCTTGCAAAGGCATGCTGGTATGCAAAGGCGCAATTTGCGTGCGCCAAGTATGTAAGCGACGGCGCGGATCACGCGGCGGCGGACGACTGGCAGCAAAATCTGCACAAGGCAGCCGACGAGTTTCTGCGCTTGTATCTGGCTGTCGTCCGATAGTCGGATCGTGTCGCGCAGGCGATCGCAAGGAAATCATGGCCTCGTCGAAATTTGCGTTGCCGGCCGGGCTGCTTTTGTTGACGCTGCCGCCAATCGCCGGCGCGACCGTTCAAGTGATGGTGGGCCCCACCCCCATCCCGGACGGCGAGGCCAGGTCGGCCGGCGACATCACGGTCGTCAACGAGAGGTTGGCGTTCGCGCTGGCGGTGCGATCGCCGGTTCCGTATGGGGTGCCGCGCGGTGCGATTGTGGACGTGGCGCCCGTGGTGAACGGCAAGATCGGTCGCGACTGTGTCGTTTTCGCGGACTTCATTCCCAATAATTGGTCGGCCTGGCCCAATACTTTCCAGCACGTCGAGGTCCTCGAACGCGGCCCCCGGCGAGCCGTCGTCCGTACGGTGCGCGACTGGGGCAAGGTGACGGTGACCACGGTCTACACTCTCCAGTCGAACGCAGACTCGGTCGAGATCCGCGCGACCATGAGCAATGGGGGTGCCGCCCTGACCGGCCTGCTGTCGGGCCTGACGCTGTGGCCGAAGGGAGGCTATTTTTTCGGTGTTCCGGGATTGGCGGGGCTGGTGCAGGGCAAGACTGACGGGGCGCTCGCAGACCGGGTGGTTGCCTATGATGAGAAGTGGACAGTCGCGCTGCATGCGCCGTATGCAGACCATGTCGCCGATGGATCGCTGGACTTGTACCAACTACATGCGCTGGCACCCGGCGAAAGCCGAGAATTCCACGCGTGGCTGCAGGTCGGCCCGAGCGGCGATCTAAAGCCGGTCATCGCGGCCGAAATCGCACGCAAGCATCTTGCTTCAGGGTCGGTTCGCGGCGTAGTCACCGGAGGAGATGGCAAGGCGGTCGAAGCGCCGGTCGTCGTGATCGAAAAGCAGGGTAAGCCCTTTGGCTGGGTACTGGGCCGGCGCGGCGAGTACGAGTTGAGGCTTCCGGTGGGCGACTACGATCTCTATGCCACCGCCAAGAATTATTCACAAAGCGAACGGATTCGTCTGCACGTCACCGCAGGTGCGGCCGCGGTTCGTGATTTTCACGGTTTGCAAATCCCGGGAAGCATCGAATGGTCGGTGCCGGATACCCGCAACGGCAAGCCGCTGGACGCACGCATCAGTATCGAGGCAGGCCAGAAGCCGCTCGTGGAGTTCCTCGGCCGGAACACGTTCTTTACCGAGCTCGATCGCAAGGGGCGGCTCGATGTGCCGATCGCACCGGGGAAGTATCTTTTCACGGTCTCGGCGGGCGGGGGATTCCTGGCCGAGAGGCAGCAGGTAGAGCTCGCGGTCGTTGCCGGCCAGGCGCAGACGGCGAAGATTGCGGTAATGCCGCTATTCGATCCGACGGCGCGGCAATGGTATTCCGCGGATTTGCATCATCATGCCGATCAGGCGGAAGCGGTGACTCCGCCCGCGGATCTGGCGCGTTCGCAGCTGGCGGCCGGACTCGACCTCTTGTTCGTCAGCGATCACGATTCGACGGTGAACCATGGCGTCTTGCAAGCAATCGCCGATCGCCGCGGCATGGCGTTCATTCCCAGCATCGAGCTCTCGGCTTCGTGGGGCCATTTCAACGCATATCCGTGGGTGCTCGGCCAGAAACTGGCGATCGACACCGGTACCGCGACCATCGACGAGATCATCCAGGAAGGCCGGCGTCAAGGCGCCGCCGTGGTGCAAGTGAACCACCCGTTCATCCCCTATGGTTATTTCACCAGCGTGAGCGGCGGCGTGGCGCCCGGCGGATTCAGCCCGGCATTCGATCTCATCGAGATCAACGCGGCGGCCCCCGCCGACGATATGAAAGTGCTGCATGCCCTGTGGAACTACTGGAACGCCGGACATCACTACTACCTCGCGGCGGGCACGGATACGCACGATGTGGGGCGCGACGAGTCCGGTGCCGTGCGCACATTCGTTCACATCGACGGTGCGGTGACGGCCAAGGCGTGTGCGCAGGGGCTGAAAGACGGTCACGGCTACGTGACCTTCGGGCCGCTTGTCTACCCGTCGGTGATGTTCGGCGATGAGCTCAAGGTGAAGCCCGGCGAGTCATTTACCCTCAGCTTCGATCTGCAATCCGTCGCCGGCGTAAAACAGGTGGAGCTGAGCGGGGCAGGCGTGGTGGCCAGAACTGAATCGTTTCACGCGCCATCGCAGCAAGTCCAAGTCGACTTCCCGCTCAGCCCCCAAAGCCGTACCTGGTACTCGCTGATTGTGGAAGACAATCAAGGCCATAAAGCCTATACGGATCCGATCTGGGTGGACGCGGTCGTCAGCCCTGACAAATGACGGTTCTTCAAGCCATGGACCTAGCCGGCATTTTCACTCTGCTGCTCGCCGCATCCGGCTGCATTTTGCTGGCCGATTGGGCGTTCTTCAAAAGGCGGCGTCTTCGCGGCGCCGAAGGCATGATCGTCCGGGAGCCGCTGCTCGTTGAGTACGCGCGCTCATTCTTTCCGGTCATTTTGATCGTGCTGCTGATTCGCGCATTCGTGATCGAGCCGTTTCGAATCCCGTCCGCGTCGATGATGCCGGGGCTGGTCGCCGGCGACTTCATCTTCGTCAATAAATTCTCCTATGGGCTGCGGCTCCCCGTGACCCATACCAAGATCGTGCGGATCGCAGAGCCGCAGCGCGGCGATGTCATCGTGTTTCGGCTGCCGTCGGATCCGTCCATCCATTTCATCAAGCGGCTGATCGGGTTGCCGGGTGATCACGTCGTGGTGCGCGACAATCGACTCATGGTCAACGGGGCGTCGATTCCGATGAAACCCGACGGCGCCTATGCGGGGGAGGGGCACAGCATGGGGTCATGCTCGCGCCCAATCGAGAGGCCACCGATTTCGACGCCGTTGTGCCCGCGGGCCACTATTTCTTCATGGGCGACAATCGAAATGACAGCGAGGACAGCCGCTTCCCGATCGTGGGCTTCGTTCCCGAACGGAACCTGGTCGGGCACGCCGTTCGAATATGGATGAACTGGCAGCTGCCCGGCTGGCCGGACTGGCGCCGGGTCGGCATGAAGATTCGCTGAGGCAGAGCGAGGTTCAATGCTCCCAGTGGCCGTTCACGTGCTGCCAATGCGAGCCCACTTGATCCCATCGATCGGGAACCCAGTGAGACCCGCGACGCTCGAATATGTGGTGCCCTGAAACCCAAGAATACGCATGACCGTTCCAGTCCCAGTAGCCGGGCGCCCAGACGTAGCCGTCGCGCGGCGCGGGCGCCCGCTCCTCACGCGCCGCCGGGGGAGCCACATCCACATCCACGCCTGCTCCCGCGGAAGCCACGGCCGAAGTACCTATTCCGCCGGCGCCGAGGCACAGCGCGATCAACATTGTTCTGCTAATGGCCTTCATTCCCGTCACTCCTCTGCTGGGGGCACCTTGACTACACCGACCTGTGTAAGTAAAACGTCAACCATGCCGCCTGTCAAGCAAAAATTACACAGACCTGTGCAATCATGAGCCGCTGGCCCGCCAAGGAGGCCATGCAAGAGCGGATTCTCGATACCGCAGGCCGGCTGTTCTATGGGCAGGGCATCCGGGCCGTCGGTGTCGATACGATCGCGGCGGAAATCGGCATCAGCAAGCGCACGCTCTATAACTACTTTCCATCGAAGGACGAGCTGATCGTCGCGTATCTATCGCGTCACTTCATCCAAGCCAAGGCGTCCGATCGGCCGCTGCTCGAGCAAATTCTGCGTTATTTCGACTGGCTCGAACGTTGGTTTGCGACCGACACCTTTCGCGGCTGTCCCTTCGTCAACGCCGTCGCCGAATTGGGCGACCCGACGCATCCCGGCGCCAAGATGGCCGTCGCCTTCAAGGAGCAGCGGCGGTTGTGGCTGCGTGATGCGCTGGCTCGGTTGAACGTGGCGGATCCCGACGGCCTGGCGACGCAAGTGGCGATTCTGGTGGAAGGCGCGATCATCGCTGCGCTGATCCGCGGCGATCCCGGCATGGCCGGTGCCGCCAAGGCGGCCGCCCGGGTGCTGCTCACTGCGGCCGGCGTGCCGGATCCCGACGCAGTCCCAGAGACCGTGCGGCGGACCGCGCGGGGCCGGTCCCGCAAATCCCCGGCGGACGCCCCGGCGCGCAAGGCGCGATCTCGCGGATCTTGATGCCGAGAACTCAGCTTTGCCGCTGCCAAGTCTGCGTTCGGCCGAGCAGCGAAATACCGATGCGAGCTCACGTCGCGACGCCGTCGAGCCGCGCTTTCTGTGCCAGGTTGTCGCTTCGCCAAAGGTATAGCGCGAGCAACGGGCTGCCGCGGGTACGCATGGCGTGCGGTTCTTCGCTGGCGTGATGGATCAATGCGCCCGGGGCTCGGTCCTGCCACCCCGCGTCACCTTGTTGCCACGCTGCCGTGCCGCTCAGCGGCAGGTATATTTCCTCCGCTTCGTGGCGGTGGCGGGGATAATGCGTGGATGGGCCCAGGATCAGAAAGCCGCAGGCGATCCGCTCGCTCGCCAAGGCTCCGTTCCCGCCCCCCAAAATCTCGCTCCATCCATAGTTGTCGAGAAAGGCGCGGTCGAGATCTTTCGCCGTGTAAGTCTGGCGCCAGGCCAGCGACGGCGCGGCGCGATGCACCGCAGCCACCAGCTCGATGCCGAACGGCGCGGCGTCGCGGGCTATTTCCGGCAGCCACCGCAACACCGGCAAATGCGAGGCGGTGATGCTACGTTGCCGAGAGGTGCGCGGCCAATCCGCCAGAAAGGGAGCGAGCGCCGGCTCCTGCAGAGACTCCAGCAGCTTCCGGGTCTGCGCGGCGATGTTCACGGCGAGTCACGCTCTCCTCGGGCTTGGGCGTTCAATTATACTGGCTCTCGCCGGTATTGCCGCAGTTCGGAGAGTTCGTGGCGCCCAAGTTTTCGTTGACTGAGGGAATGGGTTCCGCGAGCGGCGCCGGTACTCTGCGTTTGCAGCGCCCGCTGGCGGTGCGCTGCGGTGCCTTCGGCGACATGGTGCTGTTCATCGCGTTGATCCGTGTGCTGCACGCGCGGTTTCATTCTCCCGTGGACATCGTGACCTCGGGTCCCTGGAGCGAGCCGCTGCTGCGCGGACAACCGGGCGTGGGCGAGATAATGAGCCTGCGCAGCCGCAAGACTCCGTACTGGCTGAGCGCGGATCAGCGGCGCGTCGTGCGGCGCCTGCGGGAGCGCGGCGTGGGTCCGACATGGTTCTGCGACGCCGGCGATGCGGCGCGGCCCTTGCTGGCGCGCGCCGGAATTCCCGAGGAGCTCATCGTCGACGTAAGGGATCACTCACTCTTGCCCGGCGAGCATGCGACGGAGCAATGGCGGCGCCTCGCGCAAATCACGCCGGTTGCGGTCGCCGCGCCTTCCGACGCCGAACTCGCCGCGGTGACGCCGGGGTGTCATCTCGAAGTCAGCGAACGACAGCGCAGTGATCTTGAATCCTGGCTGCGCGCGCGCGGCATCTCAGCGGCTCCACCGATACTGATTCAAATCGGCAACAAGCGCACGATGCGGCGCGGCCTGCGCCGATTGGCTGTCAACAACAAGTACTGGCCGAACGAGAGCTGGGCCGAGGTATTGCGCCATGTGCGCTCGCGGCATCCGGATCGCGCGATCGTGCTGCTGGGCACGGGACCCGAATATGCGCTGAACCAGGAAGTCGCGGCGCTGGCGAATATTGCACGGCTGCACAACGCCGCCGATGATCTGCCCGTTCCGCGGCTCGTGGCGTTGTTGGAGCGCGCCGCCGGCCTGATTACCGTCGATTCGGGACCGGCGCATGCCGCGGCGGCGGTGGGCTGTCCGCTGGTGGTGTTGTTCGGCAAGGCGCTGCCGTCGCTGTATCGGCCGTGGGGCACGGCGGGAGCGGACGTGAAAGTCCTGTGCGGCCGGGTAGCGGGAGAGCCCGATATGCTGGGAATTGAGCCGCGCAGCGTGATCGAGGCATGGTCGAGCTTGCAACTACGCGATCGAGACGCCTGACGCCGCCGCGCGCTATTGCACGGGCTGCGCCCGCAGCATGTCCTGAGTCACCAAGACGACGCCGCGCTTGGTCACGAAGAAGCGCTGCTGATCCAGCGCGCGGTCTTGCCCTATCTGTGTGCCGTCGGGAATCACGCAGTTCTCATCGAGAATGCAGCGCGTGATCCTGCAGCGGCGGCCGATGGTGACGCTCGGCAGCAGAACGGAATTCTCGATGATGCTGCTGTCCTCGATGCGCACGTCGTTCGACAGCAGCGACTCCTTCACATAGGCGCCCGAGATGATGCAGCCGCCGGCGACCATGGAGTTGACCGCCATCCCGCGCCGGCCTTCCTCGTCCAGCACGAATTTTGCGGGCGGTTGCTGGGCCTGGTATGTCCAAATAGGCCATTGATGATCGTAGATGTTGAGTTCCGGATTGAGCGAAACCAATTCCATGTTCGCTTCGTACAAAGCGTCGACGTTGCCCACGTCACGCCAGTAATTTTGCGCGCGGGTTTCGACGTCATGGAAGGGATAGGCAAACACGCGCAGGGGCTTGATGGCGGGAGGAATGATGTTCCTGCCGAAATCGTGATTGCTGGATTCATTGGCCGCGTCGTCGGTCAGCATTTTCTCCAGGCGGTCCATGCCGATGACGTAGATGCCCATGGACGCACGCGCGAGGTCAGGCTGGCCGATGATGGGATCCGGGTCGTTCGGCTTCTCGGCGAAATCGGTGACGCGATTGGTGTCGTCGGTGGTCAGGATGCCGAATTCATTGGCGCGTTCCAGCGGCACGTCCACGACACCCACGGTAATGTCCGCCTCGCATTGTTCGTGATAAGCGATCATCGGACCGTAGTCCATCTTGTAAATATGATCGCCCGCCAGAATCAGAACGTGAGTCGGGTGGTGCGACCGAATGAAGTCCAGATTCTGATAGACCGAATCGGCGGTGCCGCGATACCAGTGTGGGCCGATTTGCTGCTGCGCCGGAATCAGTTCCACGAATTCGCCGAGCTCGCCGCGCAGATAGCTCCAGCCGCGCTGGATGTGCTGAATCAACGACTGTGCCTTGTACTGAGTGAGCACGGCGATCTGCCGGATGCCGGAGTTGACGCAATTCGACAGTACGAAGTCGACGATCCTGAACTTGCCGCCGAATGGCGTCGCCGGCTTGCAGCGGTGCTGGGTGAGCCCTTTGAGGCGTTCGCCGCGCCCTCCCGCCATGACCACCGCCAGGGTGCCGCTCGTCAAACGGCTGACGTAGCGTCCGGTGTTAGTACGAGCAGCGTGTCGCATACCTATCCTGGCTTCACCGTGAGGAGTCCCGAATCAGCCCCCGCCGAAATACCAGCCTGCCACACTCGGCGAGTGCCTGCACCTTTTCTCGCGGCGGCGCCGATGCCTTTGCTAAACTCTAGATTATGTCGGCATTGAAGCTGTGTGTCTTGAGTTCGGAGATCTTGCCGTACGCGAAGACCGGCGGACTCGCCGATGTCACCGGCGCGCTGGTGCAGAATCTCCGGCTGCTGGGTCACCACGTGTACGCCTTCATGCCGCTGTACTCCGCCGTTCGGGCGGCGCACCCGGAGCTGCAGCCCGTCCTCGGCGGGCAGCAGATCCCAATGACCATCGGCACCACGGAATTCCGTTTCTCCCTGCAAACGGCCAGTTTCCCCGGCACGGACATCGCGATGTATTTCATCGATTGTCCCGCGCTGTACGACCGTGCCGGTTTCTATACCACCGATCCGGACGAACATCGGCGCTTTCTGCTGTTGACCCGCGCGACCCTTGAGAGCTGCCGGCGTCTGGGAATTGCGCCCGACATCTTCCATTGCAACGACTGGCATACGGCGTTCCTGCCGCTGTATCTAAAGACGCTCTATTCGTCGGACCCTGTGATCGCCGCTGCGCGGTCGGTACTCACAATTCACAATATTGGATATCAGAGCATCTTCCCGAGCGCGGCGGCGGCCGATTTGGGATTGGACCGCGTCGATGCGTATCTGGACGCCGAGGATCTGGCCCACGGGGTCATCAATCCCTTGAAAACCGGCATAAAGTTCGCCGATCGGGTGACCACCGTGAGTCCGACGTACGCACGTGAAATCTGCGAGGGACCGCTCGGTATGGGGATGCAGGCAACGCTGCGGGCGCGTCCCGACCGAGTGGTCGGCATATTGAACGGAGTCGATTACCGTGATTGGGACCCGCGCCACGACCCGTATTTGACGGCGCATTTCGGGCCGCAAGACCTGCGCGGCAAGCAGACCAACAAGGAACTGCTGATCGCCGCCGTTCACCTCGACATGGCCGTCTCGCGGCCGCTGATCGGCATGGTGACTCGGCTGGCGGAGCAGAAAGGCATCGATCTCTTGTTCGACGCATTGCCGAGTCTGTTGCAGGAGCGCGATTTCAGCTTGCTGGTGTTGGGCAGCGGCGATCCTCCGTATGTAGCTTTTCTCGAGGGACTGGCGCGGCGTTTCCCGGGCCGCGTCTCGTTTCGCAACGGATACGATGAGTCGCTGGCTCACTTGATCGAGGCGGGCAGCGACATTTTCCTGATGCCGTCCCGCTATGAGCCCTGCGGGTTGAATCAAATGTACAGTCTGCGCTACGGCACCATTCCGGTGGTGCGCAAGACCGGCGGTCTTGCGGATTCCGTCCAGCATTTCGATCCCGGCACCGGCATGGGCACCGGATGCGTGTTCAATGACTACGATGCGCCTGCCGTGCGCTGGGCCATCGGAACCGCGCTCGATTGGTACAACGTCCCGAAGAGCTGGCAGCAGCTCATGCAGAACGCGATGGCGCAAGACTTTTCGTGGGCTCGCCAGATCGCCGAGTACGATTCGCTCTACCGGGAGCTGCGCGGGACTATTCGCGAACCATAGGGGGTCTCGAACTTTCTGCCGTCACTTGCCGACGAGCGGCACGGATCGGGAGCTCAGTTCGAGCAGCGCGTAGCGGCGGCCGTTGGGCAGTGCATAGCTCTTCGCCATGCGCAATCCTGCCGACTGCATCCAGGGCAGCTCCGGCTGGCCGTCCGGCCGCTGCGCCGAGGGGCCTCGCCTTGACCCGAACCTCAGCCGTTGGGCGATCGAACCGGCGCGGCCGGGCAGCAGCACGACGACGAGGCTTTGCGGCGCGGCGGCGGCATCGGCTCGGAGATGTTTGATGGAGGCGGCGTCGATCGGCCCGGGTATCAAGTCCACGGTGGTCCGCGCATACATGTCGATGATTGCCCGAGTCGTCTCATCGGGTGCGAATAGAATCAATGGCTTGCCCGCGGCGTCGTGCTCAATCGCACGAGCGATCGACGCAAGATCCTGCCAGGTATCGACCAAGGTGTACGCCTGCGATGCCGGCCCCACGAGTAAGGCGCAATACGCCAATAACAGCGACCACTGCGCTTGCTGGACCTGGCCGCGCGCCGCCGCCCAGGCGCGCAGCGCGAGCGCCGCGGCCAGGCCCAAACCGGCTGCGGAAATAAGGATGAAGGCCGCGTGCGAATTCATCGTGTTCCAGGCGTCGGCGCCGGCCACGCCCAAAGCTGCAATGAATATCACGACCCCCAGCAACAGGAGGACAGAGGTCGCGCGCAGCGCGCGTATGTCCCATCGGTCCGGTTCCCGCGTCCACCAGGCGAGCAGCAAGGCGATACCCGGCAGTGCCGGGGCGAAATAGATATTGCGGGCTGTCGCCGCCATCGAGAGGATGGCGAGCGAGGGCAGCGAGGCGGCGAGCGCGAAGCGCACAGGGCGATAGTCATCGAACGCGCTTTTGCGCTGCAGCCACGCGCGGCGCAGGGCGGCGATGACCAATAGGGTCCAAGGGGTCAGGTAGAGCGGCAGCTCGATCAAATACTTGCCCGGAGAATTTCGATGGGCGGCCGCGTATTGCAATTCATCCGGTGCGTCGATGCGCGTGAATCGGCCGACCAAATTGTTCCAGAAAAACACTTTCAAATGAGCAAGTCCGTCCGGGCCCGCGTACACGAACCAGATCCAGGTGAGAATCATCGCAGCCTGCAAGACCAATCCCAGGTGCAGCTCCCAACGGAGAAGTTCCCGCCAGCGTTTCTCCCAGACGGCGAGGGTAACCAGGGCCAACGCCGGGACCATCCAGGCGACGGCGCTCTTGCAGAGAAAACCCAACGCCAAGGCGGCATGCATCAAAAGGTAGCCGCGCAACCGCTCCCGGGTACATGTCGCATAAAAGCCCAGGTACGCACCCAAGAGCGCGGCTGAGTCGGCGGCGAGCAGAGGCGCATCGGTCGCGAGCCAGATGGAGGTCTGGTACGAGAGCAGGAAGGTGCTCATGGCGGCTGCGCCGACCAAGCCCGCGACTCGTCCCGCGCTCCGGCGCGCCAGCAAGCCGGCGCTGAGCGCGGCGATCATTGCGTACAGCAGATTGGGCAGCCGCGCAGCCCAGGCTTCCGCACCGAAAAGCCGGATGGGGACGGCTGCCAGCCAGTACGTCAGCGGAGGCTTTTCGCAGAAGGCCTCGCCTGCCAACAGCGGCACCGCCTTCTCAGGCTGCCAGCTCATGCGCCAGGCGATGTCCGCTTCGCGCGGTTCATCGGGAGTCCAGTAGCCGCGCCCCAACATGCCGACGCACCAAATCAGAAGCAGCGCTGCCGAGAGCCACGCGAGCGGTGAGCGGAACGGTCTCGACAACGCGGTATACTTCAAGGTCTACGAAGGAGAGAGCATGGCATTCGCTGACTATACTTCACACGGCGCCGTCGCCGTCATCACCCTGAAAAATCCACCGGTCAACGCCTTGAGTCAGGGGCTGCGTACCGCCATCGCCGACGGCGTAGAGCGGGCGGACGGCGATGCGTCGATTCGGGCGGTGGTGATAGTCGGGTCCGGCAGTGCATTTTGCGGCGGCGCCGATGTCGGCGAATTCGGATTGCCCGCCATGTCGGCGAGTCCTTCCTTGGCGGATTTGTTTGCGTTGATCGAGAGCTCGCCCAAACCGGTGGTCGCGGCGATCAACGGACTCGCGTTGGGCGGGGGACTGGAACTCGCCATGGCGTGTCATTACCGCGTCGCCTCCGTGTTGGCGCAGCTCGGGCTGCCCGAGGTCAAGCTCGGTATTTTGCCGGGCGCGGGAGGTACGCAGCGGCTGCCGCGTCTGGTGGGGGTCGAACGGGCGCTCAACATGATCGTGAGCGGCAATCCCGCGGGCGCGCGCGAATTGGCCAAGACAGAGTTGCTCGACTCGACCGCCGAGGGCGATGTGCTGCCCGTCGCCGTCGCGTTTGCCGAGCGGGTCATCGCCGAGAAGCTGCCCCTGAAGAAGGCGCGCGATATCAAGATCAATTTTCCGAATGCCGAGGCGTTTTTGGACTTCGCGCGCGGCGCCGTCGCTCCGCTCGCCAAGAATTATCCGGCGCCGCTCAAGTGCATCGATGCGGTCGAGGCGGCGGTGCTCGAGCCCTTTGACGAGGGAATGAAAACCGAAGGCTCTCTGTTCATCGAATTGCTGAACACGCCGGAGTCGAAGGCTTTGCGGCACGCGTTTTTTGCGATGCGCGCCGCCGCCAAGATTCCCGATGTACCGAGCAGCACCTCATTGCGCGCGATCAAGTCGGTGGCCGTGATCGGCGCCGGCACCATGGGCGGCGGCATTGCGATGAATTTCGCCAATGCCGGCATCCCGGTCACGGTGCTGGAGACGACCCAGGCGGCGCTCGACAAGGGCCTCTCAACGGTAAAGAAGAACTACGAGAACACCCTGAAGAAGGGGCGGCTGACTCAGGACGAATTCGACAAGCGCATCAAACAGATCACCGGCACTCTGTCGTACGACGACATCAAGTCGGCCGACCTCGTCATCGAGGCCGTGTTCGAGGATATGCAGGTCAAGAAACAGGTGTTCGAGAAGCTGGACAAAGTCGCGAAGAGCGGGGCCATCCTCGCGTCGAATACCTCGACCTTGGAT
>WNFJ01719737.1_pt2 | contig 17267 bp, 11 predicted proteins | sample 5400461 | NCBI WGS metagenome assembly WNFJ01 (sample SAMN13153349, study PRJNA577476) | soil metagenome | isolation source: 115 cm saprolite on Douglas fir-dominated hillslope | place: USA:California | collected 2013-09-17 | reverse complement strand
ATCGGCGGGAAAGCGAACGGTTCGGACATCTTTGTCCTGGACTCGGGCGCCGACAGGTAAATCGGCCGTAGCTACGACCACGTCCTGCATATCTCCCTGGTTGGGGCCGGTGCGCTGCTGAAGCGTCCGATAGGCGAGGAGGCTGGCAAAGGCTCCCAGGACAAGAGCCAGCACTCCAATAAACATCAGTCGCGCACGATTCATCTACCGCTCCACAGAAATTAAGGGCTACCCTTGACGGCGGCACCCTGGCGTTCGCGCAGTAACCCTGACAGTCCGGAACTGCTTTCGTTTCAGTCCAACTCGCTCAATCAAGCAAAAGGGGGAGGTGCTTTGAAGTGCTGACAATAATACCGCGCCCAAAGCCAGATTTGGACGATTATTTATCCTTCGGGGCCAAGTGGGTATTTGGCCTGTTAAAGTGCCACTGCTCTTGATAAGGTTCTCCCGTGCTTAGTTCAAGATACGCGCCCTTTGCTCGAGTAGTGCTTCTTACTGGATTGTCGCTTAACGCATTCATGGCGTGGAAGGACGGGGACCTAGTGCGTAAGGGGTACCCTGACTTCACCATTTTCTACTCGGCCGGGACCATGGTGCGGTCCGGGATGGCCGGCAGCCTCTACGATGAACGTGCCGAATTCCAGACACAGCGGCAATTCGCGCCCGAGGTGAGTATTCGCCACGGCGCCCTGCCCTACAATCATCCTCCGTTTGAGGCGCTACTGTTTGTCCCGCTTAGCTTTTTCCCTTACTTGCCCGCGTATCTCGTGTGGGATGCAGTGAACCTTGGCTTGCTGGTTCTGGCGCTGTTGCTCTTGCCCTGCCACATTCCCTTATTGCAGACCAAGCCATGGTGGGTCTGGGTCTTGTGCGCAGTAGCGTTTTTCCCTATTTTTGTCTGTCTGCTGCAAGGCCAGGACATGATTGTGTTCTTTTTCTTGCTGGCCGCAGCTTACGGGTCTCTAAAAAATGGCGCGGACTTTTGGGCCGGATGCTGGCTGGGGATGGGTCTCTTTCGTCCCCATCTGGTATTGCCCTTGGCGATCATTCTACTTTTCGGCGGAAGGCGGAAGGCGGTCTTGGGAGTTGCGTCTTGCGCCTTGGTTAATGCGGGCATTTCGATTGCGGTAATCGGCTGGCGCGGATTTCTTGACTACCCGGGATACGTCTGGAGGCTGGAGCAAATAATGGGTCGCGGCGCGATTGTCCCCGACAACATGCCGAACCTGCGCGGTTTTCTTGCGATTTTCTTTCGCGACGGACACCCTACAGCTCTGGCGCTCGGTGCGACGGGCTCAATTTGCTTGCTGATCCTAGCGATTTGGATTTTCCGCTCGGCACAGCACGCAGGCAATCTTGAATTGGGGTTTTCTGCCGCGATCCTGGTCACGATTCTCATTAGCTATCACGCTTTCATCTATGATCTCGGGCTGCTATTACTGCCGGCATTGCTGTTGTTGGGAGAGGGAATGCGGCGAAAGCATTGCGAGTTGATCATCCCGGTTGTCATACTCTCTTTTACTCCATTGCTGATGTTCTTGTGGCTTCGCCTCAGCCACCTGAACCTTCTGACTCCTGTCCTCTTTCTCTGGTTGTGGGGCATGGCGAGAGATAGTTCACTGTTGACAGGCGGCAGTCGCGACCCGTACCCCCGCGTTGCTTCCGGGGCTCGACTGACATGAGAAGCTCTTATCCAATCGGATTGGCGACTTCTCTTCTGCTGTGCTCTGGCATGTGGCTGTATGTCAGCCGTGTGATCGTGCCGCAGCAGAAAGCGTACGCGGCGATCCACAGTAATCCCCGCGGGAATCTCTCAGATTTGTATCCGCGCTGGCTGGGATCGCGAGAACTCTTGCTCCACCGGCGCGACCCCTACAGCGCCGAGATCACGCGCGAGATCCAGGTCGGATACTACGGCCGCGCTCTCGATCCGGCGCGGCCCAACGATCCCGGCGATCAAGAGGCGTTCGCCTATCCTGTGTACGTCGTCTTTCTTCTCGCGCCCAGCATCGGGCTGCCGTTTCCAGCGGTACAAGTAATATTCCGCTGGACTCTAGCCGCGTTAACTGGGATCAGCGTTCTGTTATGGCTTCGAGTCGTGGACTGGAAACCGTCGGGAATCACTGCGCTGACCCTGTTGGCATTGACGCTGGCAACTTTTTGGGTGGTGCAGGGAATCCGGTTGCAGCAACTGACTCTGCTGGTCGCCCCGATGATCGCGGCTAGTGTTTATTTCCTAATCAAGAATCGCCAAGTGCCTTCCGGCATACTGCTGGGGCTAGCCACGGTCAAGCCGCAGATTGCCATGCCTCTGGCCGCGTGGCTGATCATGTGGGCTTGCAGCCGGATTCACCTCCGGTGGAAATTTGTCACCGCGTTTGCGGTGACACTGCTGACCCTTGGGGTCGTCGGAGAGCTGTTGCTCCCGGGATGGATATCCGAGTTTTACGCGGCGATGGTCGCGTACCGTGGTTACACGCGGCACGTTTCCCCGCTCGACGAGCTAGCCACTCCGGCGCTCGGAATTCCGCTGTCGCTCGCCATCGGTGCAACCGTGGCCGTACTGTGCTGGCGGGCGCGAAACAGTGCCGCTACAGACGATTTTCTTATCTGGACGACGTCGCTGGTGTTGGCGGCCAACCTGTTGGTCATTCCCACCATTGCGCCGTACAACCAGCTACTTCTGTTGCCGGGAATCTTTCTCCTGCTGCGGGACTGGAACAAGACCGACCTGGTAACCGGTACGATCCGCGTTCTGGGCTGGGTCGCCGCCGCATGCCTGGCTTGGCCTTGGATCACCGCGGCTACACTGGCCTTGTTGTCGTTTTTCACTCCGGCGGTGCAGCGATTCTGGGAGGTTCCGCTTTGGACGAGCATTGTGATACCCATTCCGATCACTGCGTGCCTGGGGCTGCGCATCCGCCAGCTTCAAAGCAGACCAGCCGACTGATATCTCGCCACTAACAACTGCCCACTGACAACTGATTTTTCATGCTATCCTGCGCTCAACTCTGCTTTCCGGGATCGTGCGTGCTCCTCGAACTGCGTCTGGAAAATTACGCCGTTATTGATCATCTGGCCGTCGAGTTCGCGCCCGGGCTGAATCTGCTGACCGGCGAGACCGGCGCTGGAAAATCCATCCTGATTGATGCCCTGGCTTTGTTGATGGGCGAGAAAGCTTCGCCGGAAGTCATCCGCTTCGGCAGTGATCGCGCCGTGATCTCCGCCGTCTTTGAAGTAGACGCAGCAGCGGAGAAGCTTGTCGACCGCATTCTTGAGAACAACGGAATTGACTCCGACGAAGCCAATTTAATTCTGCGCCGGGAGATCGCCGCCAAGGGCCGGGCCTTCGTCAACAATCAGCCTGCGACGGTTGCGGTGCTCAAGCAATTGGCGCCGCATCTTGCTGGTATCCACGCTCAAAATGAATCGCTGGTTTCGTTCGACGCCGGAGTCCGCCGCGACCTTCTCGACAACTACGCCAACACTCAGCTCGGCCCGGTGGGCACAGGATTCGACAAGTGGAAGCAGGTGAAAGATCGCATTGCAGAGCTAGAGCAGGGGGAGCGGGACCGCTTGAAGCTAGTTGACCTGTGGATGTTCCAAAGGCGCGAAATCGAAGATGCGAAAATCCAGCCCGGAGAAGACGAACGACTGGAAACCCAAAAGCGCGTGCTCGCCAACGCCGAGAAGATTTACAACTCGGCGATGCATGCGTTTGATCTGCTCTATGAGGGCACGGCCTCCACTTCGGCATCGCTGCGCGCCGCGCAGAAACATCTCGAGGAACTCATCCGCTACGAGCCGAAATTTCAGGAGGCGCTGGCCTCGCTCGATACTGCGCGCATTAGCGTAGAGGACGTCGGCGCCAGTCTCCGCGATTACGCCGGAGGCATCGAAGCCTCTCCCGAGCGCCTGGCGGAGATTGAAGACCGGCTCGCGCTGCTAGACCGGCTCAAACGCAAGTACGGGCCAGCGTTGGAAGACGTCATCAACCTTGGCGCGGAAGTCACCCGCAAGCTTTCAGAGATCGAGAACAAAGATGAAATCCTGCGGCAACTTCATGCCGAGCTTGCCACCGCTGCAGGGGATTATCTGCAGGCAGCCCGTGCGATTTCCAAAAAGCGTTACGAAGCGGCGAAGAAGTTGGAGAAGATCGTCGAAGCAGAAATCAATGGGCTGGCCATGAAGTCGCAATTCCGCATCGAAGTCAGCGGAACGGATACGGAGGAGAACTGGACTGAATCCGGATTCGATCAGGTTGAATACATGATTTCTACGAACCCCGGCGAGCCCATGCATCCTCTGGACCAGATCGCGTCAGGAGGCGAGCTTTCGCGGGTTATGCTGGCGCTCAAAGCCAGCGTCGAAGCCGGCACTTCACAGAAGAAGACCGGCGCCCAGCGTACTCTCGTCTTCGACGAAATTGATACTGGAATCGGTGGCCGCGCTGCCGAGGCTGTTGGCAAAAAGCTAAAATCACTTTCCCGCTCGATCCAGGTTCTTTGCGTGACCCATCTGCCGCAGATTGCGACTTTCGCCGATCATCACTACCTGATCGAAAAGAAAAAGGCAGGCGATCGCACGCGGACCACGGTGCGCGAGATTACCGGCGACGAACGCACCGAAGAGATTGCACGCATGCTGAGTGGCGCGAAGGTCAGCGAAACATCGCTGAAACACGCCGAGCAGATGCTGAAAGCGAACGCCTAAGAAATTGAGTATTCCCCGTGCCCGGTCCAGAACAAATCGTTGAAGTCGGCGGCAGGCGCCTGAAGCTGACGAACCTTGAGAAGGTCCTCTATCCGGCGACCGGCTTCACCAAAGGACAGGTAATTGACTACTACGCGCGCATTGCCCCGGTGCTGGTGCCGCACCTCGCGGGAAAGCCGTTGACACTAAAGCGCTATCCCGGCGGCGTGGATCAGGAATTCTTTTTCGAGAAGAACGCCACGAAACACCGGCCGGACTGGGTGAACACCGCGCCCATCTGGAGCGAGGGCAATCAGCGCGAGATCAATTACATCCTGGCCAATGATCTGGCCACGATTGTGTGGCTCGCAAATCTGGCCGCGATCGAGTTGCATCCCTCGCTTTCGCTGGCGCAAGACATCGAGTGTCCGCGGACAATGGTCTTCGATCTCGATCCCGGCCCGCCCGCAAACATTGTTCAGTGCTGCCAAGTAGGCCTGTGGCTGCGCGCCATCTTCGAGCATTTCAAGCTGGAAAGTTTTCCCAAGACTTCCGGCGCTAAGGGCTTGCAGATTTACGTGCCTCTGAACACGAAGACAAGCTACGACGAAACCAAGCCATTTGCACGCGCCCTCGCGCGCCTGCTCGAAAACGAGCATCGCGATCTGGTAGTTTCCGACATGAAGAAAGCCATCCGCACCGGAAAAGTGTTGGTGGATTGGAGTCAGAACGACGAACACAAGACCACGATCAGCGTTTATTCGTTGCGCGCTCGCGAGCGCCCCACGGTTTCAACTCCGGTCACGTGGGAGGAAGTCGAACGCGCACTGAAGAAGAAAGACGCTAGCCTGCTGGTCTTTGAGGCACGGCAGGTCTTGCAGCGCGTAGAAAAACTGCGCGACCTGTTCGCGCCGCTGCTCAAGCTGAAACAGAAATTGCCGAAGCTGGCCGGAATCGGCGAAGCCCCGGGCGCTTCCAAGGGACTGGAAATCGCTGCGCAAACAGAAAACGCGCAAACAGAAAAGAAGATTCAGCGGAAGAAGGTGGCAGGGCGCTCCCGCGCCGCGGTGAAAATGCCGCCGGCACATTCCAAACGGCTCAAAAGCTAAAACACAGAGGTCAATGGATGACCGAGGTGGAGACCAAGGCCTGATAAAATCCCTGTGGTTCTGTCCCGCTTCGGTGGTCAAAGAGTTATGGCAAAACTCTACGTCGGTACGTCCGGATGGGCTTATCCGAGTTGGAAGCCTGCTTTCTATCCCGAGAAACTTGCGCAGACGAAATTCCTGACCTACTACTCCAGCCAGTTGAATACCGTCGAAGTGAATCTCACCTTCCGCCAACTGCTGAAGGAAACAACTGCGCAAAAGTGGATTTCCCAAACCCCGGACAACTTTCGCCTGGGCATCAAGGCCCATCAGGTCATTACTCATATCAAGCGCTTGAAAGGCACCGAAGACTTTCTGCCGCGTTTCCTCAGCACCATCGAGCCTCTGGCGCGCGCAGGAAAGCTGGGGCCGGTGCTGTTTCAATTGCCGCCGAACATGAAGGCCGATCCTAAGCTGCTAGAAGAATTCATGGCGGCGATTCCGAAAGTCATCCAGACCGCATTCGAATTTCGCCACGAATCGTGGCTCGCTGACGACATCTTCTCTTTGCTAAAGCAACACAATCATGCGCTTTGCATTGCTGAAACCGAAGAGCGTGTTACTCCCGACGTGGTCACTGCGGATTTCTGCTATTACCGCTATCGCAAGCCGGAATACGGCCCGGACGAGCGCCAGGCCATGGTGCGCCGCATGCACGAGCATCTCGATGCCGGAAGAGATACCTACGCTTATTTCAAGCACGAAGAAACGCCGCAGGGCGCGCTGTATGCGGTGGAGCTACTGAAGGAAGCCGGCAAAGACTTGGCCACGGATTAGCACGGATTCGCACAGATCAACACCCAGAAAAGATTCTTACTTTGGAATCCGTGTAAATCCGTGGCGAATCTGTTTCGGCACTTCTCGCAGTGTCCGATAACGCGCATACTCAATCTGTGCCTTTCGAAGCAAATTCCCGCGTGCTTTCCTCTTTTATTGACTACCTGAAAGTCGAGAAAGGGCTGAGCGCGCTGACTGTTTCCGCCTACAGTCGCGACATTGGCCAGTTCGCAGCCTTCCTCGATCGCGGCAAACGTACGCTGATGAATGCCCGCAGAGACGACGTGCGGGGCTTTCTCCAGCAACTGTTTTCCAATTCCGTGGACGGGCGCTCTGTGGCTCGAAAACTTTCGGCGCTGCGGCATCTCTATCGTTTTCTTCTGCTCGACAAACGCGTGGATCGTGATCCAACGTTGAATATTCCGACTCCCAAGCAGTGGAAGGTTTTGCCTAAGTCGCTGGGTCGCGAAGAAGTAGAAACCATGCTTCGCGCAGATGTTTCAGGGAGTAGTGGTAAGACACCCGAAGCCCTAGCCATGCGAAATCGGGCAATGCTTGAGGTCTTTTATGCGGGAGCGCTGCGGGTCTCAGAGGTCACGTCGTTAAAGCTCGAAGATGTGAAGCTCGACATGGGATATGTGCTGGTGCGCGGCAAAGGAGACAAAGAACGCATCGTTCCCGTGGGGCGGAGCGCGCAAGACGGACTAACCCACTATCTTCGTGAAGCACGGCCGAAGTTAGCAGCAGGGAAGAGTTCGCCATTCCTGTTCATCGCGCGAGGTGCGAAGAAGCTTACCCGCCAGCGAGTCTGGCAGATGGTCGGGATCGCATCGTCGAGCGCTGGACGCCACGCCAGTCCGCACATGCTGCGCCACAGTTGCGCCACTCACATGGTAGAAAACGGCGCCGACTTGCGCACCGTGCAGACGATTCTCGGCCACTCCGACATTTCGACGACGCAGATCTATACCCACGTCGCGCTGGACCGGCTGAAGAGCGTGTACGCAAAACATCATCCGCGGGCGAAGGCCAGATAAGAGCTTTCACCACGGAGGGACGGAAGCACGGAGGAAAAGCATTGCCACGGATTTTGCGCGGATTCACACGGATAAACCTTTTCGTGTCTTGATGGGTATTCATCCGCGCAAAATACGTTACAAAAAGAGTTTGTTTTCTCTGTGTCTCCGTGTCTCTGTGGTGAATGGGTTTGATCATGGAAGCTAGCCGGACTGTCGTGGGCAAGGCAATCGATAAATTTCTCCGCTCCCTGCGCGAGCGCAACGTTTCTCCGCATACCATCAAGGCTTATTCTGGCGACTTAGCAAAGTTCTGCGCCTACAGCGGCTCGCGCAAATGGCGCGAGATTGACCACGTCACCATTCGCGGATTCCTCTCGCATCTCTACGAAAAAGGACTGGGCAAGACCTCGGTTGCGCGCTCGCTGGCCGCTGTGCGCTCTTTATATCGCTGGCTGGCGCAAGAAGGAGTCGTTGAGCAAAACCCGGCTGCGCTGGTTTCGACTCCCAAGCTGGCCAAGAAACTACCGCGCGTCCCCACCATGGAAGAAATGAACTCGGTGCTCGATGGCGCAATGCCCGAGATTGCATCCTTTCCGGAGCGCGACCGTCTGATGCTTGAACTGCTCTACGGCTGCGGCATCCGCAATGCTGAACTGGTCGGCATCAACATCGATGATGTTCGCGCCAGTGCCGAGGCTGTCCTGATTCGCGGCAAAGGGAAGAAAGAGCGGTACGTTCCCTTCGGCGAGGCCGTCACATCAGCGCTGGCCGCTTACCTTCCAGCGCGGCAACTGACGCTCGCTGAATCCCGCAAGAACACTCCGGCGCTCTTGATCAACCAGCGCGGCGGACGCCTCACGACACGCAGCGTAGGGCGGATCATCAAAAAGATCGCCGTTGCCAAGGGACTCTCCCCCGATGTCCACCCGCACACCTTGCGCCACGCCTTCGGTACTCACATGCTGGAAGAAGGCGCCGACCTGCGCGCGATCCAGGAGATGCTCGGCCACGAGCGCCTCTCCACCACCCAGCGTTATACGCAGCTCTCGATGAAGCATTTGCTGAGTGTGTACGATCAGACGCACCCGCGGGCGAAATAGCTCTCAGCTTTCAGCCGTCAGCTCTCAGCTAAACCAAATTGTCATCCTGAGAGGCTGTGACTAAATCAGCTTCTCGGAATGACAATTCTTATTTTCTTTGCCGCAGCTCTTCCCACATCCCGACCACCCTCGCCTTCAACTCCCTGGTGAACTTCGCATACGCCTCTTCGGACGCCTCCGCCTCCGGCGGTGGCATCATCGGTTCACCGATCTTGATCTTAATGGGAGCGAATTTCTGAAATGGCTTCCCGCGTGGCCAGGAGTCATAGATTCCGTCAACTGCAATCGGAATAATTGGGACCTGAAGATGAATGGAAAGAATGGCAGCGCCTTTCTTGAAAATTTTGGGTGTGCCGTCAATGCTACGCTCGCCTTCCGGATACAACACCAACCCAAGTCCGTGGCGCAGGCCGAAAGCGCCAGCGCGCATAGCAGGTATAAGGTTAGCGTCGGGATCGACCACTACCGTACGCATTAGGCGTGCCACTCGCAACATGAATCCCGTCCCGAAGATTTCGCTGGTGCCCACGGCGAACATGCGCGATATCAGACGAAGCGGCAGCACTGCCAGCAAGATCAGCGGGTCAATAAAACTCTGGTGGTTCGAGCAAAGAAGGTACCCGCCTTGGAGCGGAATGTTTTCCACGCCTTCAACCTCGATGCGGGAGCGAATCCGCCAGGCCAGTCTGATGAGCCGCGTGAACAGAAAAATCCCGCGGTCGGTAATCGGCCGGGACTTCGTAATGGCCAGCACCGCCGGATCAGTGGGATCTTCGCGCAGCACCGCACTCCAGCCCGCAAATTGCTGCTTCGAAGCAGTCTTGCCGGACGCCGCGCTCGCCATCACCGCATCCAGCAACTCGCGGACCGTGTAGATGCAAGACAGTTGCGACTCCTCAACATCGCCTCCCAGTTCCTGTTCTACGGCGACCAACAGTTCGACGCGCCGCATGGAGTCAAGGCCAAGATCGAGTTCAAGATTATCGCCAGGACGAATATTCTCAGGCGGGCTAGGAGAAAAGTCGCGAATGACTTTCAAAGCACACTGAATGTTAGCTTGCTCCAGCCACGACTTTTCTTCGGGCGTGAGCGGCTTCACCACCGCCAACTCAGCCCCACCGGCGACGCGTTTCCCAGCCCGCACCCGCTTTTCAATCTCGAAGCGCTTCAGCTTGCGCGTGGTAGTTCGCGGCAAATCCTCCTGCCAGATTTCATAACCGCTGATTCTCTTAGTGGACGCCAGCTTCGCCGAAAGACCCTCGACATCGAAGCGGATCACTTCCTTCGCGTTCACAACTTTTCGCTGCCGCAGGACTTCGAAGTTCGGCACAATCACGGCGTATAACTTCTCCGAACCCGCCGTGCCTTCCATCCCCATCACGCAGATTTCCTTGATGAACGGCGACTGCAGGTAATGCGCTTCAATCTCCTCGGGATAAATGTTTTTCCCGTTAGCAAGAATGATGACTTCTTTCCTGCGTCCGGTGATGAATAGATTGCCGTGGGTATCTAAGTAGCCGAGATCGCCGGTGTACAGCCAACCGTCTTTGAGCACATCAGCTGTGGCATCAGGGCGGTTCCAGTATCCTTTCATCACAATCGGGCCGCGCATGATGATTTCGCCGCTCGCGGGGGAGCCGTCGTCCGAGGCTTGCGGATCGACAATCTTGGCTTCAACGCCCTTCAGCGGCTTGCCCACAGAACCAATTACGTTTTCGTCGGGCGGATTTACAAAGGCGCCGCCGCACGTTTCCGTCAGCCCATACGCCTGCAGGACGTCAATGCCGAGAGAATAAAAATCCTGTCCGATCTTGGGATCGAAACGCGATCCCCCGGTCACCAGGAGACGCATGCGCTTGCCGAATAGATCGTGAATCCTGCCAAACAGAATGCGGCCGGGATTAAGTCCGAGCCCGCGGCCGAGGACCGTAATACGCCGCATCCAACCGAACGCGAAACGCGTGGCTCGTCCCTTCTGCTGGACCTCTTTGAAAATGCGCTCGTGTATCAAATAGAAAAACTGCGGCACAACTGCAAATGCCGTGATATTTCTTTCCCGCAAAGCGCGTAGCAGTTCGGTGGTGTTGAGCGTGGAAAGATAGACCACACGGGTACCCGCAACCAATGGCAAGAGCAGATTTGCCATCTGCGAAAGAACGTGGAAGAGAGGCAGGACCCCAAGAACGGCATCCGCTGGACCAATTTGCGCCCACGCAAACACCGCCTCAGCCTCACCCAGAAGGTTGGCGTGGGTAAGCATTACTCCTTTCGGATCGGCCGTCGTGCCGGAAGTATAGAGAAGGGAAGCAAGGTCATCTGGCTGACGAGGTACTGGATGTAAGCCTCCGGAGGCTTGCGCGAAGATGCTGTCGAAGTCCGCCTCCGCCTGTGTGGGGACAGCCGTCCCTTCGACTTCGCTCAGGGCAGGCCCCGGCTGTCCTTCTGGGCGAAGCCCAGATGCCGTCTGCACAATGGCAATGTTCGATCCAGCCACAGCTTCCTGCGCAACCGGCAGATGTTTAGCGTCACAGACAATCAGGGAAGTCCCGCTGTCGCGCAGCAGCTTTCCAACTTGGTCGGCATGATACGCGGTGTCCAGAGGGACCGCCGCACCTCCGGCGGCGATGATTCCCAGGTACGCTGCAACCCAACGCGGATGATTATCTGCCAGAATTGCAACCCGCGCGCTGGGCTGAGTCCCGCGCGCTACCAGCCAGGCTGCGATGAACTCCGCCATGCGCCGCAGTTCGGAGTAACTGTGGCTCTCGATGCCATCTGGCCCCTGAATTTCGACAGCGATGTTCTGTGGCCAGCGCTCAGCGCATTCGACAAAGCGGTCGTAGAAGGTGGGCATCTGTGCGGGAAATATACATGAAAACCAATCTCACCGCCGTGACCGCGGAGGTCGCCGAGAAGAATCTTGGCAAAGTCTTCTTTGCGTTCTCGGCGTGCTCGGCGGTAATGGGTTTGCTCGCGACTTACCACTGCACACGGCATCTAATATGCTAGGCTTCTAAATACTGGCTAATGTGTGCCCGCTGAAGGAATCCCGATTTGATTAATGTTCTGTTAGGCAAGGTTTTTGGGACTAAGAACGAGCGCGAAGTTAAGCGCCTGATGCCACGCGTTTTGGCGATTAATGCGCTCGAAACCGAGATCAAGAAGTTCTCGGACGAACAACTGCGCGCCAAGACCGAAGAATTCCGCAAGCGCATCCAGGACCGGATGGCACGGATTGCCGACGACCCGGATGCCGATCCCGACCGCATCAAGCAGCTTGAAGAGGAACGCCTGCGGGCCACCAGTGAAGTGCTCAATGAAATTCTGGAGGAAGCCTTCGCGGTAGTGCGGGAGGCCGGACGCCGCGTCCTCAATATGCGCCATTTTGACGTGCAGTTGATCGGCGGCATGGTCCTGCACAACGGCACGATTTCTGAAATGAAGACCGGCGAGGGCAAAACGCTGGTCGCAACGCTACCTGTTTATTTGAACGCGCTTGCCGGGCGCGGCGTCCATGTGGTAACGGTCAATGACTACCTGGCCAAGCGCGACTCGGAGTGGATGGGTCAGCTCTATCGTTTCCTGGGCCTCAGCGTTGGTGTGATCGTTCACGATCTCGACGACCGGGAGCGGCGCGAAGCCTACGCGGCCGACGTGACCTACGGTACCAACAACGAGTTCGGCTTTGACTACCTGCGCGACAACATGAAGTTTGATCTCAAGGATTGCGTGCAGCGCGGGCACAACTTCGCCATCGTCGACGAAGTGGATTCCATCCTGATTGACGAAGCCCGCACCCCGCTGATCATTTCCGGCGCCAGCGAAGAATCTACTGACAAATACGCGCGCGTGAATCGCATCATCCCGAAGCTCGAAAAGGGCGAGTCAATCCCCGGTGCTCCGGGCGAGCCGGAGACCATGACCGGCGACTACGTGGTGGACGAAAAGCATCGCAATGCCACAGTCACTGACGAAGGCTGGGAAAAGGTCGAGCAGCTTCTGGGGATCGGCAACATTGCTGATCCGGAAAACTGGGACCTTAAGCATCACGTCGAGACGGCGGTGAAGGCGCATGCGATCTATCGCCGCGACGTGGACTACGTCATCAAAGACGGCGAAGTCATTATTGTGGACGAATTCACCGGACGCATGATGCCCGGACGTCGCTGGTCCGACGGCCTTCACCAGGCAGTCGAAGCCAAAGAAGGAGTGAAGATCGAGCGCGAAAACCAGACGCTCGCCACCATCACTTTCCAGAATTATTTCCGCATGTACAAGAAGCTAGCTGGCATGACCGGCACCGCGGACACCGAAGCGACCGAATTCGGAAAGATCTACAAACTCGATGTGATCGTCATTCCCACCAATAAGCAGCTTTTGCGAATTGAGAATGCCGACCTGGTTTACCGGACCGAAAAAGAAAAATATTTCGCAGCAGCAGATGAAATTCAAAAGCTGAATGATGCGGGTCAGCCGGTGCTGGTAGGAACAACTTCGATTGAGAAGTCCGAGCGCCTGTCCGATCTGCTCAAGAAAAAGGGCCTAAAGCACGTCGTACTCAATGCGAAGTATCACGAGAAGGAAGCCGAGATCGTCGCACAGGCTGGACGCAAGGGCATGGTAACGATCGCGACTAATATGGCTGGCCGCGGCACTGACATTCTGCTGGGCGGCAACGCTGAATTTATGGCCAAGCAGGAGTGCGTGAAAAAGGGCATCGCCCAGCAGCTCCGCGTCGCTCAAGGCAAGATTCAGATTGAAGTGGACGAATCCAAGAGCACGGTCTGGTACTACGCCGGAAATGAGTACGCGGTCCCGACCGACCAGTGGAACGAAGCCCTCGCCCGCTACAAGCAGCAAACCGACAAAGAGCATGACGAAGTCACCGCTGCCGGAGGGTTGTTCATTCTCGGCACCGAGCGCCACGAAGCCCGCCGTATTGATAACCAGCTTCGCGGACGTGCCGGCCGCCAGGGAGATCCCGGCGCCTCCCGTTTTTATCTTTCGCTCGAAGATGACTTGATGCGCATCTTCGCCAAGGAGTGGGTTTCGAATCTCCTCCAGCGGCTGGGGATGGAAGAGGGTGTCCCGATTGAATCGCGCCTGATCAGCCGTCGCATCGAAAAAGCCCAGCAGGCCGTCGAAGGCCAGCACTTCGAAGCCCGCAAACACCTGCTTGAATACGACGACGTGATGAACAAGCAGCGCGAGGCGGTTTATGGCTTGCGCCGCCAGCTGCTCGAAGGCGTGGACCAGAAAGATCTCATTCTGGAAGACTATGTCGCTGGAATCCTGGGCACACTGTTGGAAGAGCATTGCCCGATCAAGGTGCACCCCGCAGACTGGGATACCAAGGGTCTGAAGGAAGCCATCTTTACCCGCTTCGGCGTCGATATTCTCGCCGAAGGCCTCAAGCCCGAAACCCTGAACCGGCAGGAACTGGGCGACGCGATCTTCGACCAGCTAAAGGCGCGTTACGACGCAAAAGAAAAATTGATCGGGCCCGAAGCCATGCGCTACCACGAGCGCATGATCATGTTGAGCGTCCTCGACCAGCAGTGGAAAGACCATCTGCTCAACATGGACCACCTCAAAGAGGGAATCAATCTACGCGGTTATGGGCAGAAAGATCCTCTGGTCGAATACAAGCGCGAGTCCTACGACATGTTCGAAGCCATGTTGCTGCGCTTCCAGGAAGATGCCGCTCGCTACCTCTACCTGATGCAAGTCATCGGCGGTGCGACGGGCGGAGTTGCTCCGGGCGGCGGAGGACCGCACGATCAAGACCAGGGCGGACCGGCCGGTGTTCCTGCAGTGCGCTTCGGCGACGGAACTGATCGCAACGGTAAGCGTCCTCCGCAAGCTGTCGCCACGTCAATGGACGATCTTGAAGAAGCCTTCCAGCGCCGAAAGCGCCGCGAACTTGACCAGGCGAGAATGGCTGGAGCCGGAGACCGCCAGCCCGTGCAGCAAGTCGTCCGCGGCAGCGCGAAAATCGGACGCAATGATCCCTGTCCCTGCGGGTCAGGGAAGAAGTACAAAAAGTGCTGCGGCGCGAACGCTTAGCCATCAGCCATCACCCGTCAGCCTCCACTCTTTATACCTGCTGTCATTCCGAACCCTCGCGAGCGGGAGAGGAACCCGTTGCCGGCAGTGACGTCGCCGCCGGCAAAAAAACAGGTTCCTCTGCGGCTGCGCCGCTTCGAAATGACACCGGTTGATGGAGACTGAGGGAATTTCCTGACGGCTGATGGCTGACGCCTATTTTTTTCAACTCCGCATCTCAATTCAAAATCACAGTCAGGTGCGAAGGGCTCTGCAAGGGCAGTTCGTTGGCCAGGAACCTCTTGCCGTCTCCAGTAGCGGCGTAGGGAGGATTCACCACGGGCTGGAGCCGGGGTTGCCATAGGGCGTGCGGCGTTCCTACCTGCAAGCTGGCGCCGTGCTCAATGATATCTACGGCCATGATCTTGTTGTCGGCATCGGTGTAATACAACTCTTTCCCGTCGGCCCGCGACGAGATTCGCAGGCACTTGCAGCAGGAAGAAACGCGCGCTTCGCTTCTTTTGACCGCCGAGCAGAATGCATGTTCCAGCGGGGCGCAGACCACGGAGTGCTCTTCCGCGACCGCGAATTATCAAGCGGGTGCAGCTCGGCATCGATCAATTGCGCAAGCAATACCAGTTGTGCCTGATGGCACTGAACCCATGAACGAGGAGCATCGCCTCTCACTGCGGCGTCTTCGGTACCATAAACGCCTTCACCACAATATTATTCGGCTGCACTCCTGTCGGAATCATGGTCAGAAGACCGTATTCTCCCGGCTCCAGCTTTCGCGGCTTGCGCTTCTGGATCACGGTCACGTCTCCTGAGGCCGAGCCCAGCACCATCAGATAATTCTGGCTGGCGGAGAGCGCAAGTCCATCCGGTTGGCTCCCTGCCATGAGCGACGCGACGATCTTGCCCATATCAATGTCGTAAACCGCTACTGCGTTCGAACCAAGATTGCTCACGTACAGGCGCGAGTTGTCATCCGAAACAATGCCACGCGCAGGATGTGTGCCGATCAGATAGCTGCCGCTGACTTCGTCTGTACCGGTCTCAATGATGGAAATGCTGTCGGAATCGAAGTTGCACACGATCAGTTCGCCCCCATCGGGCTTCAGGGCCAGGTTTACCGGGGTCTTTCCGACATCGAGCGAGGCCAGCAGCTTGGCGTTTTTCAGATCAATTGAAGCTACCTGCGCCGAGCCCGAACAGGCGACGAATGCTTTACTGCTGTCCGGAAGGATGGCAATGTCCTCCGGCTGGCGGCAGATTGAAATAGTGCTACGCACCGAAAAACTGTGAGCGTCAATCAGCGAAACCGAATCGCCACCGCGATTGCTGACCACAACCGTATTACCGTCGGGTGTAACCCGAGCCAGTCCCGGCGAGTTTCCCACCCCGATGGTGGCGACCGCTTTGCGTTGCTCCAGATCGATAACTGAAACATTGGCCGAGCCGGAATTGGCGACGTACCCGCGCTTCCCGTCGGCAGAAACATCAATGAAGTAGGGTTTGCCGTGCACGCCGATCGTCGCCACGACTGAATTGTGCTCCGCGTCAATCACGCTCAGGTTGGCCGAGCCGCTATTGACGACATAGACTTCGTTTTTCTTACTGTTGGCGGCAACCCCGGTAGGGTCCATGCCGACCCGTAGGGTCTTCACCGGCAGGAACGTTCGCAGATCAATTACGGAAACGGAATTGCTCTTGCCGTTGGTGATGTAGGCATACTCGCGATAAGCCGGGTCGAAGCTGGTGAGCTCGCGCTGGCGGAAGTACCACCAGCCAAGCCCTGCCAGGATCGGCAGGGCAACCATCATGAGGAGAAGTTTTTTCAAGCGGCGAGCCGATTATAGATGAAGGAGGGAAGCCTTACCGCAGCTCCTCCATCACCTGCTCCAGCACTTCGCGTCCTGGGCGCACGACCGACGCTGGCAGCGTGGCCAGCGGTTCGTCGGTGATGTTCAGCATGTCGAGGAACGTTGGCGCGTGTGTGTTGACGTAGAGAACGCCGGTCAGCATCTCGTCTCTTTCTTTAGCTTCATTCAACCGCGTGATGGCGCGGATCTTGTTGGTGGGATCGTAGTCTTCTTCCAGTTTGCGCAGGCGAAGCCGAGAACCGTCGTGCATAGTCACCTCGACGGTGGTTCCGGGATCGTACTCGACTGCGATGTCTTCGAACACCGGGATGAAGTTGATCTCCTGCAGCGGCTCGTCGTGATCTTTCGCGTACTTGTAGGACTTGGTCGAGCCTTCATGATCGTTGAAGGTGACGCAGGGCGAAATCACATCCAGCAGCACGGTGCCCTCGTGGGCGATGGCCGCCTTCAACATGGCGTGCAGTTGCCGCTTGTCGCCGGAGAACGAACGTCCTACGAACGTTGCGCCCAGTGAAATCGCCAGTTCGCAGGTGTCGATCGGAGGAAGTTCGTTGATTGTTCCCGTCTTCAGCGTCGAACCGAGATCGGCGGTGGCGGAAAATT
>WNFJ01452844.1_pt3 | contig 17267 bp, 11 predicted proteins | sample 5400461 | NCBI WGS metagenome assembly WNFJ01 (sample SAMN13153349, study PRJNA577476) | soil metagenome | isolation source: 115 cm saprolite on Douglas fir-dominated hillslope | place: USA:California | collected 2013-09-17 | reverse complement strand
TTTATCGTCGATCCAGGGAACGCGGAACTGAATCATCCGCTCCGGCTCGACAATCCGCTCCAGGATTTTCCCGTCCCGATACTTCTTGTATCTCTCGACCACCGGTCTGATCGACTCCAGCACTTCGGTGACTGCCTGAAGAAACTCAGGCTCGTTGGGATTACGTTTTTTAACCGTTTCGAGAACTTCCTGAATAAGAGCCATAGAATTTTTTGCGAGCCTCTTCCCCATCTAACAAGCGCCGTAAAGCCCGATCGAGTAACTCGTTTCTTTGCAACGGAACTCTCTGCTATTCTGAGATTTCCGACCGAATGGCTTCCAGGAAAAACCTGGTGCGCGATGCAGGGTTCGAACCTGCGACTTCTTGCGTGTGAAGCAAGCGCTCTACCACTGAGCTAATCGCGCGAGTTTTCAGAAGCGGAGAAAATAGAGCACACACAGAGGAGCGCAAGGGTAGCGCTTGCCCGATGCCTCGCTCCATTCTATTTACAATTATGTCTGGACATAAGGTCAGTCTCGCTTGGAAACGCGGCGATAAGCCGTTCGAATACCAGAAATATTCGCGTGATCACACCTGGAAATTTGATGGCGGACACGAGATGCAGGCCTCGGCTGCGCCTGCTTACCTGGGCAATCCGCAGTTGGTCGATCCCGAAGAGGCGTTTGTGGCTTCGCTTTCGAGCTGTCACATGCTGACCTTTCTCGCCATCGCCTGCAAAAAGAAGTTCGTGCTCGACGAATATGTTGACGACGCCGTCGGTCACATGGAGAAAAACGCTGAAGGCAGACTTGCCATTACGCGCGTGATCCTCAGACAGCGGCTCAAGTTCTCTGGCGACAACCAACCGACGCCGCAAGACATCGAAGAGATGAATCATGGCGCGCACGATCAATGTTTCATCGCCAACTCGGTGAAGACCGAGGTCAAAGTCGAAACGCAGACCTGACCACAGTGTGGCGGCGACTGTATCAGCCGCCGAATCAATTGGAAGCGCTCGCCGGGGCGAGCGCCTCTACAGCGCCTTTTGATCTGTGCAATCTGTGTGAATCTGTGGCTCAATAACACTGATTCATGAATTCCAAGGCAGACTCAGAACGCATGGAGAAGATCGTCAGCCTGTGTAAGCGGCGCGGTTTTATTTTCCAATCCAGCGAAATCTACGGTGGGCTCAATGGCGCTTGGGATTACGGACCGCTTGGCGTCGAACTCAAGCGCAACCTAAAGGATTACTGGTGGCGCGCGATGGTGCATGAGCGCGACGACGTGGTCGGGATGGACGGCGCGATCCTGACGCACCCCGAGGTTCTCAGGGCATCGGGACACGTCGAAGGATTTTCCGATCCGATGATTGATTGTCGATCATGCAAGGCGCACCTGCGGTTCGATCAGCTCATCGAGAAAAAGGGTGTCAAGCAGTGTCCAAACTGCGGTGGCAAAGACTTGACCGAAGCGCGCCAATTCAATCTGATGTTCGAAACGCATGTGGGCGCCGCGGCAGATGAAAGCTCCATCGCTTACCTGCGCCCTGAGACAGCGCAGTCCATCTTCGTCCAGTTCAAAAATATTCTGGAAGTTTCGCGAAAGAAATTGCCGTTCGGCATCGCGCAGATCGGCAAGGCCTTCCGCAACGAAATTAACCCGCGCAATTTCACTTTTCGCTCGCGCGAATTCGAGCAGATGGAGCTGGAATATTTTTGCCGACCCGAGCGAGGAATGGAACTGCTCGAATATTGGAAGGAGGAGCGCCTCAAATTTTACGAGAACATCGGCATCTCGCGCTCAAAGCTGCACGTGCTCACTGTGCCGGATGAAGAGCGCGCCTTCTATTCAAAAGGAACTTACGACATCGAATACGAGTTTCCGTTTGGCCGGCAGGAGCTTGAAGGCGTCGCTTACCGAACGGATTACGATTTGTCGCAGCATCAGAAGGCCAGCGGAAAGTCGCTCGAATATTTCGACGAGGAGACGAAACAGAAATTTATTCCCCACGTGGTCGAGCCGAGCGCCGGTGTCGATCGAACTGTGCTGGCACTCATCTGCGAAGCTTACGCGGAGGACGAAGCGCCGGACGAGAAAGGAAAAATGGAAACTCGGATCGTCCTGCGATTCCACCCGCGCATCGCCCCAATCAAGTGTGCGGTTTTCCCGCTTTTGAAAAACAAGGAGCCGTTGGTCGCGAAAGCAAAGGAGATTGTCGATCTTCTCAGTACGCACATGTACGTCTTTTACGACGAGAGCGGGGCGATTGGCCGCCGTTATCGCCGCCAAGACGAAATCGGCACCCCGTTCGGAGTGACGGTTGATTTCGAAACGCTCGGGGAGAAGGATCCTGCGCTGCGCGACACTGTCACGTTGCGCGATCGCGATTCGATGAAACAGGAACGCGTTGCGATCAGGGATCTGCCGGCAATCTTACGGGAACGGCTAGGCTGATGGATCTTGCGCAGTTCCGCGAGTACTGTCTGAGTAAACCGCGCGCGACTGAGGGAACGCCATTCGGGCCCGATGTCCTTGTGTTCAAAGTCGGCGGAAAAATGTTCGCATTAGCAGCTCTCGACGAAATGCCGACCACCGCGAACCTAAAATGCGACCCTGATTGGGCACTCGACCTGCGTGACCGTTACGAGCAAATCAGACCGGGTTATCACATGAACAAGAAACATGGGAACACTATCGAGATTGATACTGGCATTCCTGATGCCGACCTCCGGAGAATGATCGATCACTCGTACGAGTTAGTTGTCAAAAGTTTGCCGAACGCGGCACGAGCTAATCAGCGGCGCCTACGAGGAGCTCGCTCCTCTCGATAGTGTTGGCTGCAAACGCCTGGCTGCGATTGCGCAGCGTTTGTGCAACGGTTCGCTGTGCTGATTACCCTGGATCATTTAAGGCGCTATGCCGTTGCTCGTAGTCTGTTCAAGCCGACTACACTGAAAGGCGCCTTCTATCGCATGGGTTTTGTCCAAGCCGATCCGATCCGTGCGCCCGCGCGTGCTCAGGACCTCATACTGCGACATCGCGCAAAAGATTATCACGCCGGCGACCTCGAACGGCTCTATCCGAAGCTCAAGATCGAGGAAGACTTCTTCGTCGTGTACGGGCTTATGACAAAGTCACTTCAGGCGCTCATGCATCCCCGCTCCGACGCCGATGTGCCAGCCGAAGGACCTCGAATCTGGCCTGCCGCGCGCAAGAAACGCGCGCAGCTCTTGTTGGAATTTGTGAGGGAACGCGGTGAAGCACACCCGCGCGAAGTGGATGACCATTTTTCTCACGGTAGCGTCAGGAACTACTGGGGCGGGTTGTCGAGCGCTACCACACATTTGCTAGCGGCCATGCATTATCGCGGCATGCTGCGCATAGTACGGCGCGAGAGCGGAATCCGCATCTATGCCGTTAACGAACACGGACCGGCGCCCGCCGATGCAGCTGAGCGCCGCGCGCGGATCGACGCGCTCGTCGATGCGGCTGTTCAGATCTATGCGCCATTGCCGAGTAGGTGTTTGGCAGATTTGGTCCGTCGGCTGCGCTTTGCTGTTCCCCAATGGTGGGGCGAGCTAAAGGATGCACTTCAGCGGGCGAAACAACGGCTCGCACATGCGCGTGTCAATGGCGTGGACTGGTATTGGCCCTCTCAAGAGAATGCGGCGCATTGCGCACTGCCCGATACGGTGCGTTTATTGACGCCATTTGACCCCGTGGTGTGGGACCGCGACCGCTTTGAGATGTTTTGGGGTTGGCAGTACCGTTTCGAGGCCTATGTTCCGGCTCTCAAACGCCGGCTTGGTTATTATGCGCTACCACTGCTTTGGCGCGATCGGGTGATTGGGTGGGGTAATCTTCGCGTAGGCGACGGGCAACTAAAGTCAGAGTTTGGCTATGTAGCGCATCGACCGCGTGATCGCTTCTTCAAGCGCGAACTCGACGCGGAACTGGAGCGTATCAAGGCGTTCCTCGCCGTTGCCTAGGGAAGAGGCTGTAGCTCGATCTCACCAAAATTCAACTGCAACGCATCGCGGGCGACGTTGAGAAAATTGTCCGCCGCGTCGGTCAGGGCCACGTGTAGCTTACCGCGATCGGGACCGCTCGCCCGAAGGGATTCTCGATCCAGCATTTCTTCCACCGCGCGGGCGCAATTTTGCGCGGAATCGACGAGCGCGATTTGGCGCCTGACCGCTCGTGCGATCGCATTAACGAGCAGCGGATAATGCGTACAACCCAGCACCAGCGTGTCGATCCCGTCGGCGAGCAGCGGCTGAAGATAACGCATGATCATTTGATCGGTTACCGCATCATTGAGCAATCCTTCTTCGATTAATGGGACGAGCAACGGGCATGCTCGACTGCTCACGCGCACGTTGTTGTCGGTCGCGCGCAACGCCTTTTCGTACGCGCCGCTGCGAATCGTCGCTCGCGTTCCGATCACGCCGACGTGTCGGCTGCGTGTCGCCTGTAGCGCAGCTCGCGCTCCCGGTTCAATCACTCCGATCACGGGCACGGGAAATCTCTTTGCCAACAACGGCAGCGCGACCGATGAAACGGTGTTACACGCAACAACCAGCGCTTTCACGTCTTTCCGCATCAGCATTCCCGCCAGTTCCACTGCGTAGCGTTTCACGGTTTCGGGACTCTTTGGGCCGTAGGGAACACGCGCCGTGTCACCAAGATAACAAATGTTTTCATTTGGCAGTAAATCGCAGAGGGCCTTCACCACGGTGAGACCGCCAATCCCCGAATCGAAAACGCCGATTGGTCGCGGATCGCTCATGCAGCCAGAAAAATCATCGCAGTGGCGACATGCCGCAACTATCATCGGCTCCTTTCAAAGGCAGAGGGTAGGGTGAGGGTTGATTTCCGGCGCGTGAGCGATCCCTCACCTCAATCCTCTCCCTTCACCAAGGGAGAGGCGGAATCTCTGGCGCAACCGTGCGTCGGACGTTTGCAAACGCGCTGGGGTCTCGGATGATTGATCGCAATGGCTGAACTGCCCAAGAGATACGATCCGAAAGTAGTTGAACCGAAGTGGTATCAGCGATGGATCGACGATCGGGACTTCGTTGCGGATGCGAAGTCGTCCAAACCGCCGTTCTCAATCGTTATGCCGCCGCCCAACGTCACCGGTGTGCTTACTCTCGGGCACGTGCTCAACAATACGATTCAGGACATTCTTGCGCGCCGCGCGCGGATGCAGGGGTTTGAAGTGCTTTGGCTGCCGGGAATGGATCACGCCGGAATCGGGACGCAGACTGCAGTCGAGAAATATTTGCGGCGCACTGAAAACAAAACGCGTCACGATCTCGGTCGCGAAAAATTTTTACAGCGGGTTCTCGAATGGCAGGACAAACACGGCGGCATCATTATCGAACAGCTTAAGCGGCTTGGTTGTTCCTGCGATTGGACGCGCCAGCGGTACACGCTCGACCACGCTTATGCCGCCGCCGTCAAAAAAGCTTTTGTCGATCTTTATCAGAGAGGCCTGATCTATCGCGGGCGCCGAATGATCAACTGGGATCCGGCTGCGCAAACTGCGCTCTCGGATGAGGAAATCGTTTCCAAGCCGCAGAAAGGAAATCTTTATTTCGTTCGATACGAGATCGTGGAAGAGCCGGGTCGTTTTCTGGAAGTCGCAACCACTCGGCCCGAAACGATCATGGCCGATACCGCAATGGCTTTTCATCCTGGCGACAAACGATACGCTGATCTTTTAGGAAAACACGCGTGGCGGCCACTCGCGCGCGAGAAGATTCCCATCATCGCCGATGACGCAATCGACCCGGAGTTCGGTACTGGCGTTTTGAAAGTCACGCCTGCGCATGATGTGGTGGACTTCGAGATCGGCCAGCGTCACAACCTGCCCATCATCGATGTGCTGCATCCGGATGGACGAATCAATTGTCCGGCGGTACCGGAGTTGAATGGGCTGGATCGATTCGAAGCGCGAGAAAAAGCAGCGGAGTTACTGCAGGCAAAGGGAGCGCTGGCGAAAATGGAGCCATACGAAAACAATGTCGGGTTCAGCGATCGCAGCGACGTGCCAATCGAGCCGCGTATCAGCGAGCAATGGTTTCTGCGCTACCCAAAAACAAAAGAGGCGCTTGCCGTGGTGCGTGATCATCTTATCCGTTTTTTTCCCGTGCACTGGGAGAAGGTTTACGCTCAATGGCTGGAGAACATCCGCGATTGGTGCATCAGCCGACAAGTATGGTGGGGACACCGGATACCCGCATGGTACCGGAAATCTCAAATCTCAAATTTGAAATCTGAAATTTACGTCGGCATCGATCCGCCGCCGGAACCCGAGAACTGGATTCAGGATGAAGACACGCTCGACACCTGGTTTTCGTCGTGGCTCTGGGCGTACGAGACGATGGATCAGGAAACGCGAAAGAAATTTTTTCCGACGACTGTACTTGTAACGGCGGCGGATATCATTTTTTTCTGGGTGGCGCGCATGATTATCGCCGGCCTCGAGTTCAAGCCAGGCAAATCCGGCAAGACTGAAGACAACATTCCGTTTCACCACGTTTTCTTCACCAGCATTGTTCGCGACCAACAGGGCCGCAAAATGTCGAAGTCGCTAGGCAATTCGCCTGATCCGCTTGAGTTGATCGACAAGTACGGAGCCGACGGATTGCGCTTTGGTCTGATGCGGATCGCGCCCACCGGCCAGGACATTCGGTTCGATGAAAAACAAATCGAGGAAGGCCGCAACTTCGCGACAAAACTCTGGAACGTTGCGCGCTTTCGTCAGATGCATGGCCCGAGCGATCCCGCGCCAAAAATCGATACTCAGGCGTTGTCGATCTTTGCCATCGAAGTGCTGGCGCGCCTGAACGAGACAATCGACGCAATCGAGGCTGCGTACCGCGAATATCAATTCAACATAGTCGCGCAACGCCTCTACGACTTTGTTTGGAGCGATTATTGCGATTGGTTTGTTGAAGCGGCCAAGACCGATATTTTTGGCGAGGACGACGCGAAGAAGAAATCTGCACTGGCAGTCATGGACTTTGCGCTATCGGCGATATTGCGATTGCTTCATCCCTTTATGCCGCACATCACTGAAGAGCTCTGGTCCTTGCTGGCCTTGGGAAGTGATTCGATTCAATTTGCCGCCCCGCCAGAAAAGGTCGGTTTGGGTGAGGTCGAGGATATCCCAGGTAAGCGGCAGCTTGTCTCAGCTGTTTATCAGACGGTGCAAGCCGGTCGTAACCTTCGTGCGGAATACAATCTTCCAGCGAACAGGAAGATACGCTTTATTTTACGCGCAGAAAGTAAAGCGCTTTTCAATCAGATTCCGACGTTGACGCGGTTCTTGAACGCCGAAGAGGTAGAACTAAATCCAAAATATCAAGCGCAGGCCGGAAATCCTGTCGCTATTACGCCGCTCGGCGAGATTTTTCTGGCTATAGATGCCGCCAACAAGGAACGAGAGCGAGAGCGGCTCGACAGGGAGATCGCAAGGATTGAAAACGATCTGCAAACGGTGGAAGCAAAACTACAAAATAGCTCGTTCGTCGATCGCGCTCCCGCGGCCGTTGTCGAGGAGCATAGGCGACGCCTCGGGGACTTCACCGCCCAACTGGCGAAGCTGAAACAGGCGCGCGCAGCCCTGAAGTAAAAATTATTTTGTGCTCGTTGATGCGCGCGCCGCGCTTTTGAAAGAATTTCTTTAGTTCCGGAGTATAGAACGTGCCGTCGTATTCCTGGTTTAATTCAAGCCAGACCCGGCCGCGCGGCGTTAAATGCTTTGCCAAGTCGTCGAGGAAGAATTCCCACTCAGGCACCTTCCAGAGACCAGGCATTTTGTGATCGTTAAAGCAAATCATGAAGGCAGTGATGAGATTGAATTTTTGTCCAAGGTCGGGGAGGGGACGGAAAGCCTCGATTCGTTGGACTACGCGGTGGACACCGAGGAGTCGCGTAATTTCCCGGAACATGGAGACGCGATCCATATCGAGACCAAGTCCGGAATGACCGAGCAGTTGCGCAATGTATAGGAAGTATCCTGCCCCGCAGCCGAGGTCCAGAATCCGCTTCGGTCGCGACAAATCGAGTTCGAGCGCGTGAATCCGGCGGATGTTAATTCCGATCCAACGCTGAAGATCGAGATATTTCGGCCAGTCCGCGCCGGGATTTGCGACAGCATATCGCTGACGAATCTGATCGAAACCAGCCGGATCGATTGTTTCGATGACCCGTTTTGCATCAAGCGAGAAGCGGTTGGTTCGCAGCAATCTGAGCGTATGCTTTCTCGCGCTGGCCAAGCTCCGGCCATCTACCAGCTTTCGAATTTTGTGGCGAAATCGCACCTGACGATAGATCACAGCTTGTAGCGAAGCGCAACAATTTCAATTAAGCTGCAAACAAGATGAGCATCTGGAAAAAGCTGCTCTGGTTCGACGTGGCTGCATTGGGAACGTTGGCCGTCGCCATTCTCGCGTTATCTCGTGGAGAACAGATCAGCGCACTCTGGATTGTCATCGCGGGGTTCTGCGCTTTATCGATCAGCTATCGTTTCTACAGCAAGTGGCTGGCAACAAAGGTGCTTGTGTTGAATGAAGAGCGCGCCACGCCGGCGGTTCTGCAAAACGATGATAAGGATTATGTGCCAACGAACCGATGGATGGTCTTCGGACATCATTTTGCGGCGATTGCTGGCCCCGGACCTTTGGTGGGACCAGTGCTGGCAGCGCAATTCGGTTTTCTTCCTGGCACTCTCTGGATCCTGATCGGCGCAACTTTGGGCGGTGGTGTGCACGACATGATTGTTTTGTTCGCCTCGATTCGCCGCGGCGGGAAAACACTCGGTCAGATGGTCAAGGAAGAAATCGGGCCTGGCGTTGGTCTGCTCGCTCTCATTAGCGTCCTCGCGATCATGATTATCCTGCTGGCGGTTTTGGCGTTGGTCGTGGTCCAAGCCCTTGCCCAAAGTCCCTGGGGCGTCTTCACAATCGCGGTTACAATTCCTCTGGCGTTGATCATGGGAATTGCGCTGCGCACAGGGAAAGTGAGCGTCGTGGCAGTTACGATTTTTGGTTTACTCGGTCTGGCATTTGGTGTGTGGGGCGGACAATTTCTCGCGCACTTTCCCGCGATTGAAGGCTGGTTCCGTCACGATCAGAAATGGCTGGCGTGGGCCATCATGCTCTATGGGCTGGCCGCATCGATTCTGCCTGTGTGGATGTTGCTTACACCACGCGATTATCTCAGCACATTTTTGAAACTTGGCACCGTAGCCATGCTCGCGGCTGCCGTGATGCTGATCAATCCGACATTACAAATGCCCGCGATTACAAAATTCATAGACGGCAGCGGCCTTATCTTTGCGGGTCCAGTGTTCCCATTTGTCTGCATCACCATCGCCTGCGGGGCAGTCTCAGGATTTCACTCTCTGATTGCCTCCGGCACCACGCCAAAAATGATAAGACGCGAATCACGCATCCGAAGCATTGGTTACGGTGCGATGGTGACTGAAATGATGGTCGCTTTGATGGCGATGATCGCCGCGTGTGTGCTGCAACCGGGAGAATATTTCGCCATTAACACGAAAGGCGCGCCCACAGAAGTCGTTGCAAAAGTTTCCGCTGCGGGTTTTCCAGTAACCGAGGCAGAAATGCAGAAGCTCGCCACGAACCTTGGGGAATCAACCATGTTCAACCGCGCAGGTGGTGCACCGACTTTCGCAGTCGGCATGGCGCATATGTTTACGCGGGTCTCAGCAAAGCCGACTGCGCTGGCGCTGTGGTATCACTTCGCCATCATGTTTGAGGCATTGTTCATTCTCACGACGATCGACGCTGGTACGCGCGTAGGGCGTTTTTTGCTTCAGGATTTCCTGGGCAACGTCTGGCGTCCTCTTGGTAACACACGTTCATGGAGCGCGAATTTTTTCTCGAGCGTTTTACTGGTGACCGCGTGGGGCTGGTTTCTATATGCGGGCGTGATTGATCCGCTTGGTGGCATCAACTCACTTTGGCCACTATTTGGATTGGCCAATCAATTGCTGTCGGTCGTGGCGCTTTGCCTCGGCACAACGCTCCTCATCAAGATGCACAAAAGCCGGTATCTGTTCGTGACGCTGCTGCCGCTTTGCTTCATGTGCGCCGTCACTTTCTCCGCGGGTTATCTTAAGGTCTTTTCGTCTGATCCGAGGGTTGGTTTTTTGACCGGCGCGCAGTCGCTCTTGCGTGAGGCATCGGGAATGGCCGACCCAACGAAGGCCGCTGAGTTGACGCGTCAGGCAGGGGTCTGGCGGTTCGATGCGGTGGTTGCCGTTTTCTTTCTCGTGCTCGTGCTCGCGATCGTAATCGGCTCCGCGCGACAATGGTGGCAGCTAATTCGTGGAACGCGACGTGTCGTTTTACACGAAAACGAATTTGTACAGATCAGCCCTGCGCAGCTCGCACAATTTTAGATCGTCCTCGGATCGGGCGGACCGGTCGACAGACCAGTGATCATGGCTTGATTTTCGTCCCACTTGTTGCTGGGATTGCAAATGTGCTTGCTGATGATCAGGTGACGTCCGTGACTGGAGTTGAACCGGCGGCTGCCGGACAAAATGGTGGGATGGCTTTCGCGACAACTCACTGGAGCGTAGTGCTGACGGCGCAAAGTGAATCACCGGCGGCACGAGAGGCTCTGGGCGGCCCGTTTATAGCTTCATCAGGCGAGAAGGCACTGGACCAGAGGAAGCGGAAGATCTGACCCAGATTTTTTTTGCGCTGCTGCTGGAGCGCCGAAACTTCGATGCTGTTCGCAAAGATAAGGGACGGTTGTGTTCATATCTGCTGACGTCGCTGAAGCATTTCCTTGTTAGTCACCACCGCCGCGCCGTGACAGCGAAACGAGGTAAAGGACAACATCCCGTCCCATTGGAGGAACTTGCCGCCATCGGGCGCGCCGACATCGAGCCGGCAGATCATCTGAGCGCAGACCGAATTTATGAACGTCGTTGGGCCTTAACTCTTATGGAGCAGGTCCTGCGGCGATTGAAGGACGAATACTGCACCGCGGGTAATGCCGCGTTATTTGATTCGCTGAAACAACTGCTGCCCGACGAACTGGGAGCACCGTCACGAGCGGAGATCGCATTGCAGTTGGGCATGACCGAGAATGCACTTCGGCAAGCCTTCCATCGGTTTCGCCATCGTTACCAAGTCTTGTTGCGCGAAGAGATCGGTCACACTGTCGCCATAGCCAGCGATGTCGAAGATGAGCTGCGTCATTTGATCACTGTGTTGCGAACATAACGTATGGTACAATTCCGCGCAGTACAAGATGGGAAGCGTACGAACGACTCTCCCACAATGAGGAGCACACTCAGAGTTTGTCGAAAGTGCGGGGCGGAAATTCTTGCCGACGCACCGGAGGGCCTTTGCACCGCCTGCCTGTTTGAGGTTGGCCTTGGTCTGCTAACGCGAGCGTTCGCAGCCGCCGGTCAGGAATCCGCTGAGAATGTCGAACCGAGTGAGGCTAATGCCGCGTCGCATAGTAAGAAGGCAGCAGCTCAGGCAAAGGCGCCGACTGACTTCGGCGATTACGAATTGCTTGAGGAAATCGGCCGTGGCGGTCAAGGTGTGGTGTATCGCGCGCGCCAGAAGAGTCTAAATCGCACCGTCGCGGTTAAAGTGATCGGCTTGGGCCATTGGGCCACAGAAGCACATCTGAAGCGATTCCGTCGTGAAGCGGAAGCCGCCGCCAGCCTCGAACATCCATGCATAGTTCCCATTTACGAGGTCGGCGAGCGCGACGGCTCCTGCTACTTCAGCATGAAGTTCGTCGAAGGCGGCCAGCTTGATGAAGTGGTCAGGCGCGAGCCGATGGCGCTTCGGCGCGCAGCGGAATTAATCGTCAAGGTGGCGCGCACCGTTCACTTCGCTCACGAACACCACATTTTGCACCGAGACATCAAACCGGGGAACATTCTGCTTGATCGGAAAGGTGAACCGCACCTCACCGATTTTGGTCTTGCGCGGCTTGTCGAGACAGAAAGCACCGTCACGCGTACGATGGAAGTGTTGGGCACGCCAAGTTACATGGCGCCCGAACAGGCTAGCGGTAATAACACCAAGCTTACAAGCGCCACAGATGTGTACGGGCTGGGCGCCCAGCTGCTAACCGGTCAGCCGCCTTTTGCGGGGGGAACAACCTCCGAAACCATTCGCTTGCTGTTAGACACCGAGCCGCGACCACCGCGCGTCTTGAATCCCAAAATGCATCGTGACCTCAGCACGACATGCCTCAAATGCCTCGAGAAGGATCCTGCGCGGCGCTATCCGTCAGCCCTTGCACTGGCGGAAGATTTGGAACGGTGGCTAAAGTATGAACCGATTCAGGCGCGCCGCACTGGAATTTTCGCTCGAGCAAAGAAATGGATGCAACGCAATCCAAGCAGCGCGCTACTTGCAGCGTCTCTGATCGCGCTTGCGGCAGCTGCTGGTTGGATCATTTGGAAAAGTGAATTGATTCGCCATCCGTTAGCAACTGGAATTGCCGTACTGCCGTTTGAAAATCTGAACGACCAGAAAAATAACTCCGTCTTCGCCGATGGTGTGCAGGACGACATTCTAACCAAACTGGCGAAAATCGCCGACCTCAAAGTCATCAGCCGGACCAGCGTGATGGAATATCGCGGCAAACGAAATGTGCGTCAGATCGGCGATGCGCTTCGCGTGTCTCACGTGCTGGAAGGAAGCGCACGCAGGAGCGGTGATCGGATTCACTTGAATGCGCAGTTGATCGACACGCGCACCGACACCCACGTTTGGGCCGAGGAATACGACCGCGATTTGAATGATTTGTTCGCCATCCAGGCTGAGATAGCGCAAAAAGTTGCCGAGCGCCTTCACGCCAAACTGTCAGCCAGTGAGAAGGCGTCCATTGAAGAGCGACCAACTCAGGACTTGGTGGCCTATGATTTTTATGTCCGCGCGGTCTCGATAATTTACAACGCGCAGGTCGACTCTCTGGCGCATTTAGCGGATCTTTCCGAGGCCGTAGACCTGCTCAACAAAGCAGTTACTCGTGATCCCAACTTCTTTCTCGCCTATTGCCAGTTAGCCTTCGCACACGATTTGGTTTATCAGGAGGAGAAGGACCATACACCCGCTCGTCTCGCCTTGGCAAAGTCGGCCATAGATTCTGCATTTCGGTTGAGGCCGGATTCGGGGGAAGCGCACCTGGCGCTGGGCTGGCATCTCTACTGGGGACATTCCGATTACGACCGCGCCCGCAACGAACTTGCTCTTGCTCAACAGAGTTTACCCAACAACCCAGTGGTCTACGAGTTAGCTGGATTGATTGACCGCCGTCAGGGTCGCTGGGCTGACGCTACACACAATCTCGAGCGCGCATGTGAGCTCGATCCTCGAAACATCCCTAGCCTGATTACCCTCGCAACCACCTACCTGTGGTTACACGACTATGATCAAATGACCAGAGTTCTCGATCGTATCGTTGCAGTTCAACCAGACGGCAAGCTACCGCGGCTCATTCGTGCTTACATCGATCAAGAACAGCGAGCGGACACAAGACCCCTCCATGCTGCAGTTGAAAAGATCCTGAGCAATGAACCTGGTTCAGAGAAAGATCCATTTGTGGCGGGCTATCGCTTGGACCTTGCTTTGTGTGATCGCGACTTGGACGCCGCTGGTCGTCTTGCGGCAGCGCTTCCCGAGGAGAATGGGCGTGACTTCTCGCTGGGCGTAGTTGCTCGTTTGAAGGGAGACGTCGCGGCTGCGCAGGCTGCCTTTATGAGTGCGCGCGCACAGCTGGAGGAAGAGCTACGGGTTCACCCTGATGATATGCATCTAGTTTCTGATCTCGGGCTGATCGATGCAGCCTTGGGAAAAAAAGAAGAGGCACTGAGCGAAGGCCGGCGGGCGGTCGAACTGGTGCCCAACGCCCAAGAAGCAATGAGGGGGCCGCACAATAATGAGGGATTCGCAAGGACTCAGCTTGCGATGATTTGTGCCTGGGTGGGCGAACGTGAAATGGCGCTTGAGCAGCTTGAAGCCCTGGCCAAAACTCCGGGCGGTCCAGGTTATGGCGGATTGCGCTTGAATCCGATGTGGGATCCCTTGCGCGGCGATCCGCGCTTCGAAAAAATCGTCGCCTCGTTAGCGCCGAAAGAAACGGTTTCCAAATAACGCCACTCGTTCTCGGAGCAGAAGAGTGGTGGAACGCCTTGTCCTCAAGGCGTTGGAAATGTGGCTACGCCGCCGGACTTTGTTGTGCACGCAAGGGAAAGCGGATTCTTGCGGCCTTCGGCGATGCCCATCGTCTTGAGGACAAAACGATCCACGTTGACCAGCGCTAACGACTAAGCGCGGCTAGCCTGGATTGAGCTTGCCATTAATCCGTTGGCTAACCCAGACTCCGGAACCAGGAGGGCGGCTGTCAATGAAAGTTAGCGCGATCCTATCGCCAGCAAGTCAAAGATCCTTCATCGCTTCCATCGGTCTTAGCCTGTTGATCGCTCCCAAGCTTTGCGCTCAAGCAATTGCGCCGGCGGCGGTAACGTCGCCTCCTCCTGCTCAAGTGACAACGGCCGGAACGGCCGAAGTGGAGCGTATCATTGTCACTGGCTCGAACATTCCCACAGCTGAAGAGACCGGTCCTAATCCAGTTGATACCTATCGTCCGGCAGACATCGAAAAACTGGGCATTCGCAATGCAACGGACCTGACAACTTTTCTGCCGCAGCAGGCGGGCGGAACCACCAACCTGAACATGGGCAATGGCGGGGACGGCACTGTTCAATTCAACCTGCGCGGCTTGTTGGCCAAAGAAACCCTCGTGCTCGTTGACGGAAAACGTGTTGCCCTTGGTTCATTGAACGCCGTCGGGTTTAGCGGCGGTGTGGACATTAACCTGCTTCCGTTTCCGATGATTGATCACATTGATATCCTGAAAGATGGCGCCTCGGCGGTGTACGGCTCCGACGCCATCGCCGGCGTAGTTAACTTCTTTTTGGTCCACAAGTTCCGTGGGTTGGAGATCGGCGGAAGTTACGGGAACACGAACCTCGGAGCATCCAACGACATGGGCGAATGGGAGGCATGGATCAAAGCCGGCACAGGAGATGATAAGACCGAGATTGTGGTAATTGCCGATTTCTGGGAGCGTACTGGCGGCCTGTTCAGTCGTGACCGGGACTTGTCGGCTAACGCGTTTTACACACCTTGGGGAGGAGGCGATTTTCGCGCCTTCGGACCTGGCCGCATTGGGGGACCTGGCCTCATCGGGTCCCGCAAGCTAGCACCGAGCATGTTTTTCGGCCCGGGCGGACTCCCGTTACCCGGCGTGAACACGCCCCTTCCGCACTCAGCACCAAATGCGGTGACTTCGCCATTCTATAAGAACTTCTTCTTTGTGGTTAATCCCAATGCACACCCAGGCGCCCCCGGTATCGTCGGCCCGCATGCGTTCCAATTCCGCCCACAGTTCGGCACTGATTATAAGGGCGGTGGTGATTATTTCTTCTATAACTACGCGGCAGTCACGCCGACGCTTCCTCCAGCGGATCGCCAAGCCTTCTACGGTTCGTTCACGCGCGAGCTGTGTAACAAAAACCTGGTGCTATTTGCCGACTTTAAATATGTCCGTTCATTTTTCGATGCTTCGCTATCAGCTGTGCCGTTGACACCCGATCCATTTAAGATCCCAGGCACTAACGTGGGCTTTAGTCCATTCGGCATCAGTGTGCCAATCCAGAATCCGTTTAATCCGTTCACGGTAGCCGATGCGACTATTCCAAATTTCTTTCCTGACGGATCTGGTCTCCCCGTAACCACGGGAGTTACGTCTCGCGGTATTAACGACACAGGTCCGAGACATGAAAAGTTCACTTACGACGATTATCTGTTCGATGTTGGCCTGCGCGGAGAGATGGGAGAATTTAGCGATTATTTCAAGACGTGGAACTGGGAACTTGGTTTCCGTTATTCTCGGAACGAGGGGCAGAACTTGTCCGTCGGCGAAGCTAGCCAACCTGGATTGCGGGAAGCACTTTTGGATACGGACCCTGCTACGGCATTTGATCCGTTCCTGAACTTCAACGCTCACAATACCAAGGCGGCTAGGAGCAGAGTTTACGTCAACCTGCATAACTCAGGCGAATATGAGTTGCCTATTGGGTATGCCACTGTTAACGGTGACTTGTTCAACCTTCCCGCAGGGCCTGTCTCCTTCGCTATCGGCTGTGAGTATGACGCGCCCAGGTGGACGCGTGATCGCGACGCGCTCAACACAACATTTCAAAGCATTGGCTCGACGGATGGAGGAAGCGCACGGGTGAATCGAGATGTTTGGTCAATATACCAGGAAGTGCGCGTTCCCTTCACCAGCCCAACGTGGAACTTCCCCGGTTTCTACAGCTTCGAGGTTGACTTTGCCGAACGCGAGGAGTGGTACAGCCAGAACACCTCTGCAGTGCTACCTTCTCAATTCTTCCCCTCTCAGCCGGCGGCACACAGCCAATATAACACGCAGAAGCCGAAGGTCTCCATTCGCTGGCAGCCGATCGATCCAAAATATGTCGGCGCGCTCACTTTGCGTGGCAACTACACCGAAGCGTTTCATGCTCCCTCGCTGTCGGAGATTTCACCCGCTTCCACGCAGGGCTCCGGCGGGGTTTTGATCCAGTGTTACGCGAGCGCTATCCGTTCGAGGTACGTGTTGTAGGAAATCCCAACCTACAGCCGGAAGTTGCCTATGAATGGTCTTACGGGGCCGTTTATAGCCCTAGATGGATCAAGGGCCTGACACTTAGTGCGGACTGGTGGCATATTGACATGCGATCGATCGCCTCCCTCCTCGGCACGGATTTCATTATTGAAGATAATATTCCCGGTCTGGTTATCCGTGGTCCTTCTACGATTCCTGGTAGACCGGGCCCAATCATCCTGGTCATTGATCCCAACGAAAATCTTACAGGCGCGATCTTCGAAGGGCTGGACTACGAAGCGATCTATGCTCTGGATTCTTCGATCTTTGGTCATGGGGATTTTGGCAGACTAACGGCAACCCTCAACGGGACGTGGTTATCCCGGGCTGAGCTTCAGATTTTGCCTAATACAAAACGGTTCGGTATCGCGGGCGAACTCATACCGCCGGGATTCAGCCTGACCGGCTCGCTTCCACGGAATCGCGCCAATTTCAGTCTGTTCTACGACAACCCACCTGATACGTGGATGCAGGGTTTGGATATTGGCGCGGTGGTCCACTACACCGGCCAATACGAAGATGACAATGTCGGTCTCAC
>WNFJ01127019.1_pt1 | contig 17268 bp, 27 predicted proteins | sample 5400461 | NCBI WGS metagenome assembly WNFJ01 (sample SAMN13153349, study PRJNA577476) | soil metagenome | isolation source: 115 cm saprolite on Douglas fir-dominated hillslope | place: USA:California | collected 2013-09-17 | reverse complement strand
TCCGTTCAGGCCATACAGCTACGCTGCTCCACAACGGCCAGGTGCTGGTCGCCGGAGGATTTGACATCATCTCCAACGTCGTCACCTATCTCTCCAGCGCCGAGCTCTACACGCCATAGCATTTTGACGAGATTTCCATGATTCACGGAAAATTAGGCAGCCCCCACGAGTGGCAGGGGGCAAATTCTAAGAATCCAGGTTCCCAGTTACCGGAGCTGTCGAACAGCGTCAAACCTGACCCACTACCAGTCAGGTTTGGCACTGGGCCAGGGACTGAAGTAGCGGCGAACTACTTCTTCAAGTCATTAGCGATTTCGGCGAACTGAGCCAGGGCGGCTTGGAGGTCTTCTACAATCTCCTGCGCGATGATGTCGGGGTCGGGAAGATTGGCGCTGTCTTCGAGCGATTCGTCTTTGAGCCAGAGCCGAGCCGCCGGGATGCGAGCGAGAGAGACGGGCGGGTCGGGAGGCCGATTGAGCGGGTGCGAAGGAGTAAAGACGTCGAGGTTGGGTTTATCGTATTAAAAGGAAGCACACGAGCTGTGAAAAGTGAAGATCAGACCCCAGCGCCTCACTCCGCTGCCTCGAAAATTTCAGGAATAGGATCACGAAGGCAGATGCGCGCAGCTCTGAAGTCAGCTATTAATTGTAATTGATCCATTTCGCCGGATTTATCTGCGAAGTGGGTCACGCTTCCAGCGTTTGATTTTCAAGATCCGTCCCAAAAGGATTTCGTAATTCCTGCCGCGTTTTCTCATTCCGCGGAACTGAACAATCATTTCGGGAGCGTTTGTCGCATACCCGTTGCGAAATTTGATGACGTCGTAACGCCGACCTTCTAGCCGCTTCTTCCAATACGACGTTTGTTTTCGATATTCGATGCGCTTGATGCCCGCCACGATGTCCCCAAAAAATTCCCGATGCAGATTTAGATGCAGCATGTTTTTCACAGGAGGTGTTCGAGGAGTTCGGCGGCGGGTACTGCAACTAAGAGGTCAGGCGGACGAAGTACCAATGTCACACGATTGTAGCTTCGCTTGCAGCCGTTCGTATTGACCAAGGTGCGCTCGCATCAGGCTCTTCCAAAGCTTTCCGTGATTGGGTACGTCAGCAATCTCCTTCTCAAACGCCACCAGTTCTTCATTGAAGTTCAGGTTTCCACCTGTCGAGCAGGAAGCCCACTTATTACGCATCGGTCGAACAGACAGAGAATGAATGTTCACATCGAGCTTATTGGCCCATTCGAGAACACGTGCCTTGAACAATTGCTTATCTCGCAGACTGGTCACGATCCTTTTCCTTTCTGGAGCAATAAGAATAGCGATTCGACGATGGCAGTTACTTTTTCGATATCATCCTCCTCACGTACGAGCGCGAACGTAACTTTCTTTCGGAGCTCTCGCAGCTCACCTTCGCTGCGTTGCCAGTTCGGGAATTGACCAAATGCTTCTCGGATATTTTTAGTCACCACGTTGGCGTTCGACACTTTTTCTTCTGTGAGCTTGGTCAACACAAAATAAGACAGATTGTCGAGTCCCTTGGCTTGTTGTTCTTTTTGGCGCTTCTCGTTGCGTTCAATCTCCTTCAACAAGTCAGCTAACGCGTCTGCCGTAGTGGTCTGTCGATCTTCGTAACTATCGCGAACCGCCTTCGCGCGTTCCGCAAGCGCGATTAAAAACGGATCGTCACTGTTCTTTTCGGCCGTGTTTTGGATGGCCTTTACTAGATTGATGACTTTTGTTGCGTCTCCTTCGTGACGGCTTTTGATCGTTTCGATTGTAGCTTTGTCGATGGCGAAGAACTCGGGAGAGGTTTCAGCGATTGTTGCGCCAATATGTTTCTGGACTAGCTCGTTAGTCTTTTTCTGGAATGCTCGGTCGACATAGACCCTTTTGCATATGCGTTTTGAACGACAGCGTAGATCGAGGACAGCGTGGTGTAGTCGTCTATGAAGGGACGCAGAAAGGCGTCTGGCGAGATGATCTCATAAAGCATCTCGATCTCTTTGTATTCTTTGAAAAATTCCTTGCGTACGCCTTTGTCGCGGAAATGCTCGATAAGATTGTCGACGTCCTTGTCATCGAATTTTGCTGTCACGAGACGCAGATAGTCTGGCGCCTTTGATTCCATCTTCGCTTTGAATAGCTGCTTTAGCAGCGCAAGATCTTTAACGATGGCATTAACTTCGTCGCTATCGAACGCCAGCGCTTTTTCCAATTTGTCGAAGATGCCGACAAAATCGAGCACGAACCCATGTGGTTTTACCATCTCCGCCGCTTCATTTTCGTAAGGCCGATTCACTCGTGCGATTGCCTGCAAAAGCGTGTGATCGCGCATCGGTTTGTCGAGATACATCGCGTAAAGAATCGGGGCGTCGAAGCCGGTCAGCAGCTTTTCGGTTACGATTAGGATCTTTGGGTGCTCGGCCGCCTTGATAAAATTCTTACGGATTTGCCTCTCTTCCTTTTCTTCAAGCCAATACTCGCGCATTAGCTTGGTATCCTTCTCGTTGTTTTTCGTGTAAACGACCTCCGAGTATTCTGGCGGAAGGATTTTATCGAGTTCCTTTTTGTAGAGAGCGCATGCTTCGCGATCTACGGCGACAAGGAACGCTTTGTAACCAAGTGGTTCTACGTTCTTGCGATAGTGATCAGCTACGTGACGCGCAACTTTGGCGATGCGCTTTTTGCCTTTGAGAAAATTTTTGAGATTTACAGCTCGGTCGAGGATCTTGTTTAACTCCTCGAGGTCGCTGATTCCTTCCGTTTCTGCGAGCGACAGAAACTCCTTCTCCATGATTTCATGCGGCACGAGCATTTCATTCGGCGCAATGTTGTAGTAGAGCGGTAGAGTCGTGCCGTCTTCGATGCTTTCCGCAATCGAGTACTTGTGCAGGTAACCCTTATCGTCCTCCCCACCGAAAGTCTTGAATGTGCCTTTCCCGTAAGCAGTCTTATCAACAGGCGTCCCGGTGAACCCGATGAAGGTGGCCTTGGGCAGTCCTGCCATGAGAAAGTTGCCCAGGTCGCCGGCGGTTGTGCGATGTGCTTCGTCAATCAGAACGAAAATATTCTTTCGCATATTGAGATCCGCAGGCATGTCGCGGAACTTGTGAATCATCGTGACAACGATTCCGCGATAATCTTGCCCCTTTTCATCGAGTAGCTTGTTGAGCGTCGATATTCGGTCGGCACGGGCGACATTTGCCAGGCCGACCGATGCTAAGTTCTTAAGCATCTGATCCTCGAGTTCGTTACGGTCTATCATCAGAAGAATCGTCGGCTTCTGTGCCTCGTTCGCTTTGAACAAAAGCTCCGCGGCTTTGATCATCGTGTAAGTCTTGCCGCTTCCTTGGGTGTGCCAGACAAGTCCGCGACTTCGTTTTGGATCGAGGGCTCGCGCGACTACTTTATCGACCCCGGCGGTTTGGTGCTGGCGAAGAATAAACTTCTGCAGCTCTTCTTCCTTCTCCGCGAAAAGAATGAAGTCTTTTAAAAACCGAAGGACATGCGGCACATCGCAGAAAGCTTTAACCTTGGCTTCCAGATTGCCGACCTGCTCGCTTTTCCAATTGAAGATGTTTCGGCGAACTGTGTTCCAAGTTACGCCATACGAAAATCCGATCGCTTCGGTGGCGGTGAAGATCATTTCCGGCGTCATCACCTCCGCTGATCAATTCCGAGCGCGATCGCTTCATCCTTGCTGGCGTTCTTGCACTCAATCACTAGTACCGGGATGCCGTTGATTAGAAACACTATGTCCTCGCGCGTGCCGTGACGACCATTGTGAACGTAAAACTCTTCCGTCACTTCGTAGATGTTGCGCCACTGCTCTCGCGGGCGATTCAAGTCGCCGTAATCAATCAGTGTTAGGTCGAGCTCCCGGTTTTCCTCAGCACAGAAAAATTTCCGCTGATTGCGAAGGTGATTCAGGAAGTCGCGATTCCCGGCAATGCTCGCGTTAAGCCGCTGAAACTCGCCGACCAGTGCGCCTTCAGCTTCCTTGTATTTCGGGTTGAACGCACGCACCTGCGCGTGAACCAAATCGCCGAAGAAGAGCGACGCCGTCCGCGCTCGATCTTCCAGCGTCACGACGTCGCGATCAAAGCCGCGACGCGTCTCGGCTTCGGCGCGCGTCACGAAATTCCAGCCTATGTCCTGTGCATACTTCAGGATTCGGGCCTGGACGGTCTTATGTTCGCCGGGCACGGGCATGATTTGAAAATTGATTCTGGTAATTTTGAAACGAGACGGTTTTACGGAGCCTTCTGCCGGTGCCAGTAAAGTCTAGAAAGGCTGCCGCGGAGCCAGCCTGGTCAAATTCGTGGTATTCTTTTGTCTTCATCGAGACGATTGATTTGGGCCTTGAATCGAACTTGTTATGTCATAAGCTTCAGTCAATCCGCGACAGCGGAGGTGGATCGCCCGTAGGGGCGAGCGTATTAGGGCCTCGCGAGAGGCCCTAATTTTTTGGCTTCGGAAAGAGGACCGTTCCATAACCCTCGATTTCGTTCGTGTAGAGTTGGCGATTGAACTTCGTCTCGACGATCTCCATCAATCGTTGTGCAAAGGGTGTCGGATCAGATTCGAGCAAGCCTTGATGTCGCAGAATCGATTGCTTTACCGGATGTCCAAGAAGATCCGCCAACTGCAGACCGGAAATATTCGCCGACTTGTTCTTCAGCTTCAACTGACATGACGTTAGGGCTGCTTGGAACGTATCGACGGATGTCATCCAAACTCCGCGTTCATAGATGCGTTCGTAAGATTCCTTTAGCAATCGATCTTCCGTTCCGCCGCGCGATTCAGCCATCACATCGCCCGTGCGATTGATGTGATTCAAATATCCGGCATAGCGTTGAAGCATGAATCCCAATCCCAGATGATAAGGATGCGCTGCGGATTCACCGTAGTCATTACGCAACGCCAGCTTGTCGATCACGACTGCCACGACGCGAAACTCAGCATTGGCGATCAATGCCATTAGCTCCGTATCCCATTCCGCGCGCACCGCTGGGTCGCGCAATGTTTTGAAGGCCTTTCGGGCATTCAACATGTCTTCGCGGTGAAGGATCACAGGATCGTCGGGATGATGAGGCAGCAGCCGCGACTTTAAAGCTTCGAGCGCCTCGTGAAAGTTCAAGTAGTCCGGATTCTGGAACCAGCAGCCGAGCAGGCACAAAAACCGATGCGCCAGTTCGAAGACTTCACGAAACACGTGATCACCTGATTCATCCAGATATAGCCGGAAACGATCTTCAAACTTCGACGGCCTCGCCGGATTACTGGCAGGGTTGAGCGGGCCGTTCGCCATACCCAATTAATCATCTGTGGAACTCTCAATCACGGACAGGTCGAGCTTGTCAACGCGAATGCGCGCTGTCATCAACTCGTGCAGCAGCGTGCGGAACAAATTGGTGAGCGATTGCTTCTTCTGATTCGTTTGCTCGATTTTTCGATCTAGAATTGAGAGCGCGTCAGCAATCTCATCTTGCTCTGGCTTGTGGGGAGCAGCGATTTGAAAGTTCTCGAAATTGGACTTGTTCAAAATCGGCACAGTGACTTTAGCAGCTGCCTGCTCCAGCCGCGGACGATGAAACTGCAAGGAATAGAAAACGAAATGCGGATTGAAGTCCTTGTTGCAAACAATTGAGTTGATTTGCTGGTTGGTTGCGGACTTTTCGTTAGCTGTCATGCCGATCTTTCCGATGTTTCCGATGCAGCCCACCATTACAGCGTCTCCGGGGAGCGCGCGGCACTGTTTGAAGCCTTCTTTCGTCAGTTTTCGGTGCGCCGTCCTCACATATTTGCCCGCGTCGAGGTCGACAGGCGATATAAGGTTGTAATCACCACCGTAGTATTCTTCGCGTTTTGTACTCGGCGTACTTCCTGTAATCACCTGGCCGACCTTTGCGACTCTTACCGTTTCCCACCCCTTCGGGATTTGGCCGATCTCGGTTTCTTTTTGGGGTTCCTGGCGCAGGCCGTGGGTGAAGAGTTGGTGGACGAGAGCTTTTTTCAATTCGGCGGTCAGCGCCAGCAGGCGCTCCTGCTGCTCCATCGCCTGCTGGACGGATCTCAACACGCCCGCGATCTTCCGCTGCTCGGGCAGTTCCGGCCGGACTATGTGCCGTTCTTTCAGCAATGTGAAGTGTCGATTATATCCTCGACTCGGCAGATTTAGACTTTCGAGCGCGAATGCGAAAAACCTTGCCTCAAATTTGTCCTCGCGTGGTTTCAGAACTTTTGTGCCGTCCGCTCCCAGAATGAATGGAAAGTCTACAAACTTAATGACGCGCGTGTGGTCTCCAAATATGACTAATGGGAGTTCATCTTTGATGGCCCGCTTTTCATCATCGGAGTATCCGGCGATAAAAGCTTGTCCCTGATCAATCACCGGGAATTGGCCAGCAGGTTTTATTTCGGACGCCGGGATCTGATTCTCTCTTCCGATCCGGGTCTTACGAATCGTTTCTGGAAATGGCAGGGACTGCCATGTCATACGCGGTTGAGCTTTTGCAGAATTCCACGGAGACAGCTGGTCGTCTTCGTCGCTTCTTCCTCAATCGCCTCCAACTCCTCCACGATTTCCGCGATCGGCCGGTATTCGTCCGCTTCGCCGCTGTGGATGTAGCGGCTCGGTGAGATGTTGAAGTCTTTTTTCGCAATCTCGTCCCGACTCACGATGCGCGAGTATTTCTCTACTTCGTTCCAAGCGTTGAACGTATCGGCGATGTGCGTGATTGCATCGTCGGCGAGATAGTTCTTCGGGTCGCCCTTCGTGAATTCATTGGTGGCATTGAGGAGGAATAGTTTGCCGCGCCGGTCCTTCGGCTTGTCCTTATTTAGCGCGAGGATTATGCCGGGCGCGCTGGTGTTGTAGAAAAGATTTTCCGGCAGGTAAATCACGCCTTCGATGAGATCATGCTCAATAAACCAGCGGCGCACATCTTTTTCTTTGTTCGCGTTTGCGTTGCCTGAACCGCGCGAGGCCGCACCGGTGTCGAGCACCACGGCGGCGCGCCCCTGCGGCCTGAGACTGGCGAGGATGATTTGCACCCAGCCCCAATCGGCCTTGCCGCCGGGACAACCAGCACCTTTGGGAAAACGGTCGAACTCGTCAGCGTCGTAATCGACCTCCTTCCACCAATCCTGGTTCCACATGGGATTGGCCACGACGCGATCGAAAGTTTGAAGTCGATTGTTTTTTGCGAAACTGCGGATTTTTGAATGTGTCGCCGAGCTCAATCTTTCCCTCCATGTCATGGATGATCATGTTCATGTTGGCCATGGCCCAGGTCTCCGCGACATATTCTTGGCCGTTTAGGCGAAGCGGCGCATAGTTTTTCTTCGAGCGAAGATCCATCTTCTCGTTGAGAATGATCTCACACTTCACGAGCAGTCCCGCGGAACCGCAGCAGGGATCGTAGATTTCCATGCCGGGTTCAGGATCGGTGATCCGCGCGATTACGAATCCAACTTCGGTCGGCGTATAAAACTCACCGGCGCTCGACACGCTCCCTTCGGCGAACTTACGAATTAAATACTCGTAACTTCGACCAATAATGTCTGGTTCAACGTTTGCTAGACCGAGCCGCTTCGCGCTGATTGCTTCGATGAGATTCGAAAGACGGTCATCATCAAGGTCGCGGACGCCGTGAGTTGTAGCGTTGAAATCAACTCGATCGATAATTCCTTTCAGAAGCGGGTTTGCATCGGCAATTGCGCGCAGGTGTGTCGTCAGTTGCTCGCCAATCTTGTTTGAAAGAGTGCGAATGATGGACCAAACGGCGTCTTCCGGATTTTTTGGTTCAAGCGGCAAGAAGAAGCGAACGAGCTTTTTGTCATGCTTCACAAGCCTAAACGCCTTCGCACGCGAGCCGACCTCCTTCGCAATGCGATTCAGTTCGTCATCGAACACATCACACAATCGTTTCGCGAAAATAAGTGGGAGAATGTAATCTTTATATTTCGGCGCATCCTTCGCTCCGCGAATCGAACATGCTGCGTCCCAAATCCAGGACTCAAGTGATTTGTCAGGACTCGTCATTATGAGCTCGAGAGACTAGCCGAAACTTTTTCCCATGACCAGCCTTTGTGAAATCGAACTACGGCTTGGCGAGGAAGCCGCCTTTGCGATTTTTTCGCTTCCACCTACGCAAACGCTTCGGCGTGACGCTACGGCGTGCCGATGGGAGGCAGACGGAGGAAGTAAAAATTAAGAGGGGGATCGCAGGAAGTGATTAGTGATCCGCCTACGCCGACCAGCCTGCGCGCACAGGTACGGCGCGCCGACAGGCTACGGCGCGACAAGTCGGTGATTGGTGATCAGTTCTCGGAGGTCAGCGGTCAGAGGTCGGCGGAGACTAGGCTTGTCGCACACAAGATGCTCACGTATTTTGATAAGGTGATCTTGAAAGTTTTGATCCATTCAGCCGAGGAGGGCGGATACTGGGCAGAGGTGCCGGCCTTGCCAGGCTGCGTTTCCCAGGGCGAAACCATGGATGAACTTCGTTCCAACATTCGTGAGGCAATCGAGGGCTGGTTACTGGCTGAAGATGCTGCCGCCGAATCGATAAGCGCGGATGAAGTGATCGAGGTCGCCGTGTGAAGCAGGTATCGGGCCGCGAGCTTGCGCAAGTTATTCAACGGCGGGGTTGGACATTGGCTCGGGTTCACGGTAGCCACCAAGTTTTTACAATGGCTGGCCGCCGCGAACGCGCTTTGAGGTTTCAAAATGAAACCTCAAACCAGCGGCCTCGTCGTCGGTAAGCTGAAACGTAAAGTCCTCCGGGAACCGGTCGACGTTGCGCTTAACGGCAAGATTCAGGGATTTGGTGGGAACGCGGTAGAGTTCGGCCAGGTCTGTATCGAGCATTATTTTTTGGCCGCGGACCAGAAATATTCGCCGCTCGACTTGAACTGCCAGGGCGTCGGAGAACTTCTGTTCTTTTGTCATTTCTGACGTCAGACGCTAACTGAAACTGTTCCCGAGGAGAAGGGAGAAGCGCTAAAGGCGCTGGGGAATAGTGATTAGTGATTGGTGATCCGCCTTCGTCCACTTGGCTACGGCGGGACAGGTCAGTGATCGGTGATCAGAGATTAAGCTCTGCGGTACGCCTCCAGGAAATCCGACCGCGCGATCCCGGACTGTGAGCAAATCGTGCGCAGCGTTGATGCTCTCAGAGTAGAATGGTTCGGCATCGTGAGCGGAGTACGGCTGCCGTCGGCATTTTGTCGGACCATCGAAATATGCTCACGCTCCCGAACAATCTTGAAGCCGAGGGCTTGTAGCGCGCGAAGAACCTTAGCCTTCGGCGCATCGGCCGGGAATTTCATCCCATTGTGAGCGATGCCTCCGTGATAGAGGCCTCCATCACATCATCTTGATCGTCGAACGCTTCCTTTCCAAAGCTTTCAATATGAAAAGCGGCCGCGGATCTGGCATCGGCGAGCGCTGATTCGTAGCTGTCGCCCTCTCCGACGACCGCGCCTTTCAAACCAAGAGGGTAAGCGACATAACCGTCGCGATGTTTTTCAACGACGAACTTCAGTTTTTTCATGTGTATTCGTTCTCCATACAATCGAGCATCAGCGCGCCGTCGAGTGCGGCCTGGTTGCACAGGGCCACATCGGGGTCTTGATTGGCGATTTCCAGCAACCCCTCGCGAATCGCCCGACGCTCGGCTTCAGTCAGATTCGGAAGCTCCTTGATGATTTCAGATGCGCTCACGGCGAAATTATAGCCTCGGTCGGCAATTTGTCAGCGAGAGCCTATCCCAAACTTTTTCCGATGAGAAGCCGGTTGTTCAAAGGAGGAAGTAAAAATTAAGAACCGAGCGAATGGGATGAGCGAGATAGAAGGTAAAGCGACGAGGGTAGGAGCGAGCGAACGCGGGCAGTGAGCGAGTTTCAATTAAGAAGTCAGATGTCTTTGCCGACCAGCCTTCGCGTACCGCTATAGCGAGTCGAGAGGCGCAACAGAAGGAGGAAGGCTTTATCGGTGTAATCGGGAATTCACAAGTTGATGGCGAATCGTCATGATGAAAGAAATGAATCCACGCCATGATGACATCGCGTCGGCACTGCCGGCAGACCTCGATGCGCTGCCGCGGCTGCACGGGTTTCGGTTGCGCGGGATTGAGATGACGCGACTGGAAACTTTCATCGACGCAGCGTTTGCGTTCGCTATTTCGATGCTGGTGATCGCCGCGCAACAGATCCCCGACAACATCGTGGCGCTCCTGGCGGCTTTTAAAAATGTCCCAACCTTTATCTGCTGCATCGCGGTGCTGGGCATTTTTTGGCGGGGCCATTGGTTGTGGAGCCGGCGTTACGGCCTCGAAGATAGCGCCTCGATTTTGATCAGCTGGGCGATGATTGTTACGATCCTGATCTTAATCTACCCGCTGAAGGCAATCTTTGGAGCGATGTGGTACCTCTTGAGCAATGGCCAGGTTGGTCAGCGGTTCTCGCTTCACACCACCGAATCGGAGTCCAGAACGATCTTTGCGATTTACGCGCTCGGGTTGGTTGCCATTTCCACTGAAATCCTGCTCCTGAATCTGCGTGCCTGGCAATTGCGCGATCCGTTGCGATTGAATGCACTGGAAAGATTGGTGACGCGCGGCGAACTGACGGGCTGGAGCGTCCCGGTCGGCGTCGGGATCGTGGCGCTGATCTTTGCGCTTACCTTGCCGACAGAGCAGATCCAATGGAGTGGCTGGATTTATTTCTCGATGATTATCCTGGTGCCGCTACATGATTTCTTCCACGAGCGCAGGCTGAAAGCGGTACAAGATGGGAGCTAAACAGAGGACGCAGGTCAGAGGACAGAGGACAGAGGACAGAGGACAGAGGACAGCCGCCTTCACTGATTACGGCGAGCCAAGGAGGTCGGAAGCGCAGTCGCGGAGATCCTCGATTCAGCTCTGAGCTTTCGCTCCCAGTGGAATGTGATTCGTGACAAGCTCGCGCAAGTTCAGCTTTTGACTCGCATGGTCGATGTCGATCCCAACTAAATTTCCTTCAGCGTCGTAGTCCAACACCACTCCTTCAGAAACTTCCTGGCTCTCGGTGCTCTGCTTGTGAGAGAGATCGATGTAAAGGGAATCGGTATCTGGGAAATAATTCAGTTTCATGGCCTAAATCTCCGATCGAGGAATGCGTTGTGTATCGTCAGTTTATCGGAAAGCGTGATGACTCGCAAGAAGCGCCCACCAAGCTCGTCCACTCCGCCCCAAAAAAGATAACGATCGTTCTCTTGCAACTCTGCACGAATGGGCGAGCGAACGACTCGAATGCACACGTCTTTGGTCAGGTACGGTCGCTTGCGCATAACCTGATTCTCAAAATATGGCGTGAACTGATAGTCAGGCACGCGTCGAGTATGAAGAGAGCAAAGTCAGAAGGAAGAACGATTACGCAAGGGAGAAGGAAGAAGGATGAAGTAAGATGTTCGCCACGGCGAATCCGTCCGGTGGCGGATTTGATGTCAGATGTTTGACGTTTGATTTGAAGGCCAGCAAAACCGAAATCGAAAGCGCAGTTAAGAATTCGGAATTAAGGGCTCGTGAAAGCCGATTCTACGCCGCGGCGGCTCGGGTGGTGGAGGCGGCGGATTCAGGATTTGCATGATCTCTTGCAAGACCTGCACAATCGCGGCTTCATGAACATCGAGGCGAGAGGTGAGCTTTTTCTCCAGCACAGCACGTTTCTTGGCAAGCTCACGCGTGCCGAGCAGCGTTTCGCGCATCTTAACGAAAGCCCGGATGACAAAGATGCTCATTTGCACCGCGCGCGGGCTGTTTAGAATATTAGCGGCCATCAGCGCACCATGCTCGGTGAAGGCGTACGGGCGGTACCGGCGACCACCGTGTGAACTTGAGGTCGCAATTTGCGACCTCAAAGAATTAGCCTCCTTAGCCGTGAGCTGGAACGCGAAGTCCTCGGGAAAGCGTTTCCGGTTGCGGCTATATTGTTCGTTCAACCGTTTGGTCGGCACGCCATACAGCGCCGCGAGATCCGAATCGAGGGTCACCCGGACGCCACGAATTGTATGAATCCGCTGCTCAATGGGGGCGAGATCGGTTTCAGGCATTGGGTAATGATTCAGCTCAGCTCCAAGTTAGTGAGTGAACTCATCACGGCTAAGCTGAAACATGAAATCCTTCGGAAATCGATACCGATTGCGAACCATTCCACCACTCGCATGGCCACGCCCATGTCTGCGAGAAATCGCATCGGCGCCAGCGATCAGCTTGTAACAACCTCTTCCTGAGTCAGCCAGGCAGCATATTCCAACGCCTGTTGCACATCCTGCTGATCAAGATCCGGATAATCCTTCAGCACCTCCTCGGTCGTCGCGCCGTGGGCAAGCTGTGCAACGATTACAAAGACCGGGATACGCATGCCGCGAATGCTGGCTCTGCCGCCCATGATGGCTGGATCAAATGTAATGCGATCGAACGTCATACTAACGAATCTTAATCGAAGCTGTTTCGGATTGAAAGGTGCTTCTCGAATGCTCAGCAAGTTAAGAAGGAAGAAGTAAGAATGGAGCGACTGGGAGAAGCGACCCACCTACGCCAAGGCTACGGCGAGGCAGGCATAAAAGGGTCCGAGCTTAGTTGCGAGGGAAGCAGCGAGTGAATGGAGCCGCGGGGACGCGAGCGACATAGATGGGCAAACCAAGAGGTCGAAATGCGCGGGAGCACATGAGTCAATGCGGGCAACGAGCGAGTTTCAATTAAAGGCGGCAGACGCGGCGATGTTCGCCACGGCGAATCAGTCCGTTGGCGGATTTGATGTCAGATGTTCGCCAAGTCGAATGGAGCCGCAGGGATGCGAGCGACATAGATGGGTTAAGCCGAGAGGCCGAAACGAGCGGGAGCGAGTCAAGTCAATCCGTCCGTCCGCGGATTTGATGTTTGATAAGGCAAACAAGGCAGCGTAGCCAGCGTTGTGATTGGTGAACAGTTATGATCTAAAGCTCAGCTTCTTCGCGATTTCTTGAGCAGTTTGCGGAGCCGGCGAGTAGTCTCGTCACGATCGATTTTGCTCGTCGCGACGTCGAGCATCAGTTTTTCCCATTCGGCGCCATCCGGTAACGGTTCGATTCCATTGATCCGCAAGAACACGACCGCCGCGATGAGAGCGGTGCGTTTGTTTCCGTCGATAAACGGATGGTTCTTACAGATGTAAAACAGATATGCAGCGGCGATTTCAACCAAATCGTGATAAGGCGACTTGCCGCCGAAGGTTGATTGCGGTGCGAGTACCGCCGATGCAAGAAGATTTTCATCACGAACGCCGCCTGGACCACCGAATTTGCTGATCGCTTCGGCATGAATCTCAACAACGGCCTCGATGCTGAGATGAAAACACTCTTCAGGCGTGGCGCTCACGCCAATTTGCGCAGCGTCTTACGATAATTGTTGGCCGTCTTTTTAATGACGGAACGAATTTCTTCCGTCGAGGGGCCGGAGCGTAGCGGCATCAACACGATCGCACCGGTGTGCGGCACGACGGTGATATCGACCTGGTCTCCGACTTTAACGCGCGCGAGATCCATCAAAGCAGTATCAAAGATGATCCCTTGAGAGTTTCCGACTTTGGTGATGGTCTTGGTCATCGCGTAATACTATGTTTTACGGAGCGGCAATGTCAATCGGCAGAAAGGAACTCAACGTCGAACGCCCAACGCCCAAGGCCGAACGCCAACTACCAACGTCCAATGCTCAAACGCCGAATGGTTCAGGCTGAAGCTTGGTCTGTAGTCGTAATTGGCCGCAGGCGGCGTGACAGGTAAGACGGTGAACCGTGATCAGTGATTAGTGATCGGCGAACGGTGAGAAGAGTTGAGCGTTGAGAGCGTAAAGCTCCGTTGGAGCTACGCTGCTTTACGGAGTTGAGAGATCAAGACGTCTTTTCTTTCCGGTCGCCGTAGCGTCCGGGTTTTTCTCGAACAGCGGTTGCTTCGCGAAATCTGGCACCGCGAATGGCGACGGCGCGTTCATGCAACGCGTCAAGCATCCGCAGCTTCTCGATAATCGGAGCAGTCGCGAGTCGCCGGCGTAAAGCGCGTTTGCTTTCCCAAATGCGCTCGAAATCGAAATTGTTCTTCATTCAACAAATTGTCGCTGAAAGTCGCGCCATCTATCGACTAACTGGTGACGTTCTACGATCTCTGCAAACTTTGTTCGGTCGAGCGCCTGAGCTTCGATGAATTGCAGCACATGGGCTTTGTCTTTGGCGCGTCCGGTTTGAAGGGCGACGGCTGCGAGGTATTCGGCAGTCAAGACTCGTGCAGGTACGCCTTCAACATCAACTTCGACAGCGTTATCCAATGCATCTTCGAGAAGAGGCCCGCTTGCGGGTAGGAATTGAACGGGCCACCCACTGATGACGATGTAATCGCCTTCCATCTTGCAGCCGAACCGTTTGAGGTAGTCGAATATCGGGGCGGGAGAAACAATGATGCTTTCTTGCTGCGGTTTGAAAGCAATGAACACATCAACATCGAGCGTACTGACCGGCTCTAAGTAAAAGGTCGCTCCGACTGCTCCGCCGATGGCGTAGCGTTTGATCACGCCATCGTGCTCGATCTGATTCAACATGACGATGACGTCCTGAATCTTCATGCTGCGAGCGTGAGGTTGAGCTCTTCCGTCAAGGGACAAAGCCATGACAAGGCAGAAGGAAAAAGGCGGAAGGCAAAAGGATTCACAGTTTTTCGATCGAATATCATGCGCTTTTCCGCGCGCGGCGTTTCGCTCCATACCGTGGCGATTGCTCAGCTACGCGGGTAGTGGAAACCTTTTTGTTGCTTTCGAAGATGACGCGCACATGAGCATTCAACGCGCGGGCGACCCGGCGCAGCATACTGAGAGAATGACCTTCGTAATTCGGCGACTCGAGCCGGCTGATTTGTTGCTGGGTTGTTCTTAGTTTGCGGGCGAGTTCCACCTGCGAGAGACCGGCCCGCTCGCGGAGAGCGGCGAGTTGCAGCGCGACGTCCCACGCCTCACCCGCCCGCTTGAAGCGCTCAGCGAAATCCGGGTCGCGGAGTTGTTCCTCCAGAAACAGATCAAAATTCGTCTTGCTCATCACGCGTTCCTTTCCACCCAGTCACGCATCCGCTCCCGCGCCGTGTCCAGGTCGCGCCTCGGAATGGCCTGGCCTTTATTGCGGACGCCGTGAACAGCGATGATGCGGCGGCCTTTCCTGAAGAACCACAGCACGCGCGTATTCAGTTTGCCCACGTGGCGCAGTTCAAACAGGCCGTCGCCTAGTGCCTTAGAGAGCGGCTCACGGTGGTACTGGCGGTAGCGCAGCTTCTCCAACCCTGCGGCCACCGCGGCGAAGTCGTCGGGATCTATGGCCTTGAGTTTCAAGAGGAATTCCTGCACGGGGCGTTTCCCGGCATCTGTTTCGTAAAACTCTACCGTGGACTCCATTCAAGGCAACATCAATATTGATGTATCAAATTCGTTGCCGGATAACAACATTTTCATCGTCGCCCGGTGTTGCGGGGATCTGCGACGTAATGGCCGCCACGACAAGGTCGGGACGTACCTTGCTTGATCGGTCGGGGGAAAGAACTAAGGCTGCCCGTTGTTTTGTCGCGCTTAGGTCGGTAAAGGGAAAAGGCACAAGAACAACGTCGCCTTGGCTAAAGCTCGTCGTAGATGGCATCCTCGGGGTTATTCCAGAATTCGAAGGCCGGCTCGGCTGCTTTGAGCCATGCGACATCGTCCGGCTGAATTTTCAGATGCGCCGGCAAATCGTGAAGGAGCCGCATTTGGTCGCGCACATCCAAATGCTCGATTGCTTGGCTGATTTCCGGAACCGTGCTCACGCGGGCCAATTTCCCCCAAAATTTCTCCAATGAGAAGTCGGAAGAAAGGATCAAGGAAGAATTAAGAATTATGAAACGCGGCTTGCTTCGTCTGTAGTCGTAACTGACCGCAGGCGGCAGCAATGTCGTGGCCCTTCTCGCGGCGCAAGGTTGCGACCACACCGTGCTTCCGCAGGATGGATTGAAATCTTTCCTGCAGCGCGCGGGAGGGGCGTGACCATTCCAGGCCTTCGACGGTGTTGTATGGAATGAGATTGATCTTGGCCGATAGACGGCAACAGATTGTTGGTGATCAGTGATCAGCGACTGCGAACTGCATTTCGCCCGCTTTTTCGACCACTTTTGAGGCTTGCAGAACTTCGAAGCCAACCACACCGCCATCGTAGCCGAAATCGGCAATAACCCCGGGACGAATCTCATCACTTTCCTTCACGCGCGCATCGCGCAGCGTAATGGTCAGCGTGTCGGTTTCCTTGTCGTAATCAGCCTTCATGCGCCACCTTCATATTTCGCGAACTTCGATGTTTTGTAAAGTGTTACCACGGTCAGTTGCGTATCTGTCTCCTCCGCCACGACGCGTAACAGCATCTCAGTCTCAAGAATCGCATCGAAATATCGCCGCATGAAAATCCGGCGTCGCGATTGTCCCGGCACAATGGAATCCGGTCGCGCGATGGTTCCGTTCCACTTCGTTTTCCTGCACCTCGCGTTTGGCTGCTTTCTTCCGCGCGTGAGCTGACCAGCGAATCGGTTTCATCTGAGGCGCGGCGATTCTTCACATCAAACTTCCAGTTGTCACGCCCAAGCCCATGTTTGATCAACAACTCAGAGAACTCCGCGCCGGAAACGCGCCGGATTTCAAGGAAGAAGAATGAAGGAAGCGCTGCGGAGAAACAGACGCTCAAGGCCCAACGTCCAACCTCGAAGTTGCGGAAAGCGGAAAAACTCCAACGGAGCTGGATTGAAACTCGCTCGTTGCCCGCATTGACTCATGTGCTCCCGGCCATTGCGACCTCTCGGTTTTGCCCATCTATGTCGCTCGCGTCCCCGCGGCTCCATTCGCTCGCTGCTTCCCTCGCAACTAATGCCAGTCCGGCTCGGACCCTTTTATGCCTGCCTCGCCGTAGCCTTGGCGTAGGTGGGTCGCTCATCCCGGTCGCTCCATTCAGACTGAAAGCCGGACTTCGCGTTCGGCTTGCTTGGTCTGTAGTCGTAACTGACCGCAGGCGGCGGCGATGTCGTGGCCTTTCTCGCGGCGCAAGGTTGCGACCACACCGTGCTGCCGCAGGATCGATTGAAATCGTTCCTGCCGCGCGCGCGAGGGGCGTGACCATTCCAGGCCTTCGACGGTGTTGTATGGAATGAGATTGATCTTGGCCGACAGACGGTGCGCGATTTTGGCCAGCTCGCG
>WNFJ01669293.1_pt1 | contig 17272 bp, 16 predicted proteins | sample 5400461 | NCBI WGS metagenome assembly WNFJ01 (sample SAMN13153349, study PRJNA577476) | soil metagenome | isolation source: 115 cm saprolite on Douglas fir-dominated hillslope | place: USA:California | collected 2013-09-17 | reverse complement strand
CTGTTAAGGCTGCTCCGCGACCCGGCACTTGCTCAAAAGTATGGACAGGCTGCCCGCATCACCGTTGAACAACACTATTCTCTCGAACGCGTCACCGATATGTATGTAGAACTCTACCAAAGTGTAGCACGAAGGTTGACTATGACGAGCGCCCGAGAAAAGACAGAGAACAGAGAATATAAAGCAATTTGAAATCTGCAACCGGGCAATAGCAATGAATTATTCCTACGCCGAAAGGATGGATATATGTGTGGAATAGCCGGATATATCGACTTACAGCATAGCCTGGACAATGCAGAGCAGCTTATAGATAGCATGTGCCAGATCATTCGGCACCGCGGGCCTGACGAACAGGGGATTTGGACGGAGCAAGGAGTTGCTCTGGGCACGCGTCGTCTCTCGATTATTGACCTCGCTGGCGGCCAGCAGCCGATCTTTAATGAAGATCGGAGTGTTCTCGTCGTCTTCAATGGTGAAATCTATAACTACCGGGAGTTGCAGAAAACACTTCAGGAGCGTGGACATAGCTTTGCTACCAGAAGCGACACAGAGGTTATTGTTCATGCTTACGAGGAGTACGGTGATGATTGTGTCAAGCACCTGCGGGGCATGTTTACCTTCGCTATCTGGGACAGAAGACGGCAACGTCTCCTGGCCGCACGTGATCGTTTTGGCAAGAAACCACTGAATTATTACTGGGACGGGCAGCGGCTTATCTTTGGCTCTGAGATCAAATCTCTGCTACAAGCTGGCATTACCCGCGAGGTTAATCCTCTTGCCCTTGACGAGTACCTGGTGTATGGCTACGTTCCCACGCCGCTTACACTCTTTAAGAACGTCTGGAAGCTCCCCGCTGCGCACATCCTGATCTATGAAGATGGGCAGATAAGCACAAAACGCTACTGGGAACTTCCATTTACAGCGACATGCCAGGACGATGAAGCAACGGCCATCGAGCGGATATGCGTACTACTGCAAGACGCAGTGCGCGTTCGCTTAATGAGCGAAGTGCCATTAGGTGCATTTCTCAGTGGTGGAGTCGATTCGAGCGCTGTGGTAGGGATGATGAGTTCGATGATGACTCAACCTGTGAAAACGTTTTCTATCGGTTTTGAAGATGATGTCTATAACGAACTTCCTTATGCCCGAAAGATAGCCAAACACTTCGGTACTAATCATTCCGAGTTTCTTATTCGACCAGACCTGGTGTCGGTTTTGCCACATCTGGCATGGGCCTATGACGAACCTTTCGGCGATTCTTCTATGTTGCCGACCTACTATGTGTCTAAGTTAGCCCGCGAACATGTCACGGTTGCTCTTACGGGTGATGGAGGCGACGAAATATTTGGCGGCTACCGGCTCTACGAGCGTGAACTGTCAATCAGCCGCATGCCAAAGCTTGTGCGTTACGTGTTAGGGTATGGAGCTACGCTTTTGCCTGATGGAATACGAGGTAAAAGACGCTTCGGCGCCTTACACCTTGATCCAGCAACACGCAGGCTACAAGCCACAATGCGTTTTCCTGCGAGCTGGCGTTCCTCCATGTATAATAGCGACTATTTCGCACAGGTACATGCACATGATCCGTACGAGAGACTGCTTAGCGAGTTCCGTACAGGGAAACAACTTGATAATGTGACGCTATCGCAGTATGTTGATGTGCGTACCTACCTGACTGACGATATTCTGGTCAAAGTTGATAAGGCCAGTATGATCAACTCATTAGAGACACGCACCCCACTGCTCGATCAGCATCTAGCCGAGTACGTGACGTCATTGCCATCAACACTGCGTATGCGCAGCGGTGTATTGAAGTACCTCCTGAAGAAGGTTGCGGTAGGCATGGTGCCTACCGAGATTTTGTCACGACCCAAACAAGGCTTTGCAGTTCCGATTGAGCGTTGGTTCCGTGGAGAACTAGCTACTTATGCTCGTGAACTGCTCGACTCGAGAGAAGCACGACAACGAGGCATCTTCAATCAAAAGTTCATTAACAAGCTGCTGCAGACCCATGCGAATACCAGGCTTGTGAACTATAGTGGGGCAATCTGGCCACTGCTTTGCTTGGAACTCTGGTTCCAGGTTTACATGGATGAATCACCTATTGCCCCTGACCGGGAACAAATACAAGTAACTAGCAACAGGTAGTGCAAGACCTGGGATTGAAAAGTCCAGGAAAGACGAGAAACGGTGATGTCTTATACAAGTTCAAACCAGCAATCAACCAAAAAACGCTTGCGCGTTTTGATGGTAACAGGAATCTACCCAACAGAAAACAATCCTCATGCAGGTACATTTATCAAATCACTGGTTGATTCACTCATAGCAGCGAATGTTGAAGTAGAGGTTGTACATCCAAAACCAGGGCCGGTTCTCTTGCGCTACATCTCTGCGGCGGTACAGATCTTTCTTAAGACATTTACGGGGAATTTCGATATTGTGCATGGACACTACGGCCAGTGGTGTTTACTGGCTCGCTTGCAGTGGACAACGCCAGTGGTCGCCTCCTTTCTGGGAAGCGATTTGCTTGGAGACGTGACATTTGATGGTCACCTCACAAAGAAAGGTCTGGTCATAACACACATCAGTCGCTGGCTCTGCTGGCAAGTTGATGCAGTAACAGTCAAAACCGAGGAGATGAAAAAGGTGGCAGGCAGCCATGCCATCGTCTACTCAGACGGGATAGATTTTGAGTTGTTTCGCCCCATTCCACGCGCTGAGGCCCGCGACGCACTCGGCTGGGATCAACATCGTTTCTATGTCCTTTTCGGCAATAATCCAGGCAGGCAAGTGAAGAATTTTCCCCTGGCGCTAGCGGCGATAGAATGCCTGAAAGCCAGGGGAGTAACCGCCGAACTGGTGGTTGCCAGCGGCTTACCACAAACAACACTCGTACAGTACATCAATGCCAGCAATGCCGTCATCCTGTCCTCTATTTCCGAAGGATCGCCCAATATCGTCAAAGAGGCAATGGCTTGCAATGTACCTGTCGTCGCTACAAATGTAGGCGATGTCTACCAATTGATTGGGCACACCCAGGGATGTAGCGTCTGCCAGCATGATCCGGAGTCATTGGCAGCAGGGCTCGAACAAGCACTGCACTGGGCAGGTCCAACAACCGGCAGAGTCGACGTGGCATATGTGGAGCGATCAGCCATTGCACAGCATGTCCTAGCTGTTTACGAGAGAATTAGCAGAGTAACTAAAGTGCCCATATTTCTTGAGAAGGGGAAGGAACATGTCAAAAGCTCGTAAAGTTTTGATGCTAGTAGAAAATTTACCCGTACCTGCAGATCGCCGTGTCTGGGCCGAAGCTACAGCGATGCGGGACGCAGGCTTTCAGGTATGCATCATCTGCCCCAAGGGTCCTACTCGACATCGAGAAGGGTACTGCTGCATTGAGAACATCCACGTGTACCGCTACTCATTACCCATTACCGGGCAGACTCCTTTCGCTTACATCGCAGAATACAGTACAGCGCTCTTGATGACATTCCTGTTAAGTGTAAAGGTGTTATTCCGACATGGCTTTGATGTGGTACATAGTGCGAATCCCCCCGATCTGTTCTTCCTGATTGGATTGTTCTATCGACTCCTGGGCAAAAAATTCGTGTTTGATCAGCATGACCTTGCCCCAGAAATGTTCAAGGCAAAATACCAGCATGGAGGAGAGCTTCTCTACAAGCTGTTACTTCAGCTTGAGTACTGGTCATACCAGGTAGCGGACCTGGTGATTGTAACGAACATATCACAGCAGCAGGTAGCCACAAAACGAGGGCGATATCCCATCAACAAAGTAGTGGTAGTACGGAACGGTCCGGATTTGGAGCGTTTCAAGTTGGTACCGCACGAGCTCGAACTGAAAAGAGGGCGCCCGTTACTGCTGGCTTATGTCGGGGTGATGGGAACGCAAGACGGCGTTGAATACGCTTTGTACGCACTGCATCATCTCGTTCATAAGCATAGCCGCCAGGACGTTTCTCTCGTGCTGATGGGTGACGGTGATGCAGCACCTATGTTGAAGACACTGGCACATGAACTACAATTGGATGCGTACGTCAATTTCAATGGCTGGTCAGAAAGTAAAGACATCGTGCGCTATCTGAGTGTTGCAGATATAGGACTCTCTCCAGACCCGCAAAATGGGTTGAATGAATTCAGCACAATGATTAAAACGATGGAATACATGGCAATGGGGAAACCAGTTGTCGCTTTTGACCTCGCTGAGACTCGCTTCTCAGCACAGGAGGGGGCAATCTATGCTAGACCCAATGACGTGGAAGACTTCGCTCACAAGATTGAAGTCTTACTTGAGAACAAGGCTCTTCGTCTCACAATAGGGGCAATCGGGTGTAAACGTATCGAAGAAGAGTTAAGTTGGGGACATTCCAGTCGAGACCTGTTGCAAGCATATGAGATGCTCTTCCCCACCACTTCAGAGCCACGTGTTGCTCATCAGGTACCTGCAATAACCCGGCACTAATGCATGTTCAAAGAAGTCTTGCCAGAAGAGTGAATGTCCAGGATATTTAACTATGGATAAACTCGACGATAGTCAGGAGAGGAGAGAACGCATGCATTGGGGAGGGAGGACGTTTCGTTTCAGCCTCGCCAGTTTCCGGATTAGGGGGAACTTCTCGGTCCGGCGTTTTAGCTTCACCGAAGCGGCATTCTTACTCATGATGGCCTATCTTACCTCAAAGGGGCTGGGAGTAATACGGCAGACGCTTTTTAACATGCTTTTCGGGACAAGCCCCGAGGCAACAGCCTACTATGCAGCCTTTCGTCTCCCTGATCTGCTCTTCAACCTGATTGCTGGAGGTGCTCTCGCCCAAGCGTTCATCCCCGTCTTCCTCTCATATGAGAAGGAACATGGTCGAAGAGCGGTCTGGCGGCTCACCAGCCTGGTCTTTAATGTACTGCTGGTGAGCCTGATAGTGTTTATCCTCGTCGCCGAATTGCTCGCGCCTACGTTCGTCAATACCATCCTGGTGCCAGGACTCCCTCCCGCCCAGCGGGCTCTGACCACCACGTTGATGCGTATAATGCTCGTGTACCCGCTGGTTACGGGGCTGGGCACTATCGCTACTGCTGTGCTCAACGGCAAGCGTCGCTTTCTGCTCCCTGCCCTCTCGCTTGCGCTCTATGACGTCAGCCTGATTGGGGGTTTACTGATCGCGCTGACCATTCCAGGTGTGGGTATCTACGGTCCCACCTTTGGCCTGCTCGCCTCCGCGATCTGCCAGGTAGCAGTACTGATCCCCGGTCTCAGGAAGCAGGGAGCGCACTATACCTTCCTCTGGGATCTACACCACCCTGGGCTGCATGAAGTGCTACGCTTACTGATTCCCAATGTGCTGGCCGTGGGCATCGCCTCGACAGCAGTCATTGTGGATACCTCCTTTGCCTCCTACCTTCCCGACAGGTCGAGCATTGCAGCTATGCAGAATGCGTACCTGCTCTTTACCTTCCCCTTAACGTTTCTGGCGCAAGCAATTGGCCAGGCATTCCTCCCACAAATCACGATCCAGGCAACGCATCACCATTACGTCCGCATGCGCCAGACGATACTCAAGATTGTTGGAGGATCGGTGCTTCTCAGCATCCCTGCTACCATCGTTTTGTACATTCTCGGCAAACCCGCTATTCGCGTGCTCTTTCAACATGGAGCCTTCACTGCGCATGCATCTGCGCTCACGACCAGGGCCCTGCTCGGCTATGCAGTTGGACTGCCGGGACTGACGGCGGAAGGGCTATTCGTCCTCGGCTTCTATGCCCTGAAAGACGCGCGGACGCCACTGCTCACCAATATCGTCGCATTAGCTACGCGCATCAGTCTCATTATCCTTCTCCTCAAGGTGTTGACAGGAGAGTACGGGATTCTGGCGCTTCCTTTAGCTGCAAGCGTGACAAGCACCGCCCAAGCGGCACTGCTCTGTCTCATCCTGCTCATGCGATTGCGGACCAAAGTGAGAACGGACAAAGGTATGCAACGCCTGCAAGAACAGCGGGAGAACGTGAAGAGACGAAGGACTCAGACCCAACCTCTTACTCCTGAGCAAGAGAAATCAGAGGAAGAGGCAGCAAGGCACTAAGAAGTGCTCAAGAGCACAAGGCCAGAGTGAGGGGCAAGCGTTACTGTTTGACCAACGGTATTACCATATAAGTCAGTATAAAAATGCCCTAGTACTAGATTGAGGGTTACTGTATAAGAAGAGGTTGCACTAGAGTTCACTATACTCAGTCCATCACTAAAGTTGCGAAAATAGACACCCTGTGATTGATACATTGCTCCAAGGGGAATCCCGATCTGTGCATTATACTCGGTATAACGAGCATCTCTTCCATACCCTTCCGGAGTGGAGATGAATAACCCTCCTGTATGGCCTTTACCCATCAGGTAAGAAGCGAGCGCCCATTGAATCTCCGTAGGGCCTACGGAAGGAAACAGGTCAATAAGGAAGTAGGGTTTGTGCTGTTTTTGCAGACTCCCCATGAACTGGACCCTTTGCCACCACTTGTTACCAGTCAGGTAGGCCCCTCTACCATAGCTCGTAAATCCGCCTTCATCGACTAGACCATCAACGTGGTTGATCAACTGTTGCATCTGCGGGTCGGCAGGAGAAAGTACGTCAATAGCGATATTAGGGATGAGAGCCAAAGGATGTTGCAAACTGTGCAGCGCCTGCTGCATGCGCGCAAGCCAGAGTACGATATTTGCACGCCATTGCGGATCGTTGAGTTGTCCTGTGTAGAGTCTCACCCACTTACCATTGACAAAGACTCCACACGCGTGGTAGCGGTTGCCCAGGACCAGGTTATCCACAGCGATACCATCATACCCTGCTTGGCTCGCCGGTTTCGCATAGGTTTCTACCTCCCAAGATACTACAGCAGGATTGGCAAAATCGAGCGGAACAATCGCGTCATGGTAGGCGGGAGTAGTCCGATCACATTGGTAAAGGATCCAGTCTGGATGGACCTTTTTCCAATAGGTCAGATCATGGGTTGCATGTTGATCAGAGAAAGTCCCCCAGTCAATATGAAAGGGGATATAATAGGTGACGAAAATATTTGGATTACCCGAACGAAATGCCGCAACATGATTTATGCTTGCGCCCCATACAAAATCATAGTACTTTGCTATTGTTGCTGGATCGGATATTTGATAATCAAATGTCAGAAAGGGATGAATATTATTCCAGGTATCAACGAAAGGACGTAAGGATACTCCCGAGGAAACTCCCGGTGTAGGTGTTATGTGAGGTATGTCATGGTCTTTTTCGGGAGGAGCCAAAGTACAACTGCTCAAGATGAGGAGAAAGGCGAAACCTATAGACCAGCAAGGAAGGTGTCGGCTGCGTGCCGGAGATGAAAACATTCCGATGTACTCCTATCCAGTTCGTAAATTCATCATTAAAACAATCAACAGGGTCTCGTAATCCATTTTACTATGATATGACTCCTCTGTGAGGAATGGGTTTTGATCGACGTTGCGAATACATGATGAAATTACGCATAAGTATAGATTTCTCTGCACTTGCTTTGCAAATTGTCATTGATTCTACACCTCCATGAAAACTACACCAGCACACGAGGGTAATATTCTTATTAACGAGCATGTACCAACTGGCAGGCGGTAACTTATGACTACAGCAAGGTATCTCATCACGGGTGGCGCCGGTTTTATCGGCTCACATATTGCAGAGGCACTTCTTGATCGCGGAGAGACTGTGCGCGTGTTTGATAACCTCGCAACGGGTAGAAAAACCAATCTGGTTGCTCTCAAGGGCCGGGTACAGTTCATACAGGGTGACCTGCGTGATTTTGATGCTGTGAAGGCCGCCGTGAAGGGTGTCGAAGTGGTATTTCATCAAGGGGCATTGGCATCAGTGCCACGATCTATAGCAGACCCAGTCACATCGCTGGAAACAAATATCAACGGCACACAAAATATATTGCTCGCAGCTCGGGATTCGGATGTACGACGTGTGGTGTATGCCAGCTCCTCGTCTGTCTACGGTGATACACCAGTATTGCCCAAGTATGAAACTATGCCAACCAAACCAATGTCCCCCTACGCGGTTCAAAAGCTTACTGGCGAGCTACTATGTGGCGTGTTTACACAGATCTATGGACTTGAAACAGTAGCACTACGTTACTTCAATGTTTTTGGGCCACGTCAAGATCCCGCTTCAGAGTATGCAGCGGTGATCCCACGCTTTCTGAAAGCAATCATCGAGGGACGACAGCCCATTGTCTTCGGCGATGGCGAGCAGACACGCGACTTTACGTACATCGCTAATGTTGTGCAGGCCAATTTGCTAGCTGCTTCCTCACCCGACGCCGTTGGCTATGCTATGAATATTGCCTGCGGTGAGCAGATCTCTCTCAATACAGTACTACATATGACAGGAGAGCTTCTCGGCGTTACAGTGGATGCTGAATATCGTGAACCGCGCCCGGGTGATATACGTGATAGCCTCGCTGACACCAGTCTCGCACAGCAACTTCTCGGCTACAAGCCAACTATTGGCTTCCGCGAGGGGCTGGCACACACCCTGGACGCCTTATGTAAGGATCTAAGCAAATAGTGGGTCCAGGTAGTTGGAGTATACCTCTGTACACACTGGCCCTTCAGTTGGTCACTCACTCAGGACTGTAGCCCCTTGTCTTTCTTGTATTTCAAGCACTTGTTGGGCCTCTGCCAACACGCGTACCACCTCCAAGCCAACGCCGCCATGGGCTCGTGGTTGCATCCCTGTACGAATGGAGTTGGCGAAGTCTTCGCATTCAAGGCGTAGTGGCTCTATCCAATCGATGTGGGGAATAGTGATCGCGCCATAACGATACGAGACGACAGGATCCGCGTGAATATCTGCTCCTTTATTGTAAATCTTCAGCATTTCAGCCGGGTTAGTATCGTCATAGATCGCCATTCTCAAATCACCGATAAGGGTCACTCGGCGAATTTTACAAGGGTGGAGCCAGCTTACATGAATATGAGCCGCCATTCCATCGGCGAAACTTAAATCGAGATGGGCAACGTCATGGATATGCGTCTGAACATGAGCATGGGCTTGCACCTTGATGCGTTCGGGTTTTTTGCCAAATAGATAGAGCAATATTGAAATATCATGGGGAGCAAGATCCCAGATGACGTTGATGTCGCTGCGAAATAATCCTAAATTCACACGCTCAGCTTCGATGCAATAGATTTTCCCCAGGTCTCCGCTTTGTACAAGTTTACGTAATTCGTTGACAGCAGGATTGTATTCAAATGTGTGCCCCACCATCAGGATACGCTGCTGCTTCTCGGCTAGAGCAACAAGCTCTTCAGCCTCTGATACACTAGTCGTGAGCGGCTTCTCGACGAGCACATGTTTACCATGCAATAAAGCCTGTTTCGCCAGTTGGTAATGGGTTCGCACCGGGGTTGCGATGATGATTCCATCGACATCCGAGTGAAAAATATCCTCTACTTGTGTCGTTGTTTGTATCCAGGGCTGGCTCACTGATAGCGGAGTTAAGCGACTGGCGTCCCGGTCTGCTACCTTGGTCACCACTACGTGTGGCAAACTATCCAGATTACGTGCGATCTTTGGGCCCCAGTACCCCCAGCCAACGATGGCAAAGTGTAGGTCTGTCATTCTCATCGTGTCCTCCTAGCCGATACAATATTTTTCTTGACCGCATTGATAACCTGCTGTATTTGTTCGCTCGTTAACTCAGGGTACATAGGCAAGGAGACAATGCGCTCCACCGCTGCCTCGGTCACCGGCAACATGCCGCGCTCGATGCCATATTTTGCACATGCAGGTTGTAAATGAATGGGTGTCGGATAGTGAATATTCGTACCTATGCCCTCTTGCTCCAGCATTTTACGAAACGCATCACGCTGGGGCACCTGTATCACGTAGTAGCAGTAGACATGTGTCCCCCAGGGTCGTACAACTGGCACAGCCTCCAAGATAGACCGTAGTTGCTCCGTATATATCCGAGCATGCGCCTGGCGGGCATCATTCCATTGCTCCAGGTAGTGCAGCTTTACTCGCAGTACAGCAGCTTGCAATTCATCAAGACGAGCATTGAAGCCCATGACCTCGTGTTGGTAGCGGATGCGAGAACCATGATCGCGTAATGTGCGTATCTTTTCTGCGAGTTCGTTATTATTCGTCACACATATGCCAGCTTCGCCGTAAGCCCCCAGGTTTTTACTGTAGTAGAGGCTAAAACAGCCTATATCGCTTAAGCTTCCCACGCGTTTGCCTCGATAAGTTGCGCCATGTGCTTGAGAGGCATCTTCTATAACATAAAGACCATGAGCATGGGCAAAATCGAGTACGGGCTGCATATCTGCTGGGTGGCCATACAAATGGACTGGGAGTATTGCACGGGTCCTGGAAGTCAAGACCGAGTCAAGTTGTCGACAATCCATGGTATAGGTGTCTGGATCGATATCGACAAAGACAGGATTAGCCCCAGCGGCAGCAATTGCCTCCACTGTAGCGATAAAAGTATTCGCGACAGTAATGACCTCGTCACCGTCACCAATGTCACATGCTCGTAAAGCCAGCGCGAGTGCATCAGTTCCTGAGGATAGGCCTACTCCGTGACTGCACTCACAATACGCCGCAAATTCGTTCTCAAACGCTTGCATTTGCGGACCGAGAAATAGCTGCATATTCTCAAGCACATCTTCAAACGCGGCGGTAATCTCGCGCCTGATGGTTCGGTACTGGGCATGCAGATCTACCAGGGGAATATGCATTGAGAACTCCACTCCGTTAGCTAACTATCTGATGAACTTGACTGGCAGAGAGATACTGCCGACAAAACAATAACACCTGCATGTTTTTGTCCAATGCCGACCACGGTTGAGAACAGGTTGTACCCCTTCTGGCGTGTAGAGAAAACCCCACCATAACAAGGCAAGCGTTTTCTTCTCATTTTCTGTGTTTTTATGATTACATATCATCTTTTTTCTCATCCCTATATCTATGTGATTCAGCACCTGTTCTACACCTATACCTATTAAGCTCTAAGCAGAGTACAAAGATGCTTTTAAAACTTACACTTGAATGGAGGACTACCTAATGGCTGTCCAGTCACAACCTATCCAAGCCATAGTAATCAAGCCCAGCTATCTCCAGATGAAACGTGCAATCGATGTTATTTTCACACTACTGCTTCTTGTTCCTCTTCTGCTTGTCATTGCTATCGTTGCTATGCTGATTCGATTAGATTCAAAAGGGCCGATCTTTTTCCGACAAAAGCGCCTGGGCCTGAACGGAAGGGAATTCATTATGCTCAAATTTCGTTCTATGTATGTTGATAACGATGATTCTCTTCATCGCAGCGCCATCATTCAATATATGAATGGCGAGAAATTGAATAATGAAGCTGCTACAAACAATTCCTATAAATTGGGTGATGATCCTCGCATTACACGGGTTGGGAAGTTTATCCGTAAAACCAGCATCGATGAGCTGCCACAATTCATTAATGTCTTACGTGGTGAGATGACCTTAGTTGGTCCACGACCTCCTCTTGCTTACGAAGTTGAGTACTATACTCCACGTGATTGGCTCCGTCTCTCTGGAAAACCCGGGTTGACTGGTCTCTGGCAGGTCTACGGACGGAGCCAGGTGCCCTTTCGGGACATGGTTGAGATGGATATTACTTATCTGCAGCACCAATCTTTTTGGGAAGATCTGAAACTCATCGCCTCTACACCGATAGTTATGATTTTAGGGCGTGGAGGAGCATGAGCAGGGAGAGGAATAGAAGCGTTCATCTTTTACCCTTGCTTCTCATATTGCCAGATAATAAGTATCAGTATGGTATGGGCCTGGCGAGGGTGTAAAAAAGGCGAGGGGCCCAATCTACTCATATAACGTTCCTGGCGCTCCAGCCGTTGAATAAGCAAACGCATCCTGATGGGATCAACCAGCACGGGGAAAATAGCTCGCCTGGTTATCCTGCTTAAGAACTCAAGTATGAAAGGATTACGACAGTCTACTAGAGCCACAGTAAGTACACCTTGGGCAGCACCTACAACAACACATTGATATTGCTTCATTACCCTTAATGGTAGAGCTCGCTGATAGCGAGTCGGTACTCGTCGCAGCCCCGGAAAATGTGGTATTAAACTGCCGCGTACCTGATGCGCCATCTCTCTCATCGCTCCCATCGCTGCATGTGACCTCTCCATTATGAGTTCCTCTTGGGTCATGGCCCTCTTCTAGTAGACCCCAGCAACCCATCTGAGTCGTTACAATGTTTCTCTACTATAATTTGATTCACCAGGATGGGCAAGGTTCACATTGTCAAACATTCTTAGGTTCCGAAGAAAAGGAAGATCGCCAATCAGCGTTTTGTCTCCTCTGTTCTACCTAAAGTATATTAAGAAGGATATACTGATAAGATGTTGAAATACACGAAGAAATGGTGTTGGTATGAACTGCCTTGTGAAGACTTCTTAACATTTCTTAATTAAAAACGAAGAGACACGAAAGAAATATGTCTCTTCGCCTCTTCATCCTGGGTGATAGGGGAATGTTATTCGGAAGCGACTGATAAGCGGTGGGAAGCAGTGCTGAAATCAGTGTGCAGTTCCTTCTCATGCCGACGCACTAATGAATAGCCCACACCTGGAACCGTCAAAATGTAGTGAGGATGACTTGGGTCCAGTTCGACTTTCTGGCGTAAGTGACGAATATGGGCTTTAATCAAAGAGGAATCCCCGTCGTTCCCAAGACCCCAGAGATGCGACACAATCTGACTGGCTGTGCAAACATTATTGGCATTGACAGCGAGCAAATGCAGCAGCTTGCTTTCCGTTGGGGTTAAGCGGGAGCTTTTTCCATGAACTCTGACTTCGTTATGCAGCGAATCAACCTGGATTGGCCCGACGGTGAGGATAGACGAAGGCCGTTGCTCCAATGTGGAACGCGCCCTGCGGCTAATGGCGCGAATCCGCGCTAACAGTTGTTTAGGGAAAAAAGGTTTACAAATGTAGTCATCGGCACCAGCTTCCAGGCAGCGAATCTCGTCCTGCACACTTTTTCCATCGGTGACTATAAAGATAAGCGCATCATGCCTAAGGCGCATATCACGACACATTGCCAGGGCATCGGTGTCTTTGAGTGACGTATCCAGGATGACAAGATCCGGTTTCTGTTCCTCCCATTCGATCCTGGCTTGCTCCCCAGAATAGGCTCGCCGCACTTCGTGTCCAAGCGTTTTTAGCCATCCAGTCAGCATCTCAACCAGATCACGATCAGAGTCCACTATGAGAAGCTTCATGCTTTCCCCCTTTTAACGTGGCTTCTAGAAATATATTACGCGAAATTACGACTTAAAAAACCAACACTACTAAAGCAAATAAAACACTAAATATACAATTCCTCCTTCTCCCCTTTCATCGTTGCTTTTCGGATTTTGCAAAGCAGGATCAAGGCTTGAAGGTTCAAAATTTACAAAAACACAGATACTACAAAATACACAATTCCTCTAATCCAGTATATTGCAGCGCAACAATCCATTTATAACTATATTCCTCTTCACTCTGAGCCACTTTGCGAACTAACTGGTGCATGTGATGGAAGCTCACATGAACTTCGAGAAACTGCTTGTCAGTTCATACAAGCAATCAATTATTGACGTTTAGCCTAATTTGGCATCAAGGAAGCTTGTACCCAATTAGTCACTATTAAAACGATAAGAATAAGGACTTTTAGGGTACGGATTTCAGAAATCAAGTTCCTGAATTATTGGCATGTTCGTAGCACCCCTTGTTCTGTCCCAACATGCAATAATTCATCCAAATCGTGTCTATCCGTGCATCTCGAGCTTGAGAAACCATTGGATCCATGGCTTTTCAGGCCGAGCGGAGCAACCTCCTTGGAACCTGTTGACATACAGGCGGACGAGCCGCAGCTGTCTCTCTCTGTAATAGCAAACCGGAGGGCCCTCTGGGAAGTCGGGAGCAGTTAGCACATGCATACAAAATGTGACCTAATTTCGGCCGACAACGTGCAAGTTGGAACAAAAAAGGAGCGGCGCTTCCTCCCCCATGGATGAATCCAGGGGCCTCTGCGCCGGAATATGGTGAGCGTCCAGCGATATGTTCAGGTCTGAAACGCAGTGTTACCTTTGGCGATGGCCGCTTGCTTCAATTGTAGGATTTGAAATCATCGAGTTACTGAAATGCTGCTTTTACTGCCGGAACTAACGCATTCCAAAAGGCATCACTGGCTAGCTCCCCCCAAGGCTGAGTAGAGTCGGTGATATCAAAATAGCCGGTATGGTTCTGTATCACTTTTTGCAAAAGCCCAGGAATCACCGATGAGCCAGGGACACCCCAAATATAATTCTTAAATCTCGTTGCAGGATACTTCGTTACCCAACTTGGTGGATGAAAATTTAGGTATTGTGAATATGGTCCCTCAAAGATGGATAATATATCCGTAAATTGCATATATGCTTCATCGATAGGAGCTCCGGGATTCAGCTCAACTAATGCACCAGGAGTTCTATGAACATAATTAGCTATATCGCTATAAAACGGAATCTTACTCGTATCAGCCCAAGCCTCATCGAACATAATATCAGTTACATTATATAAGGCCTTCCATTGATCAACGTCAGCTTTAACATCTGCAGGATTACGATTGCCAAAGCTCGTATAAACATACCCAAACACTCGTATGCCAGCTTGTCTCATCTGGTTAATTTCGTTCATAAGGTCAGAACTGAAAGAAGACCCAGGACCGTTGGCGGAAGTATTTTCGACGACGACCATACTCGTAGCTGGAAACGACGCGGCCATCATATCCCACCACTTCCCGGGACCATAATATGCAGCAATTGACATCCCCTGGCCATTTCCTCCAGTCGGAGGTGGGGTTGGGCTGGGGGTCGGAGTTGGAGTGAGGGTCGGGGTCGGGGTCGGGCTCGGGCTGAGAGTTGGAGTCGGGCTGAGGGTAGGCTTCGGACTGGGGGTCGGGCTGAGGGTTGATGTCGGACTAGGGATCGGGGTCGGGCTGGGAGTTGGAGTGGGAAGAGGAGAAACGACGTCTGTAATGCCTACAGTGGCAATGTACAAAGCTGGTTGTGGAAAAGCAGCTCGACTCTGGATAACAACTCCCCTAACATTTGTTGAATGAGCACTCAGATCCAATAAAGGAATCGTATACATTTTCCAAGTACCGGCTGGTGGATTAATATTAAAGGTAGCCGGTTGCACATCAGCCCGCCGATGATTATTGCTCTCGTAAAGTCCTATCCTGTATTCTTGCCCTGCCCGGCTGGCTTGTGCAGCAAAGTGAAGATAGGCGTATGAGGTAGTATGTATAGCCGTTTTCGTATATAGACACAGTGCACCCCTACTACGAGTAGCAGTAAATGAAATAGATCTCTTACCGGAGTAGCGAGGTGAGGTATTGGCAAAATTGATCTTACTACCCCATGAGCAATTCTTCCACCTGGGGGCAAGCGAATCCTCATAGATTATATAGTCACGCAGTGCGTTCTGGCGCTCTAGGGAAAGGGAAGTCGCCTTCGGGTGCCATACAGAATCCGCATGCACCAGATAGGCGGATGTAAGAATCGAAAGCGAAAGAACCAGCAAGGCTAGTAGGATACTGCTTATTTTGTGGAGTCGCGTTCGCATTAAAATCTCCCTTTCTTCCCCCAGAGCACAGATCCTTCGAGAGTTGTGTTATCCTCTCCGGACAAAGATCACGTTGCTTGAGAACATAGTGTGCTCGCGGCAACGAGTCCGCTCTAGTGACGAACAGTCACGATGAAACATCGCGAACTAAAATAGATACTGTTGATAAGTTTTACTACACCCATCTCACCTTAACATAGAGCTTTGAGCATATATTCTCATGCAGTATTTTATATAGTATGAAAGTACCAAAATCGGTTAAGATTTGGACTGTACATTCTGTGTAGTATTGGGAGCAACGTGCTGCTTTTATATGCGCTACTTGCCTGCAGCGTGGCCGACCAGATCAACGGCCAGCCAACCCCGGAGCTGGATGGCTTGAGTCCTAACCGCAGCGCAGGTTTTCATCCTGGCCAGGTTGAGGATTTTTAAAGGCCACACCACCTTAGAGCATTGCCAAACCGCTACGCTCCTACTATTTATCTTCACTGATTTGTATTAGAGCAAAAGTACTTAAATTGTTGACATCCTCCCAACAGGCTTCTAAAATAAACTTCATGAACCCGCAATCCCCAGACAGAGTCTTTCCACAAGCATGGAACGCGATAATGCGGACTGCAAAGGAATACTGACTATGGACGCCATTATGGGCAGATATAAGGTGCATCTTGAGAGCACTGGACTTGTCCTCACACATGAAACAGGCCTTAGTTTTGACCTTACACCGGACGAAACGTTATGGCTCTCGGATTTCATCACCGTCTACCGCCAGACATTGATCACCCTGCAGCGTGAAACAGACCCACATATTGAGCGGATTGCCGTGGACGAGGACAATGACTGATACAGCTCATCCGCACGGGTATAAGCTAGAGAAGCATGTTTTTAGCGTTCACGAGGCAGGGTATCCAAACACAACGTGCTAAATTGGCGTTGATTGCCAGCAAATGCTGCATTTTGCTCCCGGTGGGCGTTAAGCGATCGGTCCTGCTCTGTATGCTAACTTCGAGATGCAAGGCACTCATAAAAGACACACTTAAAGACTATCATGATGTGATATAATAAGTGACGGCTGGAAAACTCTACTTTGATATAGTAATCAGGCGGACAAGGTCTCCTTGCCTTTCCTAAAAGACAGAGGTGAGAGGCAGGCATATGTCGATACAAGAAACAGAACTCGATTACCAGGCCGGATATACACGCATTTTGTTGTACGCGGAGCAGGCGCGCGCTAGAGGTTGGCGCTTGACCGATCGCCAACTGGTTTACGAGATCTTGCAGAGAGAACGGGCTGCGCAGATTCGCGAGAAGAGTTCCTTACCAATGCTTGGGCAGGGCGGGCGCTCTGCGGCCTGGAACCGTGGGCAAGCAGATGCCTTGCGAACGCTTTTAAGAGACCAACGAGAAAAGCTACAAAGCTGACTTTTCTGACAAGCATGGTTCATTTCCCCTCAACTTTTCTCCGTAGGAAAGAAGTCAGCAGCAGTTAAGTACACAGGCCTATCCCGTCCTTATGTATGGCTACATATCAATTCTTGTATTTTTCATGACATGGGCGGCGGTACATGGCAAAGATTGTGACGATCCTGAACTTCA
>WNFJ01011232.1_pt2 | contig 17272 bp, 13 predicted proteins | sample 5400461 | NCBI WGS metagenome assembly WNFJ01 (sample SAMN13153349, study PRJNA577476) | soil metagenome | isolation source: 115 cm saprolite on Douglas fir-dominated hillslope | place: USA:California | collected 2013-09-17 | reverse complement strand
ATGTCTTGCCTTGCCCGGAAAATCGCCGGGCCATGGCAGCGACGTCTGGTCGGCGAGGCATTTAAGAAAAATTTCCGCGCCATCAGCGTAAGTGGCGCTATCCGGCAATTCCAGGCTTGAACACCACTCGGCCGGCATCGGTTGCTGCACGCTAAGCACTTCAAACGCCGGCCCCCACCACCATGCCGGGGCCGGGGATCTCGCTTGCTCCGGGACGGCGCGCCATCGGACGAACTCATCCACGGCGCGTTCGAATTGCACATTCGCAGACTGATGCATCGGTTCCTCCAAACCACAGATGATACGCATCTTTGCAATTGCAGCACAATGCGATGTGCTGAAGATGTCTCAGGGCATCGGTTCCGAGCCTGCCGGCCGAACCCACAGCCAGCCGGCACCGCCGCCAAGCGCGGCGCAGAGCGCGGTCACCAGCATCACCGTGCGCAACGCGCGGTCGAACGCGGCGATTGCGCCCTCGGTGACGCCGGCCTGTCCGGCCAGTACCGCATTCAACGCTTCGTTGGCGTGCGCCGGCCGGCAGCCCGGCAAGATGATGTGAAAAGCTTGCGAACAACACCGCGCCGAGTGCTGCGACTGCAAAGAGGCCGGCCACCCGGGCAACCGCGTTGTTGACGCCGGAAGCGATGCCGGCGCGAGCTTCGCCCACGGATGCCATCACCGTCGATGTCAGCGGCGGAACGGTGATGGTCATGCCGACGGCGAGCACGCAGATCGCGGGAAATACGCCGGGCCAGTAAGATCCCCCGAAATCGGCGAAAGCGAGCAGAACCAATCCGCAGGCCGCGATGAGGGGCCCGGCCGTCAGCGACAGGCGCGGCCCGAAACGGTCGGAGAGGGTGCCCGCGAATGACGCGCCGAACCCCATGATGAGTGCAAAAGGCAGCAGCGCCGCGCCAGCTTGCGTCGCGGAATAGCCGCCGAGCCGGATCAGGCCGAACGGCAGATAATAAAGTGCGCCGCCGAGTGCGAAGTAAAGCAGCAGCGTCAGTACGTTGGTTCCGGAAAAATTGCGCGAGTGATATAGCGACAGCGGCATCATCGCCCGCTCGTGGGATCGGGCTTCAATCGCGACGAAGGATAGGAGGAATGCGGCCCCAACTCCCAGCGTGCCGAGCACGGTTTTGTCATGAAATCCCGACGCCGGAATGGCGCCCAGTCCCCAGGTGATCGCGGCGAGGCCGATCGCGACTGCGACCGCGCCGTTCCAGTCGAGCCGCTTCGCCTTGTCATCGCGGCTCTCAAGGGCAAAGAAGATGGCGAGCCCGGCCGCGGCGATCGCCAGCGGGACATTCAGCAGAAAGATCGCCCGCCACGACACTTGATCGACCAGCCAGCCGCCGAGCACGGGGCCGGCCGCCGAGGTCAGCGCGCCGACACCCGCCCATACCCCGATCGCATGGCTGCGCTCGTGCTCGTCGAAAGTCGCCCCTAGCATTGCAAGACTGGCCGGGGTGAGCAGGGCTGCGCCAAAACCTTGAACCGCGCGGCTGACGACGAGTGCTGTGATGTCAGGCGCGAGCCCGCAGGCAATCGAGGCCGGGGTGAATACCGCAATGCCCACGAGAAAAATCCGCCGCCGGCCATAGAGATCGGCGGCCGAGCCCCCGACCAGAACCAGCGCGCCGAGCAGCAGCAGGTAGGCATTGACGATCCACTGCGTCGATGCCGCGTCCGCATGCAGCGCCTGCTGGATCGTCGGCAGAGCGATATTGACGACCGAGCCATCGATAAGCGCCATGCTCGATCCGAGGATGGTCGCCGCCAGTGTCAGGCGTTTGCGCTTTTGTGACAGTGCCGCGGGAAATGCCGGCGTGCCGCGGATGACGCCGGCGTCGCAGGGCGGCCGTGTGAAACCAACCATATCGGCCTCGAAGAAGCGTGCCTACGACACTAGGGTATAACGGTCGTGGGTACTCTGACCACGCTTGCCTGCGTGGCCGCTCTTCAGGATGAGCTGGTCATTCCTTATTTCTCTTCCGCCGCGGTTGAAGTCGCGAACTTCGGATTCGGAACACTAGCCGCTCCCGTTCCTGTGGTGCAAGACGTGCGCGTGCATGCGTGGCAGGCGAGACCGCACCATAACGCAAGTGCAGCATGAAAAGCGCGTTTACGTCGCGCGTCGCGGTGCTAACGTCCCGCCCAATTAAAACAGACAGGGAGGATACCTTCATGAAGCACCTATCGACGCTCGCAATCGGCTTGCTGATCGGAACAGCCGCTTTCCAGTTTTCCAACTCGGCCTCCGGCCAGAGCGAGGGCGGATGGGTCACGCTGCTCGACAGCACCAGGATGGGCGACTGGGACGAGGTCGGCAAAGCCAATTGGGCGATGAAGGACGGCGCGCTCACCGCCGACAAGCTCGACGGCAAGGACCTCTCTTATCTCGTCACCAAGAATTCTTACAAGGATTTCCAGATCAAAGCCGAGTTCTGGACCGACGAGGAAGCCAATAGCGGCATCTTCATCCGCTGCGACCAGTCGAAAAAGATCGATTCCAAGATTTGCTACGAAGTCAACATCTTCGACAAGCGGCCGGACCCATCCTATGGAACCGGTGCGATCGTCGATGTCGCCAAGGTCGACCCGATGCCGAAGGCCGCCGGCAAATGGAATACCTACGAAATCACCGCGCAGGGTCCGCATCTCGTCGTCGTGCTCAACGGCCAAAAGACCGCCGACGTGCAGGACTCAAAACACCTGAGCGGCCCGTTCGCGCTGCAATACGGTTCGGGCGTGGTGAAGTTCCGCAAGGTGCAGATCAGGCCGCTGTAGGCATGGCCCCGAAAAGTGGGGACCTACTTTCGGAAAAGTTCATGCCCCCAAAAAGGCGACGAGCCTGATTCAACGCAGTTGAAGCAAGCGCTAGCTCACGCGGCCGGAGACAAAGGCTTATCTGTCTTCGGCGGGTGAGCCGTGCGGTGCCACGCCCATGCGGTCCGGATGATGGTCGTGATATCCGAATGCTCGGGGCGGAATTTGAGGGTCTCGCGCGCCGCGGTGGGGTCCGCGACCAGAAAGGCCGGATCGCCCGATCTCCGCGGCTTGACCACATGGGGCACCTCGCGGCCGGTCTCGGCCGCGATGGCGCTGAGAATCTCGCGCACCGAATAGCCGGCACCGGTACCGAGGTTGAAAGCGCCGCCGGAATGCCCCTGCATCAGCAATTTCAGCGCCAGCAGATGTGCCGCCGCCAGATCGGTGACGTGAATATAGTCGCGGATAGCGGTGCCGTCGGGCGTGCCGTAATCGTCGCCGAACACGGCGAAATCCCCGATATGGCCCTGCAGCGCCATCATGGCGCGGGGAATGAGACCATGGCTCATCTCAGCCTCGTGGCGTCCGATCGGTGCTCGAAGGCCGGATCCCGTTGAACAGCAGATAGAGCGCGCGGGGATTGGTGGTGAGATAACGCCAGAACAGCCGGCGCGGCTCCAGCCAGATTCGCCAGGCCCATTCCATCCCCAGCTTCTGCATCCATAGCGGCGCCCGAGGCTTGCTGCCCGACAGGAAGTTGAACAATCCGCCGGCGGTTTTGATGACGCCGACATTGGACAGGCGCGGCGTGAATTCCTCGACAAAAGCCTGTTCGTAGGGAACGCCGAGCGCTACCCACAGATAATCCGGCGCCAGCGCGTTGATTTCGTCGACCTTGGCCCGCAGCGCGTCGCCCCTCAGATAGCCGTGGCAATGTCCGACGATTCGCAGATCGGGACACATTTCCCGGACATTGGCGACGGCGGCCGCATTTTCCTCTTCATCCGCGCCGAACATATAGAATGTCAGCCGCGCCGCCGCCGCCTTGCGGGCGACGACGTAAAACAGGTCGGTCGTCGCAACGCGTTCCGGCAGCGGCGTCGGTGATTTCAGCCACGACACGGTGACGAGTGGCTGTCCGTCGGCGTTGATGAGATCGGCCGCGCGGAACAACCGCCCGGTCATCGGCTCGGTCGAACAGCGCGCCAGCACTTCGCCGTTGGCGGATGTCAGATAGAGCGGACGGCCGACCCGGCGTCTGGGGAAGACCACGTCGATCATGAAATTCGCGGTCTGCTCGAGATCGAGCACGGCGAGCCGCAGCCCGCCCAGCGAGATTCTGGGTACGCTGGCCGTAGCGGCCCTCCCGACGGGATTTGCGCGGCGCTCAAGCATATTGTTGGTCACTTACTGTTGTCGATCGGCGACGAACAGTCCTGTCAATTTCTAATTTCATAACTCATGAAACGCAGCAATATTGCTGGGGAACAACCCCTCGCTGCCAGAGAATTAATAATTGATTCATCTTTGGTTAATTTGCCGGGCCGCCCTGACTGACAGGCATTCCCGGTGAACTCGCCGATCGAGATCGCCAGCCCGAGCTTTCGTCCGTCGTGGGTCTGCGCTCCGGCCAAATCGCAGCTCCAAAGATGGACCGGCGCGACCGACCCTGGACAAACGTCGGTTCTTACTGCTTTTCGGGGCGGCCGCCTGGTGTCTTGCAGGTGGCTAAGGACCCTGAAGCAGGGCTCGCATGACATTAGGGTCCGGCTTGCCCGTTTTCGCGTCAAGCAGTCCAAAGCCTTGGGCATACTCCCAGTGGGCCCAGCCCCAACAGTGCTCTTCGGAAAATTTGACGACGGACCGAAGCCAACGAACCCGGCCTCCCTCTGGCGCACCGCCCTTTAGCACGCCGAATTCATTGATAATCAGCGGACGCGAGAACTGCTTTTGCCAGGCAGTGGCAGGCTGAAGTTGACTGCTGATGACATCGCTCAGCGCCGCTTGAGCGATGGCACTATCCAGCATTTCCAAGGCGCGCTGCTTTCCCCCCGCGATCAATTGCTGCCTGATATTCTTCACGGCGGCGTCTTCAGCCTGGATTGGAAAGGGCAATCCCCGAATGTTGCTTAACGGGTCGGCCGGATCCCAATGTCCCTGATGCGTGAAAACCATCGGATCATAAAAATGAATTGCATAGACGACGTTGGGATCGCTCAAGGGACGAAAGTCCGGCAACGAATCCGCACGCTGCCAGTTGGTGGGGCCTACAATGAGCGTTGTCCGGGGAAGTCGCTCCCGGACAAACTTCGCAAGCTGGTCGGCCTCGATCTGCCACCGCGCCGGGTCGATATCCGGTTCATTCAGGAGCTCGGCGAAGACCAGCGCCGGTGAATGACGCTCTATGATCCGCGCCAGATGGCTCCACGCTTCCCGTAGCGACTCCATTGACGCTTTTGCGTCATTCCGGTGCAACCAGGAAAAACGCTCGCTTGGATGCAGATCCACAGAGACATGATAACCAATGGATAGCAACGTGGTCAGCGCCCGATCGACGGCTCGAAGCTCGTCCTTGAGGTCGCTCTCCGAAGTGAATTGGCGCATCAAGCGTTCCGCCGGCACGGGAAGCCGGATGTGTGTCATGCCGGCCTTGCGAAGCGTACGGAGCACGGCGGGATCTGGCGCGATCGATTCAGGCGCGTCCATCCAGCCTGCGAGATTGAAGCCGTGCGATAGAGCCTTGATCGTCTCACTTGGCACCGCATCCGTCAGGTGGTCGCACGCGATGGCAGGATGCGACGCTGCTGCAATCGGGCCGAGAAGTGCGAGAGCGACCCATCCGGCATATTGGCGGATTGTTCTTCGCCAGCCGTTCGCCATCGATATCTTTCGCGAGACCATATGATAGTTGCTCGCTCCGGTCTTCCGCTATGCGAGGTTCGAGCTTCTCTCAGAACGCCGATCTCGACCGATCAGGTCAGCCGGATTTGCCTGCAAAGGGTTCATCTTGTTGATAACGATCCCAAGCTTGGTGTTGCCAAATCTGGACAATGCGGCTTTCGCGCTGCGGACGATCCCCGCATTTGCTGCACCGTCTGCGACGACAAGAATCGTGAAATCGGCGCAAGCCGCCATCGCCGCTGCGTTATTTTGTGGCCCAAGCGCCGGCGCGTCGATGACGATCAAATCGAATTCCGAGCGCACGTCCCCCGAAATTGCCGGAGCTTGTCGGTCCCGACTGTTACCCAGAAGCAGGTTGAGCGAACCGGCGGTCGCCTTCAGAGCGCGCCCGCGATTTGACGCGCTCTCTTCTGACGGCAACTGCCCTTGCTGGGCGGCAGTCGAATCCGGTGCTATCCGGATAAGGACGCTTAGCATTCCACGTTCGATGGCGGCAGCATTGAGGGATCGCGCCACCGAACTCTTGCCGACGCCGGGCTGGCCGGATGTCACGAGGACTACTTTTCCGCGCTGTGCTGGCGTGGCGGCTATTCTTTCCAACAGCTCTTGCAGATGGCTGCGCAGATCGGCTTCCGCGCTGCGCACTGTCGGCCTGCGCCAGCCCAACTTGTCAGCCACGGACACAGCCAGGTTGGGTATGCGACCCCACACGGGCATATCCACGGTCGCGTCGGCTTCCGCCGGCGCCGCGCCTGCGACCTCAGCTTCAGCTATCGCATGGGAGCGGCTTTTGGCCGAGTCGAGCAGCGTGACGATCGCGGTTGACGAAAGCACCGCGCCGAGCGCGAGCGCAATGAGAATAAGCGCGAGGGGCGGGCGCGTCGGACGCGTCGGAGCGGTCGCGAAGGATGCAATCCGGGCCTGTGACGTCTGAAGCAGGCGCTGTTCGTTGGTCGTCTTGAAGCGCGACAGGAATTGCTCGTAAATATTCCGGTTCGCGTCGGCGTCGCGCTGCAGCTCCTGCAGCTTGACCGATGCCTGGACGTCGGTGAGCATCTCGCCTTCGAGCGACGCCAATTGCTGCTCCAGCGACTTTTGCTGATCGCGCAGCGTCTCATAATCGGATTTTGCGCTGTCAATGTTGCGCTTGCGCTCCGTCTCAATCTGCCGATTGAACTCGTTGAGCTGGTTATACGAAATAACCAGATCCGGATGGCGATCGCCGAACACCGCGCGCTTCTGCGCGATCTGGTCGTTGAGTTGCGAGCGCTGCGCACGCAAGATACTCAAGAGGTCCGACCGCGAGCCGGTAGTCCCCTCAACATCGGCCTTCAAATTTCGCTGGGCCTGCGCATAGCGGTTCTTGGCTTCCTCGGTAAGTAATCGCGCCGCAGATACCTGCTGACTGAGTTCAGTCACGCGAAGTTGGCGCGTCGTACTTTCCTTTCCCGCGTTGATGATCCTGTGCTCTGCCTTGAACGCTGCAACTGCGTCGTCGGCTGCTCGTACCTGATCATTCAAGGTCTTGAGCCGGCTGTTCAGCCAGCTGGCAGCTTCTTCGATCGCTCCGGTTCGGAGCCGGGTCTGGTTTGCGACGAACGCGTCGGCGACAGCGTTGGCATAATACGCGGCCTGCTGCGGACTTCTGGAGCTGAATGTCATCGCGATAACGTATGTCAGGCCGCGGCGGGAAATATCAAGACGAGCTCGGAACTTCTCGAGCAACCGTGAGGTATTTTTCTCGCCGCCGGCGATATCGTCGTCATCCGCGATATTGAGTTTCTCGATCAGCGGTCTTAGAAACCCGTCGGATTTGGCGATTTCGATCAGACTTTGCAGCGCTGCGGCGTCCTGACCGATTCCGGGCAGCACATCCGGATCCGCCGTCACATGCAGTTCCCTCGGATCGACAAGAACCAAAGCGGTCGCCGCATAACGCTCCGGAATGATTGACAGAATGACGATGCCGGCGGTGAACAGGATCAGCGCAAGCGAGCCAATTTTCTTGCTGTTCCGTCGTAGAAACGCGGTGACGCCGGCGAACGTCAGGACTCCCTTGATCAGTGCTGGGTCGCCATCGGCTTTCTCCGTCGCTGGATTGACGGGAGCTTCCCATGACTGCGGCATAGACCGCACTGTACTGCCGGCTGTGTCCGCGGGAGCCTGGCTCAATGACATGATACGCTCCAACTCAACCGAGCCCGGCAGGCTCCCGGGTTCTGTGACTACCTACAAAGTAAATATCTACGGTTAATCGACGGTTACTTCGCCCGGATGCTTGGTTGAAGAATGGTTAACGAAAAAGCGTCCACGACACCCTGTCGCAGCATTTTGGATCGATCACGGCAAGCGCAAATTGCGGAGCCTTCACTGATGCAAGCGGTGGTAGGAGCTGCATTAACTGCATCGCATGGTAACTAATGAAAGTTTTCCTTCACTGTATAAAAGGGGCAAGGAGCCCGGGGCAGGAATTCGTCCATTGCGTCCCTGCATTTCTGGCTGGAAGTTTCGTGAACAGGGCCTCGCAATTGTGAATTTGTTGGAGGCCATACTGCTTTACGTCAAAACAAGGCTTCCAATCATTGTTTCTGGCACGGGAGCGCCTCTTTGCGATTCGGTTCTTCCTCGATCTCGCGGAAACGAAAATTGGCCCAATGGCGAAGCCGGCTGACATGAAGCGAAAATCTCGCATCCTTGTGGTCCAGACCCAGGCAGAGAACGCCGGTGCCCAGGAGATCTCACGACTCGTCGGCGCCGGGCTCACGGCACGAGGTTTCGACGTCCACAACCTCTTCTTCTTTCTTCAATCCTCCTCCTTCGAGGCACCGCCAAACACCACCTATTGTGCGCCAGGCCGCCCCGGGACTCCTTTGGCTTTCCTGCGCTTTCTCTGGACGCTTGCGCGAAGCATCCGGCAGAAGCGACCCGACGCAATTCTGACATTCCAGCATTATGGCAACGCCATCGGCGGCGCCGTCGCAAGACTGGTAAGTCCTGCGCCCGTAATCGCCAATCAAGTGTCGGCGCGTCTGACGATGAACGGCTTGCTGCGCGCCGCCGATGTGGCGATGGGAAGCCTCGGCGTGTTCAACTGCATTACGGTCAATTCCCTGGAAATGCACCGCGAATATTCACGTTATCCCGAGGGGTACCGAAAACGGTTGAAGCATGTCGCGCACGGCTTCGATCAAAAATCGACGGAGATATCCAAGGCGGCGGCGCGGCAACTCTTTGATTTGCCAAGTGGCATTGTGCTGGGTTCCGTCGCGCGGTTGCATCCGCTTAAGCAACTTGATGCGGCCATACAAATATTGGCGGATCGACCTCACTGGAATCTTGCGCTTGCGGGACAGGGGGTCGACGAGGCCAGGCTAAGACAATTGGCAACCGAGCTCGGCGTTTCGAACAGGGTGCACTTCGTCGGCGAGATCGCTCCCGAGAGGGTCGGGGCTTTCCTCGCATGTCTCGATGTCTTCGTTTTTCCGTCGCGGGCGGAGACGTTCGGCTTGGCCGCTGTGGAAGCTGCCCACGCGGGCGTTCCGGTGGTGGCCAACGACCTCCCCGTCTTGCGCGAGGTGCTGTCGTATCAAGGCGCGCCCGCCGCGGTTTTTGTCGATGCGTCCGATACTGCGCTGCTGGCAGCAGCGGTTTCCAGGGTTCTCGAGGAGAGAGCGCTCGGCGACACGCTGCGGCAAAACGCGAAGGGGTTGAGGTTGCGCTATTCTGTCGATGCCATGGTGGATGACTACGTTCGAATACTTCAAACCGTTTGTGGGCGATCGCTTTCCGGTTCCGAGGGCGGCCCGTCGTGATTGTTGAACTTCGATTTGATGACGAGCGGCCGACGGGCATACCGATATTCAAATCGCTTGGGTGAGGACAGGAGTGTCGCGGCCCGCCGGTTTGCAGGCACTGTTCGAACTCGAACGAATGCTGCTCCGCAATGGGAGGGCTACCGGATCCGACGTCGTTGGCAAGGATGCTTGCGGCAGACTGAAGCGGACAGATCGCAATCCCGACATCGTGGTCGATTTTACGGATCGTGAGCCGGACGCGGCCTGCGCCCCGCGTCTCTACTTGCGCCCGCTTTACGACGGCGCGCCCGGCGAAGATGCGGTGCTGGCGGCGATCCTTTCGGGCGATTTGCCCTTTATCGAAATTCGGAACGAGATAGGCGGAGATATCCTTGACGCCGGGCGGCCCTCCGCCGAAGTCGCGGACGGCTTGAGCGGCTCTCTCGACACCGTCATGGCGCGGACCGCGACATTACTCAGCGCGGTTTTGTCCGGAAAACCAAGACCTGCGCCGCGAAGGATGAACGGCTTCGATCACCAGCAATCCCGATCGCCGGCTTCTTACGTCCTTCGCGGGCTCGCCGTCGCTATCGCGAAACGAATCTATCGTCTCTGCTGCTATTCACCGCATTGGCGCGTCGGGTGGCGGTACACCGACGACCCGGGCGTATGGCGTTCCGGAGACCTGTCCGGCCCCGAGTGGAAGGCCATATCCAGCCCTGCGAACCGCTTCTATGCGGATCCGTTTGCGGTGACATGGGAGGGACGAACGTTCGTCTTCTTTGAGGATCTCGATCACCGGCTCGGAAAAGGCATTATTTCCGCGATGGAGTTCGGCGAAGCGGGACCGACAGGACCCTTGATACCCATCCTCGAAGAGCCTTGGCATCTGTCGTATCCGTTTTTGATACAGCACGACGGCGATTTATGGATGATACCCGAAAGCACGGGCAATCGAGACGTCGCGCTATACAAGTGCATCGACTTTCCGAACAGATGGGAACGCCACACCACGCTGCTTTCCGGACTGGAGCTGGCTGATACGACAATCATCAGGCGCGATGGGATCCATTATCTTTTCGGTGCCACGCGTGACGGCGCAGGCGGGTATTCGGACACGTTGTCTCTGTTTTATGCTCACCGGTTGTTCGGCCCGTGGATACCGTTCGCAAGCAATCCGGTGATGGTCGATCGAGCCGGCGCACGACCGGCCGGCAACTTCGTTACAATCAATGGGCAGTTGTGGCGACCTGTCCAGGAGCTGTCGGGCTTGCGGAGGTCACAGAGCTTTCGCGGACGTCGTTCAAACAGGTCGTGCGACACGTCATTCGGCGCGGACCTCTTTGGCCGGGGCGAAAGCTTCACACCTTGAATCGCTGCGGCCGCCTTGAGCTGATCGACGGAACGAGCATACAACCGAAGGTGCGGGCGCTAGGGCTTCCAAACCGAACGGACCGCATTGCAAGTCGCAACGCCACCTTAGAGCTGGCTTCGGATCGCGCTGAAATGCCCGGCATGCCCTGACGAACCAGCGCTTCATCCGTGACGGCAAGACGCGCGCTTCAAAGGTTAAGCTTTGGTAAAGGACAGGCCGGGTAGCGCTGATCAGCGCCGTCTTAACCTCGATTACGGTTCCCGACTTCCGTTAATCAACCACGTCGGCAAATGCGCTAAAAGCATCCCGATAGGCTCGGCGTGCGGGGCAAGCTCACCACTTCGTGTTGAGACCGGATTTGCGGGATCGCTGCTCAGATGCTTTTTGTCGTTGCTGGGCAAGGAATCGACTCGGAAGCGCGCTTGAAAAATAGCGTTGTTGCCGCGCCGAGAAGCTGCCCGAGGTTAGTGAACGTGAAATTCAGCAATGTGATCGGCAGCCTCATCGGACTTCGCGGGAATTCTGCGCTGCGCGGCATGGCCTGGGTTTTCGTTCTCAGAGCCGCGACCACGGTTTTGAATTTTGTTCTGATCAGCTTAGCGGCGCGCACGCTCGGCCAAGCCGCCTTCGGAAGATACTCGATCCTGTTCAGCGCCGCCGGCCTCTTCTGCGTGATAGCGACGTTCGGTCAGCAGATCGTCTCGATGCGATCCTGGAGTGAATATTCCTCCGCCGGCCAACAGCACCTACTGAAGGGTGCGATGATCTTCAGCGGTATAACCTGCCTCGCGGGCAGCGCGCTCGTCGCTGTTCCGTTTTACGCATGGTTAGCCGCGACGCATGGGCCATTGCTGGCGGCCTCGGTGACTTTCTATCTCGTTGCGCTGTCGATCGTGCTGACGACGTCCCACCTGGTGCGAACTGCGATCGGTGTCGGGATAGGGGACGGCATTAGCAATCTGTTGCTGGTCGTTCCTCCGATCCTCTATCTTCTGTTTTGCGTCTTTTTCCGGACCGGGGCTGAAATCAGCACCATCTTCCTGATGATGGCCGCGGGAGGGAGCACTGCAATCCTCATCCATGTCGTTTCGATGTGGTATGGGGCTCACGCCCGCTTTCCCGGAATCGGGAGTTCGCAGACGATCTATGACACACGGCGCTGGTTCTCACGATCGCTGAAGCTCTGGATATCGAACGGGCTCGAGGCTTCGAACCAGTATGCTGATGTGTTGATCATTGGCTTTTTGATGAGCCCTACGATCGCCGGCGCCTACTTCGTGACGACGCGGATCGCGAACGCATTCGCAATGGCGACTGGCGCGATCTATATGTTCTCGACCCGGCATATTCCGCAGCTCTATTATCGCCGTCAATTCAGCCAATTGAACACCCTGCTGGACTCGGTCGCCGGCGTAACACTGGCCATCATTGCAGGTGGCCTGCTCCTGATTCTCGGTGGCGGACACTGGCTCCTGAGGGCGTTCAGCGAAGATTACGTGTCCTATTACGGCGCGTTGGCGCTTCTGTCCCTGGGAACGGCTGCTGTGGCGGCCGCCGGTCCGTCAGGTTCGATCCTGATGCTGACCGGGCACGAGGGCCGATACCTCGCGATCATCGGCGGGACCGTGCTGTTACGTTGCGTGGGGTTTTTTATCCTGATCCCGATCTTCGGCGTTATTGGCGTCGTGGCCGCGCCCACCATTTCATTCGTCTGGATGGCCATTATGCTGCGAACATCGGCCAAAAGCCTGGCGGGTATCGATGGATCGGTACTGCGATTGCAGTCAAAATTCGTCGGCCGGCGCGTCTCCTTGCCGGCTGAATAGCCAATTCCAGCCAAGCGCAGCAAGATACGGTTAACGAATCTTTACCATGCTCCGCGCTATCAGACCCTGATTGGCTGCGAATAAAGGCGCAACGAATGCCGGCCCCACCCGCCTTGGCTATCCTCGATCCGGTTCGTTTGAGCCAACGCGGGCTGGCCTTGGGGCAGGCTCACGAAGTCGCTTTGACGATTGTCCTTGCTGTGGCGTCAATCGCGTTTGCCCCCTTGTTGCACGCTCTCAGTCCGCTGCTGGCGATCCCTGCCCAGACACTCCTCGCCTGCGCGATTATTGCCGCGGCTCCAGCCTATGCTCCGCCGATCGCGATTTTCATTCTGCTTTTCCAGAATCTCTTCGTCTCGATCCTGTCGTCCTATATTGCGAGCCCTTCAGAGCTCGAATTCATTAAGGGCTACAACTTCCTGAATTGCGCCGTCATGTGGCTGGCGACATTTGCACTTTACGTCCTGCAGCGCAGAAACCGCTCGCCCCAGGTCAACCGTCTTATGATCGGCAGTACGTTGGTGCTCGGCGTGGTGATGCTCTACTTCTTCGCAGGGTTTCTCCAAAATGGACTTGCAGCGTCGATTTATCTCCGCAACATCGTGCTTCCGCTTTTCCTGTTCCAGCTTGCGCTCCTGACTGCCGCTACATACGAAGTTCGCGTTACGCCGATTTTGGTAACGATTGCCGTCCTGTTCGTCCTCTGCGGATACATCGAACTGGCATTCCGGGATTTCTGGATCGAGATCACCAACGGCCATGCGTACTGGCGATTTGAGGAGATCAAGGCCACCGATTCCGGTGTCTGGGAAAAAGAGATGCGGGCCACTGGGCAAGTTTTTGTGGATCTCAAGGATCGATTCAGTTTCAGCTTTTTGAATACGCCGCTGCTTGATGGTCTCGGCTTGTCAAGCATGCTGCGTGTGTTCGGACCGAATATCAGCGCCATCAGCTACGCCTATGGCGTCGGCTTTTTCGTTCTTTTCCTGTTTTCGGTGGGCCGCCCCCTGCTTGCGATCTCTGCACTGCCTCTTGTCGTGCTTTGCGGCGTGAAGGGAGCGCTCATCCTGATCCTGTTCGTTGTCTTGGCCTGGATCTCGACGCGACTGCTCGGCGCAGTTGTGACGCTTGTTTTGGGCTTTCTCGCCTTGATCGCATACGCAATCCTCGGATTTTATATTGGCTTGCAGATCGGCGACTATCACGTGATCGGCTTTATGGGCGGTTGGAATGGTTTCCTGCAGGAGCCGCTCGGTCGCGGGCTGGGTGCCGGTGGAAATCTGTCGGGGGATTTTTCTTCGATCGATTGGCGCGCAGCGCAGCAGGCGGGTTCAGTCGATGGTGCCGTCGAAAGTGCGGTGGGTGTACTTCTCTATCAGATGGGGATCGCTGCCGTGCTGCCGCTCGGCTTTTATTTCGTGATAGCGATGAAAGCGTGGCGTTTGTACGCTGCTTCCGGCCTTCTCACGCAGGGCTTCGCGTCGTTCGGAATCCTTGTCGTCCTGATCAACGGCTTTTTTCAGGAGGAGGCGCTATTTGGGCCGCCCGCTCTTGGATTGCTGGCGTGCCTGGCGGGCTTGGTGATCGGAAACGCCGTTCGGCCACGCTCGGATAGCACAGCCGCCGCGCCAGCAGACCGGCGCCCAGGCGTCGCCATTCTGGCGCGCAGCCGCTGAGAGCGTCACGACCCGTACAGAACAAGTTCGGTCTCAGTAAGATCAGCGAGCCGCGGTGGGTTGGGGCCCTTAAAGTATTTTCGGCCGCGCGTCTCGGTGTAGATACCTGCGAGCCCCGGCGCCGGTCCGTTCGCATCGAGGATGACGACCGGCTTGCCATGCCGGATCAGGAAGCGGCCGATCGCACCGGCGCAACGGACGTAGTCCGCAGTTTCGCGGCAATAGACAAGCTGCAACGCCGGCAACGGAATTCTTCCCGAACGGATGCGTTTTGGCGTCATGACGAACGGGAGTGGCCCGTCGCTTGTATGACACACGAAGGCGAGACAGCCATATTGCGCATGACTCGCCAGCAATTCGAAATCCGGCTGCGGCAGGTCCTTGATAGGCCGGGCTTCGGGCGTGACGGTCTCGATTGTCACGCCCGGTTCGGCGCGCGACAACACGGGTAACGAAAAGAACAGGCCGCTGCAGTAGAGCTTGTATCCCTGCGCCTCGATGATCGGCCAGGTCGGCACGGCAGGCGAGATATTGGTATACGTGACGTGCTTGTTCTTCTGCGCCATCGAAGTGAGGAGCGTGGCGTAAATCCGGAATGATGGGTCGACGTACCAGCTCGAAACGTTGCAACGAATCGTTGTTTCGCCGGCCTGGACCCTAGAGCTGTACAGGAGCAGCAGGACGCCGACGGGCCCATGGTCATTCTCAAGAAGATAACCGTAACGAGGATAGCCTCGCGGAACCGGACGCTCGCTCTGGCGGCCAAGGCCCCGCATCCAATAGCCGCGCGTTCGACCAGAAAAACCTCGAGTCAGCAGATCGGCAATCGCATCGATGTCGATTTCCACGATTTCACGACACCGAACTTGGGAAACGCGCATCGTTGTTTGCCTGTCAATACGAAAAGCTTCGAGCTGCCAAGTTTCAATTTTTTCGCACTGTATTCCCACATTTTCATCGAGAAGGCGAAACCTGCATACCGGTAAGGTTACCGGAGCACGCTACGCCACGTCCCAGACAAGGCGCACCTAAACCTGCCGCACCACACCGGGCTGGCCCGGCGCGCATTCCAGTGCGTCGCGATCCCACTTGGCGGCATTGGCCGCGGCCTCATAGGTGCTTTGCAGGAATTCGAGCAGCGCCTGGTCCGGCGCCGCGGCGGTGCGCACGGCGTCATAGGGCAGGATGAATTCGCCGAGCGCCTCGCTGAAGAAGGCCGCGTCGGGCCGCACCCGCGTGGTGCGGAAGCCTGCCGGTTCGGGATAGGCATAGGAATAGAACGCGGGATAGTCGATCGCGCCGCTGCCCGGCCAGAAACCGGCGCTGCTCTCCTCGTGCGAATAGGCTTCGCAAGCGACCTCATCGGATAGATGCGGCACGCCGCCGGGATGGCGCGGCGCGCGCCGGCCCGAAAAGCGGGTCACGGCGAGATCGAAGCTGCCCCAGAAGAAATGCACGGGGCTCGCCTTGCCGAGAAAGCCGGTGCGGAATTGCTTGAACACCCGATCGGCATTGACAAGTATCTGAAAAAGGCGCCGCACCGCGTCCGGATCGTAGGAGGCATGCTGGTTGTCTTGCGAAAACCGGATCGGCTCCGGCAATTCGTTGGGCATGTCGTCGATTGCGACGTGAATGCCGCTTTCCGAAAGCGCTGCCATGATCGCTGCGTAGAAACTGGCGACCGATTTTCCGGCCAAGGCGAACTGCCGCGTTGCGCCGTTACTGGTCGAAATCCGTAAATGATGATCGATGAAGTCGAGGTCGATCTGAAAACTGCCGATACCGTCGGGTATCGGCGAGGTCGTCAGCCCGCGCGCGGTGACGTACAGCACGACGTGCCAGGAGTGGTTCAGCCAGGGTGAGCGCGCGAGACGAATCTTGCCGATGATCTGGGTCCAGAGATGCAGCGTCTCGTATGTGTCGCGCCATGCCGCGGTCGGCAGTTCCGGCCATGGGACTTGCGAGGTGCGGCTCATTTGTCACCGTAACAGGCTGTCATCGGCATTTCCCGGCATGACAAGGCCGGGCGCGATCCGGCCCGGCCTTATACGCGAACTCGCAGCGATTGGGGATGGGCGAGGCGCTTACCTCAGGACAGCTTCACGAATGGACTGCTTCAGGAACCAGTGCATTCCGGGCATCGACGCCGTCCCCGCGAAGCGCGGAACAGGCTGCGGCAGTACCAGCGTCGCGCAATCGCCCGAACCGGATTGCGTGCCAGTTGATAGATAAAGAGAATTTCGATCATGGCGAAGTCCATCGTCCCCACGATGGAGATGGGGCGGCATTCCCTTAAAGAGAATACCGCCCGCGTCGCATCAGCCATGCAGTTTTTTCGCGGTTTCCGCGATCACGTGTCCTTGATAGCGCGCGCCCGCGAGTTCGTTTTCGCTGGGCTAGCGGCTGCCGTCGCCGCCGGTGAGCGTGGTCGCGCCGTAGGGCGAGCCGCCGGTGACCTCGTCGAGCTTCAGCTGGCCCGTAAAGCCGTAATTCAGGCCGACGACGGTCATGCCGAAATGCAAAAGGTTGGTAATGATAGAGAACAGCGTGGTCTCCTGGCCGCCGTGCTGGCTCGCGGTCGAGGTGAAGGCGCCGCCGACCTTGCCGTGCAGCGCGCCTTTCATCCAGAGGCCGCCGGCCTGATCGAGGAAGTTCGCCATCTGCGATGAGATCCGGCCAAAGCGGGTGCCGGTGCCGACGATGATGGCATCGTAATTGGCGAGGTCTTCGATTTTCGCCACCGGCGCCGCCTGATCGAGCTTGTAATACGACGCTTTCGCGACAGCTTCAGGCACCAGTTCGGGCACCCGTTTGATGTCGACCGACGCGCCGGCTTTGCGCGCGCCTTCGGCAACCGCGTTCGCCATCGTTTCGATGTGACCGTAAGCGGAATAGTACAGCACAAGAACTTTTGTCATGGTTGGT
>WNFJ01110546.1_pt1 | contig 17274 bp, 15 predicted proteins | sample 5400461 | NCBI WGS metagenome assembly WNFJ01 (sample SAMN13153349, study PRJNA577476) | soil metagenome | isolation source: 115 cm saprolite on Douglas fir-dominated hillslope | place: USA:California | collected 2013-09-17 | reverse complement strand
TCGCCTGCTGAAGCATCTCCAGTAACTTCGGGCTGCCGTGCGCCTGAAGCTCGACGACGTGCTCGCCGGCGTACGAATTCGGTGCGCGAAAATAGATGAAGAGTCCCTGGTCCAGCGCGGCGCCCGCTCGATCCGTAAAGTCGGTAAAGTAAGCCAGGCGCGCGGTGGGATTCGCTGGCACCGCCGTCGCCAGCGGAGCGGCTGCTTCCAGCGCGAAGGGCCCGGAAAGCCGGATGATTCCCACTCCTCCGGCGGCGGGCGGCGTGGCGGCGGCCACAATCGTCGCTGTTCTCACCGGGATCTCAAGCGGCGATCCAGGATCTTCCACCGGGTACTTCCTAGGAGGCTATTCCTCGTTGGTCGGTTTTCCGCGGGCTGCTTTCTCCACCGCAGCACGATTCTCATCAATGTATCTTTCCACCGCCTGATCGTCGAGCGCCAGGTCCCGCAAGACGCCGGGATAGACCGCTTGAAACGCCGGGGACTGCTCATCGCCGCGCAGCCGGAAGCTCATCTTCAAAACCGCCGCCCCAAAGAGCTTGGAGCGCATCGAGCGCGTCTTCGGCATCGCCCAAGATTATCCTTCTTCTTCTTCGTCGTCGTGGAGCGCCTTCCTCGGCAGGGGAGCCGGTTTCTCCGGATTGAACACCAACCGACGGAGGCGGCCCTCGCCCTCGGCGATCACCCGCAACCCGGCGATCTCCCGCACTGCTTGGAGGACGCGGCTGCGGTCGTCGCGGCTCATGTTGGCGACGGCGTAAAACCGCCCGAGCTCGCTCGACTTTCGGGCCAGCTGCTGCACCGCCAGGGTGAGAGCAGCGTCCTCCGGAACCTCCACCGTAGATTCCTCTTCCACGCGGACAGCGGGAAATCCCGGCGAAGGCCCATTGGGAGTAGCAGGACGGGCAACCAGCGGCGCAGTGGCCGACTGCGGCATCGGAGGCGTAGGAGGTTTCTTCGGACGAGTCGTTCTGGGCCGCGGCTCAGGATGGCCTCCAATTCCCAGGGAGATCCATCGACGCTCGGTACCGGGGCGATTGACGATCTTGTTGGCGAGAAACTGCAATGCATCGCTGACGTGCGAACGCCTCCCCGGCTGCGCCGACGCCGCCTCACCCTCGAGTTGCACGGCGATCGAAATACCGCCCTCCGCAGTGTCTTTTGCCTCGAGGACAGCCGCGATGCCCATGTGGCCGAGAATCTCCCGAATCACCTTGGTCGCTTGCTCGAGCCTCTCCGGAGATGGAATGAGAGGCACTGGCTGAGTGATTCCGGTGTCCGCCTCGCTCATTTTCGCTTCTCCGTTGGCTTCACGTTTCCCTTGCCCTCCAGGTATTTCCGAAGGCCGTACTGCTGGGCGATGGACAGCAGGTTGTTGGTGAAGATGTAGAGCGTCAACCCGGCGGGGTAGTTCATCATAAAACCGGTAAAAAGCACGGGCATCACGTAGGTCATCACCTTCGCCTGTGCTGCATCCATCACTTGCGGCTGAAGCCTTTGGGTCACGATCATCGTCACCCCCAGCGCGGTTGGGAGGATGTAAGTCGGGTCCTTGTAGGTGAGGTCCATCCACAAGGGCGAGATGAACGGCTCGCCGTAGATGTCGTAAGTATTTCGCAGGGTAGTGAAGAGAGCAAACCAAACGGGCATCTGCAGGAGCATCGGAAGACAACCCCCCAGAGGGTTGACCTTGGCTTCCTGGTACAGCTTCATCATTTCCAGATTTTGGCGTTCCTTGTCTTGGGCATATTTCTTACGAAGCTCTTCCACCTTCGGTTGAAGCTTCTTCATCGCCTCGGCGCTGACCATCGATTTGTGCGTAAGGGGCAGCAGAACGAGCTTCACCAATACCGTCAGACCGATGACCGCCACTCCCCAATTGCCGAAGACCCCGTGAAAGAACTTCAAAATCGCGAGGAGGATGCGGCAGATGAACGCCCAAATGCCGAAGTCGATCGCCTTCTCCAAATGCGGTGATACCTTGGCGATCGATCCCTCGATCGCCCCCACCAGGCGACTGGGCACGCTCACCAGGAGTTCCATGTCCTTGGGCCCGACAAAGACTCCGAATTTCTCGACGACTGTTTCACCCGGCCCGATCTGGATCGGGAAATAGGCGGTGACCGCGCGGCTCGAGGCGCTGGCGCTAAGAACGCAGCGGCCGTCCTTCGCACCCCCCGAAGGAAATACCGCCGCCAAGAAATATTGCTGGTCAATCCCAACGAAGTTGATTGAGCCCCGGAATTCGCTGGTGGGCTTGCTGTCCGGCAGCAGGCGCTGGAAGTCGTCGCCCACGCTGCAGGCGGCGCTGGACAGGTTTCCCACTCCGCCAAACATGCTGGGCTTCTCTTCGGCGCGCGGGTCTACCTCCCTTCCATAGGTGATGGCGAGCTCGCCAGTAGCCGCTTGAGATCCAGTATTGTGCAAGGAGATGGTGTAGGTGGTCTCGAGACCTTCGGTAGAGAACTCGAACTTTTTCGAAACCTCCCAGTTGGACGCCTTGGTGTTCCAGGTAATCGAGGGATCTGAAGGCGAGCCGTCGGTTGGCCGATAGCGGACGCTCCCGGAAAGAGGCTGCGAACCCTCGATCGAAATGGCCAGCGGCAGAAATTGATTGGGGATGGGCCGGGCCATGTCCATCGGGGGAGCGGGCGGCGCCTTCCCCCCGAACAATCGCCGAAAACCATCTTCAAGGGTCAGATGAAGTTGTTCCTTCATTTTTCGACCGCGCAATTCGGCTGTCAGAAGGCCCGCACCGCGCGACGAGAAGACATAGCGAACCAATGGGAGAGACCGTTCGATCTGAATCGGGGGACCGTCATCGTCGGGCGGGGCAACGGCGGGCTGAGCCGGGACCGGGATCGGCGGCGAAACAGGAGGCCGCAGTCCGCCATCCGCGCTGTCGCTCACCGCACCTGGGCGGTTCTGGGGCGTCGATGGCATGAAGAAGCTCCAGTAGATCGCGGTCAGCAGCAGACACAGGCCCAGCGCAATCAACGTACGCTTTTGCTGATCCATCAGGCGGGTCCTCGCGACCGAGACGGCGGCACTGGATCCACGCCGCCAGGGTTGAGCGCGTGACAGCGAAGGAGGCGGCTTATGGCCATCACCAGACCGCGCATCGGCCCATGCCGCTGGAGGGCCTCCAAAGCGTATGAGGAACACGACGGATAAAACCGGCAGGCACTGGGCAGAATTGGGGACACGATTCGACGGTACAATCGGATCGGAAGGGCGAGCATTTGTGCCAGCAGGGCCATCACCGCTTCAGTTTCCGGACCACTTCGTCAAAGCCGCTGGAGAGTTCCTTCCAGGGCGCTTCCTTCGCCAGAGCACGTGCCACGATCACCAGATCGAGCCCGGTCGGTAGGTCGGCGAGCCGCTTTCTGAACAGCTCGCGCAACCGCCGTCGGACTCGACTACGGGCGACCGAATTACCGACCTTCGTGGAAACCGTGATCCCGAGGCGAGTGACCCCGATTTCATTTTTCAACGCCAGAGCCACGAATGGACCACTCCACACCTTGAATCCGCTTTCCTGTACCCGCAGAAATTCCGAGCGCTTGGTGAGACGCACGCACTTTGGAAAACGCTCGTCTTTCCTCGGCGCGTCGGGCATCGCGACGCCTCGAATTTCCTTACTTCTTCGCTGCCGACACGGCCAAGCGCTTACGCCCTTTATCTCGGCGCCGCTTCAGCACCGCGCGTCCCGCTTTGCTCGAGTTGCGATGTCGAAATCCATGCTTGCGATTTCGCCTCACCTTCGAGGGTTGATAGGTGCGCTTCGACACGAATAGCTCCCAACGTGAACTGGGCCGCGGCGAATACCGCGTTCGCCTCTGCAAGTCAAACAACTGCGGATTTCGCGCTCGAGCGCGCGCGTGGCACAAGGCTTAGGGGGTGGTCCGCGCCCGACCACTAGGCCCCGTGGATTACGTAGTTCGAACTCACGCGCGAACCTCGGAATAGTTTTTCGGATCCAGATAGTTGCGCAACATGCTTGATTGACCTCGCAACCTTTGTTAGCGAACGCAGCCCTTCCCAACCTTCACCACTTTTTGCTCGAGGCTCTCCTTGCATGCTCTGGCCGAACCGTCGGCTCTAGACGTCAGTGCCCAGGGAGTATGGGCCCAAATCCTTGAGACGCTGCGGCGGGAGGGCAAGACCTACGCCCTCAGCTGGCTGACCCGCATGCGGCCGGTCGCTCTACGCGATGGGGCGTTCATTCTCGGCGTGCCCGATCGCTTTTTTCGCGATTGGGTGGACGACCACTACCGCTCGCTCCTGGAGGAAATGCTCGCAGCCGTCGCTCGCACGCCTCTCCAGATAGGCTACGAGCTGATCGACGAGGTAACCAGCGCAACGCTGCCCGCAGCCGCACCGATGGTCAACGGGTCGTCCTTGCCGCCTCATCGGCTCAATCAGCGCTTCACCTTCAGCACCTATGTGGTTGCGGATTCAAATCAGTTGTCGGCCGCGGGGGCCGCGGCGGTCGCGGAGAATCCGGGGCGTTGCTACAACCCTCTCTTCATCTACGGTGGAACGGGGCTGGGAAAAACACATCTGCTCCACGCGGTCGGGAATCAAATCTGTTCGAACGCTCCATCCTCTCGCGTCGTCTATCTGTCCTCAGAGGAGTTCACCAACGAGTTCGTCGAGAGCGTGCGCGATCACCGGATGCCCAACTTTCGCCGCAAGTTCCGGGAAGAGTGTGACGTGCCGATGTCCAATTCCTCGGCAAGAAGGAGGAAACGCAGAAGGAATTTTTCTACACCTTCAACACTCTCCATGAGCGATCGAAGGCCATTGTTCTGACCTCCGACTCGGTACCCTCGGAAATTCCCGGACTAGAAGAGCGCCTTCGCTCTCGGTTCACGATGGGCCTGATTACCGATATCCAGGAGCCAGACTTTGAGACCCGGGTGGCCATTTTGAAGAAGAAGGCCGACGCAGAGGGACTTCAACTCTCGGATCGGGTATGCCATTTCATCGCTCGCGCGCTGATCAAGATCTCCGCGGTCCATAGCTTGACTGGGCAGCCGATCACCGAGGACTTCGTCGCGCAAGTCCTAAAAGACGTCCTTCCCACCAACCGCCCGATCGATATCGACTTCATCCAGCGCGAGACGGCGAAGTTCTACAAGTTGGCGAGCGATGATCTCCGACAGGACCGCCGAACCAAACACCTTGTCCATGCACGACAAGTTGCGATGTACCTGTGTCGTAAACTCACCAAGAGCTCCTTTCCGGAGATCGGTGTGAGATTCAACAAGGATCACTCCACCGTCATCTCGGCTGTGCGGAAGATCGAAAACCTTCGCGACACCGAGGCTAGCCTCCACAAGGAAATCACCGAGCTGGAAACGAAGTTAGGCGCTCCGCTCGCTCCCGACGCGTAACTGCGCTCAGGCTCCGAAGAACCTGTTAGAAACTCCAGAGAACTACCGGAGGATCTCTCCGGAATCACAAGCGTCCTTTCAAGCTGCGCAGTCCTTTGCCGAAGGATCCGGATCTTCGGCACCGGCGTCCACAGCTTTCGAAACTGCTTTGGTGATTCCTTTCAGGATCTTCTGGACTTATCCCCAACTTTGAAGACCCTACGAGTACTTCTGTTAGATCCTCCTTCTCTTTACTCAAGAGAAGAAGTCGTGGTGATGCCAATCGGTATCGCTGGGCTACTTCTTCGCGGTTGCTGCGCGGTGGCAGGGACAGCGGCATTCGCCCGCACCGACACAGCCTCTGTGCTCGCACTTGGAACAGGGAGGGGATCGTCCAGGAGAAAATCGATTCTTCCCATAGTAGGCGGAGAAAGCATTGCCCGAGCCATCGACGGAAGCTCCCCGGCCGCGTTGCGCGGACCACAAAGCAAAAGCAACCAACCCCACAATTGCCAATGAGACGAGCACTATCAGCATGTCTGCTTGTCTATGAGCCTGATGCCTCCTTCGTCAACTCGCCTGGGCTTCGCTCGCGTTGACTCCTCGCGCCTGAGCGGGTACACCGCCGCAGTCCGAGGCCTACCTTTCGCGAGGATGTCGCTATGGAATTCAGGATTGCCACCGAAGAGCTGAGAAAGGCGCTGTATCGGGCTCAAGGGATTGTGGAACGAAAAGCGACGATGCCGATCCTGGCGAATGTGCTGGTCAATGCTGGAAAAACGGGCCTGCAGGTCACAGCGTTCGATCTCGATATTGGAATCGTCAGCGAGCATCCCGCCGAAGTGCTCAAGAGCGGCGCACTTACTCTTTCTGCCAAGTACATCTTCGACATCGTTCAGAACCTGCCGGAGGCCTTCGTCACCATCAAGAAGCTTCCCAACAACTATGCCGAGATCTCCAGCGGCTCAGCGCACTTCAAGATCGTCGGGATGGCGGCGGAGGAATACCCAAAGCTGCCGAAGGAGGAGAACGCTGCTCTGGTCGATGTCAACGGCAGCCTGTTGCTCGAGATGATCAAGAAGACGTCGTTCGCGATATCCAACGACGAGACGCGCTACATCCTCAACGGGGTCTTCTTCGAGCCCAAAGGTGTCGGCAAGGTTCGAATGGTGGCCACCGACGGTCACCGCCTGGCCCTGATCGAGCGTGAACTCGACGGAGACTTCAAGCTGAAATCCGGGGTCATCCTCCCGCGAAAGGGACTATTGGAGCTCAAGCGGTTGCTGGATGAAACGCCGGACACCACTTGTCAGCTCGGTTTTGCGCAGAACTCGGCCCTCTTCAAGAAGGCGGGTTTGACGATGGTGATGCGGCTGATCGATGGCCAGTTCCCCGAGTATCAGCGGGTGATTCCGGAGCAAGGCGAGCGGGTGGTGCGGTTGCAGAAGGTGCGGTTTCTGGAGGCTTTGAAGCGAATCTCTCTTCTCTCGGCTGACAAATCCAACGCCATCAAGGTGACGCTTGCACCCAATCTGCTTCGGGTCAGCTCGAACAACCCGGATCTTGGCGAAGCCCAGGACGAGATGACGGTGGAATTTCCAGGAACCGAAATTACCGTCGGCTTCAATGCGCGCTATTTGATGGACGTGCTCACAGTGCTCGAGGGCGATGAGGTCGCCTTCGAGCTCGGAGATGAGCACAGTCCCGGAGTTCTCCATCCCCCCGATGATCGCAGCTACGTCGCGGTGGTGATGCCGATGCGCGTGTGACCGGGGACGGGATAACGGCGCGTTCGGGCTAGGCCACGCGTGCAACTACTCGATCTCGCCCTGGCAGATTTTCGTAACTTTGATCGTCTGGAGCTGATTCCCTCACCGCGCGCGACCATCGCCGTTGGCCCCAACGGACAGGGCAAGACCAACCTCCTGGAGGCAATCTATTTTCTCACCACCCTCAAACCTCTTCGCGCCGCGAAGCTAGCCGAGTTGATCCGGTTCGGGAGTTCTGCCGCCGAGGTCAGCGGCCGCTTTCGGCTCAAGGGTGCAAACCGACAAATCAGCGTTCGGATTGCCGAGGGTTCGCGACAGGCCCTGGTGGACGGAAAGAAAGCGCAAACGCTGGAGGACTATTTCGGCGGAGTTTCAGTCGTTTCGTTCACACCCGAGGATCTGAGCGTGGTGAAGGGCGGTCCTGACGAACGCCGCAGGTTCCTGGATCGAGCCGTCTTCAACCGTTTTCCCTCCTTCTTGAAGGACAGCCGGGACTACCAGCGCGCGCTGCGCAGCCGAAACAAGTTGCTCAAGGAGCTCGCACCGAGCTCCTACTTGACCGTGTATGACCAGGCCGTTGCCGCGCTGGGAGCGCGGATCTGGAAACAGCGCGGTGCGTTTTTGGCCGAGATTTCAAGCCAGGTAGCCCTGGCCTTCAAGGCGATCGCTTGCATCGACGCTCCGCTCTCCTGTCGCTATCAGCCAACCCACTTGTCAGTGGACCTGAAAGACGCCGCCGAAGAGGAGTTGAACTGCAAGTGCGGACCGCGCGCGATCTGGAGCGGGGATTCACCTCGGTGGGCCCGCATGCCGATGATCTCGAGCTTTTGCTCGGCGATCGCTCCGCCCGGTCGTACGCTTCTCAGGGGCAACAGCGCGCCTTGGTCCTTTCGTGGAAGATTGCAGAAATCGAGAACCTGCATCAAGCGCACGGGTTTCTCCCCCTCTTGCTGCTCGATGATGTCTCCAGCGAGTTGGACCCCGAGCGAAACGCATATCTGATGACTTACTTGGCGCAGACCGGCGCCCAGGTCTTCCTCACCACGACCGACGCGGCCCTGGTGGCCCCCGCCGCGGGAGTCGATGCCGTCTGGTACGAAGTTCAAGCAGGCGCCATCAAGCCCCTGATCTCTCATCCTCGTCCGGCTGGAAATTAGGCCCGCGGCGCTCGCGCCAGACCGCCGGGTGACAGGCGCGTTTCTTCAATAAATTCAGCAACTTCCTTTGAACTTATGGCTTTACCCATGCACTGGCCCGATAAGGGTGCTTTTGGGCGCTGGAAAGGCCCCTTCACCCCTATGCAAAAGACCGCCGTGAGCCAGGACAAAAGGGACGACCTTGCCGGCGAGTACAGCGCTTCTTCGATCACCGTTCTGGAAGGATTGGAGGCGGTGCGCAAGCGCCCAGGGATGTACGTCGGCGACACCGCCACCTATGGCCTGCATCACCTGGTGTACGAAGTCGTGGATAACTCCGTGGACGAGGCGCTGGCCGGCGTTTGCACGGAGGTCGATCTGGTCGTCCACGTGGACAATTCCATCTCCGTCAAGGACAACGGACGAGGCATTCCCGTCGGCCCCCATCCGACGGTGCCGGGGATGGATACCGTCGATGTGGTGATGACCAAGCTGCACGCCGGAGGCAAGTTCGAGAACACCGCCTACAAGGTTGCAGGGGGTCTCCATGGCGTGGGGGTGTCTTGCGTCAACGCCCTTTCGGAGTGGCTGAAGCTCGAGATCCAGCGCGGCGGTAAGGTTTATGAGCAGCGGTATGCCAGAGGTATTCCGCAGCAGCAGGTTCTGGAAATTGGGACCACCGAGCAGCGGGGAACCAAGGTGTGGTTCAAACCGGACCCGACCATTTTCGAGGTCACCGAGTTCAACTTCGACACCCTTTCACAGCGACTGCGCGAGCTCGCCTTTCTCAACGCCGGTTTGCGGATCACCATCACCGATGAGCGTTCCTCCAAGAGCCACGAATTCAAGTTCGAGGGCGGGATCGTCTCCTTCGTTCAGTTCATCAACAAGGCCAAGCAGGCCCTCAACGAAACTCCGATTTTCGTGAAGGCGGAGAAGGACGGCGTACAGCTGGAGATCGCCCTCCAGTGGAACGATGGGTACGACGAGAGGCTTTTCACCTTTGCCAACAACATCAACACTCACGAGGGTGGCTCCCATCTCTCCGGGTTCAAGAGCGCGCTCACCCGCACCATCAACAGCTACGCGGAGAAGACCCAGCTGTGGAAGGACCTCAAAGAGACGCCCACCGGCGAAGATGCTCGGGAGGGATTGTCGGCGGTGATCTCGGTAAAGCTTCCTACCCCTCAATTCGAGGGTCAGACCAAAACCAAGCTCGGAAACTCCGAGGTGAAGGGCTTGGTGGAACAAATGGTCAATGAGCAGCTGGGTAATTTTCTCGAGGAGAATCCCAATACCGCGAAGAAAATTGTGGCCAAGATTGGCGATGCCACTCGCGCTCGTCTGGCGGCTCGGAAGGCCCGCGAAACGGTGCGCCGCAAAGGCGCCCTGGATGGGGCTTCGCTTCCTGGAAAATTGGCCGACTGTCAGACCAAGGATCCGGCCCAGTCCGAGCTCTACATCGTCGAGGGCGACTCGGCCGGCGGTTCGGCCAAACAGGGTCGCGACCGTCGCAACCAGGCCATCCTCCCGCTCCGTGGGAAAATCCTGAATGTAGAAAAAGCGCGCTTCGAAAAGATGCTCACCAGCGCCGAGATCGTCACTTTGATTACCGCGCTGGGGACCGGCATCGGCCGTGAGGATTACGATGCAACCAAGGTCCGATATCACCGGATAATCTTAATGACCGACGCCGATGTCGACGGGAGCCATATCCGCACCCTGCTGCTGACATTCTTTTATCGGCAAATGCCGGAGCTGATCGCCAACGGATTTCTCTACATCGCTCAACCTCCGCTCTACAAAGTCACCCGCCAAAAGAAGGACACCTATCTGAAGAACGAAGGCATGCTCGACGAGTTCCTGCTGAAGATCGCCTGCGATCGCGCCAAGGCGATCACCCCCGTCGGCGAGCTCACCGGCGAGCAGCTCAAGGACATGCTGAAGAAGGTGATCACCTATCAGGAACGCCTGAGGAAGCTGGCGACCCGACGCGACGCCCGGATTGTGGATGCGCTCGTTCAAGCGGCGCGAATCGATGAAAACACCCTGCTCGCGCTCGACCAGTTGAACGCCGAGGTGGAAAAGATGCACGCCTACCTCGAGACCCGATTCCCCGACGTGGCGGCGCAGCTCAAGGTCTTTCGCAAGGACGACCCGGCGCATCAGGCCAAGAAGCTCGTGTTTCGAACAGAGGTCAACGGCTCTCCTCGAGAAACCGTCCTCGATTACGCTTTTCTTTCCAGCCCGGAGTATCGCGAGTTGCTTGGATTGCGCGCCTCCTTCGATCAACTGGGCAAGCCTCCCTACACGGTGAAGGTCGACGATGAAGAGGTCGTGGCCGGCACCGTTCAAGAAATTCTGGCCGCGGTCCGCAAGGCCGCCAGCAATGGCATCACCATTCAGCGCTACAAAGGGCTGGGTGAGATGTCGGCGCAGCAGCTTTGGGACACCACCATGAATCCCAGTACCCGGACACTGCTTCAGGTGAAGGTAGATGATGGCGTCGAGGCCGATGACATCTTCAGCCTGTTGATGGGAGAAGCGGTGGAGCCGCGTCGAGAATTCATTGAGAGAAATGCCCTGGACGTGCAAAACCTCGACATTTAGCTTTGGGGCGTCGTCTAATGGCAGGACATCAGACTTTGGATCTGATTATCAAGGTTCGAATCCTTGCGCCCCAGCCAAGTTTTTGCATCTGCGGCCAGTTGCTGCATTGATGCGAACTGGAGATTGGCCCGATGGCTGTCCGCACCCTCCAGCTGGTTACGATGGGAGCCGTTCCCCTGCCGCTGATGAAAGCGCTGGAAGAGCCTCTTTCCACGCACTTGGGCATTCTCGCCAGCCAGAGCCGGGCGCCGCAACCGACGCCGGGCTACGCTTTCAACAAGGATCGCAACCAGTATTACTGCGATGCGATCATGCGGCGACTGGTGCCGATGCTGGACGGTAGCCACACTCTGCTGCTCGGTATCACCGATGTCGATCTCTTCATTCCCGACTCCCCCTTCGTTTTCGGGGAAGCCGATCGGGAGTCGCGCGTCGGGGTGATTTCCACCCACCGCCTCCAAGAGGGAGGAGATGCAGAGGTGTTGAAGCGACGACTCCAACTAGAGACGCTTCGCCAGGCGGGTCACCTGGTCGGCCTCTCCTTCTGCGAAGAGCCCCGGTGTGTGATGTCCCTCTCCAGCACCCCCGGGGAGCTGGATCGACGAAACCTCGCCCTCTGCAACGTCTGCCGGAGCGAGCTGGCCAAGCTCAACCGATAATCGCCGTTGTCGCCTGCACCGGCGGCCGAGAGGTACTAATTTCCCACCATGAGTCTGCATCGGTTGGTCGCAACTGTTGGCGTGGTTGGGGTTTGCATCAGCGGCTGCCTTGGCGATTCCGGGGGAGGCGGCGGCCCACTGAATTTCCATGCTGGATACACCTTCATTCGCTCTGGCGACGTCTATCTTTCCGACCGATCCGATTACGGCCGGGTCGTTCCTCTCACCAACACGGGAAACAATCACAATCCCTCGATTTCTCGCGATGGCAGCCGGGTGGTGTTCGTGCATCGGTCCGGGAGCGACTCCGAATTGGATACGATTGCCGTCAATGGCTCGGAAGTCTCACCCACCCGGGTCTACGCGTCGGACTCCACCCATACCAACTTTGGAATGCCGGTGTTTTCTCGCAATGGAGCGTTCATCGTTTTCGCCTATCAATCGGGAGGCTCTTCGTTTCTGGGCCAAGTCGATCTGGATGGTCGGAATTTCCGTCGCATCACCAGCGGTACGCGGTCTTACAGCGCTCCCAGCTTTTATTCTGACGGACTCAGGGTGCTGGCCAGCGCCGGCGTTACCTACGCCCGGTACGATTCCCTGGAAAGTATCGTGCTGGCCACTGGAGCGGCTTCGACGGTCACCAACCTGCTTCCCAGCGGCGTCCTGGAGATCGCCAACCGAGCGGTCATCTCTCCCAACGAAAGCACGATCGCCGTGGATTTGGTGACTTCTTCCGGAGTCTCTCGGGTGTTCTCCTACGATGTTGCGGGACGGCGATTCAATCCGCTGACCAACTACCCGGCAGATCCGGGGACTAATGATAGCTTTCCGAGTTGGGACGGAGATGACCTGATCGGCTTCTCCTCCGATTTTCGCAACAACGATTCCGTTTATGAAATTGCGCGGACGGCGATCAACGGGACCGGCGAGATCAAGGTCGCCTCCGCGGTCGAGCCCTCCTACGGTCCTTAGGAGGTTCGGGGTTCGATCGCATCAGCCACCAGCTCGCTCACGTCCTGGACTTGAAGCTGGTCCCTCCCCGTCTCGTTGATGCCATCCTTAATCATCGTCATGCAGAAGGGACAAGCGACGGCGATCGTCCCCTTCGCCGGCCCCTGGTATTGCCCGACCGACCCCGGCTTGTGCCGGTCGACCGCCGACGGAAAGGGAACGCTGGAATCCTCGGCGTGAGCGAGCGTGAGAGCCGCTTCATTGACGCGGTTTTGGTTGATTCGTTGACCAATTCTCTCCTCCATCCACATCCGTCCGCCCCCCGCGCCGCAGCAGAAGCTCTCCCTCCGGCTTCGCTGCATCTCGACCAACTCCACGCCGGGGATCGCTCCCAGCGCCTCGCGGGGCCCTTCGTAGATGTTGTTGTGGCGGCCCAGGTAACAGGGGTCGTGATAGGTGAGCTTCCCGCTCATCACCTTGGACAGCTTGATCCGCTTGTCCTTGAGCAGCTCGTTGATCAACTCGACGTGGCTGAGGACCCGGTAATTTCCGCCGAACTCCGGGTACTCGTTCTTCAGTGTGTTGAAGCAATGAGGGCACTGGGTGATGATCGCTTTGACGCTCAAGGCATTCCAGCTCTCGACGTTCCCCTTGGCGAGCGTTTGAAAAAGGTATTCGTTTCCCATCCGGCGCGCGCTTTCGCCGTTGCAAATCTCGGACTTTCCCAGCGTCGCAAAGGAAATTCCGGCCTCGCGCAGAATCTTCACCAGCGCCCGGCTGACCTTCTTCTGTCGTTCGTCGTAGCTGCCGGCGCAACCGACGAAGAAGAGGTACTCGTAGTTGCCGCCGTCGCCCCATTGAGGCAGATGCAGATCTTCGCTCCATTCGTCTCGGCGATCCTGCCCCAGTCCCCAGGGATTGCCCTGGCGCTCCATCCCCTCGAACACCCGCTGGATCTCCGGCGGAAAGTCGGCCTCGACCTGGACCTTGTATCTCCTCATCTCGATCAGCCTGGGAATGTTCTCGATGAAGACCGGGCAGGCGGTTTCGCACCAGCCGCAGGAAGTGCAGGCCCAGACCGTCTCCGGTTGAAGGATATTGCCGACGATCGGGGGGAGCTCCGCTGGGTCGCCGTGCTCGTCCTCGCCGTGCACGATCAGCGCCTGGTGGTCCCAAACCCAGTGCTTCAGGGTCTGATTGACGCCCTTGTGGGTGAGGGGCTTTCCAGTGATGTACGTTGGGCAATGGGTTTGGCATCGACCGCATTCGGTGCACGAGTACAAGTCCAACCCCTGCTTCCAGGTCAGGTCGCGAATCGTCTTGGCGCCGAACTCTTCCTTCTCGAGGTTGGGGGTTCCCAACTTTCCGCTGGGACCCAGCCGCTGAAAGTAGACGTTGGGCAGGCCGGTGATGACGTGAAAGTGTTTGCCGTACGGAAGGAAGTTGAGGAACACCAGGATGATGGTCAGATGGAGCCAGAAGGCGATCGTCCCGATTGCCATCACGGCGAATGTTGGAGTCCCGCGGAGAACGACCGCGATTGCCGAAGTCACCGGTTCCCACCAGGTGAACCCCCGCTGTTGTTCCACCCAGTGCGTAGATCAGTCCGAGGATCAGATACCCCTCCCACGAGGGAGTCATCCGATCGGGCTTCACCCGCCAGCGGAGATACCAAAAGTACGCCGCACCGAGGATGGCCCCCAGGGCGAGGACATCCTTGGCCCAGGAGTAGGCGTCGAAGACCGACAGAAGGGTCGGGCGGGCAATCCAGAACGGATCGGTCGGCGTCGACAGGATCTGAAGCGCCGAGTCGGAAAAACCCATGGCGAACAACATGATGGTGCGAAGGGCGAGCACCATGAACGCGGCGAAGATCAGCACATGCATCACCCCGGGGCCGCGCTCCTCGGGATCGACCATCCGCTTTTGACCCAATCCAAACAGAACCAGCGCCTCGGCCCGGATCGGCGCGTGGTCAAATCGGTCTTCCTTCTTCATCCTGGCCAGGACTCGAAGTCGACCGTACATGGTGATGCCAAAAACCGTCAGGCCGGCGGCGAGTAGAAGGAGGGTGAAAAGAGGGCTCATGGGGGTCCAATCGTCGATCCCATCTAGCAAAGCCACTGGCCACGGCAAGGGGTCGGTGGATCACCACTCCTCAGCTCCGGTGGCCCTCGCCTAACAGCTCGGAGATCAACCCGGTCTGTGGCGCATAGGGAGCAACACAGGGACTTCCCGGCGCCCAGAGAAACTCCGTTCGACCGAGGGGCGCGCCGAGCAGCAGAATGGCGGAAGAGCGCGTTCCATAGTTGAAAGCCGGGACATGGACGCAGGTCCCCGCGACCGGGTCCTCGCTGTGAATCCGCAGAATATGGGCCAGTCGCTCGGCGAGCGGGCCGGGACCTTGCTCCACCTGTTTCCAGCGTTCCCGAATCAGCTCCGTCCTCCGTCGGTCGTCGCCCCCCAGACTTCGTTCGGTGATGATCTGAACGCCTTTCTCGACGGACTGCTGCGCGATGCGCTCTCCATCGGACCAGGTCACGAAGGCGTTGCGCGCGTCGGCATAGAAAAGGTGAAAGGCATTGAATCGGCCGGGCGCCAGCCCACCCAGTTTCCGGTGCAACGAGGCCGCATCAGGGGACTGCAGCCCCTCGACGACCAGCGCTCCCCGCGAGCTTCGCCGCTCGTCCCTCGCCACGCCAAAGCGATTGGTCACCGCGACCCAAAGCCCATGCTCATTCAGCCCCAGCCAGGACCCACCCGCCGCGTCGTCCCGGGGAGCGATGAATCGAACCTTCTCCCTCCAGATCTTGGGCCCGCTGGCCGGACGGTCCAGGCGCTCGTCCCGGTTCGCCGCCACCACCAGTGGCCAATCCGGGAAGCATTGAAAAGCAGCAATCAGCGTGCACACTGAAGGGACACTAACCCCGTTGGGGACCCTCCGCTTGTTCACCCGGCTCCGGTTGCCGTGCGCTCGTGCCATCCTCGAGGATCGGCACCGGCGAAAAGTTTGCTGCGTCGCAAGAAACCAGCCGATACAAGACACCTCCGTGGGTACCGGTAAACCCGGCGGGAATGCCGGAAGCGTGCAGGTGCCCGTAGACGCAGACGCGGGGAGCAAAGGCCTCGATGATCTGGGAAAAAGGGGTGGGCAGCGCGTTCGCGTAGAGCGGCGGGAAGTGAACCGCCACCACCCTCGTCAACGGCTGGTTTGAAGCCTTCTCTTTCGCCAGAGCATCTTGAATCGACAGCTCGAGCCGGCGGCTTTCGCGATCCACGTAGTCCGGCCGCGCCTGCTCGTCTCCCATTTCTCCGCCCGGCAGCGGAGGAGCTTGGGGAACCGTCCACAGCCGCGAACCGGCGATCACCCAGGACCCGATGACCACCGCGCAGTTGTGAAGGAAACCCACGATACTGGGGTAGGGCGCGAAGAGTTTTCTCAATTTGGCGGCCGATCCACCCCACCAATAATCGTGGTTTCCGCGGAGCAAAATCTTTTGACCAGGGCGCTCGTCCAGCCATGTTAGATCTTCCAGTACCTCCGAGGCCCGGGTGGCCCAGGAGATGTCACCGGCGACGATCACCACGTCGGCCTGCCCCACCTTGGAGTCCCAAGCCCGTTGCAGGGGCACCGGATGGTCGGTCCACCCGAATCGATACATGTCCTTGTTCCGAGTGGACGGTAGGTGGGTATCTCCGATCGCCCAGAGCCGCACCGGCCTCCGTCAGTGAAGCACGCGCTCGGGTTGTGAGCCGCGTTCGGAAGAGAGTTTTCTCATGCACATCACGAGATACCGACGATATTCGGCAACCTCGCGAAGTCCAGAGATCATCCACCGTCCGGCAATCACCAGTGTCGGAACTCCGTTTACCCCCCGGGCGCGTGCCAATCGCCGCTCCTCGAGAATCAATCGGCGCAGCGCCGGCGATTGGTAGCAAGCCACGAAGCGGTCCATCTCCAGTCCTGCGGTGCTGGCCATCTCCAAAATCACGTCCGAGCGAGCGACGTTGATTCCCTCCTCCAGCGCTGCCCGGAGCATCGAGCGGCAAAACAATTGGCGCCGTTCCTCTCCCTGCACTGCCGCGGCTTCGAGAGCCAGCAGTGGCGGCAGCGTCGAGCGCGGCGGGTCTAATCCGAGCCAGAGATCGGGCCGGAGATTTCTCCCCTCCGGCTCGGCGCGAGCCTGGCGACTTTCGTCGGCCCACGAACGGCGCTCCTCGCTGGTGAGGGGATGATCTGCAACCCTCACCGGATAAGGGCTGATGCTCAGACGCACCGCCTCCCCGAGCTCGTTTTGAAGCGCTGTCAGTCGCAACTCCGCCAGGTGGCTCCAGGCGCAGAAAACGTCTTGATAGAGAACGAGTGAGAGTTGCTTCCGCGGCATCGAGGCGGAAGATGAGACTAGAGGCGTCCGTTGTCCGTGCCAACAGGAATGAAGACGTGAGTGCGAGCAGGCGCGCGCCCAGGAGCCGCCCGGCGACCAAGCGGGCATGGCTACCTCGCCAGCGCCTGTCCTACCTCCAGATGCTGCTGCGCGGCGAAGGCGAGCGCGTGGTCGACGATCATTCCCGCGATGTCCTTCCGGGTGGCGTTCTCAATGCCCCGAAAGCCAGGGCTGGAGTTGACTTCCATCACCTTGGGTCCTTGGGAAGACTCGAGCATGTCTACCCCGGCCACCTGCAGACCGATCACCCGGGTGGCGTCGATTGCCGCTTGAGAGTATTCGCCGGGAAGCTCGATCGGGATCCCCTCTCCTCCGCGATGGAGGTT
>WNFJ01169432.1_pt1 | contig 17283 bp, 18 predicted proteins | sample 5400461 | NCBI WGS metagenome assembly WNFJ01 (sample SAMN13153349, study PRJNA577476) | soil metagenome | isolation source: 115 cm saprolite on Douglas fir-dominated hillslope | place: USA:California | collected 2013-09-17 | reverse complement strand
CCTCCAAAAGAGAAGCCTCCGAGAGAGAAGGCGAGAAACAAGGCTGAAGAAAAGATCGAGACCATCCGAGAAGAAGTCCTCAAAGCCATGGAACGACTCGAACAAATAGAGACAGAAGGATAGCGAGACACGAGATGAGCTGGGTAGAAAAAGCAAGGCTCAGTGCAGCAGCCCAAGCCGTCCGAGAACTGAAAGACCGGACCACAGTCGGGCTTGGCAGCGGAACCACAGTTCTCAAAGCACTAGACCTTGCCGCTGAGAGAATCAAGAAAGAACACCTCAACATCCACTGGGTCCCGACAAGCTACCAGATGGAGATCGCTGCAAAAAGACTTGGCTTGAAAGTAACCACACTGTCCGAAGACGTTGAGCTCGACTTGGCCCTCGATGGCGCTGACCAAGTCCAGTGGAGATCACTCGACATGGTGAAGGGCGGAGGCGCGGCCCTTCTGAGAGAGAAGATCGTAGACTCTACAACCAAGAAGCTCGTCATCATTATCGACGAAAGGAAACTTGCCAAGACGCTAGGCGGAGAGCAGCCCATTCCGGTCGAGATTACACCGTTCGCCTACCATACCACGCTCGCAAAGATCAGCAAGATATCCGAGAAGGCCGCCTTGCGAGAAGCACCGAGCGGCAAGGTAGGACCGGTAATCACCGACAATGGCAACCTGATCATAGACGCATACTACCGGAACCTCCGACGGCCCGATATCATCAACGAAAAACTCAGAAAGATCCCTGGAGTAGTCGAAACTGGACTCTTCCTAGAGATGTGCGACGTCGCATACGTTGGCCGGAAAGATGGTAAAGTGGATATTCTAAGGCGAAGCTAGAAGGCCTGCCCTCAAAATCGATAGTCGACCATGTGACCCCGATCATCCTTCGCTAGAATACTGCTCCTCTCTCGCATCTTCTTCCTCCCTCCCAGCGTCATAATCAGTCTTCTCCTCGTCGTCCTCACCAAACTCCCTGGGAGACCCGACCTCTCGGACGCTGAACTTGTTCCACTCCTTTCCGCAATCTCCGCACTTGTACGCGAATCTATACGTGACAAAACCCTCTGGATGGTCAGCGACTCTTTCTCCGGTTTCGATGGTTATTCCCATTTTGAAAAATGCGTCTTTCTCCTTCAGCGCCTCCGCAGTGTCTACCTCCTCTTTCGACATCAGCTCGCCTGCGAGGAACTTGTGGCAGAACGGGCATTCTTCAGAGACCAAGGAGCGGACCTCAGAATCCATGTCAACCGGGCAGATTAGTCTTCCTCTACAAAGAGAAGAGACGCTCACATCAGCGAGGAAACTGGCAAGCCTTGCTCTTAGGCATCGCAACCGGACACGATACCATCACCATCGCGAAGACGGAAAATATCAAAAATGCCGGGGGCGGGAGTCTCGAACGGTCGTCGCTTTTTCGAACCCGCGACTTCCGGATCTCCCACATTGAAGTTATGAGTCCGGCGCTGTGGTTCCCCTTTCGGGGTCTGACCAGGCTGAGCCACCCCGGCAAAACAGCCGCCGAGTGTCTGCGGCTAAAAGCATTCCTGACAAATCATTAAACAAGACCCCAAAACCGGCCTTGACGTCCCTAGGAGGATCCTCGTCTGAAAAAATACGATTTTCTAACACTTGACGATATAGAAACGAGAGACAAGAGGATCTTTCTTCGAGTCGATATCAACGTCCCCCTAGATCCTTCGACCCACCAGATCCTAGATGACACTCGCATCAAGGCCATATCCAAGACCCTCTCCGAACTGGACGAGGCACGGGTCACCCTCGGCTCCCACCAGAGCCGACCTGGAAAAGACGACTTCACCTCGCTCGAACCCCATGCAAACCTCCTCGGTCAATACTGCTCTCAACAAGTCAAATTCGTAGAAGATGTCATCGGCCCTCATGCCATCGAGAAAATCACCAAGGTGCAACCCGGCGAGATTCTAGTTCTCGACAACTTGAGATTCTGCGCCGAGGAAAACATCGACGACAGACGCGAAAAACTCGTCAAGACGCACTTTGTCAGACGGCTAGCACCACTCTTCGACTTTTACGTTGACGATGCTTTCGCAACAGCCCACCGATCACAGCCCTCAATCGCAGGTCTACCAGAATTATTGCCAAGCGCAGCAGGCCGGCTGATGGAGAAAGAACTAGACGCGGTCTCAACTCTTCTCGAAGAACCAAAAAGACCATGCGTCTACTCTCTCGGAGGTTCAAAAGTAGAGGACAAAATCCCAGTCATAGAAAACATTCTCTTGCGGGGAAAAACAGACAAGGTCCTCCTGGGGGGAGTTCCGGCGAAGCTTTTCCTCCAGGCCCGAGAGGTAACGACAAAGATCAACGTTGAAGAAATACACGACTTCAAGCAATTCCTAGACCGAGCGAAGACTTTGACTCAGAAATACAGAGATCACATAGAAGTCCCGTTGGATTTAGCGTACGAGGACAAACAGGGCAAGAGAGTCGACCAGCCCGTAACATCGACTCGCATGGAAGAGGAGGCCCTTGATATCGGCTCTAAGACGCTGGAGAAATATTCTAAGATCGTGAGAGGAGCAGCCACAACAGTTGCCAATGGCCCTCTAGGAGTGTTTGAGAGAAACGGGTTTGACAAGGGAACAAAGGAATTGCTCAAGTCAATGGCGGAGAGCAACGGCTACACGGTCATTGGAGGAGGACATCTGGTCGGCCTGGCATCAATCCAGGGGATAGAAGAAAGGTTCAGCCACGTTAGCACTGCAGGCGGAGCAATGCTCTCGCTCCTGTCAGGTCAGAGCCTGCCAGGAGTAGACGCCCTGGTCCGGGCAGCCATGAGAATGCGAGCCGCGAACCCGGCGGCCTAGACCGCGGGTATGCCGAGAGATTTTATCTTGGACGGGGTTCCGAGACGGCCCGATGTTCGCCCCGGTAGCTCAGTGGTAGAGCGACGGCTTTGTAAAAGCCAAAAAAGCCGTAGGTCATGGGTTCAACCCCCATCCGGGGCTCCATTATGCCTGACGAGGAGGAGATTCCTCCGATTCTGTTCTTGGTCCGCGAAGAAACGAGAATATCGCCGACCCAAGGATTAGAGACGATAGGACGATTAGAGAGTGCTGGAGTCCGGCGAGGAAGGTCCCCAGATCACCGCTGGCTAGCTTAGTGACTCCTCCCAGCGTCACATTTCCCAAGTTCACTAGCTTGCTGTACGGAACGTCTGCAGTCATGAGTGCCAGGACAAGTGGAATGCTGGCGACGATGCTCACGTTGATTATTGTGGCTCGGACACCCGACGAGATCCCTCTCTTTGAACTGGGAACCGACCCCATTACCGAGCTCGCGTTAGGGCTGCGAAATAATCCAATACCGAATCCGACAACAGCCAGCCACAGCGCAATCAGAGGATAGGGTGTATTCAGATCGAATGCGGAAAGCAGGAAGAAGCCGGCAGAGGCGATGAGCAAGCCTATCGTGCTCAATCCTCTAGCACCCCACTTGTCTGAGAGCCATCCGCTGATCGGCCCGACGAGAATCAGAGTTACATCCAGAGGGATGAGAAATATCCCTGCGTGTAAGGGGTCGTATCCTCTTACTAGCTGGAAGTAGAGCGTCATGACAAACGCAAGCGCCGCAAAGGCAAGGCCGCTCAGGAGGTTCGCCATGTTGCCCGCGGTGAACAGCCGGATCTTGAACAAGGATAGGTCAAGCGCTGGGTACCGGGCCTTTCGCTCTAGGACGATGAAAACCGCAAAGCAAAGCATGCTTGCAGCGACCACGGCTTGGTTCGCGAAGTCTGTTAGGCTGCCGAGTGTTAGGCCGAGGAGTAAGAGGGTGATGGCGACGGAGAACGTGATGGCTCCAGGGGCGTCGAACTTCTCTCCAGTTGAGGGGTGGGAGATCTCTTTCAGCCGCTTCCGCGACCAGTAAGTTCCGAAGATCCCTACGGGAACGTTCACTAGAAAGATGGAGCGCCACGTGAAGAGCTGAATGAGCACACCGCTGAGCGTGTATCCTGTTATCGTCCCGGCGTTGATCGCGACCTGGTTTATCCCGATTCCTTTGCCAAGATCCTTTCCCGAAAAAGCATCTGTGACGATTGCAACGCTATTGACGAATAACAGAGCGGCTCCAATGCCCTGGACCAGCCTGAAGGCAAGAAGCGCCTCAGCTGTGGGGGACAGACCGGAGAGAAGAGAGCCAACGGTGAAGACTGCGAACCCCATGTTGTAGAGCCGGACCCGCCCATGCATGTCCGCCCAGCGTCCAATGCCGACGAGAAGCACGGTGATCATGAGACGGTAGATTGTAATGATCCAGACTCCAACGACAAGGTTCGTCTTCAGATCGGATACGACCTGCGGAAGCCCAACTACCACAATGCTAGAGTCTAGGGTAGCCATGAAAATTCCGACGGTGGTGACCGTCAGGACAACCCACTTGTACTCCAAGAAAACACAACGCACAACAACAGTATTTTTCCCGGAAAACCGAAAACCCGGAATATAAACTCCGGCCGAAAACCCTGAACTCAGGACCAATCCTTCACCAGTACCATCCTGTGAAACCGGCTATGAAATCAGCTATCAGAAACAGCCTCGGAAAGCACCTCTTGAAAATCCGGTCTCGAAACCGGTTCCTGAAACACCCTCTTGAATCACCAATTGGAAACGGTACCCGAAATCGCCACCTGAAAACAATAACCAAGAATTTTCTAGCCCCCCAGGGGCCTACTCGAATCTCGAGCCCCGCTCTTCACACCCCTATAAATCGGATTTCACCGGAATGAGCGCTGGACGCGATTAGGCGAAAGCATTTCTTTAACATACATGTGTTCAGACGAATGATTCCCGCTTGAGTAGGCCCCAAACCCGACTCGTCGACGAGCTGTTCGCCCTCGACTCCCGAATACGCTACGTCGCCCTCCTAGACCGAAACAGCAAACTCCTAGAGTCCAGGATGCGGTCAAACGTGATGAGCCTAACCCCCGAAACCTACGACCGGAAATTCATGGCAAGCGTTCCCCCAATGATCCTCGATACGCTGTCCCAGCTCGAAAACCAATGCGGACCCCTCACACACATCTCAATACAATACCAGAAAGTCGACCTCGTCATATTCCCGCACAACAACCAGATCGTCGCCATCAGCCTCGAACCCGGCCCCCTCGAACCCATTCTACGGAAACTCCGAGACAGCCTCAACATACACATACACCTCTAAGAAACCCCTAACCAACCAGTTGTCCAAACCGCAGCGTCCCCGAAACATGGCCCGAGCACCAGAAGGAAAAAGCCAGCTTGCAAAACTGGCCCGAGCACACAAACCCAGTGCCAGAGGCCAAACGCCCCGAAACGAGGACTACGTGGAAATCATCTACGAACTCATTAGAGAAAAAGGATACGCGAAACCTGTTGACATAGCCACCCACCTACACGTCCGACCCCCGACGGTCACAGGAATGCTCGACAGGCTAAAATACGGCGGCATCACCCTGACCGAAAAAGGAGAAAGCATGGCCCGATCACTGGGAGAACGCCACGCGCTACTCGTCGCCTTCCTCAAACTATTCGGCGTCGAAGAAACAACAGCTCAGAAAGACACAGAGGGCCTAGAACACTACATCGACTCACGCACGCTTGACCTTCTCGCCAAGTTCGTCAAATACGTCGACCTAAACCCTCAATGGTGGAGCCAGTTCAGAAAACAGGCGAAGGCCTGAAGAGCCCTAGGTACGCGACCACCATAACGCAATGCCAACAGGAATAGTCCCATTCCTATGAGCCGTTAGCAGAAGTACGCAAGGCAGAGAGCCTGTGAAACGTTATACAAGAACACTGAACCCACCTCCGCCATGGCATTGCAAGCGAGAGAATCCTACGATCGAGTATTCCAGCTCCTACAAGCCCATCACGAATGGTTCTCAGGAGCCCTTCCTCTAATCGCCAGCGAAAACATCCCCAGCCCAGCCGTCAAAGAAGCTATCCTTTCAGACTTCGGTAACCGTTACGCCGAAGGCTGGACAGGTGAACGAGTCTACGCGGGCTGCAGATACATCGACCAAGTAGAACAGATCTGCATAGACCTAGCCAAGGAACTATTCCGCGTCGATTTTGCTGACGTCCGACCTATCTCAGGAGTATGCGCCAACCTAGTAGCCTACACGACCTTCACGATCCCAGGAGACACCATGATGGCACTGGCAATCCCGGCCGGCGGCCATATCAGTATGGGCAAGAAAGAGTTCGGCGGAACCGCCGGGGCGGTGAGGGGACTAAACGTCGAGTATTTTCCCTTCGATACGGAAGAGATGAACATCGACATTGACGCCACCGAGAAAAAGATCAAGAAGCTCGCCGCGGAAGGAAAAACCCCGACGCTCGCAATGTTCGGCGGCTCCGTTCTTCCTTTCCCACACCCGATCAAAGAGCTAACCCCGATTCTTCAAGAACACGGAGCCAAAAGCTGCTTCGATGCCGCTCACGTTGCCGGCCTCGTCGCGGGAGGCCAATTCCAAGATCCAATGCACGAAGGCGTTGACGCCATGACCTGTAGCACCCACAAGACATTACCCGGACCGCAAGGGGGAATCATACTATCGCATCCAGAAAATGCGGACAAGATCAAGAAAGCAACATTTCCCGGCAACGTAAGTAACCACCACCTCCACCACCTCGCCGGAAAGGCGATAATGTTCGCCGAGATGCTTGCGTACGGAAAAGAATACGCTTCACAGATAGTAAAGAACAGCAAGGCACTCGCCCAAGCCTTACATGAACTCGGGTTCAAAGTCCTCGGCGAGAAGAAGGGCTTCACGAAATCCCACCTCCTAGTCGCTGACATAACAAAGTACGGCGATGGGAAGACAATCGAGAAGAAACTGGAGGATGCCAACATCATCCTCAACCGCAATCTCCTACCCTACGACATCAAAGAAGGAAGGCACTTCGAGGCCCCCGGAGGAATCAGAGCCGGCGTTTCAGAAGTCACCAGGCTCGGAATGAAAGAATCCGAGATGAAAGAAATAGCACAGATGATGCATCGCATAGTCGTCAAGAACGACGACCCGAAAAGAGTAGCCAAAGACGTAAACGAATTCCGGAAAGAATTCGCGAGAGTACACTATGCTTTCGAGTCCACAAGAGACGCGTACGAATACATCCAGTTACGATAGCCACGCCAGACTTATTACTGGCGGTTAACCCGAGCTCTCGAAGAAGGAAACAGCTCCATGAGTAAGCGCGAGAAGAGACGCAGAGACGAAGCGCCTATGCCAGCAGCAAGTGCCGGACTCTTGCGATTCTTCGAAGAAGACACACCAGGCATAAAACTAAGCCCCCAACTCGTCGTCATAACTGGCGTAGGTCTAGTCGCTCTCGCCCTCATAGCATACTTCCTCCTTCCGGTAACCTGACCAAGACGGGAACTCTAGTTTAGACAGCTAGTAATCATCAGACAGTGTTCTCTGGTTAACCGAAGGCACAGCCTTTGCCTCCAATCCCAGCTCAGTCCTGATCAATCGTCTCAGTTCCTCAGCGAATCCTGTAAAAACGTAGACCTTCTTTGGGGTGCATGCTTTGATAAACGAGACTAGCTGCTCAAAGTCCGCATGACTGCTTAGCGGAAACGCTGCATTACGCCCTCTCATTGAGAGAGCCCATCCTGTCGCAAAGGCGCGTGCAGTTTTCCTACCGATATTCTTCCGATCGTTTGGAGTCGTAACGTAGACGCATGGGTCCTTCTCAAGAACTTCTCTTCCATCTATTGAGGCTGCAGACATCCAGTCTAGTGCGTGCCCGCCTTTCCGGTAGGCCTCGTTCACCCCGTCCAAAACAGGATTAACGATCACAGGTAAATGAGTGTAGACGTTGAAGAGACGAACTATTTCCTGGGCCTTACCTGCTGCATAAACGTGTAAGCATGGAATGCACCCCTGCTTAATCATGTCAACAGCCCATTCCACCACATTGGCATAGATAGTCTCTCGCGATGGAAAATGGTAGAACGGTGCGCCGTAGGTTGCTTCAATCACTAGAACATCACACCGGTGAGGCTGAGCCGCCTTTGTCGTTAGTGTGTCCACACAGTTGATGTCTCCCGTGTACAAGATCGATGATTCTGGAGTGCGGACTAGGAACTGGGCCGATCCCAGCATGTGCCCAGCGTTCAATGCCTTTACATCTACATCGTCCATCGAGACCTTACGGTTGAGTTCGATTGCTTGGAAATTCGAGACATTATGAGAATTCAGGACGGCATGGATCTCCTTCGTCTCACTGGTCGATTGTTTCACTCCCTTATGCCTAAATCCCCGAGTGTGGTCGCTGTGGGCGTGAGAGATGAGAACCCTGGATGACGAAGAGATCGCCCGGAGCTTGACGGGATCGATGACAATTGTGACGCTGGGGGTAGAGCCCACCAGACCATCAAGCCACGCAATCTTATCGCCGCGCGCTGGCCTTTCCCTCCGAAAACGCTTCAAGCCTCTGAATAGCATCTAGGTGCAGGAAAGTCTCGCCTTTCGGTTCCCTATTCACAATCTGGGGAATCGGACTGACAACTGTGGAACGTAGAATTACCGCCTCGGACTCCGTCAGCCAGATTCCCGGCGGATCATGGGAGACAACCACCACTCGCCCCTCATAGCCGAAGTCGCGGTTAATCACAGCAAGTACCCTCTTCCCCACAAGCCTCTCCAACATGTGGAAAACCGTCGGGCTGGCAGAATCCAAGACCAAGACCACATCCGAAGAGAAGAGCACTCACTCGGATAGTCCTTTAAAAGCAGGACCCGAGAGCAACAGAACAGAATTAGCCAGTTTTGTTGCGAGTCAGTCCTTGCATCGACTTCCTCCGGTTTGGCAAGGTTAATCTTAGAGGTACGGCTAAGCAACCACGATCGGCACAGGCAACACCATGTCAAACACCATGCCTGAAACAGATATCGACGACGGATTTGAAGACGAAGAACCTGCTCCAAACATAGTTAGGATCGGCAAGAAGCCAACAATGAACTATGTTGTTGCATGCGTGACCCTGTTCAACACGGGCGTTCCGGAGGTCATGGTTAGAGCTCGCGGTCAATCCATAAACAAGGCGGTCGAGACAGTTGAGATGCTGATGAGAGCCTTCTTCAAGAACGTCCAGATCCACTCCGTGGACATTGGCACGGAACAGGTACAACGGGATGACGGTTCAATGGCAAGTCTCTCCACAATAGAGATTACTCTGGGCAACTAATCGTCTTACGAAACGGATATTCTGCGCAATCTTATTAGTAGAAGAGAGTCGAAAAGCGCCGACCATAATCATGCCGGCCGCGAAATACCCAAAGATCGTTGTCACTCCTCCGGGGCCAAAGGCAAGAGCCTTGCTCAAGGAGGACGAGTCTCTCATCTCGCCGTCCATCGTCAGATTCTACCCGTTGGCAGCAGACTCAGGCCAAGGGTGTATAGTCAAAGATGTCGATGGAAACGAGTTCATCGACTTCAACTCGGGCCTGGTATGTCTTGCAGTAGGGCACTCACACCCGAAAGTTGTTAGTGCAATCAAGGCCCAAGCTGAGAAGCTAATTCATTACTCATGGACTGATTTCTACTACGAAAAGGTAGTTCAGTTATCAAAGGAATTGGTCAAAATAACTCCTGGAAATTTTCAGAAGAAGGTGTTTCTCAGCAATAGCGGGACAGAGGCGATCGAAGCCGCAATGAAGCTAGCGAAGTGGCACTCTCGTAAGCACGGTTTCATCAGCTTCATCGGAGCCTTCCACGGAAGAACACTGGGATCCTTGAGTCTCACAGCGAGCAAGCCCGTCCAGCGTCGACACTTTTTACCGATGGTTCCTGGTGACACCCATGTTCCTTTCGCCTACTGTTATCGATGCCCTTTCAAGATGACTTACCCTGAGTGCGACATGTACTGCGTCGATTTTATCCAAGAGCAAGTTCTTGACAAGTATCTCCCACCCGAGGATGTCGCGGCATTCTTCATCGAACCGATTCAAGGCGAGGGAGGTTATGTGGTGCCTCCGCCCGAATATTTCAAGCGGCTCAGAAAACTGTTGGACAAGAATGGTATCCTCATGGTGGATGATGAGGTGCAGTCTGGGATGGGAAGGACTGGACGATGGTTTGGGATTGAGCACTGGGGCGTGGAACCTGACATTATCTGCACGTCCAAGGCGCTGGCGTCCGGTATGCCGATCGGCGCGACGGTCGCGAACACTGAGGTGATGGACTGGGATGGAGGATCGCACGCGAACACTTTCGGAGGGAATCCGGTCTCGTGTGCCGCTGCTCTAGAAGTCATCAACGCGATCAGGGACGAGCATTTGATGGAGAACGCGACAAAGCAGGGCGAGTATATGATCAAACGGTTGAAGGAGATGCAGGAGAAATACGATATTATCGGTGATGTGAGGGGAAAGGGCTTGATGATCGGGGCCGAGATCGTGAAAGATCCCAAGACAAAAGAATCTGGCGATAATGAGGCCAACGAGATTATTATGAAATCGTTCCGTCGAGGCCTCGCATTGATTACAGCGGGTCACTCGACTCTCCGCATTGCACCTCCGCTCATCATCACAAGGGACCTTGTAGATTCCGGGCTCGAGATTCTAGAAGGCGCCGTAAAGGAAGTAGCCAAATCCAGCAAGTAGAAGCCTTTTTTTCTCCTGGTTGAAGGAAAGGATTGGCCAAACCACGGGATTCATTTTCACAAGGGTCCGCCGAGACCACTCATGCCACGCGAAACCGCCAACGAATACCCCCCTTTTTTCCTGGAAGATTTCCTGTCTGGCAGTGATTCTAGGCGAGTCCAGCTTATCAGGGCGTGGTTTTGGCTTTGATGCCAAAGCGAAACTTGCCATTATTTCAGCAAAACCCGAACAAATCACGGCGAACGATCGGACGGCATCACAGAATCGCGATCAGGGCTGATAATAGGCGATTTCGCGAACCGAATGTTCTCTCAACCTCCCTTGCGTCGCGAGATTCTCTGCGCTGTAGTCGGCAAATGAGACACGGACAGGAACGATAACCTCCTAAATATGCCACAAAAAGAGCGGTGGGATATGGGCGAACCGGTTCTTCCTCTGGTGGAACCTGATCTTGTCGGAATCTGGAGGAAGAATGTATGGTGGTTCGGTTTCCGCTGGCCATTCAGCATGGTCCTCTTCTCATGGGTCACGGTCGCGTCGACACTGGCTCCCGAGTTTCACCTTGACCGTTATCTGTTGACGATGTTGGCAGGATTCTTCGGCCTCGTCATCGGAGCACACTACATCGACATAACCGCCAGCAAAGACAAGTACCTCCCCTACTTCCCAAAAATGAACCGAGGAGCAATCAGAACCGTCGGCGTCCTCGCGGTCCTTGGCGGCATGGCCGTGGGAGCCTATATGTCACTCCTCTACTCCCTATGGTTCCTAGTGTTTGTGATCCTCGGAGGATTCTTCGCCCTCCTCTATCCAATAGAGAAGCCCAAGTGGCTCCACACCTATCCCGGCTTTGGCCTAGCCTGGGGTTTCATGCCCGTCCTGGCCAGCTACTACATCCAGGGAACTCGAATAGACCTGCTGGGCCTAGGCTTGGCGGTTTTCCTCGGAATAACAGTGGTCGAAATGCACCACATGGCCGTGCTGACAAACGAGAAAGAATACAGCGCAGACTTGACGAAAAATGCCCGGCTCCTGTTGAAGATTCACCGGACAGCAGCCTACTCTATCGGACTAATACTACTGATATCACGACTCGTCTAGAACGAAGTCTCGGAACTGCGACTGCAAAAAAGATGGGTGGAGAATTATTGCCCAGGCCCATCCAAGGACGTTGGGAGAAATCGACCCCGTCTAGTCAGCTTGGATCGACCAGACCGGGTAGATCGCGTTCCACCCATTTTCGACATCGTAGACCCAAGGCCCGACGAAGGTGATGTGCTGCCCCACAGATGGTACCGGCACTGTGGCTTGATCTTGGGAAATCAGCTCCAGCACCAGGATGCCGCTCTGGTAGTTCGCATTCCCGACGCCGAGCAACTTCGCATATTGCCCATCTGGGACAACATCGATCCGCGCGTCACCATGGAATTGCAGAGTAACGGATTTCACAACCCCGCTCGCGACCTCGGAACTGAAGAGGATTGTAGACCCCGGCCAAAGGATCCCCACCTCTGCAGTAAGGCGATGGCGACGATGCTACGCCCCGACCGTGCTGAGGCGCGGACTGGACCACTGTGTTAGACCAAACAGTAATGACTGCACCAAGCATCATTAGAAGAATGGGAATGACGAGATAGCGCCGTCGAAGCCGCAAGTTAGACCAGCGGGAGGAAGCATCCTAGGAGAACATGATTTAACAATATTGCCTATCACCCAACAGACTATTCTCAGCTCCATTTTCGGGTCTCGGCACTTGCTAACTAACCCAGACAAGATCGTCCGACAAAAACTGCCGCACTTGTTGATCCGTCGATTAACGAGTGATGAACATAATCATACACATTCTAGACCAAGTCGAGAATTACTAGATCTTGGCCGTGCCCTTTGATCCTAGGATTGCGCAGAGCTCTTCTTCGACGGTTCCGAATTTTTTCGGGGTCTCAACGAATCTGCCAATTTCCTTCCAGTTCTTGTCGTAAACGATTATTGTGGGGATCGATCTGATGTTGAACTCTTCAGCCATATCCCGGTAGGCATCGTAGTCCACGACTCGGGCCTGCAGCATATTGTTCTTTGCCATTATCAATGACTTTGCGAGGCCCGGGATGTACGCGATACAATCAGAGCACCAGTCTGCTGAGAAAACTATCAAGTGATGCTTCTCGTCGACCCTCTCAAGGGTGTCAATCGAGCTAGCATTGGGACGGTACTCTTGGAGTCGGCGTTTCATCGACTGGCGTGACTTTTCGACTTTGACCTCGTTGATGTAGTCGAAAGGGTCCTTTCCTACTCTTAGCGCCATCATGGGCTTCAGCAAAATCTCTATGATTTCTCGATCTGGGTTAGGAACACGGTCGACGCTTCCAATTCTCCGTTCGATGACTCCCGGGCCTTAATCCCGGTCAATCTTATCGCGTCCCCCATCCTTAGACTTTCCACGATTTGGGCAAGATTATCCCAGAGAGCGACCCTGATCTTCCCAGTACCATCTTCCACCCTAATATTTGAGACCCTTGTTCTCCGACCCTCCCTTGTCTCGATCTCCCGAGCATCAGTTCGCTCAATAACGACACCGCGTGTAGTGTAGAGCTTAGGACCGGGTTTGATCGATGCAATCGTGACGGGAGGAGGAGACTCGATGTCGACAAGCGTCTCCTTCGTTATCGAGGATCTTGCTCCAGCGTTCAAGTAGACCATCCCATTCCTCTCTGTGATCCACGGATTCTTGATCGTGATCACGCTTCCTTCTCCCATGGAAAGGACTGTCTCCATGTTATCATCCCAGAACTTTGCCATCGTGAGACCATCTTCGTTCTCGCACAAGGCCCACGCGGGCCCGTTCTCTCCTCGGCTCCTCTGCAGTTTTCTGATACGGACTCGTACAGTCTCGGAAGAGATGTTAACTGACGGGCTCTCATACGTCTCGTGGGAGCTAACGGCGAGGTTTGTGGCTTGGGTCCGGGTCAGGATTTCGATAGTACTGCGAGAACCAAGGTGAAACTCCACTTCGCCCGCAAGTCCCAACCTAGTATAGCCATGAGCGAGACGCAGCTTAGACCCAGTTGCGAGCTGTTCCTTCTCGACTATTTCCGCTATAGAATCCCAGAGGACACAGGTGATCTGTCCGGAACCATCTTTCAGTTTGACTCTGACTAGTTTGCCGACAGATCCATCGGACCGTCGAAATTCGCGCAATTGGCTCATTGAGAGAATCTCTCCCGAGATGGTCGCGTCGGAAAGTCCAGCTTGGACACTCGAGATCCGAAGGTCGGAGATGTTGACTGATTGTCCCGATAGACCTGCAAGTTGTTGTGCCAAGAGCCGTACCGCTCCCTCGTCCGAGAGGAGACCGTGTGATTCCTGCTTCTTACGTTCTACCATCGAGAGAAGTTTCTCTCTCTGCATGTCGGGGTTTTTTGCGAGGATTTGGTTGAGTAGATTCTCAGAAGACTCTATCATTCAGGTCTAGTCCCAGAACATTCGGGTACGCTCGAAATCTCTCTCCGCCCTTAGAACACTCAGGTATAAGTCATCTTCTCTACCTAAACGGCTTCTGAGAATTCTGGTCGCGGTGGTTGGGCCGACTCCTCTAGCTGCCAAAACTATGCCGGCTCTCTTTCCATAATTCTGGATAAGCCCTGCGGACCGCCATGCCGTCATCCATTCTTTCTCTTCTTCGGGACTCAACTTGCTTCCTCTCTTTTTCTTGTTGATGATCGGGCCAAGTGCATCATTGCTCCGGTAGGTTGCCGCGATCAAAGATGATCTGCATTTTGGACACCGTATTACTTCTCGGAGAGTATCGACTCCGCGGATACTGTCCCAGTTTCCACAGTTCATGCAAAGAAGTCGTAGGTTCGTGGACAGGAGTCTACTCTTCACGACCTCAATCAGGGAGGCCTCCTCGACAGCAGGTCGGAGGAGACCGTGAGGAACAATCCTGTCGAGGATGGGAAGTGCAAAAGGAGTGCACTGTCCGACATCCTGAACAGTTTCTATCGCTATTCTACCTGACCCGATTCTTTCAAGGACGCTTCTGGCGCCTTTGAGGTCTAGCTTTTCTGTGAAAAGTTCTCTCCGGGCCTCATCGTTCGCTATGGAGTTCTTGAAGATGTCAACCAAGAGACGTGCCTGGCGTGCTTTGTACTCTGCTTCTCTGCTTACGGCGCCGAGCCGCCGTAGAACGTGCCAGTGCCTCCAGGCGAACAGGTCCGAGGCATCAATGGTGTCTCGGACGATCTTTTCCATGTCGTCTGGCGAAAGCTTCCTGAACTCCTCGGCAACCAACAAAGCGCTAACTGGACGCGGGAAAATCAGTGCGAACCGGTACTGGTCGACCTGTGTGCCGATGTTTGAGCCCAGGCGGGACCCGAACAGGGCGGCCATGGCTGTGGCTAGGGTCTCGTTGACCAGGTTTCCGAAGCACGAATGGATGACTACACTGTTCTCGAAGCCTTCGACGAGGACGAGTTGGTCAGAAGGGATCGGAGCCTGACGTCTTTGAACAGAGATAGTCGACTCAACTCGATCAATCTCATCTCTCTCGAGAAATCCTTCGAGAACTATTCCGTCAGAAAGGAGCCTTCGAGCGCGACCCACCTCCTCCGCAACCTCGATCTGGACAGGAATCATATCCCCCTCCCATCCCGGAATAGCGGTCAGCCTAGGAGGAGCCGCTTCCACCTCGACATGATACTGTTCCTCGTCTACCGAAAGCACTTTCCATGTTTGACCATGAAGGATGAACTCTGTCCCGCTCGCACATCTTCGAGCAACAAAGTCCTGGTCAAGACTTCCAATACGCCTCTTACGGAAGAAGTCGAACACAGTGTACTTTTGAACGTCCGGTATAACCGAAAGGTTCGTGAAATAATACTGGATCGCCTTAGGGTTGCGCGCGGTGTAAAACTGGTCGAACTTCCTCAACAACCGTAACTCATCAAGCTGACCCAGGACGCGGCCTAGCTCTACAGGGTCAATTTCGCGAAACGGATAGGAGCGATGAACGACCTCGCCCATCTCCTCAACCGTCATCCGACCTTTCTGGAGTAAGAGACCGATTATCTGGTGAGCGAGGACGTCGTAGGCTTTCTCGTGGATTATCGGCCGTTCGAGCCTTCCTTCTCGAGCTCGCTGGATCAGAACCGCGGACTCCAGGATGTCATCAGTGTTGATGGTGAGAATGACTCCGCGAGAAGTTCCGCCTAGAGTGTGTCCGCTGCGCCCGACTCGCTGGACGAGTCGCGTCGTCTCTCGTGGCGAGGTGTATTGGATGATGAAATCGACGCTGCCAATGTCGATTCCTAGTTCGAGAGAGCTTGTGCAGATTAGCGCTTTCAGTTTGCCTTCTTGGAATTCTTTCTCTGCTTCTTCCCGCAACTCTCTCGACAATGACCCATGGTGTACTCGGACCGCGATCCCTGCCCCGATGGCCTGGATCTGGGCGGCTAACGCCTCAGCATGTTCCCGCGTGTTGGTGAACACTAGGGTCGATTTGTGGGATTGAATTATCCCGAGTATCATTCGAGCCCGAGAAACAGTCGACGCTGGTAAACCAAGATTGACAGATTCCTTCTGGTCTCCTGAGCTAGGATGAACGGAGCGGACGCTGATCTGGAGGCCTCTCGTCTCATCGGAACGTAATACCACAACACTTCGTCCCGACCCGACCAGGAATTGGCCTATGCGCTCTGGCTCACCGATGGTAGCGGAGAGGCCGATTCGCTGAAATTCAACACCGGTAAGCTCCCTGAGTCGTTCCAAGGCAAAGGACAGCTGGACACCTCTCTCGTCCGTCGCTAGCTCATGGACTTCATCCACTACGACCCACCGGACGGAGCGGAGATGTTCTTTCATTCTCTTCCCGATCAGAATAGCCTGGAGAGTCTCAGGGGTTGTGATCATAACGTCTGGAGGGCTCTTTGCTTGTCGAGACCTCGCACTGATCGGCGTGTCACCGTGTCGGACTTGGATGTTGATGTCGAGATCCTTTCCCATCTCCTCAAGTCGACGAAGAAGGTCTCTGTTGAGCGCCCGGAGCGGGGTCACATAGAGGACTGAGATTCCGCGAGCCTTTCCCTCCGCTCTGGCCTCGATGAGCTTGTCGAGTACAGGGAGGATAGCGGCTAGGGTCTTGCCGGTTCCGGTTGGAGCAATTAGTAGAACATTTTCGCCGCTCAGAATTGCGGGAATTGCAAGCTCTTGTATCGGGCTGGCTTGTAAGAATCCTTCTTTCTCTAGCCTCTCTAGGACTGGAGGTTTGAGGGTTGAGAACGCCGAGTTACGCATCTATTCTACTAATCGTCCTCTAGGACGATTTATTCTTCTTCCTCTGCGGCCTTCTTCTTTGCTTCCCCTGGACGCTCGGCTGCTATGTAGAGAAAGATCATGATGAGTGCAACGAAGCTGAAGATGTAGAGTAGTAGCTGGAGGAGTGCGAACTCCTGGTCCGATGGAAGACTGTACGACATATCGGCTCACCCGGTTCGTTCTCGACAACCGTCGGAAACGGCTACTAAAACCTTGACATTACTCACGTGGAATGATAGAGGTAAGTTTCGAGGTTATCTCCGGGTAGCGTGAGTCAGTCAACTCCACCACACTGTACTTGCCCATGGCGTCGGAAAGTTGTTGAGCGATAATATGATAGCATAG
>WNFJ01265565.1_pt1 | contig 17290 bp, 13 predicted proteins | sample 5400461 | NCBI WGS metagenome assembly WNFJ01 (sample SAMN13153349, study PRJNA577476) | soil metagenome | isolation source: 115 cm saprolite on Douglas fir-dominated hillslope | place: USA:California | collected 2013-09-17 | reverse complement strand
CGAAGCGCGACGGCGCGAAATTGGCCGGCGCGCCTTGACTGTCTGCAATCAAAACCGCGGGGCGACCGAACGTACCATCCAGGTCATTGAAGAAATTTTGGCGGCCCGCGCTGCGACCGACACTTCGCTCCCCTTCACAGCTCTCCACATCAGCGCCGCGAAATGAATCGTGTTGCGTCAGTCGCGCTGTCACCCCTCAGCGGCTTGTATGGCGTAGCGATGAAAGCACGCCGCGAACTCTATCGCCGCGGACTGGTTCCCGTGCGAGAGATCAACGTTCCAGTTATCAGCGTCGGCAACCTTACGATGGGCGGAACGGGCAAAACTCCTTTGGTGGAGTGGGTCGCCCACAGACTGGCCGCCGCAAATCGGCGGGTCTGCATCCTCACGCGCGGGTACGGCCGCGCGCATCCGAAGCAACGGGTGATCGTTTCGAATGGAGTCGAGATTCTCTCGGGCGTCGAGCAAGCCGGCGACGAAGCATTCTTGCTGGCTGAAAGATTGAAGGATCGTGCAGCAGTTATCAGCGACGCTGATCGTGTGTCAGCCGCGCTCTGGGCGATTGAGAGCCTGGGAAGCGAGGTTTTTATTCTCGACGATGGCTTTCAAAACCTTGGCTTGGCTCGCAATCTCGATCTCGTCACCATCGACGCGACGAACCCATGGGGCGACCGGCGTTTGCTCCCGGCAGGCATCCTGCGTGAGTCACCCGGAGAATTGGCTCGCGCCGACTGCATTTTGTTGACGCGCGCGGACGAATCCGACCAAATTCAGAAACTAGAGGGCGAGATAAACGACTTAACCAAAGGCCGTCCGGTTTTCCGCTCGCGGATGAAGATTCTTGAGTTGCGACCAGTTAGCGCCGCAGCCGAAAGATTTTCCGCAGAAGAAATCGAATCATCAACAGCCGCGGCATTCTGCGGAATTGGCAATCCACAGTCGTTCTTTGCCCAACTCCGAGGAGGCGGCTATAAACTTGGCCATGTCCAAATATTTCGCGACCATCATGTCTATACACAGACTGATCTCGATCGGATCGTCCGCGCAGCGATCGCTGCCGGCGCCGAGGTTCTACTCACAACCGCCAAGGATGAAGTGAAACTTCGTTCCCTCAGATTCGAGCTGCCCTGCTACGCCGTCGACATCAGGATTGAGATTGAAGAGGAAGATAATTTCCGATCTTTAATCGAAAACTCACTCGGGTCAGAAGCCCGACCGTAAGGGAGGGCCACTTCGAATAGCACAATCTACCGGTACGGGGGCGTCACCGCCGGCTTCACGACGGTCCTCGCAGTAGGTGAAGCCTTCGGCGGTGGCGGCGGAACGTCCTTCTCCAGCGGAGAAGCCTTCGGCGCAGGTGATTCGCGCGGCTGGCTGGTATTTCGATTTCCGTTGGCGCCAAAATCTCCGTTGGCGCTCGTCGAAGGGACTTGAGAACCACGATTGGTATTCGCGTTGGCGTTCGGGCTGGTACCCGGACTAGCAACTGTGACCGGCTGGATATTTCGCTCGCTTTCACCGGTCGGAGTTCCGGACGGCTGGACGGGCTGACTGTTCGGATCCGCAGACAGCTTGGTTTGGCCAGGCGTCTGATTGGCCGGCGGGGTCTGTCCGGAGCTGCGGGTAAGTAGAAACACAATTCCAAAGACTGCGACCAACGCGATGGCCGCGGGAACCATAATCCTCCAGGGATTGACCTCAGGGCTACCCGGTTCCCGAGCTGGACTGGATAGAGGAATTTCCTGGCGTGAGCGCGTCACTACCAGCGGTTCACGCGGCCGCACCACAGTGACTTCGTCCGCGTCGTCTTCGACTTTTACGGGTTCATTAGCGACCGTCTCTGGAGTTGCAGGCATTGCCGTGACGGCCGGGGCGTCTGAGGCAATCTCTGACAGCGCTTCAAACAAATCACCTGCCGTTTGAAATCGATCAGCGGGTTTTTTGGCTAGCGCTCGCTCAACGACTCCACCGATGGCCTCGGGCAAATCAGGACGCGCCGTCAGGATCGACGGCGGTGTATCCTGCACCTGTTTCATCATGATCACGGTCGGCGACTCTCCGGTGAAAGGCACACGCCCCGCAAGCATTTCGTAAAGAATCACACCCAGCGAATAAACGTCCGAACGCGCATCGATCGGCCCCGTCTGCGAACACTGTTCCGGGGACATGTACTGTGGTGTTCCGATTACCAGGTTGGGCGCGGTGATGTCATGATCGCGTGTGCCTTCGGGCTCCTGGATCTTGGCGATGCCGAAATCGAGCACCTTGGCCCAGTCGCCACCGTTCGTCTCTGAGAGCATGATGTTGTCGCTCTTCAAATCGCGATGGACTACGCCTTGCTGATGCGCGGCATCGAGCGCGCCAGACACCTGACGCATGATTTCTACCGCGCGAGCGAGCGGCATCGGACCTTCGTGCCGGATGATCTCTTTTAAGGTTTGGCCATCCAGATACTCCATCACCAGAAATACGACACCGTTTTCGGATTCGCCAAAGTCCGTGACGCTGACGGCGTGCGGATGCGAGATGCGCGAGGCGGCTTTGGCTTCGCGCGAAAAGCGCGCCACTACCACATTATCAACGGCGAGCGACGGCCGCAGCACTTTGATGGCCACGGTCTTGTCCATCAGCACGTGCTTGCCGCGATAGACCGAGCCCATACCGCCACTCTTGATAAGTTCTTCGATTGAGTATTTCCCGGCTAGCGTTTGCCCCGCGAGTGAATCATTAGCTACCTGCAATGCCGCTGCATCAACCGGACAGAGGCTCTGCGTATCCGAGTATTCCTTGCTGCAAACGGGACAAACTTTCATTTGATCTTCTTTCGTTACATATTTAGCCAAGCGTAACACACGGTTTTAGCGGCGAGCAAAGAAGGCGACGTAATCCAGGGGTCAGCTTGTGCGCGAACTAACAGTTTGCGTTATCCGAGACACCGCCAGCGAAAAGAAAAATGCGAGCGAAGCTGGAAAGCCGCGCTCGCATTAGCCTAATCCGTTCGGAGGCCCGTCTTAGCCGGCAATAGGTTTAACTACTGCGAAAACCACCAGCAATGCGAAGAGCACCAATGATTCGATTAGCGCCAGACCGAGAATCATCATGGTCTGGATGCGCCCAGCCGCGCCCGGATTGCGCGCGGCGCCCTCGCAGGCGGCGGCTCCGATTCGCGATTGTCCAATGGCGCCACCGAAAACTGCGATCGCGAAGCCGATGCCGGCCGCAATGGCCACGTAGCCCTTGAAGCTCACGCCGGATTCAGCTGTTTGGTTGGCCGGTTGAGCAACTGCCGTCACCGCGGTCATCATTAAACCGAGTGCGGCAAAGCAAAGCATTCTCAATTTCTTCATTGCATTTCTCCTCGTCCGAAGCCGTTACCCTGAACTACTTCAGACTATTCAAAAAAATCGCGCGTGAATGATCGAAAGCCGCCACCGGTCAGTATGATTTCGCCTAAATCCGGTATCCACCGCCCCTCTTACAACGGCGCTCCTGCGATTCAGACACTTTGAATTGTACTAACCAACGAAGATTGCCGATTGCGGTTCCGGACCAATCACGTCTCTTTTGCGCCCAACGTGCGCCGCGGCAAAATGCGACGTCGCTCGAAACGCGCTCATAAAGCCATTAAGTCAAAACCGGCGCCGCCAACTCCATACTCTCGTCGTCCACGTCTTCATGTTCTGCGTGGCTGTCATGCGGAGCATGTGAAACCTCGCTTAGATATAGTTGTGACAAAAGCACAAAAACGAAAGTCTGAATAAAGGCGACGAACAAGCTAAGCGGCATCAGGAGCACCGGAACCAGCCAATAGGTTATGCCGGGAGCCAGGTGTGCGATTGAATCCATCACCTTCTCATCGGCGAACATGTTGCCGAATAAACGAATGCCAAGCGAAAATGGCCGGATGAAATTACTCACAAGCTCGATCGGAAAAATGAGCGGCGCGATCCACCAGATGGGCCCGGCGAAGTGCTTCAAGTGACGGAACAGTCCATTCTCTTTGATGCCGATGTAGTTGTAATAAACGAACGAGGATATTCCCAACGCGAAGGTCACGCTGGTCGCCGACGTGGGTGACATGAACAGCGGGAACATCCCCATCAGATTCGAGACCAGAATCAACACCGCAAAGGTCATCACCACCGGAAAGTATTGCAGGCCGTGCGGACCGACAATATCTTCCAGCATGCTGCGCACTGCCAGCACACCGACTTCGAGGGTCTGCTGTCCGTGTCCTGGCTCGTCTTCTGAAAGTTTTCCTTTGAAGATCCAAATCAGAGCGACACTAAGGATACACGCTGTGATGAACATCACCGTGTACCAGGGGATCGCGTTTTCCGGCGTGTAGGGACCAAAGGCGGCATCGGGCGTGGTCCCAAACTTTCCCAGCACCTTCTGCCAAAACGGATACGTGTACTTCATTTCAAAGTCATAGGCCCAATGACCGAAATAGTGATTGACGAACTGCACCAGAATTGGCGCATGTTCAGCCTGCTCGGCTCCTTCACTGCTCAACAGAAACATCAATAAGATTCCTCTCCACGAACAACGACTAGATAAAATTCGCGGCCTGCTTCAACGAAGATCGCGGGCACGAAGGAAGAGAGCCCGGCGAACAGGGCCGGCAAAGAAACGAGGTTCAGTTTGTATGCTGCGAACGCTGCAAAGCCAACCACGAAATAGCGAATCACGTAACGCCAAGCGCGGACGCGCGGGCGCCGAGTTTCGATGTCGCCGGCGAAAATCGCTGACACTGACGTTCGCAGCCAGTGATAATTCAAGAGCGCCAGCCCGCCACCCAGCATCAGACCGGCGGCGACCCTCCACGGCGCCATTATCGCGCCGGCAATCACGGCCACTGCGATGCTCGCGATCATCACGCGAAAACTGCGCAACTCGACCGCGCCGTTATCTCCTTGGGTCAAAGCTTCACCATTCATATTGTGAGCGATCTGCCTCATGAATTAAGCGCACGATTTTACATGGAGTGAGGACGACTGTCGAGTTGTAACGGCGTTCAAGCGCATCGTCCAAAGCAAGCAAGCTTCGCGGCTCCGCCGCAGCACAGTGCGGAAGGCTCCGCCTTTCCGGTCACGGATTCTTTCAAGTATTTTCCTCCTGAGGCTAAGCCTCAGGAGGAGATTTAGAAGTAAGAGATAAGCGCTCCACGGTAAGCCAAAGGCTTACCGCACTGTGCTGCGGCAAAGCCACATAGCTCTAAGACTCCTTTGGATCATCAGGCGGGCTCTTCACGCCGCTTTCGGCAAACATCTCTTTGATTGTGCCCACGGCTGAGAGCATCGTCGAAGTTTCCACCGGCATAAAAATAACTTTCGCGTTGTTGCTCTTGGTCATGTCCCGCAGGCTTTCAATGTAACGCGTGGTGATCAGGTACTGCGCGGGATTGCCGTGCTCGGCCATCGCCTGAGCGACTTGCGCGATTGCCTGCGACTCGGCTTCGGCCTGGCGCAGGCGCGCCTGCGCCAGACCTTCCGCCTGAAGAATGTTCGACTGCTTTTCACCTTCTGAGCGCGTGACCGCCGCTTGCTTCTCGCCTTCGGCGCGAGTGATCGCAGCCTGACGTTCGCCCTCTGCCTGCAACACCAGCGCCCGGCGATTTCGCTCAGCCGTCATCTGTTTCTCCATCGTCACCCGCACATCTTCCGGCGGATTGATATTCTTCACGTCGACGCGGGTCACCTTCACACCCCACTTGTCCGTGGCTTCGTCGAGAATCAGCCGCAACTTGGAATTGATTTGGTCGCGCTGAGAGAGCGTGTGGTCCAGATCCATGTCACCCATCACCGCGCGCATGCCGGTGATCGTCAACTGCACAATGCCGCCGACCAGATCGTTCATTTCGTAAACCGCCTTAACCGGATCGGTGATCTGCCAGTAGACGACAGAGTCAACGTGGATCGTGACGTTGTCGCGCGTGATTACCGGCTGTGGCGGAAGGTCGATGTACTGTTCGCGCAAATCGATCGAAGTGATGCCGCCGCGCATGTTGGTCCAAAAGACGGCGCGCGGCTTATCAAGAAACGGCACCAGGATATTCAGACCACTGGCGGCGACCCGGCTGAAGCGGCCCAGCCTCTCAACCAGCATCACCGTCGCCTGGGGCACAATCTTTATCGTCTTGGCGGCGATAACCAACAACACCACGCCAATGAAAAACAGGAGAAAAATTAAGAGAAACGCGGGCAATACTCCCTCATTCTGTAAAAGGATCAAGATCGCGAACGGCATGATTTACCTCCGATGAAACTAAGGTTTGTGCTCCCCGAGTGAATTTGCGGCGCAACTATAACCAAAGCGCCGCGCGAATGAAAGACCAAGCGAGGTTTTCGGTCCAGACTTCAAGCTTTAGCTTATTGGCCAGTAACGGCAACCGAAAAGGCCGAACTGTGGACTAGAACTGTGGCGGTCTTTGCCAGCCACCAAGCGCTTCTTCTATCGCTGCGGCTGCCGCTAATACGGTTCGTTCGTCAAACGGCCGGCCAACAATCTGTACGCCAATGGGCAATCCCTCCGCAGAACGTCCGGCGGGCACCACCGCGCTCGGCAAACCAAAAACGTTGGCTGCGTGGGAATGACCGCACGCGCGGAAGATGCTAATCGACTGACCTCGGATATCAACGCGCGACGCGCCGTGCGCGAATGCCGGCCCGGCGCCTGCGGGCATGACGATCAGCGGCGTGGTTTTCATCCATCGCAGAATCTCTTCGCGCAAACGCTCGCGCTCGACCAAAGCCCTGGCCAACGCTTCCGCCCGCTCCATTTTCGCGCCCAAGTCATTCTCTTCCCTGGCGCCAGCTTGCAAAGCACGACTCACCAGAGGTCCGGCCTCGGATTCCCGGCCCCGATAAAACTCCCGAAGTTGTTCACGGGCGGCGCGCGAGAACAAATCGATCCAAAGTCGAGAGCCCTCGGATATTCCCGGCGGCTTTGCTTCATTCACCTCAAGACCGGCTTCGCTAAGCGCTTTCGCGGCTGCCTCCACGGCTTCCGTGGTCTCTTCAGTAACCGGGAAAGACTTATCACGGGTAAAAAAAGCGGCCCGCATACCGGCAAGCGATGCCACCGACAGCTGGGATGACGATGTGTCAGCGTTATTTTCAAATTGGGGCGCGTCTGAGATGACACGGAACAACAAGTCGAGATCTTTGACGTGCCGGGCCATCGGTCCAACGCATTCGCCTAACGAAAGTGGTCCCGTCGCGGCCGGCGTGTGGCCATCCGCCGGCACTCGCCCGGCCGTCGGCTTCAACCCAACGATCCCGCAGAAATGCGCGGGCACGCGAATGGATCCGGAAAGATCGCTGCCGATTCCAGCCGGAGAAAGACAGGCCGCGATGGCCGCTGCTTCGCCGCCGCTGGAACCGCCAGGTGTCATTAGCGGGTTATGAGGGTTATTGGTCCGGCCAAAGACCGGATTGTCGGTTTCATACGGAATGGCCATTTCCGGCGTGTTCGTCTTGCCGAGAATGATCGCGCCCGCTCCTTTCAGCCGCTCCACAACTGTCGCGTCGCGATCCGGAACACGGTCTGCGCACAGGCGCGAGCCACCGGTCGTGCGAAGGCCTCGAGTATCAATCGTGTCCTTTATTGTAAGCGGTACGCCGTGAAGCGGGCCAATCTCATCACCTCGAGTTAACGCAGCTTCGGCAATGCGAGCCTGATCGATAGCGTCGTCAGCGAGTGTGACGATCGCGTTGAGAGATGGATTGATTTGTTCGATGCGCTGAAGATACGCTTCGACAACTTCCACCGGCGACACAACGCGCGCGCGAATTAATTCGGCGAGTTGGACAGCGGACTTGGTTGTGATCTCTTCGGACAGATCGAATACCTCGAGTTTAAAGGTGGAGCTCCGGAGGAGCGTAATGTCTATAGCACTTGCGGACCAAAGAAATCCCAAAGCTCCGGAGGAGCTGGATATCATCTCGCTCCTAAAGGAGCTTTGGAAAAGAAGCCGTTCTTGGAGTTATAAACATTTCGCGCCTGGCGGCGCTTGGAACTGATGTTCCTCTCCCGGGACTGACGGGCTGGGTGTCCTTCTCCAAGGCACTTCTTGACACTCTCGCAAGCACGCAATTAGACTCGGTCTCTTTCAAATCGTAACACTTAGTCCGACAAACTTCAGTTTGTCGTTGCTTACCCAAGTTCTCCGGGCCGGCGCGCGACAAACTAAAGTTCGTCGGACATCTCGAAAGGATCCAACCGATGGGAGCACGAAAGAAAATAACTGTCGTAGGCGCCGGCAACGTGGGCGCGACAGCCGCGCATTGGCTGGCCGCGAAGGAATTGGGCGACGTGGTCCTGGTTGACATTGTGGAAGGCGTGCCGCAGGGCAAGGCGCTCGATCTCGCCGAAGCCGCGCCGGTCGAAGGCTTTGACGTGCGGCTGACGGGAAGCAATACCTACGACGAAACGGCTGGCTCGGACGTTGTGATCATAACCGCGGGCCTGCCGCGCAAACCCGGCATGAGCCGCGACGATCTTCTGCGCACGAACGCGGACATCGTCGGGAAAGTCGTCGACGAGTGCGTCAAGCATTCGCCCGAGTCGATCCTGATTATTGTTTCGAATCCGCTCGACGCGATGTGCCAGGTAGCGCTGCGCCGCTCAGGCTTTCCGAAGCACCGCGTGATCGGGATGGCCGGAGTGCTGGATTCCGCGCGCATGCGTTGCTTTCTCGCCGAGGCGCTGGATGTTTCGGTTGAGAACGTCACCGCCTTCGTGCTCGGCGGCCACGGAGACACGATGGTGCCGCTGCCGCGCTATTCAACCTGCGCCGGAATACCGATTACCGAATTACTCTCGAAAGAACAGATCGATGCGATCGTCAAACGGACCGCCGGCGGCGGGGCCGAGATCGTGAACCTCTTGAAAACCGGATCGGCCTACTATGCGCCATCCGCCGCCGCGGTTGAGATGGCCGAATCGATTCTGAAGGACAAGAAGAAGATTCTGCCGTGCGCGGCTTACCTCGAAGGCGAGTACGGAGTTAACGGATTGTATGTCGGCGTGCCGTGCAAGCTCGGCGCGAAAGGACTCGAGCAGGTGATTGAGATTACCTTAACTGCTGAGGAGCGGATCGCCTTGCAGAAGAGCGCCGCCGCCGTGCAGGAACTCGTCAACGTGCTGGGAATCTAGCTCCGAGGGCGGATCCATTGAGGAGCGCGGACATCCCTGTCCGCATTGAGCGCGTAGCGCGAAAACACTTCAGCCAGAGATAAACGCCGATGCCCCGGCTTTTTACCTCAGCTTCTCGTATTCCTTCTTTGCATCGATCAGGATCGGAAGATCCGCATCAGCGTCTCTCCATAGCGCAAAGAAATCCTCGTAGGCCTTGCGCGCTTTGGTACTGTCGCCAGTCAGTGTCGACGCCTGAGCGAGCCCCAGATACGCCCTCGGATACAGAAGGGATCGAGGCGCCCAGCCCCGGTGTTCGATGATCTTTTGAAACTCGGCCGCCGCTTCTGTTCCTTTATGCAGGCTCAGGAACGCCTGTCCCCGGAAGTATTGAGGCCAAAAGCCGCCCACGATCTCATAGCGGTATGCCGGCTCCAACGATTGGACGGCGCGGGCTGAGTCGCCGCGGTGCAATGCGATCAGAGCATGGTTTAAGGGCCAGTACACGGTGTTCAGCAAAGTATCATTGGGGAATCGCTTGGATATTTCGTCCATCAGCGCTTGTGTATGGTCCGTGTCACCGCAAAGAGCGAAAGCCGCGGATGCAGTTTGCACGGTTGCGGTGACGCGCGAGATGGCAAATGCTTTCGCTGCCAGATCGTTAACCCGATCGCAACGCCCGAAGAGGCTTTCGATTTGCATTTGTCCGGCCAGCAAGAGTGCGGCGCCATCGGTCTGTTTGTGTCCCAGCGCTGATTCCACGGCCCGTTGATTGAGTTCCCGCTCTTTTTGCAAATGGCCGAAAAACGACGCCGCCTCTGCTTGCCATGCCAGGGCGTTATATTCGTCCGGCCGTCCCGCCCACCAATCGAGCTGTTGCTTCATTGCCGGCGCGTCACCCTTCACAAAGGCAATTGAATAGAGTCCGCTGCGGATAAAAGTGGAGTCCAGCTTCTGCTCCAGGGCCTGTCGGTAGACTTCCCTTGCTTCATCGAACCGATTGAGCTCGATAAAGGCCGTTGCCAGGTTATCACGCGGAGGCGCCGCGTTTGGATTCAGACGAATTGCCTCTCGCGCTTCCTCTATCGCCTTGTCAAGAAGGCCATCACCGACATACAGGTTCGACAATTGGATATGCGGGATCGGATCGTTGGGGTAGGTGCGCTTCCAGAGCTCCAGGGTCTCAATATACTTTTCGCGCTCTCTCGTTACGAGGCCGAAGTAACTGACTGCAGTTATGTAAAACTTTTCCCGCTCGCTAACGCGGTCACGCAAGTCATAGGCTTTCTGTGCCGCTTCCGTAGCGAGGTCGCGCTGTCCCGTATTGGCGCAAACCGTCGCCAAACGCGCATAGGCAATTGCGAAATTATGGTCGAGCTCTATGGCCCGTCGGTAGAACGGAATTGCTTCAGCGTAGCTGCCTTTCAGATGATGTTCCAAGCCGATCGAATAAGCCTTAAAAGCTTCGAGAGATGAAGTTGTGGCTTGCTCGATCGGAGCATCGAATTTCTGAATCGAGGCCAGCGATTCTCCCAGTTCCTTACGCAGTCTGGTGGTGGCCTCGCCGAGCTTCTTAATCACTTGCTCTTTGCTCTCGGCCTCTACCTGTTCCCGTGCCAGCGCGTCGCCGGTTTGCGCGTTGATGGCTTCGACCGTCATGACGTAGTGACTTCCGACGCCGGAAATCGAGCCGGCCAGAAACACTTTCAACCCCTGCCGCAGACAAATCTCGCGAGCAAGATCGCGCGTCACCCGCTCGTCAGGCGAGCGGCCGAGGAAGCGCAGCGCATCGCGCACTCGTTGGTCGCCAAAGATATTCAAGAAAGGCGACTGGCCCAATTGCACCGTCAGCACCTGCTTCAGTGTGCCGTCGAATACCGCGTCGCCGGTGTCGTTGACAAAGTCGGCAATCAGGATCGTGTCCTTGTCAGTAAGCGGAGCGGTCCTGCGAAAAAACGCAAAATACGCTGCTGTCGCCGCCAGAAAGATCACCGCCAGCCCTGTTACCATTGCGGCCAGGCGATGGCGCTTAATCTCGGCAATTACGTACCCGACGCTGGAGGCACGCGTAGGGGGCGAGGTAGAGTACTTATCCGTTGTCCGGGCCTCGCTTCGTGTCCAACCTGTCCAACTGAAGCGGCTCGCTCCACTGCTGGCACTCGACGAGCTGGTCGCGTAGATGCTGCCGCCGTCCAATTGCCGCCGCAATTCCTTGATTTCGATCGCCACGTCCTTGATCGACTGATAGCGCTCCTCCGGATCTTTTTCCAAACAGCGCCGCACGATCTTTTGCAATTCGGGAGGCGCGGTGGGGTTGAAGTCGTTGATGGGCGGCGGCGGCTCGCGAATGATCTTGTTTAGCCTGTCAATCCGGTCTTTGCCCTCGAAGGCCTTATGTCCGGTCACGGCTTCATACAAGATGCAGCCGAAGGAAAAGATGTCGGAACGCTGATCGATCTCGTCTGTATTGCCCTGTGCCTGCTCTGGAGACATATAACCGGCCGTGCCCAAAACCAGGCCGTATACGGAGTGTGTTTCCGGAATCGTGGCAGTAACAAATTCGCTCGCTTCACTGCTCATACTCGACGCCTGCGGCGGCTCAATAAGCTTGGCAAGTCCGAAATCGAAAATCTTGGCATGACCATCGCGCGTGATCATGATGTTCTCAGGCTTAAGATCGCGATGCACAATTCCAGCGGCGTGGGCCTTTGACAGACCTTCAGCCGCGTGCTGAAAGAGCTGTAGCAGCTTGGGCAAATCCGGCCTGAGGTCGAGAATGCATTGGCGCAGGGTTTGGCCGTCGATGAACTCCATCGCGATGAAGTTCACCCCGTCGGCTTCGCCAATCTCATAAATATGCGCGATGTTGGGATGATTCAGCGCCGCCGCTGCTTTCGCTTCCTGCACGAAGCGCCGCATCCGGTCCTCATTGGCGGCCAGCTCAGTCGGCAAAATCTTCAGCGCGACTTTGCGGTCGAGCCGAATGTCGCGCGCAAGATAGACCTCACCCATGCCCCCTCGGCCCAGCAGCGAAAGGATCTTGTAATGAGCGATTGCCTGGCCGATGACGGCCGTGGACTGAGGCGCTGATCTCTCGTCAGGAGAGATCCCGCGGTGGCTACTCTCGTGAGGGACGAGCAAAGCTTCGACTTCCCGGCGCAGGTCTGAATCTCCCTCGCAGGCGTGATCAAGGAAAGGTCCGCGCCTGGCCGGATCAAGTTCCAGCGCAGACTGATAAAGCGCTTCGATTTTTCGGCGGGATTCCGGGGATACTGCCATGGCTGGCGTCTTCTCAATCCGCCGCGGCCATTCCTGCATCATGCCGCAATGCCTCCGCAGCTTATCACCAGCATACAAGGATTCCTATCTGAAAACGCCTGGCCGGTTTGCCAGTTTGTCTCTTAGCGCTTGTCAGAGCAATCGCTTTCCATTTCGCAGTAAGTCCTAATTACTATGAGGGTTTTAGGTAAGGTATTTCAGCAGAATTGCTGAAACAACAGCGGGAACAGTAAAGACCGAAGAGTGAATCGGATCGCGCCGCTAGTCTTCAGTGACCAACCAGGAGAGCTATTTTTTCAACCAGCCCAGCAGACCGTAGAGAACCGTCTCGCGATTCTCTTCATAGATCGCTTTCGTAAGCGGGATGTTCATCGGACAGACTTTGACGCAGTTCTGAGCGTTGCCGCAATTGGTGATGCCGTCATCGCCCATGATCGCTTCCAGACGCTCGTCGCGGTTCATGGCGCCGGACGGGTGCATGTTGAAGAGCCGCACCTGGGCGATCGCCTGCGGACCGATGTAGTGGTCGCCTTCATATTGCGGACAGGCTTCGAGACAACAGCCGCAGGTCATACAGCGCGAGTATGCATAGCGCTCCTGCACGTCTTCCTGATCCATCCGCGGCCCCGGACCAAGGTCGTGCGTGCCGTCGAGCTCGACCCAGGCGTGCACGCGCCTGAGGTGATCGAACATCTGCGAACGATCGACCACGAGGTCGCGAATGTTCGGAAACTTCGTCATCGGCTCGAGCTTGATCGGCTGATCCAGATTGTCGACCAGCGCCGAGCACGATTGCCGCACGCGTCCGTTGATTACCATCGTGCAGATTCCGCACACCTGTTCGAGACAATTCATGTCCCAGGATGGCGGCGTGGTTCCCTTTCCTGATTTGGTGACGGGATTCTTGCGGATCTCCATCAGGCAGGAAATCACGTTGAGATTCGGACGGTAAGGAATCTCGAATTTTTCCCAGTACTGGGGAGCATCCGGCGCCGCGCGCCGCTTAATGTGAATTTCGACAGTGTTCATCTTGGTTTAGCCACGGAGTTACAGAGACACAGAGAAAAGAATGAGATAAGCATTACGAATTGAACAACTCTCGGGCGGGTTGTTAATCCATCCCTATCCTCAATTTCCTTTCCTGCTCTGTGACTCTGTGTCTCTGTGGCAATTACGCCTTTGCCGTTTCTTTCTTCTCATGCGAGTAATCGCGCTTGCGCGGTTCGATCAGCGAAATATCGACCGGATCGTAAGACAGCACCGGCCCTTCTCCTGAATACTCGGCAATCGTCGTCTTCAAAAAGTTCGCATCATCGCGATCGGGAAAGTCCGGTTTGTAATGCGCGCCGCGCGATTCATTGCGATTGAGCGCTCCCAGGGTGATCACTCGCGCCAGCTCGAGCATATTTCTTAAATGTCGCGCGTGCGGCAGAGCCATCGTCGCCCACAGATTCGAATCGTTGATCGAGATGCGTTCGTAACGCTCGAGCAGTTCGCGCAAGCGATCGTCGGTTTGCTTCAAACGATCGTTGTAGCGAATGACGGTAACGTTGTCGGTCATCAACCGGCCCATCTCTTCGTGCAGCTTGTACTGGTTTTCGTTTCCGGTTTGCGTGATCAGCCGATCGTTGATTTCCTGCTGGCGTTTGGTTTCCTGCTCATAGATATGTGATCCGTCGCTGCCATTGCGCTCGACATTCTTTGCCCAGTTAATCGCTGCCGGCGCGGCGACAAAGCCGCCATAGACGCAACTAACCAACGAATTCGCTCCCAGTCGATTGGCCCCATGGATCGAATAATCGCATTCGCCGGCCGCCAACAGTCCGGGAATGTTTGTGCGCTGATCGTAATCCACCCAAAGTCCGCCCATCGAATAGTGCACGCCGGGAAAGATTCGCATCGGCACATGCCGCGGATCGTCCCCGACGAACATCTCGTAGATTTCCAGGATCGCGCCCAGCTTTTGATCCAGAGTCTCCGCCGGGATGTGTGTGAGATCGAGATAGACCTGGTTCTCGCCGTTAACACCCTTGCCGTCGAGACAAACCTGAAAGATTTCGCGGGTGGCGATGTCCCGCGGCACAAGGTTGCCGTAGGCCGGATACTTCTCTTCCAGAAAATACCAGCGCTCATTTTCGGGAATCGTGGAAGGTGCGCGCTTGTCGCCTTTCGTCCGCGGCACCCAGACACGGCCGCCCTCGCCGCGCGCCGATTCGCTCATCAAACGCAGCTTGTCATCGCCGGGAATCGAAGTCGGATGCACCTGAATGAATTCGCCGTTGGCGTATTTCGCGCCCTGCTGATAGCAAGCCGAGGTGGCGCTCCCGGTGCAGACCATCGAGTTGGTTGACTTGCCATAGATGAGTCCGGGCCCGCCGGTCGCGATGATTACGGCGTCCGCCGGAAAAGCTTTCAATTCGAGCGAACGCAGGTTCATCGCCACGATGCCGCGACAGACCTGGTGGTCGTCGAGCACCAAAGACATCATCTCCCAACCTTCATACTTTTGGACGCGACCACTGTCTTCATAACGCCGAACTTGTTCATCGAGCGCGTACAGAAGCTGTTGTCCCGTCGAGGCACCGGCGAACGCCGTGCGGTGATGCTTGGTCCCGCCGAAGCGGCGAAAGTCGAGCAGCCCTTCTTTGGTTCGCGAGAAAGGCACGCCCATGCGATCGAAGAGATAGATAATCGCGGGCGCCATTTCGCACATGGCTTTAGCCGGCGGCTGGTTCGCCAGAAAGTCGCCGCCATACACCGTGTCGTCAAAGTGTTCCCAGGTCGAATCGCCTTCGCCTTTGGTATTGACCGCACCGTTGATGCCGCCTTGCGCGCAGACGGAATGCGAGCGCTTTACCGGCACGACTGAGAACAGATCGACGGCATGTCCTGCTTCCGCGATCTTCATCGCCGCCGCCAAACCGGCCAGCCCGCCGCCAACGATCGCGATTTTGATTCCGCTCGCCATAGAATTCTCTTAAAAACCAAGCCACTGAGACACAGAGTCACAGAGGTAAGACAAATCAAAGAGATGGAAAAAGACCGGTCGACCTTTCATTTTCATCTCAGTGTCTCTGCCCCTCTGTGGCCAAACTTCTAACCGTGTTACAAAATTCCGCCTAACAATCCACCCGGACGAATAAACGCCACCGCGGCGTTAATACCAACCGCCAGCAATAAAACGCCGAACGCGATACAGGCATAGCCCGTAAGACGCTGCGCGCGCTCGCCAATCGTGATTCCCCAATCGACCAGGAACAGCCAGATACCGTTCGCCAGGTGCCACACCGTCGCCGCAATGCCGACTACATAGATAATGAAGATCGGGACCATGCGGAACTCACGCGACACGATCGCGAACGCCTGGCCGGGGTTATCAGCCACCGACAAGTTGTTGAGGTGCGGTATCAGCCCGAATCTGAAATTGAGAACGTGAAAGGTAATAAAGAAGAACAGAATGATCCCCGTCAATCGCTGGACTGTATAAAACCAATTCCGCGGGTAGGGATAGTTCAAATTGTTCGGCCGAGCTTCCGCCGTAATCAAGATGCCATAGACGGCATGGTAGATTAGCGGAATGAAAATGCCGCCAATTTCGACGAAGAGAATGTAAGGAATCGATTGCAGGTCGCGAACGGCGTTATTGAAATCCGCGGGGCCGGTCAGCGCTTTCGAGTTAGTATAGAAGTGCTCCAGGAGGAAAAAACCCAGGGGCATGATGCCCGTCAACTGATGCAACTTGCGCAGAACGAAAGTCCTGCTCAGACGAATCGCCAACGTTGCGCTCCTTTGCGGGAAGAACTCAGCAAGACCTGCGAAGTTTGCGGGAACACTTTAATAAGAGTTTGCAATAGCAAAGAAAATTATAGGGTGAACGAGCGAAAATGCAAAACGGCGATGATGACGATTAGTGTCGTGGTTTGAGTTTTTCTCTGCGTGATCTCGGCGACCTCTGCGTCTCTGCGGTGAATAATACTTTCAATTACATTCACCGCGGAGACGCCGAGAACGCAGAGGTGGCACTGAGAATTTCAAATGGGGGACCACCTGAAACTGCGAAAGCCCTTAGACTTGCGCGCAAACTAACAGCCGCGATACCAGAGCTTAGTATTATGACACTTGACGACGAGAATCCCTTTCCCGAACCGGTCGAGATTGAAATCACCGACGTCTTCGATCTGCACACAATCCCCCCGCGTGAAGTGAAAGCAGTAGTTGAGGAGTATCTGCGCGAAGCCCGCCGCCTGGGTTTTCCCGTAGTGCGCATCATTCACGGCAAAGGCATCGGCGTACAGCGCGAAATGGTGCGCACGATTCTGGCGCGCACTTCATTTGTCATTGATTGGACTGATGCGCCGCCGGAAGCGGGAGGATTAGGGGCGACGATTGTCAGGCTAGCTGAAGGTGTCAGTTAAACTTGAAAATGAGTAAGGCTGGATAAACTTCATAGAAGCAGCTGATGAATCTAACCAAGATGATCGTCCTTTGTGATTTGTTCCTGCTCCGCGGCTCCGTGGGACTCAACCTCGGGATATTGGTCAGGGTCGATTGCAGCGGCGGCCGCATACTTCTCATCCCCAAGCGCCAGAAGACGCTCGGCATCATTTCCCGTCTTAGTCTCAGCTTGAGCATCGAGCGCAATACTCCAGCTATGAAGCGCGTCTGCATATTCCGGTTTGATCGCCACCGCAGCAGCGAACTTCTTTCCGGCAAGCGCCCACAGTCGATCAGCCTTTTTACCACTCTTAGTTCTGGCTTGAGCGTCCAGCGCAAGGCCCCAGTTGTAAAGCGCCTCATGCTTGTCAGGTTTGATGGCCAGAGCGGCCGCGAATTTCTCGCCGGCGAGCGCCCACAGATGATCAGCCTCTTCTCC
>WNFJ01591435.1_pt1 | contig 17291 bp, 12 predicted proteins | sample 5400461 | NCBI WGS metagenome assembly WNFJ01 (sample SAMN13153349, study PRJNA577476) | soil metagenome | isolation source: 115 cm saprolite on Douglas fir-dominated hillslope | place: USA:California | collected 2013-09-17 | reverse complement strand
TTTTTGCCGGCCCTCAACGCGCTCCTCAACGGTTTGTGCGCGATTGCGCTCTGCGTGGGATTCTATTTCATCAAGCATCGCAACATGGCAGCGCATCGCGCGAGCATGCTGACGGCCTTCGCGTTCTCTTCCCTTTTTCTCGTCAGCTACATCGTGAACCACACACTCCACGGCGACACGATTTTCCCCGGCCACGGCCCGGTGCGCACGCTGTACCTTTCCATCTTGGCCAGCCACATCATCCTTTCCATGGTCGCTCTTCCGATGGTGCTCACGACGTTCTTCTTCTCGCTGACCGGCCGCTTCCCCATGCACCGCCGCATTGCCCGCTGGACCTTCCCCATCTGGCTCTACGTCTCAATCACCGGCGTAGTAGTTTTCGTCTTCCTCAAGTCCTACGCCTATTAGCCCCAAGCGAGCGCAGGTAGGGGCACGGCACTGCCGTGCCCGCGCCGAACCCCACCGGCTTCCTCGTCATCGTAGCGGCAGGCTTCACCCTGGCGCTCTTCGTCAGGGCACGGTTTCAACCGTGCCGCCCGGCCTGGTACGCCCCCGCGCTGTCGTCCCGAACCCGCTCGCGCCCTTTGCGAGCGGTGTGAGGGACCTGCTTTTCTCGTCACGTAGCGGCCAGGCTTCAGCCGGCCAAGCGAGCGAAGCGAGAGTCGTAGGGGCACGGCACTGCCGTGCCCGCGCCGAACCCCAGCGGCTTCCTCGTCCCCGTAGCGGCTGGCTTCAACCGGCCGAGCGAGCGAAGCGAGATTCCGGTAGCGGCGTCCCTTCAGGGCGCCATCTTGGGCCTCACAGCTTTAAGAGGCTCCGAATCACCCCGCGGACCGTCACGGGCATAAATCTTTGGCTTTCGCCATGGTCCGCATCCTCGCCCTTGGCTCCGGTCTATGTAGCGGCCGCGGATATTCGCGGGCCCCTTCTCGAAGCGCCGTAGGTGCGGCATAAGTTAGCCCAGTCCGCAAGGGCTGGGTACGCACCCGAAAAAGAATCCAGAGCGCCGTAGGTGCGGCACACATCCCACTCGGACGCGCCGCCAGACTCGAACCAAGAAACAAAAAGTTTTGCGGCTCAGTTTAAAAGGGCGCATCAACCCTCCCAGGTCGGTGCGCCCTTACTTTTTTCCGCCTCTTCAAGCCCTCCCACAAGTCCCCACCGCAGCCCGCCGCAAAGGCCTCCGTTTCGTCTCAATCGGTGCCCTAAGAGCAGCGCCGAGGGGTAATCTGGGTTGGGCTACAAATCAGTCGTTAGACGTGATCGACCAAGTGCAGCGCTCGCACCCGCCACACGGAGAACATTGTGTATGTTACTGTGAACGCGAGGAATCCCTTTAAGGTTACGGAATGATGAAAGCGCGTTCTCTTTTCTCTTCGAAAGTGTCGCTCGTTATCTTCATCTTCTCTGCAGCGGCTCTAGCCGCCCCCGTTCTAGTGGCTCAAGTTCAAGCGCCAGAACCAAACTGGACCGATTTTAATTCAATTCTCATGGCGGCAACTTTTAAATTGGAAGGCCAAGGCGAAGCTCCCGGCCAGACAGTCATCGGAACTGGTTTCCTTATCGGCCGGCCCTTTCCAAAAGAACCTACAAAAGGCAAGTACGTTCTAGTCACGGCGGCCCACGTTCTGGATGACATGAGAGGAGACACGATTGTCGTTCACTCCCGGCGTCAGGTGGGAACGGATAGTTGGGTTGCAGTTCCGTTTCCACTTGCAATTCGCGCAAATGGCCGTCCACTCTTCGCTCGTCTACCAGATGCCGACGTTGCGGCAATTTATCTGCAACTTCCAAGCGGCGTCACACCACCGCTCCTGCCCACTTCGGTGCTAGCTGATGACGATATGTTAAAAAAGTTTGCTATCCATCCAGGCGATGAAGTGCGTTGCCTAGGGTACCCGCTTGGACTTCCATCCAACGACGCAGGATTTCCGATCTTACGGAGCGGCAAAATAGCCTCTTATCCGCTACTTCCAACAGACAGACTCAAAACCTTTCTTTTGGACTTCAAAGTCTTCAAAGGCAATAGCGGAGGCCCCGCTTATTTTGTTGACTCAGGTCGTACCTACGAAAAGGCAGTTCATCTAGGAGAGGACGTTCAATTCATAGTGGGCTTAGTATCGCAGGAAGGACTATTTGAGCAGAAAATTTCTAGTCCCTACTCGGACGAAGTACGGCGCTTACAATTAAACTTAGGGATCATTGTCTACGCGAGCCAGATAAAAAAGGCGATTGACCTTTTGCCACCCCCAGAAGGTGTTCCGTAAAAGTATAGGACGGGTGGCCCAGACGTAACCATGAACTCGGGTGCCCCACGTGTCGCGTTTACACGTGGGCCCTGCCGTTCTTTGCGCTTCCTCCAGCGCGTGCCCAATCCCTGTACGCTTTGCAAAGGTGCGTCCCGCCGCGCCGCCAGACTCATACCAAGAAGCAAAAAGTTTTACGGCTCAGTTCAAAAGGGCGCATCAACCTTCACCGGTCGGTGCGCCCTTAATTTTTTCAGCCTCTTCCTCTGTCGTCCCGACCGGAGTGGGCCGGTTTTTTCCTGCGCTCGTTTGCACTCCAGATATTTCTGCACACGGCCTGCCCATTCGCTACTGCAACCACATTAACCCAGCTAGCAATTACAAACTGCACCCCTCTCAGCGCCGTAGGCCTACCTTATCCGGTAGTTGCCATACTGCAGTATTGCATTATGATTTGATACCTAGTAAGCTATCGTACCAACTGTTTAGGAAGCGAATCCACTCCGGAAATGGCCAATCCGAATGATGCCGCCCGCGACGCCATCCTAAGGCACCTATATTCCGTTCATGGCAAGGCAAGAAGCCCAAAGTCTGCAGGACTCAAGATTAGCGAACTGGGCAAGGCACTTAAGCCGCTGAAACTTCAAGAAGTCGGTAGCAATCTAGATTACCTCGTTCAAAAAGGCTGGGTTCGAGAGGTAATTGAAAAGAGAATGTTTACGACTCCGAGAGGCACAACGCAGCAGGCGGAGAAGCGAAGCTATAAAATCTCGGACCTTGGCATTGATCATTTGGAGGCCGCTTCTATGTACCAGCGGCCATCTACACCATCGCAGATTAACGTGACGAACATTCGAGGAGTGACAGTCGTTGGTGACGGCAACGTTGTAAATACTACTTTTGCAGACGTTTCTAGAGCTCTCTCAACAATCCGTGAAGCTGTTCTCGCGGAGCCACAACTATCCGAAGAACGAAAGCTCGGAACCGTTGCAGATATCGATAGCCTGCAGGCACAGCTGCAAAAACCTGATCCTGATAAATCGGTTGTGCATAAGTTATGGTCTGGTGTAGAAGAAATCGCCGCTGTTGGCGGAGTCGTGGACTTGATCTCGAAAGTGTCCGCTCTCATTGAGCCACTGCTAAGGTGAAATACGCATCCAGACCTGCCCATTTGCTATTCCGAGTCACGCATGGCCCATATCTCTAGCTTTATCTCTAAATACGGTATTCTTGGTTTCATGTTGACGCGCCAAAAAATTCTCCTATCGATTATCCAAGACGCGCGTAGTCCGTTAACCCGCATCTTGTTGTTCAAATATGCGTTCCTTTTGAGCAAAGAGTGGGACCTTCCGCAAGGCATGGCTTTCTACGATTTTGTTCCTTTCAAATACGGTCCATATTCCTTCGCTCTGGCACGAGAGCTTCAGATTTTGGAGCAATATGGCTACATCAACCGAGATGGGGATTTCTTGCGACTGTGTCCCGGCATGGAAGACGCGACGAGAGACATCGTTCGCCAAATGCCCCCTGACCTGCGATACCAAACGTCCAGCCTCGTAAACAAGTATCGAACGTCAAGCCAGGTGCAGGTCCTACGTCAGGTCTATCACAGCTACCCGAGCTTCACGTTCAGAAGTGAGCTTCGTGAGCTGGTCCCTTCCGCGGCGATTGAGCCAGCAACGGCGCCACTTAAGATTTACACACTCGGGTACGAGGGAAGATCGGTTGACGCCTTTTTTAACTTGATAGTCCAAAGAGGCCTGAAGGGCATTATCGACGTGAGGGCTAATCCGATTTCCCGCAAATACGGATTTGCCAAGAAGACGTTATCGACGATCGCCGACAAACTTAAGATCGGCTACTTTCATATCTCGGGGCTCGGCATACCTAGTGACGAACGCCGAGGCTTGGGAACGTCTCTGTCGCATGCGAAGCTCTTCGACGACTATGAAAATCGAGTGCTGCCGAGCCGCCGAGCGAACAAAAAAGAGGCCATTGATGTGATCAGTGCACAACCGTCCGTTCTCGTCTGCATGGAAGAGGATGCTGGTTTCTGTCACAGAGGCCGCCTAGCAAAATGCTTGGCCATGGAAAGCGGGTTTGCCATTCAGCACCTCTAGAGCCTCAGCATGGAGAAGCTCAAGCTCTTAATAACGATAAAAACGTATCCGATACCGTCGTCGAAATACGACGAACTTGTGTGCACGGCAGGCGTCACGGAGACTGGCGACTTCATTCGGCTGTACCCGGTCAACTTTCGCGAACTTGAATACGCCAAGAAATATCAAAAATACCAATGGATGGAAGTGCTTGCGGAAAGGCATACCGGGAGAGATGTTCGGAAGGAAAGCTACCGCCCAGACACGTCTTCGATCAGGATGTTGGGTGAGCCGATTCCAACGAAGTCCGGTTCATGGGATGAGCGGGCTAGATATGTTCTGCCAAATAAATCGAACTCCATGGAACACTTATGGGATCTTCAAGAGAAGAATCGAACTTCCCTCGGCATTTTTCGACCAGCGAAGGTTCACAACTTTGTATTCAAACCGGATGACATAGAGTGGAAGCCTGCATTCTTGGCGCAGCTCCAGCAGCAGAGATTTTGGGATGACCGGACAGCTACCCGACAGCCTCCTCGAAAGATTCCATGGAAATTTCAGTATCAATTTGAGTGCGATGAAAGCCGGTGTAAGCGGAACCACTGCATGATGATCGAGGATTGGGAAGTCGGCGCCCTATACTGGCGCACTGTTGACCAGGGAGCTAGCCCAGAAGAAGCCGCGAAAGCGGTGAAGTACAAGTTTTTGGACCAGATATGCGCTTCTGACCGCGACACACACTTCTTCGTCGGGACCGTGCTCGCGCATGGAACCTGGGTTATCATTGGCACGTTTTGGCCCAAGAAAAAAATCCAAATGTCGTTACTTAAATAGCTCGATAAAGGACTACTTGCAGTCGTGAATTGTCTGAGCGCGCTGCTCCAAGCACACTACTCTAAAGCGCCTCCAGCCTAAGCCCGCCGCGGGAACCTCAATCAAGACCCGCGGAAGTGCGTACACCGATTTGGCGAACGCGGGACATTCGTTAATTTTGGTTACTCTGCAAGTCTGGCCCCGCAAACCATTCAATTCACAGCCTTTAATTTCTCACTTGACAAATAGTAACGGATGCGGTAATCTCTAAATCAAGGTTCTGCTGACAGTGTCCTCGTTCCGCCCCTCCTTTTCCCCGCAACCCCAGGTGTATCCGCGCGCTTCCTCCGATTCCACGTTTGAGCGCCTGCCATCTCGAACAAACCTGATCGGTCCCCTGCCCAGGCCCGACCTTAACTCTCGGCCCCTCAATCGCTTGCGGCCTCTTAAAGTCTCTTGCCTCTCTTTTTGCAACCTGTATCCTTTGTTTTCAGTAGCTTGCAGCCTCTTTCGCGGAAATACCCCGGGTGGCATACCCCTTTCGCAGGCGCTCGGTTTCAGGGTCGCCACGCTCCCTAGTGAGCATGCTCATCTATTTTCCCGCCGCGTGTGCGCTCCGCTATCTACCTTTAGAATCAACACTTGTAAAAGTGCATCAAAACAAACAACTTTATCCCCCTTTAGAATCAACACTTGTGAAAAACCGGGGGAGGGGGTTCCGTCGTTATCTCGCCACTCGTCACTCGCCACTCGCCACTTCCCCTTGGGGGTACCTACGCGTCGCTTCCCTTTCCAATCGGCAACATCTAGACTCTGTTCGCGCGCGCCGGAATGAATCCCATGATCACTCGCGAAGAACGCCAATCGAAGATCTGGTCCGTAGTCCGCGTCTCCAGCGGAAATTTCCTGGAGATGTACGACTTCATGGTGTTCGGTTACTACGCGTCGGCAATTGGCAGAGCATTCTTTCCGAGCGGCAGCGCCTTCGTGTCACTGATGCTTTCGCTGATGACATTTGGCGCGGGTTTCCTGATGCGTCCCCTCGGCGCGCTGGTTCTGGGCGCCTACACCGACCGTCACGGGCGTCGCGCCGGCTTGCTTCTTACGCTGGGCCTGATGTCCTTCGGGATCTTCTCGATCGCTTGCGTGCCCGGTTACGCAACGATCGGCTTCATGGCGCCGCTCATCGTATTGACCGGCCGGCTGCTGCAAGGATTTTCCGCCGGGATGGAATTGGGCGGCGTCTCGGTCTATCTATCCGAGATCGCCACGCCCGGTCACAAAGGCTTCTATGTGAGCTGGCAATCGGGCAGCCAGCAAGTTGCCGTGATGTTTGCGGCCTCCGTGGGAGTCGTCCTGAATTCCATTCTCCCGCCGGAGAAGATGCAGGCGTGGGGATGGCGCATCCCCCTGCTGCTCGGCTGCATCATCATTCCCTTTCTCTTCAGGCTAAGAAAGTCCCTTGCGGAAACGGACGAGTTCCTGGCGCGCAAACACAGACCAAGCATTTCGGAAATTTTGCGCTCGCTGGAAAGCAATTGGGCGGTCGTCCTGGTGGGCACGTTCATGGTGACGATGACCACCGTGTCGTTCTATATGATCACCGCGTATACGCCCACTTTCGGTAGTTCCGTGCTGCATCTTTCAAGCCTCGATAGTCTCGTGGTGACCCTTTGCGTCGGCACGTCCAATCTCTTCTGGCTCCCGATCATGGGCGCGCTGTCCGACAGGGTCGGGCGCCGCCCTCTTTTGTTGGGATGCACAATACTAATGCTGGTCACCGCATACCCGGCGATGCTCTGGCTGGTCAAAGACCCTTCCTTTGCCAGGCTACTGACCGTCGAGCTTTGGCTATCCTTTATCTTCGGCAGCTACAACGGTGCCATGGTCGTTTTCCTGACGGAGATTATGCCGGTCGACGTACGAACCTCAGGATTTGCGCTGGCCTACAGCTTGGCGACAGCCATCTTCGGCGGCTTCACCCCGGCGCTGAGCACGTACTTGATTCATATCTCCGGCAATCGCGCGATCCCAGGATTGTTGCTGTCCTTCGCAGCAGCCTGCGGGCTAGTGGCAACTCTCTTTGCGAAACCTCAGAACGCGGTAACTGCCGCAGAGCAGCCAGTGGCCAGCCGCGGCGTGGTGGCAACTTAGCCGCACGCAAAGAAAGAGTCGAATGCCATCGAATCACCCAATCAATCGAATCATCCAATCGGGAGAGTCGGTTTCACTGCGGGCCGAACCGGCGGCAAGACCTCATAGCAATCAAACCTCACGCCCGCACAAATCGCATGCTGCGGAGAACTGTTCGGCTGGACATGAACTACGTGACCCGTACAGCGCCATTCGGACGCGGGCTTTTGCGTGACTTCTTCTGGCATCTCGAAAACGAGATGCACGGGCGTGCCCTTGGAAAGAGGCAAATCCGTGGCAAAGCATATGCCGCGTGTAGAAATATCCACCGATTCCGCTGTGTGGTCCAGCGCAGCAGGGTTTGCAATGCGGACGCGAAGCGGAATCTTCAGGCCGAATCGTTCGGCAAGGCGTCGTTCGGTTCGAGTCATAGGAACGACATTCTCCCTGCATTATAAGGGAGTGTTCAAACCAAATTGATATACCTGGCGATTTAGAAGTTTTTCAGCGCTGGAAGGGATTGCGCTAGCGGGAATCGATTGTGCCGTTCTATCTATGCGCGATGCAGAACGCGCGTGACCATCAAAACATTAAAATTTTGGCGGACGGGCCTGTAAGCCGGAATCTTCGGGCACATTCTTGTTTTCAATAAGTTGCGTAGAATCAACAAAAGCGATCTGTCAACGACGTCAGTTTTGACAAGGAAAACAGGTTTTGTGGCACAGTTATGTCACAGTCGGTCGCCGCTCATGTTTAGGTGGCGCTTCTCTGCAACCCTTCGGTTAACAGACATCTGCCCCACAATTAGTACTACATTTTTATGACAGTCGAAGCTATGGCAAAAACACGCGCCGTTCGGCATTTCCCCAACTTCGAACGTCGTTTCGGGATAACTTCCGTGTAGCCGACCATCCGGGAGTTATCCCGTAATGGCTCGCCGGCAGAGAGGGTAACGGCGTGGAGTGTGGCGGATAGAGTACGCAGCGTCCCGCCAACACTCTGATCCTCGTCGGTGGAGGCTTCTACGGCATGACTTCGGAAAGCCGGTTGCGGAACCGAGCTCTGACGCGATCCAAGCGAGGCGAGCCGTGGCCATCGGCTCCTCCATTTATTCGACTTCTCTATTTCTTGTTCCGCATCACCTTCTTGCGCTTTTGACGAGTTGGGTATGCAGCAGCGTCAACACGCCGTAGTGAGCTAGCCTCTCTGTTTTCTGGGATTGACTCGCCATGAAGCGGGCGACTCGTAACATGTGGGTTGCTCAGAATTGAAGTTTGAGCGAGAGCTGGATCGAACGGGGGCCGCCGATTTGGTAGAGGGGTTGAAGCCGCCGTTGGCGCCGCCGGAGCCCAGGCTGCTGGCTAGCGTTTGGGTCGATTGGCCGAAGAGGGGGCCGGTTAGGGTGTTGTTGGGGTTGCCGAAGTTCGGGTGGTTGGAGATGTTGAAGAACTCGGCTCGGAAACGAAGCCCCAACCTCTCGGTGAGGTCAGAATAAAAGCTTAAGAGCTAGTTGCACGGACCGCGGGCCGCCGATTTGATACAGCGGATTCAGGCCTCCGCTCTGGCCGCCGCTTCCCAGCGAGCTTGCCAGCATCTGAGTAGCTTGCCCGAATTGAGGCGAACTCAGATAGTTTATGGGGCTTCCGAAATTGGGGTGGTTCAGGATGTTAAACATGTCCGCTCGCGCCTGAAGAGAAAGCCGCTCTCTGATCGCGAACTGCCTCTGCAGCGTCAAATCGATCTGCGTAGCGCCGAATCCGCGCAGAGCATTTCGTCCCAGATCTCCTTGCCCCGCGGGAATGCTGAATGCTGCTTTATTGATTACCTTTCCGCCGGGTGCGTTCGACTCGTCAAGGTAGAGTGGCACTCCGGGAACCAGATTCGGCCGCTGTACGCTGCTGGCTCCTGACAAGAAACCACCGAAGGGATTCTGCCCGGTGACCACATTCACTGGGGGAGCAGTTCGGGCGTAAATGATCGAATCCGTCGACCAGTTTCCAAGGATCCGCTTCCAAATTCCGCTGCCCATCGTCTGTATGTTGGGCACGGGTATGTCATAGGAAATGGCGCCCGAGAACGTATGCCGGATATCGTAGTCGGACGAACCACGCTCCTGAGAGGAAGGCGATTTGCCCGGCGGCACATTCACATAATAGGCGTCGGAGGAAGCATCGTCGATCGAATGCGCAAAGGTATAAGAGAACAGCGTCTGGAAACCGTGAGCCAAGCGATGGCGAAACTGGGCTTGAAGGGCTTGATAACTGGAGGTAGCGCCATTCCTCATCAAATCAAACTCGCCGGTGAAGTTTGGATTCGGCGCATCGTAAATGTCCTGCCGCATCAGCTTTCGGCCCCCCGCGCCGAGGTAGGTGGCCGTGATGACGTCGGCCTTTCCCAAAGTCTTTTCCACGGCCGCGTTCCACTCATACGTTCTGGGCAATACGTGATTCGGGTCTACCACCGCAAGGTACGAAACAGGGGGAGTTGTCTTAAAAGGAGGTGGCGCGGCAGCGGCATCACTGAGCGGGAATGAGGTATTGAAAATAAGTTTTACCTGAATGTATGGGAATGCGCTCGCCCCATCCGCCACATCGGAGTATCCGAGGTCGTAAAAGATCCCGGCGCCGGCCCTTAGGACCAGACTCGGTAGCGGGTGCCAGGCCACGCCGAAGCGCGGCGCGAAATCGTCTTTTTGCGGATTCCACAAGGGCGTGCCCGGCGGGGCCAGTTGCATGGTTGCCAGATTATTCAAGCCCGTCACCGTAAACGGAAGAGTGCCGTTGGCCGATGAGGGCGGGGCGTTGTACTCCCATCGCAGGCCATAGGTAATCGTCAATGTACGCGTGATATTCCATGTGTCCTGGGCGAACAGACTCCAGTTGGAGAAGATCAGTTGCACATTGGCCGTCCTCGAGACTATGCCTACCTCAGGCACCGTGTTGGCCAAAACGTTTGACAAAGAAGAGAAGACATATTCCACCTGATAGGGTACAAATCCATTTTCTGGACGGAGACGGCGATAATCAAACCCGATCTTTAGCTGGTGTGCGCCAATGATGCGGGAAACGTTGTCAGTCACATTGATCTGCTGCTGCAAGTTGTCTCCCAGCTTGCCGGTGCTGAATTTAAGTCCAAAGGGATTAAAGTCGCCAAAAAATTGGAAGTTGGAGTTCTTCGGAGAAGCAAACGATGGATATAGCACTGAGTCCGGAGGAGCCACCGCGCCCCCGAAATTGTCGAGCGTCGTGAAGGTGTTCGCTCGACTCCGGCAGTAATTGAACCGGAACTCGTTGGTCAACCGGGGGGTAAGCGCCTGGTTAATCCCCAAGGTCAGGCTCTGGGTCCGGTACTTTGTATCCTCAACGCTGCTGTAATTGTCCTGAAAAGAGCCGTCGGTACGCTGATCGATCGTCGATGGAGCATCGCTGTACCTTCCGAAAATAGTCACTTTTTGTGATAGCAGATAATCGATCCGGAGGCTGTAGGAATTCAGCGTGGACGGATCGGAGTAGCCGGCCGAGAATGGCGCCGTTCCGCTCGGTTTTTGACCCGAGGGGGGACAACTCGGATCACTCGACGGATCGCATGGCGCGAGCGTCTCCGGGCCGGTCGGTTTTGGGAAGGCGTTGAGCAGCGGCTGGACGGCAGCGGGCGCATTCTGGCGCGTGGCCAGCGACGGCACGTACGTATCCGCAACGTGAGGCTGGCGCACCCTCGGCCCCTCGTAGGAGCCGAAGAAGAATAGCTTATCTTTCCTGATCGGCCCGCCAAACACGCCGCCGAAATCGTTCTGCCGCAGAGCGGGCCTCGTCAGACCGTTGGCGTTGGCGAACCAATCGTTGGCATCCAGCACGTCATTACGGAAGTACTCGAACAAAGTGCCGTGAATCGTGTTCGTGCCGGACTTTGTGACCACCGATACTTGAGCGCCGGGAGTACGCCCATATTCCGGCGCAAAGCTCGAAGTTTGAATCCGGAACTCTTCGAGCGCATCAAGAGACACCAGGTTGCTAGTGCCTCCAAAAGCGCTGGTTGCCGGAAGTTGGCCGGCCCCGCCCTGGCCCAAATTAGAGCTACTAGTTCCCAGGTTGGCGCTCACTCCATCCACCAGGAAGTAATTTGCATCCGGCCGCTGGCCATTCACACTGAACTGGCCCTGCTCGTAAAAATTGGACGGCGTCAGCACCACCCCCGGCGTCAGATCGATGAGGGAGCTAAAACTCCGCCCGTTCAAGGGCATGTTTTCCACGAACCGGTTGCCGATGAGTGTGCTCACCGATGCATCTGAGGTGTTAAGCAGCGGCGCGCCAGCTTCCACCGTGATGCTCTCAGACGCGGAACCAAGGGTCATCTCGAAGTCGATTTCTATCGCGTCTTGGACGTGAAGGGTGACGTCTGGCTTGATTAATTTTTTAAAGCCGGGTTTTTCGATTTCGAGGCGATAGCTGCCAGGAGGAAGATTCGTCAGGTAGTATTCGCCCGAGCGGTTGGTCGCGGTTTCATAGCGGAAATTTGTGGCTGTACTGATGGCGGAGAGTTTTGCGTCGGCTACTAGGGCTTTGGAGGGATCGGTTACGCGGCCGGTGAGGGAGGCATTTGTGGATTGGGCGCGAAGAACAGGGGAATAGGAAAGAAGGAAGAGGACGACGAGGGCGGGGGCTCGGCGCATGTTTTGATCCAAATTCTTGGCGGGCTCCAAGTAGAGCCCGCACCCGACGGACGGAGTGTGGGGTTTTGAGGGTACTCCGGGGCCGCGGTTTTGGCAAGGAGGGCTTTGGGTTGGAAGAAAGATGCTTTACACAGAGTTCACGGAGTACACAGAGACCACAGAGAGGAAAGAAACGCGGGAAACTATTTCCAGGAGATTACGAGAGGCGACAGTGTTTTGCTGGTGAGTTATGATGCGGGGTCTATGGGAAGCGCGCGCGAAAGAAGACGAGGGGTTATCGCGCTCCTGGCGTGGGCACTGTGCGCCGGCATGGTGTTGGCGTGGGGACGTTGTGCTTACGCGCTAGACCCGGCGCTGGACGTGAGTCAGTACGCGCACACCGCGTGGAAGGTCCGCGAAAGCTTCTTCAAAGGCATCATCACCTCAATTACTCAGACGCCCGACGGTTATCTATGGCTGGGCACGGAATTCGGCTTGCTTCGCTTCGATGGCGTTCGGGCCGTCCCTTGGGAGCCGCCAGCAGGTGAGCATCTCCCGAGCAGTTTCATTCGAAGCCTTTTCACAGCGCGCGATGGGACTCTTTGGATTGGCACCTTTAAAGGGCTCGCAAGTTGGAAGGACGGCAAGCTGACGCAGTACCCGGAGCTTGGTGGACAGACTGTTGATGCCCTCCTTGAGGACCGTGAAGGAACGGTATGGGCCGGCGGGTTTGTGGCTCTCACTGGGAGACTCTGTGCAATTCAGAGTGGCAGCTTCCAATGTTACGGAGAGGACGGCAGTCTCGGCCGATACGTGGGATCTTTGCATGAGGATAGTAGGGGCAATCTCTGGGCGGGAACGACGAACGGGCTGTGGCGATGGAAGCCTGGTCCTCCGAAACACTACCCGACGCCAGACCCGGTGGACACGTTCCAAGTTCTGAGTGAAGGCGACAACGGCGCACTCTTGATCGCCACGCGCAGCGGAATCAAACACCTCGCTGACGGAAAAGTTGAGGCGTATCCGCTTCCAAGCACTGGGCCGCAGTTCAAGCCGAATAAGCTGTTCCGGGACCGCAATGGAGGGCTGTGGATCGGAACTCGGGATCGGGGCCTCGTGCATGTGCACCAGGGAAAGACAGATGTGTTTGCGCAATCCGACGGTCTCTCCGACGATGTCATTCATAGTTTCTTCGAAGATCGTGAAGGCAATATCTGGGTAGCCACATCAGGCGGCCTCGACCGCTTTCGCGACTTCGCCGTCCCTACGATTTCTGTCAAACAGGGTTTGTCCAGTGCCCTCGATTGGTCCGTTCTAGCTGCCAGAGATGGCAGCGTGTGGCTTGGCACCGTTAATGGCTTGAATCGATGGAAGGACGGACAAATTACGATTTACCGAAAGCGAAACGGATTGCCAGATGATGCCGCGGCGTCCCTCTTTCAAGATAATCGCGGGCGAATTTGGGTCTCCACGGCTCACGGCGTTGCCTCCTTTGAAAATGGCCGGTTTATTCCCTCAAGCGCAGTGCCCGACGAACAGGCGTTTTCCATCGCCGAGGGCAGTGTGGGAGATATCTGGATCAACCACGATCGGGGCCTTTTTCATTTGCATGGGGGGAAGGTAATCGAACAGATCCGTTGGGCCAGGTTGGGACGTAAGGAAGCGGCTTTGTCTCTGCTCCCTGATCTTCTGCAGGGCGGCTTATGGCTTGGATTTGCGCAGGGTGGCGTGGCGTATTTCAGAGACGGTCAGGTCCGCGCATCGTACGCAGCCGCCGACGGGTTGGGCGAGGGCCGTGTCAGCGGCCTTCAACTCGATCGGGACGGTACGCTCTGGGCCGCGACAGAGGGCGGGCTAAGCCGAGTGAAAAACGGCCGTGTTGCCACTTTGACCAGCAAGAATGGATTGCCCTGCGATACGGTTCTCTGGGCGATGGAAGACGATGCCCATTCGTTCTGGCTGTACATGGCCTGCGGCCTGGTGCGCATTGCCCGGACCGAGTTGGACGCGTGGGCGGCCATTGTGGACAAAGGGGTGGACAAAGGTCCGAAGCGGACGATCGAGGCCACGGTATTCGACAGTTCCGACGGGGTGAGGAGCCATGCGATCGCTGGCGGCTACAGCCCGCGTGTCGCCAAGACAGCGGATGGAAAATTGTGGTTCCTGCCTCACGACGGCGTCAGCGTCGTCGATCCGCGTCACATGCCCTTCAACAAACTTCCGCCGCCGGTGCACATCGAGCAAGTCACCGCGGACCGCAAGACCTACTGGCAGAACTGGTCCAGCGATGCATCATCCTCGCACCCGAGGCTGCCGCCGCTGGTTCGTGATCTGGAGATCGACTACACCGCGCTGAGCTTGGTCGCGCCGGAGAAGGTATTTTTTCGCTATAAGCTGGAAGGATGGGAACGCGATTGGCAGGACGCCGGCAATCGGCGGCAAGCGTTCTATACCAATCTTTCTCCCGGCAAGTACCGTTTCCGCGTCGCCGCCTGCAATAACAGCGGCGTGTGGAACGAGGCCGGAACATTCCTGGATTTTTCCATCGCCCCGGCGTACTACCAAGCGAACTGGTTCCGCGCGCTATGCGCGGCCGCTTTCCTGGGAATGCTTTGGGTGCTGTATCAAGTCCGTATCCAGCAAGTGCGGCGTCAGCAAAGGAAACTTCAGGATGTAATCGAAACCATTCCGACATTTGCCTGGACTGCTTTGCGCGATGGCTCCGTGGACTTCGTCAATCGCCACTGGCCGGAATATACGGGTTTGTCTACCGAGAAGACAGTCGGCTCAGGTTGGGAGGCCGCCGTTCACCCCGCAGACTTGAAGCGACATGCGGAGAAGTGGCGCGCGTCGGTGGCGACCGGCGAGCCCTTCGAGAATGAGGTGCGCTACCGGCGGGCTGCGGATGGGCAGTATCGTTGGTTTTTGGCTCGCGCCGTGCCCCTGCGGGATGCGCGAGGCAAGATCCGCAAGTGGTACGGTATCTCGACAGACGTTGAAGATCGCAAGCACGCGGAACAAGAGCGCGAGAGACTACAAGCAGACCTCGCGCACGTGAATCGCGTGAGCATGCTGGGTGAATTGGCGTCCTCGCTCTCTCACGAGCTAAAGCAGCCAATCGCTGCGACAATTACAAACGCGAACACCTGCATGCGCTGGCTTAAGCGCGACCAGCCGGATTTGAAAGAGGCGTGCGAGGCGACAAAAAGAATTGTGGAGGACGGAAAGCGTGCCGGTGACATCATCGAGCGTCTACGGTCGTTGTACAAGAAGTCTCCTCCAAAACGTGAGTTGGTCGAAGTGAACGAGATTGTCCGCGAAATGGTCGTTCTGCTGCGGGGCGAGGCCAACCGGTATGCCGTTTCGATGCGCACGGATCTTGCCACCGACCTTCCCAAAATTACGGCAGACCGTGTACAACTGCAGCAGGTGCTCATGAACCTCATGCTCAACGCCATCGAGGCGATGAAGGAGACAGGCGGAGTACTTACGGTCAAGTCGCAACGGGACCAGGACGGCCGACTGCTGATCTCAGTCAGTGACACTGGCGTGGGCCTGCCGGCCGAAAAGGCCGACCAGATCTTCAATGCCTTCTTTACGACCAAACCGCAGGGCTCCGGCATGGGTCTGGCGATCAGCCGTTCCATCGTCGAGTCGCACGGTGGCCATTTGTGGGCGACGGCCAACTCCGCACGGGGCGCGACGTTTTACTTCACCCTGCCCGCCGCGGTCGCGGCGCAGGCATAACCTCCACCCCATCGCGGAAATGCCAATTCTGTAGCCTCTGCCGCTGATTTTGGGCGAGTGACGGGCAACTCTGACCGTACCGCCGCGACATCACCGGATCATTGATCGGTGGCATGGAGGCCATGGGTCATGAAGCGGAAACCGCACTCACGAAGAAAACGTACCACTACAAAATCTGTCCTGCGCCTGCCAGACCTCGAGCACGCCAAAGTCGCAGTCTTGAATAGCCTCACCAGCCTGGACGCGCAACGGGGTTATCGTCACGCCATCAATGAGTTCGTTGACTGGTATTGTTCGGAACCGCGCTTGGCTCTCAACAGAATAGTGGTGTTGCGCTATCGGTCGCATCTCGAATCCCGTCAACTGGCACCTGGCACCGTTAACCTACGTCTCGGTGCCGTGCGTCGGCTCGCATACGAGGCCGCCGACTGCGGTCTCCTCAGCGCCGATTTGGCGGCTGGCATTCGCCGTGTTAAAGGCGTGAAGAAGTTGGGAGTGCGCCTCGGCAATTGGCTGACTGCGGAGCAGGGCCAAGCACTTGGCAAGCACCCGATCCTCAACGACTGAAAGGAAAACGCGACCGAGCCTTGCTCGCATTGCTGCTCGCGTGCGGCTTGAGACGGCATGAAGCCGTGGCGTTGAGATTGGATCATCTCCAGCAACGCGAAGAGCATTGGGCCATTGTTGATCTGATTGGCAAGGGAGGCCACGTTCGAACAGTTCCGGTTCCCGATTGGGTGAGAACCGAACTGGACGATTGGCTCGCCGCAGCTGGAATTGATCGAGGAAAACTGTTCCGCCGGGTCAACAAAGTCGGCAGGACATGGGGAGATGGCATGACGGTGAAGGCGGTTTGGCACATTGTGAAGGAATCCGCCAAGAGCATCGGCGTGGCGCAATTGGCGCCGCACGATCTACGACGGACCTGTGCTCGGCTCTGCCACGGATCGGGAGGCGAGTTGGAGCAGATCCAATTTCTTTTGGGGCACGTGTCGGTGCAAACGACCGAACGCTACCTTGGGTGCAAACAGCGGATTCGATCAGCCCTCAATGATCGCATTGGCATCGAGCCGAATCCTTGAGCTGAGCTGGGTGTTGAGTTGTGGAAGAGTTGCCGACCAACCTCCCGCGACTTCCCAGAAGCCCGTTCTGAATAGTGCGCGTAGGCTACAACCCCATCCAGAATGGACGGCGGCGCAGCCTTAGAACTCAAATTCGGCAATCAACTTCAAGAGTCGAAGAAGCGTTGTGCGTTCTTCCGGAGTCAGTTCTTTTCGGAATTTATCGTCAGCGGCTATCCTCGCATTGATCAGGCGTTTCCTGTATTTGTGGCCTTTTGGCGTCAGCCTAACGTGAATTGCTCTGCCAGATTTTGCTTTTCTCTCCGACACAAGCCCTTCCTGAACCATTGACTTGATGGCTCGGTGCACGACAGTTCGGTCGATACGGAGAAGTGTGGCGATTTGATTCTGATTGAGCACGGCACCGCCCCGGAGTGTGGATAGAATGAAGCCACGAGTCGCAGAGCACCGAGTTTTTCGTTCAAGTCTCTTGCCGACGGAAAAATAGGCTGCAGAAACATGGGCAAGTACTGAGTCCCTTAAG
>WNFJ01201210.1_pt1 | contig 17291 bp, 12 predicted proteins | sample 5400461 | NCBI WGS metagenome assembly WNFJ01 (sample SAMN13153349, study PRJNA577476) | soil metagenome | isolation source: 115 cm saprolite on Douglas fir-dominated hillslope | place: USA:California | collected 2013-09-17 | reverse complement strand
GCAATGGTGCCGATGGTGGCAATGAGCGCCGCGGCGGCCTGTGGCCCAATGCCCGGAAGAGAAGTGAGGATCTTGCCTTCCCGGCAGTGCTCCACGACCTGGATCATCTCCGTTTCCAACTGCTGCAGGTGCTCTGCGATGAGTTTCAACTCGGTAATGAGCTGCTTCTGCTCGAAGACCAGGCCCCGCACGCGAGCGGGGTCTTTCGTGCCAATACTCTGGCCTGCCAGGCGTTGCAGTTCGACGAGTTTGGCATCCGAAACACTACAGGTGCGACCTCTCGCCTCGCGCAATTCCCAGAAACTGGCCGCCGCAAGCGTTGCTGGGGTAGGGAAGTGAGAACGCAACGCCAGCGCCGTAGGCAGATTCGGATCGCGCAAGAGGCGGGTAAATTCGGGAAAGAGTTCATCACAAAGAGCCGTCAGCTTGTTTTTGCGCTGGGTGCTCTCGGCGACGAGTTCATAGTGATGCTGGACCATCCCACGCAGCTGTGCTGCGGCCTCGGTGGGAGAGACGAGTCGGCGGACGGCTTGCAGGGGATCACCGACTTGGATGCCTTTCTCCAGTTGGTTGTACAAGAGGTTGGCAAGACCCAGCGCATCGCGTTTGTCCGTTTTGAGTAACCCCTCTTGCCGCTTCTGGACATGGATCACATAGACCGGAATGTCGACTTCTTGCAGGTACTGGAGCAAGGCGCGATGGTAGTGCCCCGTGACTTCCAGCAGCGCCTGAACCTGAGTCAGTGGCACATAGGTCTGGATGCGGTCGAGCAGGGAGCGAAAGCCTTCCCGTGAGTTGTCAAAGGCCAGCGCGGGACAATGTTCAAAGCGCTGGTGGCGGGTAAGTAAGGTCGAAGAAAGGAAGCCTGCGACGTGGGCTCGCTTGCCGACATCGACCCCGATATACAACGTTTCGTGGGAAAGCTGGGGAAGGGCCACCAGATCAGGACGAGATGATGGTTTGTGAGGCATAAGCTATTCCTGCCTTTCCGGCATCCTTGCCGGTGATACCCACGCCAAGGGTGGGTGGAGAAGCGGGACCCCGTGGGCGTGCCTCTACCAACTTCGGACCAGAAGTATGGCCTTCAACCTCGTATCAGGTGTGCGACCACGCCCCCCAGGTTTTTTTCAAGAGTCAAGCTCCAAAGCGTTCGCAGGGTTCTGCGGGATCGTTTCCAGCAGGGAGCGACCCCACTGTGCTTCTCCACTCTTAATAGTACATATGTTCTTATGAAAAATCAAGAGGTTTTCAGAGATGTTGTCCGAAGCACTCGCCATCTTTTCGCGCATCCAGAACTGAGTCACCCCTTTATTGCTGAGCATTGCCAGCAGTATCCGGTGACGACGATGTGCCGGATACTCGGGGTCAGTGTCAGTGGCTATTACGACTGGCACAAGCGGGAACCAAGCGCACACGAGCGAGAAGATGGCGAGCTGGCCAAACACATCCATCGGTGGCAGCCCTCGCGTCCATGCCGAGTTGGCGGCATCAGGGATCCGCTGCTCGAAACAGCGCACAGCCCGCCTCATGCGTGAGATGGAGTTAGCAGCCAAACGCCGCCGCAACACGCCTGTGGGCACGAAAAAACGACATGGCGCGATCCCCGCTCCCAACTTGCTCAACCGCGACTTTGGAGCCCCCAAGCCCAACGCGAAATGGGTCAGCGATACGACCTACGTCTGGACGCAGGAAGGGTGGCTCTATGTGGCCGTCGTTCTGGATCTGTTTTCCCGCCTGGTGGTGGGCTGGGCGATGAGCCAGAACAACGATGCGGAGCTGGTGACATTGGCCTTTGAGATGGCACTTGTCCGTCGTTCTCCCCCCACAGAGATGCTCTTGCACTCCGATCAGGGGAGCCCCTACACAAGCATAGGATACCTGACCAGGTTGGCAGAAGTGGGGATGGTGGTAAGCATGAGTCGAACGGGCGACTGTTATGATAACGCGGCGATGGAGAGTTTCTTCAGCACCTTGAAGGGTGAATGTGTTGAGCGTCACGCCTTCCAGACCAGGCAAGAGGCTCGACAAACCATTTTTGAGTATATCGAGTGTTTTTACAACCGAGTTCGCAGGCATTCCACGCTCAAATATCTGAGCCCGGTTGCCTATGAACAACAGATGGGATGATCTTCAACTTTCCAGTCTCCGAAAAAGTCGGAAAAGCCCAAAATAATACTGTTTGTTTCTTGCAATTCTTGTGATTTTTGGGTACACTCTTTTTTGGAAGAATTTATTCACCCCGAGTATTATTGGCTCCCTACTATCTTTCACTAGTGTCCTCCCGGAGGTCTCCGGGACCGCAGTGGCCTTGCATATCAAATCCGCTTATCTAGTTAGTATTACAATCAGCACGGATTGAAAGAAATCCATACGAGAAAAGTTCATATGCTTAGCGTTTTAAGAGTGATTAAGCGGATTTGTTAGCAGTCAGCAAGGTCGTGGGCCCGCTCCGCTTGACTGAAAGGGGCAACCCGAGTGAAAGTGTTTGCTCCGCGGGCTCGAAGGTGGTAACCAACATGTCCGATCAAGATTACGACGACATCATCCGTAAAGCAGCTATAGCCGCCACAGAGGGGGAGCTCGAGATGGAAGCTACAGGCGATCCATTCTTTCTATCAGAACGGCGTGGTGCAGGGAAGCTCCAGATCGTCGAGTCAAAACAATCACCAGCACCGAAGTTCCTTGTGGTTTGCAACCAGCAGTTGGTAGAAGCTGCAGCGATGCTGCGGCAAGTCGGCGGCTCAGGCTCACTTGTTCGGGACGTAAAGGGCGGGGCCGACAAACGAGCAGACCGGATCATTCAGGAGATGGCTGCAGAATGTGCTCTGGCGGCCTGGGTACCGGAGCTCTCGTCATTCATCCAGAGCGGGGTCGTCGTCGTGGGGATGATCCGAATTGCTCGCCTCTACGGTGTCTCACTGACACGCAGCGAAGCGGGCAAGTTCCTCAAGGAGGCGCTCCTGGCCGGGGGCGCCTACCAGGCTGCGAGCGTTGTGGGGGAGAAGGTGCTGAAGATGGCTTTGGACTGGACTTTAGTCGGGTACGTCGGTGCGGCGGCGTTTGACTCGGCATTTACATTCGCAGTGGCGTGGGCCCTGGGGACCACGGCGAAGGCCTACTTCGGACACGAACTGGGGAAGGGGGACCTCAAACGAGTCGTTCGCTCCTCCTTCCGCCAGGCTCGCAGGCAAATGCGAAGAAAAGGACGGGTCAAGCAGCCAGCAGAGCCAGGCACGACGGGGAGTCCGGCGTATGACGAGGTCTCCCGGATGCTTCATAGTCGAGTTGGCCGAGAGGTGCTCGGGCAGGTTGCCCTACTGGACCCGAGTATGGCCCGGGATATGGCCAAGGTCCTGGCTCGCAAAGGCATCACATCGTTCAAAGACCTGAGCGCAGACGCACTGAAGGCGGTTGATGATGAAACCGGCCTTGTGCGAGATCTTTGGTCGCTGACCCGTACACTCGTCGATACCAATGCGCTTCTGCGCTTGGCCCTCGCTCCGGATACAACATACGAGGCGCTGGATACTCTGGTCGTTCTGCAGGATGCGGTAGCGGACGTCGCCCTTCTGTCAGAGGTCAATGTCGACATCTTTCAGTTTGCCGCCGGATCTCCCGTTGCGGGAGCGATTTACGCACGGCACCCGATCAGTCAGCAGATCTTTTATCCGATCGCTCAATTCCATCGAATGAGCTTCGAGCACAAGTTCTCGGAGGCATTGCACCTTCTGCAGGCACTCGGAGCGCGGAAGCTGCGCGTCCATCATGTACAGGGCATGCGCCATGAGGGATCTGTATCGGTGGAGATGTCAGGCGGCGCGAGGTCATCGGTTACGAAAGGCGGGACCGACGCGGCAGAGCGGCCGACGGCAGGCGACAGCGGTTCCGACATAGGATCGTTGAAGGGCGGATTGCGGATGGTGAGCAGCTCCGGTGGTGAGCTGGAATTCGAGGCGGCGTATGCAGAACGCGAGCCGACGCTTCCGGGGGACCTCGTGTGGTATCCACGCGAGTCGATCTGGCACCAGATCGTAGATGCCCGGCTGCACCACGGATTGAAATCGTTTGATCTGCACGTCCGCTATATGGATGACTTCGGCATCGACGCCAAACTAGTCGCAACGCTGATGGGAATACCGGGGCACCTGGAGCTTGGTGGCCGGTACCAGGAGTTCGAAGTTACTGACTGGCGCATTAGTGTGTCCTTCATGGGACCACAGTGAGAACCAAGCTCCATCCTGAGCAGCGGCGTCTGCGTGGTGGGGAGGCTCCACCTAGCGCCAGCAGCGATACAGGCGTCTACCGACAGCTTCGGTGGACCGATGGCTGCTTCGTGCTCAAGACGAACCACACTGACCGAACAGCCTTGCAGATGCTGGCCAGGAACCTGCAGCGGACAAGGGATCGAATGGGCCTTTGGGGCATCCGGCTGCTCAAGCTGCTGCTGGGTGCGGAGACCCCCACCGGCAGCTGATCTGGGCGTGCTGCGTTGTGGGCACGGCGCGCAGGTCACGACATTTCGGCTCTTTGTCGTCCGCCGCTCCTGAACGGTACAGGTTAAGCGCGCTAGGTTGGGAAAGAGGGATCCATCAGTCCGACAAGCCAGGCTTTGAGCGAGATCCGGAGCGGTCAAGCGCATCCTGTCGGAGCAAACGGGCGCTTGCTACCCAGTTGCGGAGCTGTGGCTCCCGCACCGCGCTATAGCGCTCCAACACATGGTGGCAAATCGCGATTGCTGCCACCATGTGCCCCCGATTTACCATCATGCGCGCCTTGGTGACCAATGCCGTCGCTACCTGCACACGGAGCTCTTGCTCTGACGCCTTGCCATCACGCTCGAAGACCTGGTCGTAGCTTCGATCGCTTCGTCTGTCTTCCCCAGCTGCCCCAGCACGAATCCCTTGTTGACCTGACCCCTCGCCACCTCCTGACGGAGCTCGAGCTCTGGCGCCTCACCATAGCCCTCGACGACCTGGCTGTAGATCTCGATTGCCTGGTGCGGCTTTTCCAGCTGCCCACACGTGTAAATTACAAAATTCGGTGTCGTACTTTTGGTACTGCTCCTGCTCCATGTCGTATTTTTTGAATTGTTCCGCTTGGAAATCTGCCATTTACGACAGAGAACAGGTGAAGAAGTACGACACCGAATTATCTCATTTACAGCCAGCGGCACATTTAACCGACCACAATACCAGTCCCACATCTCGCGCATGTACTCCTCTACCTGTTCCTGACTCATGCCCAGCCGCTCCCGCATACCCTGATGCACCTCCTCCTCTGTACACGCACCCACAGACCCTGCTCGCCAGAACGGTTTCATGCGTTGCTCCAGCTCCCCAGCTTGCAGGCCCAGGCGCGCTTCCCAGCGAGTATCCAGGCCATGATCCACTAACTCGATGACATCCAGTTCCAGTACGCCCCCAAGATCAAAGACCACTGCTCGAAGAGTCATCCCTGTTTTCCTTTCGACGAAAGATATATCCGCAATGGATATATTAACTCTGTCTGATTGGCTTTTCAAGGGCGCACTGCTGTCCCCTCAACTCGTTGCGCAAGTCGTGGGTTATTGCATAAACCAAGCTTGAGGAATAATCCTTGAGCTTTTTTTGCTTCTGAAAGGAGTCGTATTATGATTACATCTTCATCTGAAGTTCGAGCGTGAGCTTATCCCAGTTTGATGAAGTCGCAGAACTCGGACAGAATTCTATAGCCAGCAATTTGGGAACCTTCCAAGTTTTGAGCTCCATGAAAACGGATTAAGGTCACTCGCTTATCGTACACTTTTCAGGTTTCGATGTGCAGATGTGCAGACTCTTAATTGTAAAAAACAAAAGAGGCAAGTCTTGAAACTACGCTATTGAAAATGTATAATAGGTAATAGTTCTGTTTAGTAATGCCTCTATCTTTACTCGATTGTCCAGCTACTTCAATGTCTCCATGGAGAACGTTAAGAATAGAAATACCTTCTGGCCCCGATGATCGGCTGTTAAGGCGTCTAAAGATTATCCAAGGAGGAGTTTGACCCATGTCCAAGTTCTTTAACGTTGTGGAGTCTATATGGGCGAATTTAAAGGCCGGTCAAGCCAAGACGCAGGCACATTTTGCCATTGGTCGAGACCATGTTGATAACGGCGATCAACTTGGACCCCGTTTCGAGGCTGGGCAGCATTATCTCCAAATCATCATTAATGAGATGTTTTTGGCTAGCCAGCGAGAATGGTTTGTCAATTACGATCCAATGGCTTTTGTTGCGAGTAGCTATATCTACGATAAACAATTGGAAACCATACCCCTGGTTGTAGGGCCAGCTATGCTATCGCAATTTGGGCAACAAGCGCCAAAGGGGATGATCTTTCAAAACACGCCAGTATCTCAACTGCATCCCTATCAAGGTGGCTCCTTGACCTTGGTCATTATCCTGAATAAACTGGAACGAGAGAACAATGCTGACAAACTACTGCAAGTAGTAGAAAGCATTTCCAGTGTGGTTGATCCCTCGAAAGTTTTTTCTGTCTATCTCACAATTGCCAAAACCGTGCTTGATGGCGTCCAAACCCTTCTTGGCCTACAGCAGACAGTCCCGGTAGTAGGCTACCGCATTGCTATCAATCCGCAAATCGGTCAAGTGCTTGAGCCAACATACTTCGTGTTGATTGATGAGGATGCTCGAAAGATCCAGCAAAACAGATTCTGGGTACGAAACGACAGTCTGCACTACGTTAACGACCAGGGAGAAGATGAACTCTATCGCGACCATGACTTTATCTTATTCAGCATTGCTCAAGGAGACAGACGCAATGACGAGCGAACTTTACCATTTTACCCTCTATGGGAAAGTACTAAAGACCTGGCAGCACGTCCAATAGCGGACGGTGATCACTTTTGGAAAGATGCAAAAGCGCAGTTTAACACGCTTAAGCGTGAACTGTTAAATAGCCCTGATCTTACCGCACCTGACTCAAAGGGATTAAGAGAGCAATATTTTAAAGAACTGGCAAATATTCGTGAGGAGACTATCAAGGAGGGCAAGCTAGCGCCACAACCACTATCCGAAGCGGAAGCTGAATTACGCCAGATGGCTGACGAGCTTGACAAGCTTGACAGGCCCACTAACTGACACACTAATTTAAAGGATATTAGTCGTCTAATCTGTAAGGGGTGAAGAATATCGCTAGCTCATCACTAGTTGTGATAGTCAGAGAGGGGGCAGCATGGAATCATTTGAGTTGACTTTTGTTGTGCAGGATGATAATACCATACGAGCCAGGAGACAGGATGAGGCTGAGACAAGGGGTAAATTGATACTTGATGATCTGCATTACGACCTGATTCACCTCTTCGCGGATTGGCTCAGCCAGGAGGAACAGGATGCCCAGAACGATGAGCAGACCAAGAATAGAAAATTGACGCGCCGCCAGGAATTCGAGGTATTTGGGTCCTTACTGTATAAGACGCTGTTCGATGACCAGGTAGGATCATTTTTCGAGCGCACCTTCAACCAGGCTCGATCTAACGGACGGCGTCTGCGTCTTCAATTAAGTTTCGAGGGAAGAGCTGCTCATCTTGCCCGCATACCATGGGAATATCTCTATTATCCTGATACCGAGCACCGCCGAGGGTTCTTCCTGGCTACCCATCCAGATCTCGTTCTTTCACGTTATATGCCGCTCGAAATGGAGCGTCAAACCCTGACTCCTGCAAAAGGCCCGCTGCGTATTCTGCTCGTTGTCTCAGCACCATATAATCTCGGCCCGGTGATTGCAGATGGAGTAATGGAAGCCATTGAGGAACTAGCGAAAAGATATCCTATTGAGATAGACAGCCTGCATAAACCGACGATTGACAATTTTTTCGGCAAAGTAAAAGAGATGAGGCCCCATGTGCTGCATCTGATCGGTCATGGTCAATTCAACAGGGAAGAAGGAAATGGAGAGATTGCGCTGCTAGATAAAAACGGAACGAGCGCGGCGTGGGTGAAAGACGAGGAATTTGTCGACTCTCTTGTCCATACGCGCTCAATGCCACGCCTCATCTTCCTCCATTTGTGTGAAGGTGGAGCGGTTGACTTTGAAGCCAATTTTGCTGGGATAGCACCTCAGTTGGTTCGTGCGGGAATGCAGGCGGTAGTAGCGATGCAGTATCCTATATCGAATACGGCGGCCATTATATTCAGCCAGACTTTCTATCGTACACTGGCTGAAGGTGAACCAGTGGATGCGGCTGTACAGGAGGGACGATATCGAATCACTACCAGTATATCTAAGGCCCATGACAGCCGCGTTTTTGGCACGCCGGTGTTATACATGCGCAGCCGTGACGGCGTTATCCAGCCACCAACTAATGATCTGCCGACAAACAATGTTTAACCAAAGGGAAATAGGCGATGAGTGACGTTGAACTTACAGTGATTGTTGAGGAGCTGGGAAAGATACGTGCGCAAATGCGAGACCGCGGTGAGAAAAATGAACGCGATACTAGATTTGAGGGTGAGATTGATAAATTGCACCTAGACACAATTCACATCTTTGAAAATATGTTGAGCGAGGCCAGAATCAAGCGACGTGAGGAATTAGAAGTACTAGGTAAGCATCTGTACAGGATAATATTTAATAAAGGCGTGGAGGATTTTTTCCAACAGGCTCTTGAAAAGGTTACAGACCGCAAACGCCTACGTGTTCAATTAAGTTTTGAGGAAAAAGCTGCTGACCTTGCTAGTCTGCCCTGGGAATATCTGTATTATCCCAAAACCGAGCGCCGACGCGGGTTCTTTCTCGCTACCCATGTGGATCTTGTCCTTTCGCGTTATATGCCGCTCGAGACAAGCTCTCTAAATCTAGCACCTGTGGAAAGCAGCCTCCGTATTCTGATTGTTATCTCCAATCCTGAAGATGAACGTCTTGGGCCGGTGGGCGCAGAACCCATCATCGAAGCAATGGGGAAGCTAGGAGAGAGGTACTCTATTGAATTTGAACGCCTAGAGAAGCCGACAGTCGACAATTTTATCGATAAACTGAGAACAGTTAAACCACATGTATTGCATTTCTTTGGTCATGGGCGCTACGACATGAAGGAAGAGGAAGCTAAGATTGCACTACTTGAAATAGATGAGAAAAGCGTGATATGGCTCACAGACAAGGAGTTCACAGATTGCTTTATAAGAGCGCGCCTGGTTCCGCGTCTTGTTTTTCTTCATCTCTGTGAAAGCAGTACAATCGATTTTAACGCCAATTTTGATAGGCTGGCTCCTGAATTAATTCGCGCTAATATTCCGGCGGTGGTGGCGATGAAATATCCAATTACCACAAAGGATGCTACTGTATTTTGTCGAACTTTTTACGATGAACTGGCTAAAGGGGAGCCAGTGGATGCCGCTGTTCAGGAGGGACGATATCGAATCAAGAGCCACCTTTTTGGTACGCCGGTGCTCTACCTGCAAAGCTCTGATAGCATCGTCCAGCCCACAGCGTCAATAGCATCAAAGGGATCACGTGGTGCAGGTAGCGCTATAGCGCCATCGAAACAAGAGGAAGAGCCCACACCAGTAAGTACGATTGTTCAAGTGGGTCAGAAAGCGATAGAAGAGATAACAAAACCATCTGCAGATAAGTTAAAAATGTATCAGATACTATCAGAGCTTCGCGAGCAATTGTTGGCTAAGAACAAATTGGAGGAGATGAGGGTTACATTATCAAGCAAGTATTTTGAGGTAGACCCCGAGTTTCAGTCATTCATACTTGCTATGATTGAGGCTGTGAGGAAGATGTTAAATGAGTAGCACTGATATAGATACTGTGATTGAAATTACGCTGGCAGCGACCGGAAAATACGCTGATAAAGCGCAGGCTCTGCAGAAAGAATTGAGTGCCGCTGCACGGGAAGACGACTATGTTCTGCTTAGTACTGTTATAGAACAATATATTCAAGAAGTGGAGAAATTACATGCTAATCTTAAAGGAATACTGGCAAAAGTGATAGAGTTGGGGTCTAATAAGGCTCGGCAAGAGCCATATAGCGAGCGATGGTGGCAGCAGAAACGGCGTGAATTGTATAAAGTTTTTGAAATGGATCCACAGAATGGATTGAGTCAGTGGTTGCGGGTCTGTGCCGGGGCGCTCATCGACTGGGAATTGGGAGTTTGCGAGAAATTGGTGAAAGAATCCTTCCCTTTTCCCTCTAAAGAGTTTGATGTTTCTAATCTTTTTCGAAATGGCACGAAGGCCATAATAGATGAAAAATATCCGCAAGCGTTGGATATGCTAACATACCTGGTGCAGGCGGCCTCCGAGAAGCTGTCACACCCTATTCTGAACGAATTCACTCGAGCTACTTTGCTTGTTTTTGTAGGACGTATTTATCTCTATAAAGTATTCGATGTTGAAGTAGCCCTGAGCTACTTTGAGCAGGCTAAAGAACTCGCCTCAAAAGATGGGCGACCTTACTCAGCATTGGGTGAATATTATCGACTTAATAGTGACCGTGACAAAGCATCGGCATTCTATCAGCAAGCCATTGAGCTGAGTCCCAAACAGCCTGATGGCTATATCGGTATGGGATTATTGATGGAAGACCAATCATTATGGGATGAGGCAGATGACAGGTATGAAGAGGCGATAGAGGCTGTCCGAGAGGAAAAAGATATTCAGGTAGCATTGAGTAAACTCTTAGCCCCTGTCAGCGGCAACGTTTATTTACAGATTGCACGCATGCTTAAGAAAAAAGATCCCGATCAAGCTCTTCGGTCAGTGGAACATGCCATTACTACGGGAATCAAGCATGATGGCAATTACCCTGAACGATTGGGCTATAAACTCAAAGGTGAATTACTGGAGAGCTTAGAAAGACGAGTTGAGGCCGCTGCCGCTTATTATGAAGCTGGTCAACGATTTAGTTGGCGAGATGAATATAAAATTAGCATTGATCTATTGACACATGCCAATGAATTGGACTCAAAAAATATTTCCATTTATTGGAATCTATCAGATAGTTTGCGGCTATCCAGCTATAAAACGACCTTCCCATTCGCGGATGAAGACCTAATCAAGAAGAGTCGAGACGCTTGGGAGCGAGGCTATGCCAAGGCCAAGTCCGCAGACACCGATTATGCCTTTGGATATGTTGTACGGGCTTTGATAAACGAACCACTCGCCCGAATAACTGGTGCTAATCGTTGGGCTTTGTGGTGGGAGGCGATTACCTATAGCGAGCGAGCGCTCCTCGTCAATGACACCATCGCTCGCTACTGGGGTTTTCTAAGCGGTCTTTATCGCTCTGTAGAAGCAGAACTAACCACCCTCTCGACTACCGCGAAGGCGCTTGAACTTGATCCTCGAGATCCCATCGCCTTAGAAGAACGTAGCTATATTCTCGCCAACACAGGTCAGTTTGAACTGGCTGGAGATGTAATTGACACACGGTTTAAACTGCAACCCAGTCCAGATCTGAAAGCTTTAAAGGCCTTTGTTTTCTTCTATAGGAAGGCTTACCGCGAAGCGCTTCAGTTCCTCGATGAATATTTCACTGAGTTGCCCGAGGAAAAATCCTATCGGGACTTGCGAGCATACTGCTACCAGATGCTGGATGAATGGTCGGGCGCTAAGCAAGAATTCGAATGGATATTAAATAATTGTAAGGAGACTGATTTTGATCAGCGCAGCAAGGTAGCCTGGGCTACCTACAACCTGAATGATCTGGATAGAGCTATCGAAATCTACAAAAAACTATGTAATGAACCTACCGAGGAGGGAAACGCCTATCGCGGTCTCGGGCTGTGTTATCTCGCAAGAGGGGACCTGGCGCTCGGAAAACAAAGTCTGGATAGAGGTATTGAGCTGGCCTTAAATCCGCGCGAACTCTACGACCTGCTGGATTTGGATCTCTACAATCTTGAACGATCCTCTCCTATCTGGGCTGAAGGCGCTCGCCAGAAAACGCTCGACGAGATCAAGCAGAAAATCAGTGACAAAAGAACGCAACTGGAGCAAAGACGTTCGACAGTAGAAGAGGAATTGAAAAAGGTTATCGAAAATAACCCGCCCGAAGAAGGCGAGGTCAATTGGCCACGGATTGCCGCCCAATCGGGTCTGGCACGTTTTTATCGTGAGCAGCAGCGCTGGAGCGAAGCGGCGACGGCATACTTGCTTTTGCAGAATGAAGGTGAGCGATTTCCCGAAGCCCTCAACGGTTTAGAAAAATCCTTCGATGGACTACAAGCAGAAGGCGATGCTTGTCTGAAAGAGGGTAAACCTACTGAAGCTCTTGAGCAATTACTGCAAATTTCTAAACTCGAATTACTATCAGATGATAAAACGAGACAAGCGCAGTTGTACAGCCGATTGGGATACGTCTATTTCGACCTGACGGACATCGTCAATGCTCGCAAGCATTTTGCCAAAGCCCTTCAGCTTTACCATGAGAATGGTTCGTCCAGTCCGGGTAGTGCCTTAAGTGAGATTTGCCAAGCTTTGCTTCGAAATGCCACTCAATATTGGGCATTGAATGCTGAATGGAAAGCCATGGCAGAAGAACAGGGTACAGATGAGATTCTGCGAAGTGAACTTATCATAGCCAGAAAGTCGCTCGCAAATTACTTAGATGAGTTCTACAAGCTTTCAGAGCAACATGTGGACAGAACTGAATTGTTACCTGTTGTTACCCCCATTGTCTTGGAAATTGGAGATGGCTTGATACCTGCGGATACAAGTCAAGAATGGTCACTTTTCAAATTCTACATTCCTGAAATGCGCCAGCGGTTTCAGGATAAGATGGGTGTCAGGATACCTGGGATACGGGTACGCGGGAGCAATGTTTTACCATCAAATGGATATATGATTATGCTCGATGAGGCTGAAATCGAAAGAAGCACTGTCTTCCTTGACAGGCGCTATTGCCCATCGCCACCTGAAACTATCCAGGCTTTAGGTGTACCCAAAACAGCCCTCATAGAGAAGCCGCATCCAGTGACGGGAGAACCGGGATGTTGGATATCTCGAGACAGTTGGGAGCTTATCGCCAGCAATAATCTAGAACTCTGGGCTGAACCGTTGGTCTTTATTATCCATCATCTTGAAGCTGTGATACTTAGGAACTTGACTAATTTTATGGGTACTCAAGATGCGAAAGACTTGCTTGCGGAATGGGGAAAGAACCAGGATGCTGAGGCCCTTATTGCATCTACTTTGCCTGATGAGCATGCAAAGTATCATTTTGGGCAGGTATTATGCGCCCTTGTAAGAGAACAGGTTCCAATCACATCCTGGAAAGACATTCTCGAAGCCTTCAGGGAAGCCAGACTGACCAATATAGCCGTTAGCGAGGCTGTTCGTGTTATACGACTGCGTTTGAAGGAGCAGCTTCCGGGAAATAATCCAAACGCTCAAAGTCTCGAATTGCCAATGGATTGGGAAGATATGCTCATCTCAGGGCTTGAACATAAAAATGGCAGAATATTCCTTACCCTTCCACCAGAAGAAACATTTGAATTTCTGTCAACTATTCGAAATGTTGTCAAAGCAAGAGATTGGAATCTCGTGTTGGTGACACAGAGTTCCGAAATCAGACCTTTCGTCCGGCGACTTGTTGAAAATGAATTTCCTTACCTGATGGTACTAGCGCAAGATGAGTTGGTGGTGGTGGATCAGGTAGTAGGTATGGAGCAGACGAAAGGAGTTGTTACCGATGCTCAATAACCAGGATGATCAGAATACATCTGAAGTGACGCTTTCTCTTGAGCTTGATACCTCTTTACATTGGATTTTTGACCCCGATAACTCGATCTATGGAATAGTTCATCGAGCGCTCGTGACAAGTTTGACTGAGATCATGAAGACTCTGGGGATTCCGGGGGCTCCGATAGTAGAAATCATTTCAGTGAAGGAAAAACCCATGCGTAGAGGCCAAATTCTGCGCGTGTACGTCAACGGTCAGTTGTGCCGTTATTCAGACGAACTACTTCGGGATGTGCATAGCTTTGTGAATAACAGCTCCCCAGACCATCGAGCAGCACCAGGTAATATCATGGCGTGGTTAAACTTACTCTATAAAAATGAGTTGGAGGTGACGACTCTCTTTCGTGAAAAAGTGGCCGAGTTTTTCAGCCTTGCCTGTTTGGAGATCATCAAAGTTCAACCATCCGTTTTGTTGGGATTGGATCAGGCAAGTGATTATATAGCCACTCTTCCTGATCCAGGTAGTGAAGGTGAGTCGAGCCAGCAATCAAGAGCATGGCCTCCCGACCCTGCTCGGCTGCTTCCCATTTTGAAAACGATCCTTGATTTGAAAATCTCAATAGCAGATAAGCAGAGTGTGGCAAAGGTACTAGGAAAGGCGCAGGAACGAGCTCAGGAAGATATTATAGAAGATTTGATCTCCGTCTTACGAACGGACATTATCCAGATACAATTTCCACCAGACTATCTGAGGCAGATCACAACCTTCGATCAGGAGAAGGGGATAGACTCTTTTACATCTCTACGAACGGGTCTTTTTGAAGAGCTGGGTATGCGTTATCCGAATTTCCACTTCGTCGTGGTTGAAAACGTCAAGCCTAACAGTTTTGCGATTAAGATTAATCATTTAACGATGCTACCCATGATAGGCTTGCGACCAGATCAATGTCTTGTTAATGATAGTGTGGAAAGATTGCGGCTGATGAATATTCAAGGTACAACTACGATCAATCCGGCCACTGACCAGGAAGGAAGTCTCATCGATTTGAGTCATCAAGATGTTGTAGTGAGTGCCGGTCTAACAAAATGGAATCAGCTAGACTACCTGGTATTGACTTTCGCTGCGATCTTGAGAGCAAGCAGCAAGTGTTTTCTCCATCGCCAGGCAGTGCAGGATCAGCTTGACCAATTGCAACGGATATTTCCGGCACTGACAACTGCCATCAAGTCAAACGTGTCTATTACACAAATAACGAGAGTTCTTAGAGCTTTGATAGCGGAGCAAATATCTATCAAGAACCTGAAGCTTATCCTTGAAAGGCTGTTAGAGTACAACTATACTCTTGCTGAAACCTCCAGGCGTCGTACTACAGACAACTTACTAACTACTTCTGAGGAACTAGATAGCATTCACTCCGACGACTCCCTCGATCTGATATCCTTCGTCAGAAGCGGTATGAAACGTCAAATCGGGCAAAAGTACTCTAGAGGAACGAGTACTATAGTGGTTTATCTTCTCGATCCAGAAATCGAAGAGTTGGTCTCGAAGCATCAATCTCTTGAATCAGGCGAAATGTGGAGAACAGAGTTGGCCGATCACGAATGCGACAAGATTTTAGATGCTATTCGAGCCGAATTGGCTCATCTACCACCAACCGCTACGAGACCGACAATATTGACAACAGATGATGTTCGTGCATCCCTGCGCGAAATTATTGCGAGCGAATTGCCTCGCGTATTTGTGATATCTTATCCAGACCTTCCGAGTAATATGAATGTGCAGCCCGTTGCCAGGATTAGGATTTTACTAAATACCTGATGTATAATTTACGCCGAAATTCCAGGCGTGCATGGGAGGAATGTTGGAGAAATCCATATACAGCTAAGTTAAAACTTTGACTAATCAAGTTTAATATTGATCTGCCTTCTTTTCATCGTGGCTTCGATGTATTCAAGAAAATCAGTCTTGTAGACACGCGAGCCACAGAGTCGGCAGGCACCCTGTGGTACATCGTTGAGAACGACGATCTTGCCTTCAACAGTCATACGAACCTCCACAGAGCGTCTTTCGTAATTACCAGTACAGGGACATGTTCCATAGTCAAGCGCCATCGCTGTTTCCTTTCCATTATTTCCGCGCCTAAAATAGAGGTATCACATTTAGTATAACTTCCTCTTGCAGATTCTGCAAAACCTAAAGGTAAAATTAAACGAAGAAGTTGATCGGAGACTCCCAATCCCACAAGTCCACCTAATGTCCCTTCACTATCAGGAGCAGCCGTGTAGAACAAAATCCCAACCATTGGACCATCTTCATGTTCGGTGTAGAACGAGTAGATGCGCTCACGAATGCTGGCTGCGGTGTATCCACACTCAAGCGCCAGTTGACTTGCGCCATGAACAGAGAAGGCGGAGCCGCTGCTGGCTCTCACTTTCCACGTCCTACATCGGTGAAGCTGCTGGTGAAGATGCTGAGGACCTGGCCCGGGTCAGGCGAGGTCAGCACTTCAATATGGGTAATCCATTTGACCCATTCAAAGCCGCGACGGCCTGGGGCGACTAAGCGGAGGGGGAAGCCATGCTCGTGAGAGAGCGGCTCCTCGTTGAGATGGGTCGCCAGTAGTGCTGTGTGTGCTTCCTCCAGGGGCAGGCTCCAGCGGTAGCTCGTCACGGAGATAAAACTCACGTAGTGTGCATTCGTGTGGAGGGCGGCATAGTCGAGCAGGCGCCCGATACGGATGCCGCGCCAGAGCTGGGTACTATAGAACCCGCCCGTACAATCCAGTGTTGCTTCCAGGGTATCGCCCGCTGAAACCAGCTCGTCGTAAGAGAAGTCCCGGGGCGTGGTGACGGCGCCACCAAGCGAGAGCCGCCACGCCTGCGCATCAATTGGACGCGGCGCATCGGCGACCCAACTGGACGTGGGGAAGGCGTTGCCAGCGTAGCTGCCGCTTTCGCGCGAGCCGGTGAAGCGCTCACTGGCGCCGGGCAGCTTCAGAGCGCGCTCGGCAAGCTGTTGTGCCGGCCAGAAAGCCGCACTGCCAAGGAGCAACGCGCTAAAATGCAGTACACGTCGCCTTCCGGCAATGTCGCGTTTGCGCAAGCGCTTGGCGCGTGCGAGCATATGAAACACGATGGCTGCCGAGAGCACGAAGCCCAGGACAATATGCCAGTTCAACAGATTGAACCCGGCGAAGTACCAAGCGCCGCCTCCGACCCACCAGATTCCCGATCCAAGCGCCAACGTGACCAGCAACAGCGCCAGCAGGGAATAGATGGTGCGGCGATCCCAGCGCCGGGGATGGATCAACCTGGGCCAGACGCGTTGCAACTTTCCCCACAAGAGCAGCAGCAGCCAGAGGCCCACTATGCCATGCAGCACGAATATAAACCATTCTTGCGGGAGGCCACTGACCAGACTGACCACGCCGGTCATGAAGGCTAGGACGGCGGCGAGCGCAAGACTCCAGTCGGTAAGGCGTGGGGACATGAGACACCACTCTTTTTTAGCCGGGTATGGCCACGTGACCATACCCCCTCATACCTACGATATCTTGCCATCTACAAGTTCGCCGACATGATCCAGAGCTTCCTGGAGGGCACGTGGGTCGCGACCGCCGACCTGGG
>WNFJ01668020.1_pt1 | contig 17294 bp, 19 predicted proteins | sample 5400461 | NCBI WGS metagenome assembly WNFJ01 (sample SAMN13153349, study PRJNA577476) | soil metagenome | isolation source: 115 cm saprolite on Douglas fir-dominated hillslope | place: USA:California | collected 2013-09-17 | reverse complement strand
GTTTCAGCGGCGGCAGTCCGATGTTGTTTCGCAGTCACTGGCAATCGGGATTTGGTGTTCCATCCTCGAACCACACTCGATATTCGCGGCATGGAGTAGGCCTCAGATGGTATATGTCGCATCGGATACCAGGCTCGCCGACCACGCCGCGCAGAGCGATGCAGCGTCCATGGCCGGCCTCCGTTCCCTTCATGCAAACGATGACCGGATTGACAGCACTTACAAGTTCATCCTGTACCGTGCCGCCCGGCGAGCTTGCCATTTCACCCATGTACATTGACACCCGGAAGTGCTGGCAACACGCACCACACGACAAGCACGGGTTGTCCTCGACGTCAGCCATATCCACGAAAACACGATTGTCGTCCTGTACGTGGAGTACTTGAACGATCTTGCTGTTGGTCATTTCAGAAATTGAGACGTTGACTGTACTGTCGGCTGCCACAACATCACCTTGAGACTGCGCACTCGCACGTGGTGGGTCCTGAAGAAGAACGCACCCGCGCCGCACTATTTGAAGAAAGTCATCTGCACGACCTTCACTACGAACAGGACCACCGCCACGACGAGATAGGAGCGAAGCACTCCCATCCAGACGCGCTTGGACAGTGTCAGGTTCGGCGCGGGCAATTCGTCCAGCGGTGGCATGCGCCACGCATCGCGCTCTTCCTTGCTATAGATCTGCAGGACAGCTTCTGCTGGTTCGCGGCGCAGCTTCCGAATCACAACCACTGCGGCGTAGCCGACGACCGCCAGCAGCGTGCCGCCACCGAGCACCCAGAGAATCGTTTTGCCACTCATGTCCGGGTACGCAATGGAGGCAGTCAGGATAATTGACAGCAATACCAGTACCCAGATGACGGCGCCGGTAAAGAAGTTGAGCTTCTTGCCATTGACCCACGGTCCGAGCACGGCTTTGTCGTTACACAGCAGCAGCAGGAATACCGTGGCGCTGGGGAGCACAATCCCGGCAAGCGTTTGTACGGCCAAAGTCAGGAGTCCGAGCGGGCTTCCCGGAATGAGAACCAGCGCCGCAGACAACGCGACGATGGCAAAGTACACAAAATAAAAGCCCTTCGCGTCCGTCACGCCGCGATGCAGTGAGTGCCGCATTTTGAACACATCGCTGATGGCATACGCGGCGGCCAGCGACTCCGACGCCGCCCCGATGAGACAGGCATCAAGCAGCGCAACGGCGAAGACGACGGCGGACGTGTGGCCCACATACTTGTTCAAGCCGGCCATGACGCCACCCGCGTCGGTGAAGTTGCCGAACTCCGGCTTCCCGGCGAAAAGTGCCGCACACATCGCGACCATCGCCACTGCACCAATCATCACGAATACGATGCCAATCCACAGGTCGGCTTTCTCGTACTTCATGAAACGCGGCGTGATGCGCTTGTCGACGACGTAGCTCTGATGGAAGAACAACTGCCACGGAGCAACGGTGGTGCCGACCAGGCCGATGATGAGCAGCATCACGTTGCTCAGGTTCGAATGGGCAGGCCAGTTGGGAATGAAGAAATCATGCGTTATCTGGCCAACCGGCGGATGAATCGACACCAGCACCGGTACCAGCAACAGACTCAACACGCACAACACCACGGCGAAACGTTCGAAACGCCGGAAGCTGCCGGTACTGACGGCCGCCATAGTCAGCGCGGCAGCAATGCACACTCCGGCGACTTTCGAAACGCCGAAAAAGTCGAGAGCGAACGTGATGCCGATGAACTCCGTGACCATCGTTAGCGCATTGAGGATAAACAAATCGATGATGCTGAATGCGCCCCAGAACTTGCCGAAGCGTTCGAAGATGAGACGTGCATGGCCGACGCCGGTCACCGCGCCGAGGCGCAGCACCATCTCCTGGTTGACGAACAGTACGGGTATCAGCAGAAGCAGGGTCCACAGCAGCGTGGTCCCGTAGTTCTGCCCGGCCTGCGTATAGGTGCCAAAGGCGCCCGCGTCATTGTCGCCAACCATCACAATGAGGCCGGGGCCGATGATGGCCCTTAGCGTGCGCAAGCGCGCCCTCCAGTTGGTGCGCGGAGCGGTGTCGTGCTGAGCAATAGTGCCTAGAGCGCCCTCGATGTCGCCCACATGGGCATCATCGAGCACGGCGCTGCGTGGCGGTGAAACGCGAGACGGGGTGGCCATTTCTTGTTTTCCAAAGCATGGGTTACCGACATTGCGCGCCTCCGGCATAGGTAAAGCGGGTGTCATCACGCAAGATGACACCCGCTTGCGTACGCAGGCAGAGCGCGGGAATTTACGAAATGAGCGTCTTGAGTCGTTGCCAGAACGCGGCGAATTTATGGGGTTCGCGGGCGTGCGGCGCGAGGATGGCGTCGTAGTGGGCGCGCGATTCCTGGACGTGAGGCAGTTTCGACACGAGGAGGCCGAAGTTCATGATATTTCTCCGAGCGTTTGGCTTAACGCGGTTAGCGGAAAGCCAACAGACACGGAGGTCGAGCGCACTGTGCGCGCGGCAAGGAGCGTCTAGTCGCTTTCCTTAGGCAAAGGTAAAGTTGAGGGGCATATGGGATAACTGTCACCGTCCGGCATGGCGGCTCCTTCGGCGTCTGCTACGCACGTGTTTATTCACGCGTTCGTTCACGCCACAGAATCGAGAAGGCGCGAACGCACGCAGCCGCGAGTTGATGCTCGCGACGCGGTGCCATGCGGACGCGCGTAAGTGCGGTGTCCATATGGCGCTATAGGTGCACGGAGAGAGAGTTCTACGGCGCGCACCGTCTGCCTGCTGGCAAGACGGCTGCAGAAACAAGAGAGTGCGGACGTCCTGCCGGTCAGGCAGCGAAACTGTTCGAGGGTCGACTACTACAACTGTCCAAGGCATCAGCCCCTTTTGTGACGATTACGAAATTCTAGGTGCGCTCCAAACACGGCGGCAAGTAAAAAGGCTGTAAAAAGTTTTCTTGCTCACATGCCAAATGTTCATGAGAACAGTTGGCATTCGTGGTCACGCCGCGGTTTGGGGACTTTGAAATGATTGCCGGCTGCGTAGGTTACGCTCCGATATTGCGGATTCCTAAAAGTGAAGGAGAGGTCAAATGGCATCAAAAGAAGCACTGAAGCGCTATCGCTCAAATCTCTCGAATGAGTTACATAGCGCAGCCCTATACGAGACTTTAGCCAAGGTCCAAAAAGATGTCACAAGGAAAGGAGTTTTTGCGGAACTCACATGCGTTCGATGTGCTTTGCCGGGATTCAGCAGGCCACACTACAGCATCCGCCCCAAAAGATTGTCTTTGTGTCTGAACTGGTGGAAGAGCGCCGCTGCGACATGTAGGCCAACAACGACAAGCAGGAGAATGGTGCTTGCGCTGTGCCATTCGCCGATTGCAGCTCCGATAGAACCGTGAGTCGATATCTGCGGAAGGTTGACCAAACCACCGAGTTGTACGACCCAGTTTCGACCGCTTGCGTTTAGCCATCCCAGAAGCGGGACAGCAATTAAAAGAACATAGAGTGACTTGTGAACTATCGACGCCAACAAATTGAGCAAATGCGACTGGACCACCGGCGTCGGTGATGACCTAAGCAACGCCCACACGAGTCTCGCGGCAACTACAGCCAATAAGGTGGTCCCAACACAGACGTGCCAAATCTGCAGACCGGCGGGCGGGGCCGTCCCATGAACGTCGGGCATAAACCAGCCGAGCGCATACTGCGAAATCAGAAGAGCCAGCGTCAACCAATGCAGAAGGCGAGAGACGCTGTCGTAGCGGCGGTTCGCAAATTGCAGCGGGGTTGTCCCTTGCGTTGCCATGTTGGAGTTCCTTTGGGGAAAAATTAAGTCGCTGGCTAAGCAAGCGTAGGAACTCAGGAGCCTGCGCGCGCATCGCCAGCAGCTGACCCGGCGCGTTGCCGCGCAACGCCGCTGGGCCACGGCATCGTAACGACAAAATCCTTAGGAAATGCTTAGCCGCTGCGACGCGATAGGATTCGGCTACCCAAAATTTGAACAGACGCTCGAAATCGACCATTCCTTGCTGATGGCCCCGTCGCCCGCCTCGTCGCTCCATTGCGGCTCCTTCCTCGAATGGAAGCGTCCGGTTTACGTCGATTTGCCGTTTCCAGAAGCATGTTCTGTGAAGAGGCCGCGCCAATGGGCAGGCATATCGCCGCGATGGAAAAAGACGCTCGTCTTGATTCCTGGCAATGCGCGGCCTATGTTTAACATTGTGTCCGTTCGACACGCCAAGGAGGTCAAAATACCATCGCCCAGAAAAACCCCGCCCAGTCACGAGGTCGAAACCGATATGCCAAGCAGGAAGAAGGAGGTCGCCGAGCCGGACAAGGCCCTTGGAAAGACGCAAGGTCATAAGGGTACGCAAATGGCGAAGCGTACCAAAGGCAAATCCAAAGGCTGATTGGACCGCGCTTCGTCCATGTGCTGGAGGCGCCTCCATACGACCGCGCTTGCCGGGACTTGAGGCGCACTCACCCCGAGAATTTCCAAGGCCATATGGGCGACTGAACGAAGTTGCTCTCCTCCGTCGGACCCTGGAGGGAGCCGTTCACTCGCATTGAACCGCGCATAGTCGCGGAAAACCACCCCGACAAGCCATGAACGGCGGAGCGTCCTTCATGCACTGAAAGTGCACGTCTTTTAACGCCTGTTTCATGCCGTCAGAGGAGAGCTAGTTGGACGGCCGCCAGTTCAGCGAAACGCGCGGCAGACACGGCTGGACTGAACAAAAATCCTTGGCCTTGCGTGCATCCGTGGTCAATCAGAAAACGCCGCTGTACATCTGTTTCTACGCCTTCAGCGATGACATCAAATTTGAGTGCCTCAGCTAAGGCAATCACAGCGAGCGTGAGCGCCTCATACTCGGTGTCGTTACCGATTTCCTGAACAAAAGCGCGGTCAATTTTTATTCGGTCAATACTGAAGCGCTTGAGATAACTCAAGCTGGAGTAGCCCGTGCCAAAATCGTCTATGGCTACCTTAACGCCCATATTTCGAAGTTCTCGAAGTACTCTCGCCACCTCGCAAGGCGCTTGGCAAGCCGGCGCCGGCGTCGGAGACCGCGTTGCCGTAAAGCGGTTTGATGTTTGCTTCAATGAAGGCCCTGCGTTCTTAGACTGCAACGCGGGGCCTTTGTCTATTCAGACGGTCGCCTCGTCGTGCACTAACGCGTTCACGTCCCGGCAGGCTGCGATCTTGTCCACAACGTAAGCCGCGTCCCGGGCAACGCCTGAAAAGCGTCCTGAGCCCCACGTATGCAGCCACGGCAAGCCGACAAAATAGAGGCCGTCCATCGGCGTCAAACCGCGCGTGTGCGCAGGATAACCACGGCCGTTGAAGATGGGCGCATCGAGCCAGCTAAAGTCCGGCGTGAAGCCGATACACCACACGATCGAACCGATTCCACTCGCTTGCAGATCGAGCGTGGTGCGTTCTTCGGTGGACGACCATACAGGTTCATAGCGCGATCCCGGCGGCGCATCGATCCCGTTCTTCTCGATGTATGCATCGATTCCCGCATTGATGCCGTTGAAGGTCTTGTCCGCGTCGTCTAGATTCTCGATCAGGTTGGGTGCGAAATGGAGCGCACCGTCCTGCAGATCCTGAAGCCGGCCGTATAGCTCCATGCCTTCGGCCGCGAACTTGCGCAGATCGATATCACGGCCGCCATCACGGCCGGTCACATAATGATTGGTGTTGTCGCGCACACCTTCACGTAGCGGATGCTGATCGACGGGCATGTCGTAATACTTCATGTCGGCGAGCCAGTCGACCACATCGCGGCCCCGGTAGAAGCGCGCGCAACGCGGTGCTTCACCCACTGCAAGGATCACCTTACGTCCCGCGAGATGCAGGTCTTCCGCGATCTGCGCACCCGATTGCCCCGACCCCACCACGAGCACCGCGCCCTCAGGCAAGGCCTGCGGATTGCGATATTCCGACGACTGGATCTGCATGATCGAACGCGGCAAACGTTCCGCCATGCGCGGCACGATGGGCGTGTGATAACCCCCGGACGCGACCACGATCTGGTCCGCCGTGAACTGTCCCTGGCTAGTGGAGACGCTGAAGCCGCCTTCGCCGTTACGCGCGACCCGCTGCACTTCCGTATGCTCGATCACGGGGGCGTCGACGGTCCTGATGAAACCATTGAGATACTCGATGATCTCGTCCTTCTTCATGAAGCCATGCGGATCGTCGCCGGCATAGGGGTAGCCGGGCAGCGCACATTGCCAGTTCGGCGTCACGAGGCAGAACGCGTCCCAGCGTTGCGAGCGCCATGTATGCGTGACCGTATTTTTCTCGAGCACGAGATGATCGATCCCCTCCTGCTTCAGGTAATAGCTGACTGACAATCCTGCCTGGCCGCCACCCACTACGATCACGCTGAAGTGCGTTGTGCTGTCCGATGTCTGCGACATGATGCATCCTTTCGAAAAGTGTGGCGCTCAGACGAGCGCGATGACCTTGACCCTGGCGTCCGGCTCACCTATAAAACGTTCGGCCTCGACTTCGATCTGCGCGAGCTGGTCCATCGCCGCCGAGCATGCGAAGCCGTACTTTTCGCGTACGCGCTCGGAGGCGATGTTCAGCGCTTCACGGGCGCGCGAGACGAAGTCATGGACGGGATAGTCCTGACCCGGCGTAAAAAAATCGCTGACCACTTGCGACGGCGAATAACAGTTCGCTTCGCTGTTATCGGGCCACTGGATTCGAAAATGCATGACCGGCATGACGGGTTCCTAAAGTGTTGGAAGAGAGCGGCTTGCAAGCAAGGCGCTGTAAATGTCGAGATGTTTTCGTGCCGACGCCTGCCAGCTCATGCGATCTAGCATGGCGGGCACGGCGTGATCGAAGTCGGCTCGATGGCGGCCATCGATCACCCGTTCGAGTGCGTCCGCTATTGACGCCGTATCGGTAGGCGTCGCCCAGCAGCACAGCGAGTGGTCGAGATATTCGGTGAACGGCGCAATTTTCGACGCCACCACCGGCGTGCCGCACGCAAGCGCTTCGAGTACGACGAGGCCAAAACCTTCACGCAGCGAGACCATCGCGAGGACGTCGGCGCAACGGAACAGAGCGGGCATATCGGCGTCGTCGAGTGGGCCCGTGATGGTCACCGCTTGCGTCAGACCGAATTCAGCCACGCGTTCCAAGAAGGTGCGCGTGTACGCGTTGTGATCGAGCAAGCTTGCACCACCCGCGATCACCAGGCGCGCATCGGGACGACGTTTGACCAGTTCGGCGAATGCATCGAGCAGACCGAGCGTGTTCTTGCGCGCCTCGATACCACCGACCGCGAGCACAACCGGGGCACCGTTTTGCAAACCAAGACGCTGGCGCACCATGTCATCGCGCTTTGTACGCCGAGTCGAATAGCGTCTCAAGTCAACACCGTTCGGCACCGTCGCCGCTTCTACCCCGTAGGTAGCGCGCATCACCCGCGTCCACATCTCGCTCACGCATAGCACGCGATCCGCGTCCCGCCATGCACGCGTTTGCCATGCGGCGAGGCGCGGGTTGTCGAAGTGATCGAGGTGATGAACGGTCCGTACAAAGCCCGCTATTGCACCTTCGCCCGTCAACTCGGCAAGCGCATTGCCGCTGATGCTGTCCTGCGCGTGCAGCACGTCGAAGCTGCGCGGGTCGCAGGCTTTCACGCTCGCCTTGAGTGCCCGAAGCCGCGCGTCGACGAGTGCAATCGTGTTGTGCTGCGAGCCTTCTATAGCCGCAAGAATCACCCGGCATGGCGGCTCGCGGAAGAGCGTTTCCCCGGCCGCGGCGGGGGCGAAGAGTGTCACGTCGTGGCCTTCATCCACGAGCGCGCTCGCGAGTTCGAGCGCATGCACCACACCGCCGCGCGGATTGACCGAATGCGTGGTGAGGGCAATTCGCATCTTGGCAGGCATCACGTCGCACTCCCTGACGTTCCGACGATGAACGCGTCATTGTCGAAATTCCATAACTCGGCGGAGTCGCCGCCATCGTGCAGCACCACTTTGCGCGATGCATCAACCGTGCCAATGACCGCACAGGCCAGCTCACGTTCAATAAACAGCCGCTCCACCTCAGCCGCGTGTTCCTCGCGTACGGACATCACGAAGCCGAAGCTCGGGAACGCGCTTAACCATCGCAAGCGGTCCTTCCCGGGGGGTGAAGGCACGCGCGAAAGATCGATGCTCGCACCCACGTCCGAGCATTCCAGCAGCATCAGCGCAGTGCCGAGCGCGCCGGCCATGCTGATGTCCTTGGCGGCATCGCAGAGATCGCTTTCGGCGAGCATCGGCAACAACTCGAGGTCGGCGCGTAAGCGTGCTGCGGGGGCACCGACTGATGCATTCCAGAACGGATACGGCTCTTCGAACGCGCCGCGCAGATCGACCGCCATCATCAGGCGATCGCCGGGCCGGGCGTTGAAACTGGACAGCAATTTGTTCGCGCGCCCCAAAATGGATACCGCCAGTTGCGCCTGGTCGCTGCGTGTGTTGCTATGGCCGCCGACTATCGGCACGCCATATACGGACGCCGCCGCCGCCATGCCGCCAAGCACGTCTTCAGCCGCGCGCAAGCCGTCGCTCCAGAGCGCATCGACAACCGCGATCGGCCGACCGCCCATCGCGTAGATATCGCTGACGTTGACCATCACGCTGCTGTAGCCCGCGAACCAGGGCATGTCGCGCACGAAGTCGCTGACCAGACCTTCGATGGCGAACAGCAGGTAACCGTCGCCGTCGGCGATGGCCGCGCAGTCGTCGCCCAGGGCAACTTGCGGGTAGCCGGAGGCGTCGCGCGGGACGTGCCGGGCAAGTGACGACATCACGCCGGCAATGTCGGTCTTGTGCCGGAAGCCGCGCGTTTCCCTTAGCGCGGCGACAAGGTCAGCCACGCTCATGGCGTACTCCGCGCGGGCGAATACTGGGTCATGAACCCGCTTTGCGGCGTCACGCAAGGCGGGTAAAAGCCAAGGTCCGCCTGCATCAGATGATGCGGCCTGCCATGCATGAGTTCTTCGGAGAGCGTGCTCCAGTGCAGCGCATGAAACAACGGTGCATTCTGGCTCTGCACATGCGCGAGGAAGGTTGTGCAGCCGAGCGCATGCGCACTGCTCACCGCGAGCTTGATCAACGTTGCACCAATCTTGCCGTGCCGCCTGAACGCTGCATGCACGGCAAGGCGCGAGCCGGTCCACACGCCTGGTTCGTCCTCGTGAATGCGCACCGTGCCGACCACCTGCTCAGGCATCCCGCCGATACAGCTCACCGCCACGAGCAGTTGCGCACGCTCGTCGATTTCATTGCGGTCATCGCCGATAAAAATCCCTTGCTCGATGCAGAACACCGCGCGCCGCAGCTTGTACGCTTCGTTCGCTTCCCACGGCAGCGTGGTCCACTTGATCGTGTAGCTGGCGGGGGTATAGAGGCGTGCAAGATCTTCGGTATCGGCGAGCATGATCAGACCTCGTAGGACGATAGCGACGAACACGCGCCGCATTTACCGCAGCCCGCCTTGATATCGGCGGAACGCATGCCGCCTGCCGACACCATCGCGCCAAGCGGTTGCAGGACAGACTTCATGAACTCGGGCGAAGGCGCCGGATGATCCTCGAGCGGCGTGCCACTGATCGGCACAAACGGGACCACGAACGGATACACGCCGAGATCCACAAGCTCGCGTGAGATCGAGAGAATCGCGTCTGCCGTGTCGCCGAGACCCGCGAGGATATAGGTGCTCACCTGGCCCCGCCCGAACACCGCCACGGCCGCCCTGAACGCTTCCATGTAGCGCGAGATGGGTACGCTGGCCTTGCCCGGCATGATCTGTTCACGCAGCGCGGGCGTGACCACTTCGAGGTGCATGCCGAGCGTATCGATACCGCTTGCGCGCATGCGCTCGAACCACTTGTCGTCGTCGGGCGGCTCGCACTGCGCTTGTATCGGCAGGTCGACGGCGGCCTTGATCGCGAACGCGCTTTCGCACAGGATCTGCGCACCGCGATCCTTGGTCGGCGGTGTGCCGGTGGTCAGCACCATATGCTTGACGCCATCCAGCAACACGGCCGCACGCGCCACTTCCGCCAGTTGCTCGGGCGTCTTGCGGGCGATCGTCCTGCCTGCCGCAAGCGATTGTCCGATCGCACAAAACTTGCAGGTCTTCTTGCGGCTCTCGTAACGTATGCAGGTTTGCAGCACGGTCGTGGCGAGCACATCCGAACCATGCAGGGTCGCGATGTGCGAGTAGGGCACGCCATCGAAGGTCTGCATGGCGTAGAAACGGGGCGCCTTCGGGAAGCTGATGTTCGCGATAGGGATCGAGCCGCGCAACAACGCGCTGCTGCCGTGGGCATCGGGTGCAGATGCCATGAATGGCGAATGCCATGCCGTGTTCGTATGCACGGGCACCATGATGGTCACGCCGTCGATGGTGATCGCCTTATGATCGGACGGACCCGCACCGCCGCGACGACTCGCCACGCTGAGACCCGCGCCGGGATCGGCGAGACGCAAGCCCGCCGATTGCAGTTCAGTCATCAATTGCCGGCTCACGGCCGACAAGGTCTCGCTCGCGTTCGCGTTCAAGGTGCAATCCCCCGGTTGAAGGTGAGAAGCTGTTCATGGGTGCCGACGTGACGGCCGGCCGGTCGTTGATAGCGAGGCTCAGTAACTCGGGCCGCGCGTAATGGCCGACCGAATCCATCATGCGTTTGCGTTTGGTGATCAGCGACATGTCCAGGTCCGCGATCACCATTCCTTCGCCTTCGCGCAGCGGCGGTGCGAGGTGCTGGCCTTCGGGCGAGATGATCGCCGTGTTGCAGCCGCCGCGAAGCGCCTTCTGCAGGCCGGGATCTTTCGTGATCGATTCGATCTGCGGCTCGGTCAGCCAGCCCGTGGAATTGATCACGAAGCAGCCGGATTCGAGCGCGTGATGCCGAATAGTCACTTCAATCTGTTCGCCGAAGATGGGCCCAACCAGCGAGCCTGGAAACTGGCTGCAATGAATCTCTTCGTGCTGCGTCATCAACGCATAACGCGCCAGCGGGTTGTAGTGCTCCCAGCACGCGAGCGCGCCCACTCGGCCGATGCTGGTCTCCGCTACCTTCAGACCGGCTGCGTCGCCCATGCCCCAGATCATCCGCTCGTGAAACGTCGGCGTGATCTTACGGCGCTTGAGCAGCAACTCGCCGTCGGTATCGAAGATCAGTTGTGCGTTGTATAAACTGCCGTGATCGCGCTCATTCACGCCGAGTACGACGACCATGCCATGCCGGCGCGCCCGCTCCGCCACGGCATGCGTCACCGGGCCGGGCACGACCACGGCTTCGTCATAGAGCCGCATATGTTCCGCGCCCGATGCCACCGGCGCCCGCACGAACGAGAAGTACGGGTAGTAGGGCAGGAAGGTCTCCGGGAAGACGATCAATTGCACGCCCTGACGTGCAGCGTCGTCGATCGTCGCGAGGACCTTCTCAAGCGTGCCACCGGGCCGTTCGAGGTCCGGTGCGATCTGGACCGCGGCGGCGCGGACGATTCTCTTTTCGGGCATGGTCGTTCCGTGATGAGAAGAGGCTTCAGACGCGGCTTAGACGGTCCAGGTGTTGATGATCAGCGCGCCGTCCTTGCGATGCAGCAGCTGGATGTCGAGCACGTCGAGCGGGCTGATCGGCTTGATGCCTTCGATCAGCGACGCTTCTCCCTGCCCGTACAGCGCTTGCAGCGCGAAGCGGCATGCATAGACCTTGCCGCCTTCCTCCATGAACTTCTGGATCTGCTTGTTGAAGTTCAGGTGGCCAGGAAACGCTTCATCGCCCAGCGTCGGGAAACCGCGTTGCAACCCGAGCGTCACGCCGGGACCGTAGAGCAGCACCGACGTTTCGAAGCCCTTGCGCAGCAGCCGGGTGGCTTGCAGCAGGTTGACGAAGCCGATGGAACCTTCGAACGCGACCGTATGGAATGTCACCAGCGCCTTCTCGCCAGGCGCGGCCTTGACGTCCTCAAACACCTTCTCTTCATAATCGACAAGATAATCGCCTTTCTTGTGCATCGGGATATTGACGGCAGGCATTCTAATCTCCAGTAAATAGACGATTTAATCGGTGGCATCAGAGTTTTTAACCCGGTGCCGAACCGCGGGATACGAAACTGTTAATGCAACGCGCGTGCCATTCAATGAGTGCGTTAATGCGATCAATACCCGATCATTCAAACGATCAGTGCATGCGAAGCCGTGAAAATTTTTCGATTACGACAGGGGAAGCCCTTCTGGGCCTGGATTCAAGGCTGGTGGGACGATCGTCCTGCACCAGCATGGAGTGATCACGGCGGTGCGGCCGCGCCGGTCTGGTGCAATAAACACCTGATGTGTGCATTGACCGATGGTTTATCGGATTCTCCATACGATCACTCAATGCGATCAATTTATTTTTTTCGTGCTATCGTTTTTTAACTGCCTTTATTCGAGAGCGTTTCATGGCCAGTCTTACTCATCACTGGATCAAAAAACTGACAGAAAGCCGCAAGCCGGCTTACTTGCTGATTCCTGAATTAATCGAAGAAGATCTGGCTAGCGGGCGTTTGCGGCCGCGCGATCGGCTGCCGGGCCTGCGCGATCTCGCCGACGAATTGCAGCTCAATTACACGACCGTTGCGCGCGCTTATGCGGAAGCGCGCAAAAGAGGGTTACTCGATTCGCGTGCCGGCAGCGGCACCTTCGTGCGCGGCCGGACAGCGACGCTGCCGCTGTCCGGCGGCAGCAGTGTCGAGATGACGATGAACATGCCGCCCGAGCCTGCGGAACTCGCGGCGCGCTTGCGCGATTCAGCCGCACGGCTGTTTTCGGCGACCGACCCGTATCGGTTACTGCGGTATCAGGATTTCGGTGGCACTGCTGACGATCGTGCTGCCGGTACGAAATGGCTGAAGCGTCGTTTCGACGATTGCGATGAAGACAAGGTGCTGGTCTGTCCCGGCATTCATAGCGCGCTGGTTGCGTTGGTGTCGCAGCTTGCGCGGCCGGGCGGGACTATCTGCCTCGACACGCTGGCTTATCCGGGCATCAAGGCGATTGCCGCGCAACTGGGCGTGCGTTTGCAGGCGCTGGCGCGTGATGACGATGGTCCGCTTGCCCATGCTTTTGAAGCGTTATGCAAAAGTGACAAGCCTAGCGCGTTCTATGTCAATCCGACGATCCAGAATCCCAGTACGGTGACGCTTCCGTCGAAGCGTCGCGAGGCGCTGGCCGACGTCGCGCTGCGGTATAGCGTGCCTATTATCGAAGACGATGCCTATGGCATGTTGCCGGTCGAAGCGCCTGAGGCGCTGGCTACGTTAGCGCCCGATCTAACGTATTACGTCACCGGGCTGTCCAAGAGTTTTGGCGCCGGTCTGCGCGTTGCTTACATTCGTGCGCCTTCCGCCCGGCGTTCCCAGCATCTTGCCGGGGCGTTGCGCGCGACGACGGTAATGGCTAGCCCATTTACCGTTCTGCTGGCGACGCAATGGGTCAGCGACGGCACCGCCGACGTGATGCTCGACGCAATTCGTGCCGAGTCCGCGGCTCGGCAGGAGCTCGCTTCGCGGGTGCTGTCCGAGTGGAAGTTCGACGCCGATCCGGCCGGGTTTCATTTCTGGATGCCCATTCCGGCGGATTGCGGATGGAGCGCTTCCGAGCTTGCGTTGCAGTTGCGTTCGCAAGGGATCGGTGCAGTTTCAGCGGCTGCTTTTGCGACCGATGGCAATCCGCCCGAAGCGATTCGCGTGTGCCTTGGCGGCCCAAAGAATCTGGATGAATGCGAAGACGCGCTCAGGCTTATCGCCGATACGGTCGAACATCCTCATCATTTGCATTTGCCGGTTATGTGAGGTCTCGCCTGAGAGGGGCTTCCGTGCAGTCGTCATGCAGCCTTGTTACGATGCAGGCTTTCGTGTCGACCACTGACCCCATGCGGAACGTTCGGCTTCTCGCTTGCTTAGCCTCACTCGCAGCTGTAGCGATTTTCTTCTCCATCGCTCGCGCGAGCAACCCCGACGCGTTGTGGCAGATCGTCCACAACTCGTGTGAACCCGCCGCGCGTGGTGCCGATGTCCCGCAAAAATGTATCGATGTCGATGCTTCGCACGGCTTCGCCGTCCTCAAGGATCTCAACGGCATCGCTCAGTATCTGTTGATTCCTACCGCACGCGTGGGCGGTATCGAAAGCCCCGATCTGCTTTCACCCGACTCGCCGAATTATTGGCGTGCAGCGTGGCAAGCACGGCGCTTTGTCCAAGCGAAACTCGGTGAAGAACTTCCCCGCGATGAACTCTCGCTCGCGATCAACTCGACCAGCGGACGCACGCAAAATCAGTTGCACATTCATGTCGATTGCTTGGCGCCCGATATTGTTCGTGCACTGCGCGAGCAAGGTCCGAAGATCGGCACTGAGTGGACCGCCTTTCCAACGCTGCTGCGCGGACATGCGTATCGCGTTCGCCGTATTGATGACGCCAACCTCGACACCATCGATCCCTTCAAACTCCTCGCCCCCGACGTAGCGAAAGAAGGCGAAACCATGGCCGACCAGACGTTGCTGCTGACGGGCACAACCGCGCCCGACGGCAAACCCGCATTCTTCCTTCTCAACGATCACGTACGGCCCGCCACGGGCGACTTCGCGTCTTCGGAGGAATTGCAGGACCATACTTGCGCCGTCGCACACAGCCACTAAGATCAACCCGCCCGACCGGGTTTCGCGGCATCATGTCGCTTCGATTTACCTGACAAGAAGGACGGGCACCATGAACAGCATGCGAACCATTGGAATGATCGGCGGGATGAGTTGGGAATCGACGGCTGAATATTATCGGTTGATCAACCAGGATGTGCGCACGCGGCTCGGCGGCCTGAACTCCGCGCAAGCGCTACTGCATAGCGTGAATTTCGCGCCGATCGAACGTCTGCAACGTGACGGGCAATGGAACATCGCGGGCATCCGGCTCGCCGAAGCCGCGCGTAATCTCGAAGCTGGAGGTGCGCATTGCATCGTGCTCTGCACGAACACCATGCACATCGTTGCACCGCAAATTGCCGCGGCGGTGTCCGTGCCGTTTCTTCACATCGTCGATCCGACAGGCATCGAGGCGCAAAAGCGAGGCATTCGCAAGGTAGGTTTTATTGGCACGGCGTTTTCGATGCGCGAAAGTTTTTTCCGCGATCGCCTGCAAGAACGGCATGGCATCTCGACACTCGTGCCGGAGCCTGCCGAGCAAGCGATTGTTCACGACATCATCTATCGCGAGCTGTGTCTCGGGATCGTCAACGATGATTCGCGCAAGCTGTATCGCGATGTCCTTCGCGGGCTCGCGGCGCGCGGTGCCGAGGCGATCGTGCTGGGGTGCACCGAGATCATGCTGCTGGTGAACGAAGCCGACAGCCCCGTGCCGCTGCTCGATACCACTACGCTTCACGCCCGCGCCGCCGTCGATTTCTCGCTGGCGCAGGCGTGAAACCGTCAGGTGTTGAGACCGCGGTTCAATGCTCGCGGCGATGCGTGAATATTCGCGGACGCACGTTTTCAATCACCGCCTCCGGCAGCACCTGATGCAGCGTGCGGACCGTGAAGTCGAGGTCTTCCATCGCTACGTCGAAAACGAGTCGAAGGTCGTCATGATCGCGTGATGCCTGGCTGACATACACGCCAAGCGGGGAGTGAAACAGGCGCCTGATGCGCTCGCGCGCCGCGTCGTCCTGCTTGCTGCGAAGCACAGCCGAGAGGTGAACGCGGGACGCGCAGGGCGTTAACGTTGTTTCCTGCGCGGTAGATTTTTTCTGGGTAGCCGAAGCCGAGTCGTCAATTCGTTCGAGGACAAGATTCATAACGCTGCAAGCTCCTGTATTCGGGGTCACTTGTAGCGTATCTTTTTGTGCGTAAACGTTGCGTTAATATTTCTGGCCGCGTTGTATAGATCGGTTAATCGATGCCGTGAAATACCGCATCGTCCGGTCCGATGTAGGCCGGTGAGCGCCATGCCGCGTCGCGCATGGAGTGTTGGACTTGGCGTTCTACGCCTAGCAGCACTGCGAAGATTGCCATGCGGACCGGGATGCCATTGTCAGTCTGCCTAAAGATGGCAAGCCTTGGATCATGGTTGAGGTCGGTGCTCAGGTCATTAGCGCCCGGCCGTCCATCGCGTGGCAGCGGATGCATGATCAGCGTATCGGGCCCACAAACGCTTTCCACAAGCGCTTGATTGATCTGGAAATCCGGCGTGTAACCCTCTATGGATTCGTCCGCAAAACGTTCTTTCTGGATGCGGGTTGCATACACGACATCGGCTCCCTTCAACCCCGTCTGCAAGTCGTTGGTCTGCTCGACCACGTGATCGCCGCGATTGATCTGATCGAGGATAGACGCTGGCATTTCGAGCGATGCCGGCGAGATCAGCGTGAACTTCAGTCCGCGATACAACGCCAGCAGCTTGGCGAGCGAATGGACTGTGCGACCGTATTTAAGGTCGCCCACCATGGCGATATGCGAGCCGTCGACAATTTTCCCCACGCGCGAGAATTCGCGCTGGATGGTGTAGAGGTCGAGCAGCGCCTGGCTGGGATGTTCGCCGGGGCCGTCGCCGGCGTTGATCACGGGAACGTTGGTCGCGCGTACGAATTCCGCCACCGAACCTTTCTCCGGATGACGCACGACGAGTGCATCGGCGTAACCGCTGATCACGCGGCTGGTGTCGTAGATCGACTCGCCTTTTGCCATCGATGAAAACGTGAAGCCGGTCGTGTCGCACACCGAGCCGCCGAGCCTGCAGAACGCTGCGCCGAAGCTCACGCGCGTACGTGTGCTGGCTTCGAAAAACAGATTGGCGAGAACCGCGCCTTCCAGTACACGCGTGATTTTCTGACGGCGCGCGATGGGTTGCATCGTGTCGGCGACCTGGAACAGCGCTTCTACCGAGTCGCGGGAAAACTGGTCGACGGACAGCAGGTGCGGCCGGCCTTCATGGAGAATGGATGGAGAATATACGCGTTGCGTATATTCGTCGCCGGAAGGAATTCTTTCCACCAGTTCCATCACGTAGCGGCTCGCAATCTCGGGCATGGTCCGTGATTCAGCCGATTCATCCGGGAGCAGCCACGTGTCGAGTGCCCGTCGCGATACGCCGATCCGGTTGGCGAAGGCGTCGCGTGTCATGTTCAGGCGGCGCATGGCGTCGCGCAGGAGGGTTTGCTGTTGAGCTTGCACGGTGGACGCTCCGGAGGTGGTTATATACGCTATGCGTATAGTAAATCACTCGCCGAGAAGGTGCAATACGATTTCGCG
>WNFJ01667605.1_pt1 | contig 17294 bp, 19 predicted proteins | sample 5400461 | NCBI WGS metagenome assembly WNFJ01 (sample SAMN13153349, study PRJNA577476) | soil metagenome | isolation source: 115 cm saprolite on Douglas fir-dominated hillslope | place: USA:California | collected 2013-09-17 | reverse complement strand
GCCAAGCCGCGAGCAGCAGAAGATGGCTGATGATGACATGGCCGTAGCGGCTCCAGTCCGAGGCGCGCGGCAGCCACGATAGCCAGCGGCGGCGCGGAGAGCGCGACAGACCCGCGCTTTTTCCTTGAACGATCGTCGCCTCCTCCCTCCCGCACACATCCGCCGACCCGCTATTCCGGCTTCGTCAGCCAGCCGTGCTGAGAGATGTCGAAGATGATCCCGTCCGGATCGCGATATTTCTCCTCGTAGTAGAGCGTGTCCTTCAACGCCGGCAGATCCATGAAGAAGCTACCGCCATTGTCTTCGACCATGCCTTTGGCGGCTTCAGCACTCTCGACCTGAAAGCCGCAATGATGGACGCCAACATAGTCGTTGCCGCCCTTCACGCCGGCCATCTCGTCGCTGTGGTATTTCAGCAGCGCGATGTTGATGTAACCGTCCGAGAGATAGACGCCGTTGGCCAGCACCGACTCGGTCTTGCCGACGCGCGTGAGGCCGAAGGTCTTTTCGTAGAATTCGGCGGTCTTTTCGGGATCTGGGACAGACAGCGCGATATGCCGAAGTTGAGCCATGATCGACCTCATCAGTGTTTGGTGAAGAATGCATCCAATGCGGAACTGACGGCGGCGGGCTGCTCGATGGGCTGCCAGTGGCCACATTGTTCGATGAGCTGAAACTCGCCATGGGCGAGTTCCTTCGCGAAAGCCTCGCCGTTGGCGGCTGGGCTCACATTGTCGTCCTTGCCGGACAGCACAAGCGTCGGGCACGTGATCTTCGTGATGTCGGCGGCGTTCGACGCCGCCATCGCCTCGCAACAGGCGGCGTAGCCGTCACGGCTCTGCCGCAGCAGAAGCTCGCGCACGAAGCCGACGACTTCGAGCTTGTTGTCGTAGCTGTGCGGCGAGAGGCCGCCTTTGACGACCGTATCCGCGATCGGCTCGATGCCTTCGGCGCGCACTTTCGCGACGCGCTCGCGCACGGCCTGACGGCGCTGCTCGTTGGGCGCGCGGTTGACCCCGATTAGCGCGAGGCTGATGACCTTCTCGGGGTTCTTCACCGTGAAATGTTGCAGGATCAGCGTCCCCAGCGAATGTCCGACGAAGCGCGCTTTTGCGATTTTCTGCGCGTCCATGATCGCCGTTAAGTCATCGACCCAGCTTTCAATCGACAGCGCACCGGTCAGCGGCGAGCGCCCAGCCCCTTCCAGATCGTATCGGATGACCTGGAAGCGTTCGGACAAGGCACGCGCTTGCGGTTCCCAGACGCTGTTCGTGCTGCCGAGACCATGAAGGAAAATGATCGGCTCACCAATTCCACGCACATCGACTGCTAACGATTTGGCATTCACTTGCATAATAAGTTCTCTGGAGAATTTTTTTATTGTTTCACAGGCGGCCCACTGAAAGCAAGAGGCATTCCATAATCCATGCACTTCCGCGCGCGCATTTGCATCGTGGCGCGCTTTGGGCTAACTCATTGGCACATTGCTTGCTTAATATGCGGCGCGCATAAGTCCGGCGCGCAAAAAGATGTTTGGGAGAGCGATGAAAATGAAGTCACGTGTACGGCGCGCATTCGGATTGTTAGCAAGCGCGGCGCTGATCGTATTATCGCAACAGCCGACATTCGCCGCCGACAAGATCTCCGTTGCCTTGAACTGGGTGCCGGGCGGCGATCACGCGGCGATGTACTACGCCAAGCAATTGGGCTGGTACAAAGACGCCAATCTCGACGTCGATCTCGAGGCGGGCAAAGGCTCGGTCGGCGTGCTGCAGAAGGTGTCCAACGGTCTGTCGCAAGTCGGCCTCGCCGATATGGGCGTCGCCATCGGCGCGCGCGGCAAGGACGCCAAGATCGTCGCCGTCATGAACATCTATGCCAATACCGCGTTGGGCATGTATTGGCTCAAGAGCACCGGCATCAGCAGCATCAAGGACTTCGCCGGCAAGAAGATCGGCGTTCCGGCCGGCGACGCGCAACGCGCGCTCTGGCCCGCTCTCGCGGCCAAGAACGGTGTCGATCCGAACACGGTGACCTGGGTCAATGTCGATCCGAACGGCAAGCTTCCGGCGCTCAAGGCGCATGCCATCGACATCACCACCAACTTCTACAATCTCCACCACATCATGTCGCGCGAATTGGGCGCCGACATAGGCTATCTCTCCTGGGCCAAGGCGGGTATCAACCCTTACGGCCTGACGATTTTCGCCAATTCGGATTATCTCACGGCGAACAAGGACGTGGTCGCCCGCTTCATCAAGGTGACCCAGCGCGCTTATCAGGAATGCGTGAAATCGCCCGATCCGTGCGTGAAGGCGCTGGTCGATCAGGTCAGCGGCCTCAAGATCGAGAACGAGACGGTGAACTGGAAGCTGACCATGCAGCTCATGAGCGACGAATTCTCGCGCACCAAGGGGCTGGGTTTCTTGGACCAGACCCGCATGCAGAACGACTACGATCTGGTCGCCAAATATCTCGGCGTCACCACGCCGTTCGATATCAGGGCCATGTACACTGATGCATTCCTCGACCCATCGATCAAGATGGTCGATGTGCCTGAAATGAAGTTCTAACCGAAATTGCCGGGGCTTTTTCCATGAACATCGCCACCAAACAGACCGATCCTGTCGAATTCACCTGCGCCGACAAAGGCGAGCTGGAGGCACGCCGCCAGTTGGCGGCGTGCTACCGGATCTTCGGCCGTCGCAACATGGACGACTTGATCTACACTCATCTCTCGGCCCGCATCCCGGGCCGGGAGGGCCGCTTCCTCTTCATTCCGTTTGGGATGCTGTTCGAGGAGGTCACGGCGTCGAACCTCATGGAGGTCGATATCGAAGGCAACGACGTCGGCAACAGCGGACAGGCGGTCAATCCGGCCGGCTGGATCGTGCACCGCGTCGTCTATGAAGCGGTCCCCTCCGCGCAGTCCGTCATGCATCTGCACACGATCTGCGGCACCGCGGTGTCGTCGCAAAAAGCGGGTCTCCTGCCGATCAACCAATTCGCCGTCACCTATAGCGGCAAGATCGGCTATCACGACTATGACGGCCCCGGCCTGCGGCCCGAAGAGCAGAAGCAATTCATCGCTGATCTCGGCGACAAGCCGATGATGTTCCTGCGCAATCACGGCACGCTGACGCAAGGCCGCAGCATCGCCGAAGCCTTCACCCTGATGCACTACCTGGAGCGGACCTGCGAAATCCAGGTTATGGCGCAATCCGGCGGCGCCGAGCTCGCGATGCCGGCAATGGAGATCATCGACAGGACCGTCGCAACGGCGCAGGGCGTCGGTGACCGCAGTTTCGGTAACGTCGGCTTCCAGGCCACGCTGCGCAAGATCGACCGCGAAGATCCATCTTACAAATTGTAATGCCGCGTGTCAGCGACGCGGGAGGCTCCTGACCAAACCCTTCAATTGGCGAAGGCCTGCGCGCCGTGCCGATAGGCGCGCGGCGTGCTGCCGAGATGATGCAGGAAGAAGCGCGTGAAATGGCTGGCCGCACGGAAGCCTAAGGTTTCGGCGACGGTATGGATTGGCGTCGAGCTGTTGCTTAGCCGGTCGATCGCATACTCCAGCCGCAGCGAGTTCGCGTAGAGGCGCGGCGTAACGCCGGTGCACTGGCGGAATAAATGGAAGAAGTGCGGCCGTGACAGGCCGGATATCTTGACCCAGACATCGACATTCTGCGCATCGGTGGGGGCGGTGCGGATGTGGTCGATCACCCGGCGGATGCGGAAGTCGATGCGCGTGGTCTCCGGCCCCTCCTCGCCGAGATCGGAGGAAGCACAGGTCGTCGAGAAGCAACGGAGCAATTCATCGGCATCGCCGGCGGTTGTCTCGCCGCGCGCGAGACGCTGCTTCAGATAATCCGCGGCCTCGCGCAGGTTTGGGTCGATGCAACGGCAGACGCCGTCGGGGCTCCGTTGCGCCCGCACGCGCGCGCGGAGCGGGCTCTCATAGGGCAAATCGAGATTGACCGCGAGGACGCGCGTGCTGGCGCCTTCGCTCGCCAAACCGCCATGAGGAATCCAGGGCCGCAGCAGAACCATCGTGTCGTCGCGCAATACATGCCGGCGCCCCGCCACAAGGATGGTGCGATCCGGACCGTCAATCTTGATCAACCCTTGCGCCTGCGGATGCGCATGCTCGACAATATCGCTGCCAAGCTCCAGCACCGCCACACGCCCGTAGCGGCCGACAAGAATATGCGGATCCGGTGCCATTTTTGACGACAGTTCCTCGCTGCGAGTTTCCGTCCCTGAAGTCCGAAGCAAGGCGCATGCCATCTTCGCGTCCTGCGTCACCGTGCGCGAGACCGCTGTCGTAGCTTACCTGCACAAGGCGCCCGGCCAAACTCAATCAGTGCGGAATTATCCGACTGTAGGGTAATTTTTCAGGCCGCAGGGTAACGATGGGCACCCGCATAAAAGCAATAGTACCGGCCGAACTTCAAATCAAGCGGACAGCACGAGCGAAAAGTCATGCAACGAACGGCTCTACTTGTGGTAGATATGCTCACCGACTTCCTGGCGCCGAAACCCGGGCTGGAGACCCCGGAACGCATCACATCCCTGGTCGAAAACAACCAGAAGGTTTGCCGCATTGCGCGGCAAAAGGGCATTCCCGTCGTCTTCGTGAACGACGCCTTCCAGAAGACCGAAATTCCTATCGACCGGCATTTCAAGCTCTCGATCCCGCACGCTATCATCGGCACCGAAGAAGCGCTGGTCGTGAAGGAGCTCGAATACGACGAGAGCACGGACTTCATCGTCGAGAAGAAGCTCTATGACGGCTTTTACAATACGCGCCTCGACTCGATCCTGCGCGAGCTCGACATCAAGTACTGCGCCGTCACCGGCACTTGGACCAATGCCTGCGTTCAGCACACCACCATGGGCGCCTGGTGCCGCGGCTATGACGTGACGCTACTGAAAGATTGCTGCTCATGCCCGGATGAATCCGAACACGAGCACGCGTTGGCCTACATGAAGAAATTCTACGGAGCCGACGCGGTCGACTCCGCCACCTGGATTGCAAGCCTGTAGGAGGGTGACATGAAGGCTATCGATTCAACCATCAAATCGGTCCTGCTGGCTGCGACATTGGCCGCGGGCTCCGCGCATCTTGCGGCGGCTCAAGAGAACTATCCGATCGGCGTGTCGCTCGGGCTCACCGGCGTTCAGGGTGCCGCGTCGCAACGGCAGATCAAGGCCGTCGAGCTCGCGGTGGACATGATTAACGCCAAGGGCGGCGTGCACGGACGTCCGCTCAAGCTGATCGTCGAAGACGATCAGACCAAGCCGGAAATCGCGGTCACCAAGGCCAGCAAGCTGATCGATCAGGACAAGGTCGTGGCGATCGTCGGCGGCGGCAGCGGCGACACCGCCATGGCGATCGGCGCGCTCGCCGAGCGCAAGCAGGTGCCCTTGCTGACCCCCACCGGATTTAACAACACCGACGCGCAGCGTGGATACAAGTACAGCTTCATGATGATCCCGAATTACGACGATGCGATCGAAAGCCTCGTCAAATATTCGGTCGACAGGCTATCCTGCAAGAGGATCGGCCTCTTGCGGTTGACCCGGCTCTGGGGCGTCCAGGCGTCGGATGCCTACAAGGTCATGGCCAAGAAATATGATGTGAACCTGGTGCGCGAAGAGACACTGTCCGACAGCGACAAGGACATGACGCCGCAGCTCACCAACATCAAGGCGGCAGATCCTTGCGCCGTGGGCATCTGGGCGTCGGTTCCGGCCGCGGCGATCTCCATCAAGAACGCGCGTCAGCTCGGCATCGAGGTGCCTCTGCTGGGCAACCCGATCTTCGCCGCGAGCACTACGCCGGAGATCGCCGGCAAGGCGGCCGAGGGCGTGATCGGTTCCGCCACGCTTGTCGCCGCCGACCCGCTGCCGCGGCAGAAGGCCTTTGTCGAGGCCTTCCAGAAAAAATACAATCTGGCCGCCGACATGTGGGACGCCGCGATCTTCGATGCGGTGAACCTCGTTGCTGAGGCTGTCTCGAAGCTGCCGGCAGACAAGGTCACGCCGCAGGCGGTGCAGAGCCAGCTTGCCGCCATCAAGCATTACGAGGGCGCGGGCGCGGTCGTCGATTTCACCAGTCATCACTGGCCGCTGTCGGAGAGCTGGGTCATGATCACGGTAAAGGACGGCAAGGCTGTCCGGACCCAATGACTGAACGAATGATCGGCACGGTGCGATGACGGCGGCTCAAATTCTCCAATTCGTCTTCTCTGGGCTGACGCTCGGCTGCATCTACGCGCTCGTCGCCCTGGGCTTCACGATCATCTTCAATACGACAGGGATCGTGAACTTCGCCCAGGGCGACTTTGTCATGATGGGGGCGATTTTGTCCGCGAGCCTCTCCTCCACGTTCGGCCTACCGCTTGTCCCCGCGGTTTTGCTCGCGGTGGCTGCCGTGGCGGCGGTCGGTGCCATCATGGAGCGGGCCCTGATCCGCTCGCTGCGCGAGGACCGCAGCCTCTTCACGCAGGTCATGTTGACAATGGCGGCGTCGATCGTCCTCAACGCGATCGCCTTGCTCATTTGGGGCGCCGATCCGCTGCATCTGCGCGCCTTCTCCGGCGAAACGCCGCTCCGACTCTATGGCGCCACGCTGGTGCCGCAGATGCTGTGGATCTGCGGCAGCCTGGCCGCCGTGATGGTGGGCCTCGCTCTCTTCTTCAGATTCACGTGGCTTGGCCAAGGCATGCTCGCCTGCGCGATGAATCGCGACGCCGCCGCAGCGCTTGGCGTGAACGTGCGCGCCATGGTCTCGCTGTCCTTCGTGTGTTCGGCCGCGATCGGCGGGCTCGGCGGAGCCCTCGTCGCGCCGATCACCATGGCCACGCATGACATGGGCGGGCCGATGACATTGAAAGGCTTCACCGCCGCGATCATCGGCGGCCTCGGCAGCGTGCCGGGCGCCCTGATCGGAGGCCTTCTTCTTGGGCTGTTCGAGTCGATGAGCTCCGGCATCGTTTCGTCCGGCTATCGCGATGCGATTGCGCTGAGCCTCCTGTTCGTCGTGCTCATGCTCAAGCCGTCCGGGATCACCGGCGTGCGGCGCGTGAATCGGTGACCAAAGGCAGACCGTTCATGAACCGCCTCCTCTGGCCGGCAGGCTGCGCGATCGCCTTGGTTCTCTATCCCCTGTGGCTCAACGAGTTCCTCGTCAGCATATCGGTCGTGACGGCGATCTACGTCGTCTTGCTCTCCGGGCTATCGCTGTTCCTTGGCTACGGCGGCCAGTTCTCATTCGCGCAGGCGGTGTTCTACGGCATCGGCGCCTATACGTCGGGTCTTCTGGTCACGCGATTCCAAATCCCACCAGTCGTGGGTTTCATCGCATCGGCCGCTCTGGGAGGCGTGCTCGCCTATGTCCTCAGCGCACCGATCCTGCGCTTACGCGGCTATTATCTCGCGGTCGCCACGCTGGCGCTCTGCCAGATATTCAACGTGCTGGTCATCGAGAACTTCAACATCACCGGTGGCCCGACCGGCGTTTACGGCATCCCGCCGTTTTCCCTGTTCGGCTTCGAGTTCACCACGCCGCGCAGCTACCACTATCTCGTCTGGGCGATTGCTGCGCTCTGCCTGATTTTCGTCCGAAACCTGATGAAGTCCCGCATCGGGCGGGCACTCAAGGCGATCCAGTCAAGCGAGGATGGCGCCCTTGTCCTCGGGGTCGATGCGACCGGCATGAAGACGAAGATGTTCGTCCTCACCGGCGTGACCGGAGCCATGGCCGGCAGCCTGTTCGCGCATTATGTGTCCTATGTTTCGCCGGGCACTTTTACGGTCGATCTCGCGATCTGGACGGTCGTCGTGCTCACGGTCGGAGGCGTGCGCACAATCGCCGGCGTCGTTCTCGCCGCCGCATTCACCACCATCTTCCCGTTTTTGCTCGGGCAGTATCAGGATTACAACATGCTCGTGTTCGGGATCGTTCTGATCCTCGTGTTGAAGTTCACACCGGACGGGATCGCGAGCCTCGTCGAAACGCGCGTGATGCGCCTCTTGCGCCGGCCGGTTCCAGATCATGCCTAATTCGCCGATCCTAGAACTCAAGGGCGTGTCCAAACGATACTCGGGGATCGAGGCTCTGAGCAACGTCAGTTTCCTCGTCCCGGACGGCGCCATCACCGCGCTGATCGGCCCGAATGGCGCCGGCAAGTCGACACTCTTCAATCTCATCTCCGGCCTTGACCAGCCGACGTCGGGGCAAATCCTGTTTGCCGGTTCCGACATCACGCCGCTGCCCCCATATCGGCGTTCCGTGCTCGGCATAGGACGCGTCTTCCAAACCCCCCGCCTGTTCGACCATCTCACGGTCCTCGAAAACGTCATGGTCGGCCTGCACGGACGCACACGGTCCGGCGTCTTGCAATGCGGACTCCGGCTGCCCGGCACACGCGCCGAAGAGGCGCGCATTCGAACTGAGGCCATGGAGCGACTGGCCTTTGTCGGCCTCTCCGACGATGCCGCCCGCGCGGCCGGCACGCTTGCCTTCGGCGGCCAGCGGCTGCTCGAGGTCGCCCGCGCGCTTGCCGGCGCGCCCAAGCTTTTGCTTCTGGACGAGCCAACCGCGGGATTGACCCCGGCCGAGACCGACAGATTTTCCGACAGACTGCGGATCATCCTGGCGCAAGGCGTTGCCATTCTGATCGTCGAGCATGACCTGCGCTTCATCTCGTCCACCGCCGACAAGACCGTCGTGCTGGCTCACGGGCGTACGATCTATGATGGCGACCCTGCCGGATTCCGGCGCGATGCGCGCGTGATCGAGTCCTATATCGGCACGCGCAGGGAGCGTCAGGATGCTTAAGGTCGACGGCCTCAGCGCGCATTATGGAGCGATCCACGCCGTCAAGGACGTGTCGCTCGAGGTGCGCGAAGGCGAAATCGTCACCATCGTCGGTCCGAACGGGGCGGGAAAGACGACGCTGTTGCGCACCTTGTCCGGCCTTCATCGCGCGTCGGCCGGCACTGTGTCTTATCGTGACAAGCCGATCACGAATCTCGACCCGCATCGGATCGTCCGCGCCGGGCTGACGCAGGTTCTCCAGGGGCGGCAGGTCTTCGACGAGATGACGGTTCTGCAAAACCTGAGGATGGGTGCCTATCACCGTTCGGATCGCTCGGCGCAGGCACTGAAGCGGGACCTCGACGAGGTCTATGCCTACTTCCCGCGGCTGCAGGAGCGCGCGCAGCAGAAGGGCGGCACGCTGAGCGGCGGCGAGCAGGTGATGCTGGCGATGGGACGCGCCCTGATGTCGAAGCCGCACCTGCTGCTGCTGGATGAACCCTCCTTCGGCCTTGCGCCCAAAATGGTGGACGCCGTCTTCGACGCACTCCTTGAACTCAATCGTGCCGGACGGACCATCGTACTGGTCGAACAGAATGCCGAGCTTGCTTTTGAGGTTGCACAGCGCGGGTACTTGTTGGTGCTTGGGCGCGTTGTGTTGTCAGGGTCGACTACTGAGCTGCGTGGCTCGGACGCCGTGATCGACCTTTATCTCGGCCAGGCAGCATCAGATGAGACGCGACCCAGCACTCCAAAGGTCTCGCATGCCTAAAGTCAGCGTTGACGACGCCGAAATCTATTTTGAAAGTCACGGACGCGGTGCGCCCGTCCTGCTGGTGCCTGGCCTTGGTGGGGTCGGCAGCTACTGGAAGCCCAACATTGCCGCCTTCGCCCGCGAGCACCAGGTCGTCGTCCACGATCATCGCGGTACGGGTGAGAGCAGCCGCTCGCTGATCCGCTATTCCGTCGATCAGATGACCGGAGATCTGCTGGCGGTGATGGACCATCTCGGCATCGACAAGGCGCATCTGGTCGGACATTCGACCGGCGGCGCCATCGGTCAGACGCTCGCGGCGACACATCCCGAACGCTTGCTGAGCCTCACCATCTACGCGAGCTGGACCAAGGCCGATCCGTACTTCCGGCGGGCCTTCGAGGCGCGCCGCGCCCTCCTCATGAAGGCCGGCACCGCCGCCTATGTGCGCGCGAACCCAGTGTTCCTTTACCCCGACTGGTGGATCAACGAGAACATCGCGGTCCTAGAAGAGCGCGAGAAGGTTGTCATCCCGAATTTCCCACCGGCGGAGATTGTGGCGAGCCGCATCGACGCGATCATGGCGTTCGATCGCACCGACGCGCTCGGCGCCATCAAGACACCTACGATGGTGATCTGCGCCAAGGATGATATCCTGACGCCGCCCTATTACAGCCGCGAGCTTGCCCGTTTGATTCCGGGCGCCGAGCTAATCGAGCTCGACCGCGGCGGGCATTGCGCGTCGGAAACCGACACGCCTGCGTTCAACGACGCGGTCCTCGGCTTCATCGGCCGGCATTCATAGGAGCGCCCGTACGTGCGCGTCGTGGTCCGCCTGAGCACCGCGATGGCTAAACCGTTTCCATGTCCGCCTCGCATGCTGTCCAGCGAACTCGGCTGGAGATACCGACCGGGCTGCCATCCGCTCGGCGGTTGGGCGGCAATCGGTCTTGTGTTCGAAAAGCGCGGGTTGCCGCGCTTCGACCTTCGACCACTCCTCCAGTTGCTGCCGACGCAGTTCGCAGAGGCGTCGCCAGCTAAAGGCGTGGTCATCGGTTTGGCCATGTCACGCTGCCTCGGTCGCGGCGTCCGCGGCCTTCGATGGGCCTTGCAGAAAATCAACGGCACGCTGCGCGTGGGATGCGGCGGTGAAGATCGCTCGCTTGTCGTTCTTCAGGAACTTGATCCATGACGCGATTTAGGCAGCGTGATCCTCGGACGCAGGTTCAGATGCGGTGTCTGCCGTGCGAGGCCTAATCTTGATCTTGGCACCTGCGGCTTCATCGATGTCAATTTCGACAGGCACAACCGGCCGCACCTGCCGGTCGGCATCAGGCACAACCTTCACGGTTTGCTCGCCTGTTTCCGCGGCGGCAATTTCCATCGGTACAAAACATGGCTCGACCTTCTCGGCCGTTCGCGCCTGACGGCGCCAAGTGAATACCACGTTTGCCGCAATACCATTACGGCGCGCGACCTCCGTCACCTTTGCACCCGATATCAGCGTCTCTTCGATGATCCGAACCTTGTGGTCATGCGACCACCGTCGCCGCGGCTCAACCCCGCCCAAAACCTCGACCCGCATCGCCTGATGATCTTAAGCCTAGACTTAAGGTCACATGCTTCGCGAAATATCTCGCTCGAACAAGACGGCCTTCATCGGACGCGTAGGCTGCTCCTCGATCCAGTGACGCGACCAAATCCCCAGTGGCCCCGTCGGCTTGACGTCATTATCGCCAAACTAATCAAAGCGAAGGCATTAAGAGCGGCGAGAAGCAACAAAGCCTCTCGATAACTCCCGGTGGCGTCCTTAACGACACCAAAAAAGTAGACTATCAATGCTCCCCAGAGATTGCCAAGTGCATTGATTGCAGCAATACCGGCCGCGGCGGTCGTCGGCGAAAGCCATTCGGTCGAGAGCGCCCAAACCGGCCCCTTGAGAGCGTAAGTAGCCGAAAGGGCGAAGCATAGAATTATCATTGTTGGGAGTATGGAAGTCACAAAAATAGCGGAAGCGAACGCAGCTGCCGCGACAAATAAAGGCGCAATCGTATGAAACACACGTTCGCGCTTAGTGTCAGACCGTCGTCCCCACATGATCATTGCCGCGCAGGCGAGCACAAAAGGCAATGGGTTGAGCCATCCAACTGCTGACGTGCTCTGACCAAAAGATTTTATAACCTGGGGCTGCCAAATTGATAAGGTAGTACTAGTCGCGACGCCAGCTCCGACCGCCAGTCCAAGAACAAGGACGTACTTGTTGCCCAGCAAGCGCCACAAAGGCACGTGCTCAACTTGATGCTTCAGTTTCCGCTCCTCGTCGAGCCGCGAAAAAAGCCAATTGCGCTCTTCAGGGTTAAGCCACGCTACGTCACCGGGACGATCAGCCAGAAGTTTCAAACACAAGAAGCCAGCTATTATGGCTGGAACCGATTCCATAATAAAAAGCCATTGCCACCCGCGCAGACCTAAGACGCCATCCAGGTTCAATAGCGCGGCAGAGATTGGCGATCCTACGATACTGGAGAGCGGAATTGCCACCATGAATATACTAACAACACGAGCGCGATGTTCGGCAGGCAACCAATAGCTTACATACAAGATAACCCCAGGCAAGAATCCTGCTTCAGCGACACCGAGGAGAAAGCGCACGACATACAATGAGTAAATGCCTGCGACAGCGGCCATAAAAAGCCCGATAATGCCCCAAGTAATCATTATGCGGGCGATCCAGAGACGGGCACCAAATTTTTCCAACAGAAGGTTACTTGGTATCTCGAATATAACATATCCAATGAAAAAGATGGAACTGGCTAGCCCGAACTGAGAACCCGTCAGGGCTAGGTCGTGATTCATCTGAAGTGCCGCAAAACCAATGTTGACGCGATCAACGTAGGAAATGAGGTAGCAAAGCATAAGAAAGGGCACGATACGTAATATGATCTTCCGCGTCGTTTTAACCTCGAGCGCTCTGTCTTGCGCAAACTGGATCCTTGAAGGAATAGCAGTCTCAGCCGGGACAATGTCTACCATTTGCAACTTTCTTCTCTGCTCACCGCGCGGTAGGGATCTGCAATTCTAGCGCCTTGAGCTCGCCTAAAATCTCACAAACACCAGCAACCATAGCTTCATGCAATATCTGACCTTTGTCTTTCGTAGAGGGCCTAGCGTCTCCCCCAAGCCCTGTTCCACCCGTTGCTTTTCGAAACGTCTCAGGAGTTGGAGGAAGATAATATCGGCTCCGTCCTTCCTCGCGGGGGTCAGATGGCAAGAACTGCCTTAGCAAGCCTTTGCTGTGCCTGATGCGCGTCTCTGCAAATTTCATTTCTACTGCTTCGGGCCGCAGGTACATCATGTGCGATGTCTCAAGTTCATCAGCATGTCCAAGGCCACCTAAGTGTGAGGTCGCAATTTCCAGACTTTTTTCCAACGCAACGTATCCAAGATCGGCAACAGCAACGATGCGTTGTGCTGACAGGCTCAGGCGACTCGCAGCAATCTGCAGGGGCGGTAAATTTGTGCGACGATGGCCATTCAGCACCAAGAACCGGCGAAATCCATGCGCGGTGAGACTTTCAACCCAATCCTCGATGAATGCTTGAATAGTTTCCGGACGGAGACTCACCGTTCCCGGAAACCCCATATGCGCGTCAGACCAACCGTATGATAGTGGCGGATAGACAAGCACGCCCGTACGATGGCAGGCGTCCGATGCGACTGCCGATGCCGTGATTGTATCAGTTCCCATGGCAAGATGAGGTCCGTGCTGTTCAAGTGCACCAATCGCAAGCACGGCTCTATCGTCTTTTTTCAAATACTCCTCGACTTGATCCCACCTTAGCGTCTCTGCTGAAACACACGTCGTCGTAGTACTCATCTTTTGTCTCCTGGAGTTATTTCCACCACTGCTTCAGTCCACCGCACGGCAGAGCATCCACCGAAGATGTGACGGTGCGCGTTCGTAAATCGAATTAGACGCTTGGCGGGCACTGGCTGAGTTCTACACGCGCCGCCTCCGCTCACGCCTAAGCCATATCCACGGCAATACCGTCGATCTCGATGAGATAGCCGTGGTGTAGCTCGGGAACCGGCACCACCGACCTGGCCGGTCTGTGATCTCCGAATGCTTCAGCGAATGCATGATTGAACGCCGGCCAGTTGGAAGAGCCGACGATGTACGCCGTGACCTTGATGACCCTTTCCGGCCCGGCTCCCGCGGCGGCGACGATAGCTAGGAAGTTTTGAATCACCAGTTTCGCTTGTGCTTCGAATGGAGCCGATTGATTGTTTGCAACGCCTCCCGCCACGATTGGCAGCTGCCCTGAAATGTGAATCAGGCTTGCAGCACGCGCTGCTTGAACGTAATGGCCCAGCGGGCTCGGCGCGTTCTCCGTTGTTATTGTGACAATGCCGTTCAACACTTCCTCCATACATACCCATGAGCGGCAGCGTCTCGGAAGCGCTACCAAATTTACATTTTTCATCGTCTGGATGTATTGTCCATAACTGTACATTATGGCAAGCATTAACTTTGGGCGGTTGCTCAGCGAAAGGACGCACTTATGGCAAATGCTAGCTACATCGATCCGCTAAATGGGACTCGTTACCCCCTTGAAATCCCTCGCTGGTGCTCGGACGATCAAAAGCCGCTTCTTCTCACGCCGCAGCCCGGCATCTCTCGCGATGATATCGAGCGCGAGACCCGCTCGTTATGGCGGTATCGCGCTTCTTTGCCCGTCGCTATCGCCTCTCCAATTACGATGGGCGAGGGTTGCACGCCGCTCGTGCAAAAGCCGTGGCGCGACCATCGCCCGTTCTTCAAATTGGAGTGGTTCAGTCCGACAGGCAGCTTCAAAGACCGCGGCACGACGGTGATGCTGTCGTTCCTCCGGCAAATCGGCATCAAAGCTGTTCTGGAGGACAGCTCGGGTAACGGTGGATCGTCCGTTGCGGGCTACGGCGCGGCCGGCGACATGAAAGTTAAGATCCTCGCGCCAGCTTACACCTCGCCCGCAAAGATCGCGCAAGTTCGCGCTTACGGCGCTGAAGTGCAATTGGTGGAAGGACCGCGCGAAGAATCGCAGTCGGAAGCCATCCGGCAATCCAGCCAAACGTTCTATTCAAGTCATAACTGGCAACCGTTTTTCCTAGAAGGCACGAAGTCATTGGCCTACGAGATGTGGGAAGACTTCAATTTTAACGCCCCCGACAACGTCATCATGCCTGTGGGTGCAGGAAGCAGTCTCCTCGGTTGCGCATTCGGCTTTCGGGAATTAATGGCGGCCGGGCAGATCACCAAATTACCCCGTCTGTTTGCGGCTCAACCGCTGAACTGCTCTCCCATCGATGCTAGTTTTCACAAAGGCGTTGACACACAGGTGCCTCGAGAGGTGCACAAGACCATAGCGGAGGGCACGTCAATCGCACACCCGCTGCGGCTGCGCGAGATCATTGCGGCCATACGCGAAAGTGGTGGTCGGACCATCGCCGTCCGGGAAGAAGAGATCGTTTCCGCTCTAAAGAAACTGGCTCACCAGGGCCTGTTCCTTGAGCCAACATGCGCGACAGCAGCTGCAGCTTTGGATAAACTAATCAGCGCTGGCACTATCAAAGCCGGCGAGAATACCGTTGTGATCATCACAGGCACGGGTCTGAAGGCTGCATCAACAGTCGCCGACCTGTTGCTCTAGGATAGCGATAGGATATTGGATTTGAAAATGAAGCGACCGGATCGTGTCCCAAGTAAACCGTCTACAGAGAAGGAAGTATTGTTCGATCAGTTGAAGCACATCGCTGAAGGGCTTGGAGAGACTTTCGCTCCCTTTTGCGAGGTTGTATTACACGATCTGACGACCCCCAAAAATGCCATCCTCGCAATCCACAACAATTTGTCTACGCGTAAGGTCGGCGAGCCAGCTACTGAACTCGGTTTGGCGCGTATCGCTGATCCTAAGTACCCGCAGGTCATCGCGAACTACGCCAACTCCTTCGCCGATGGACGCCGAGCCAAAAGCACCTCTATCGGCATAAAGAACTCGAACGGGGATTATGTTGCGGCCCTTTGCTTAAACGTCGACTTAACGCTGTTTCGCAACATTGAGACCGTCATTGGGCAGTTTACTAGTATCGACGCGCAGCGCGGACCGAACGAGTCCCTCAATCCTGCCGGAGCCGATGTCATCCGCGCACGGATCGACCAATACGCGGCCAAGCTTGCAACAACACCGCGGTCGCTGAAGACGGAAGAGCGTCGAGGCCTACTGCGCGAGTTGAAGGAAGCCGGTTGCCTGGAGATACGCCGTGCTTCGGACATCATTGCTGCGCACCTGGGTGTTTCCCGGGCAACGGTGTACTCAGATACAAAATAATGCACTGCTGATGTTCTTCGACGGCCGTCATCGCCAGGACAGCCGTTAAGGCCCGCGGTTCATATGATCCGCACTATGAGGCCGGACAGATGACCGCAACGACCAAACGCAATAGCGTCGAAATAGTTCTTGCCATGTGGGTGTCATCCACAGATGCACAGGTGTGAGTTCTGCAATCTTCTGCTTCCTTCTGCATCAGAATGACGATGTTTGCAGAGATTGAACCGGGCCAGAACCGCTCGCCAAAAGTGGGGCGAAGAATAAACCTATGATCTGCAGCTGGTGGCATCGGAAAACTTGTCCCATCAACTTGGCCGGCGCTGCAGATTCTTGATGGAAGACCGCCTGTAGTATCTCGGTGGCTGATCCGGCGCCGCGCCTGATATCGCCGGCGACTCGATGAGGTTGACAATTTTGCTCTTCAAACGATTTGATTCCTCAAACGCCGCATACTCCTAGGACTAACCTTCAACTTGGAAGAGCTGAGCGAGATGTGTGGGGAGACGGTGGCGAAGTCGGCCGCTCGGGCGAGCCCGACCGCGCGACAGCCCGGCATTCGCGGGGAGCGAGGGGAAGCCTCTCGCTCCCTTTCGTTAGCTGTTGTCGGACTTCTTCTGATGAGCGAGAAGAATTGCTTTTGAGGCGGAAAAGCTGTGCGTTCCGGCTTTATCGATACTATGAACTTTGTACAGGATGTACGCGCCCGCTCCACAACTTCCGGTGTGAACATGCGCCGCTCGCCGGCATTGCCAAATTGCGCTCGGGGATGTAGTCGTGTGACATCCCTCGTAATCAGTGGCAAACGATCAAGTTCTATTGAATTCAATGCTTTAGCGGCGATCTGGTAGCGGGAGAGGGACTCGAACCCCCGACCCCAGGATTATGATTCCCGTGCTCCAACGGTATGAATCCTTGGCAGGCGGTTTCGGTCGATTTACGGCGGGCAAAGTACCGCCAAAGAACACCGGACAATACAGTATCGGGAACGAAACCCGGGTGCGCCGAGTTTAAGTTGCTACGGAGTTGCTACGGACTTTTTCCTGGGAGCAGCACCATGGTCCCGACACCCAGGCCGGAAGACAAATCCAGGCGAACGGAGATCACTTCGACGATCGTGACCGAGGCGCTGAACCGCGCGTCGCTCGCCAAGGATTCGAAGGACCTCTATGACTACTACGACACGAAGCAGCGTTACCTGCTACTGCGGCAGCGGGGATCCTCGGTCAGCTGGTTCGTGCGCGCTAAGAGGCGATCGAGACGACTCGGAAGCGCGCGGAAGGCGCTGGGCGAAGACTATCTGAGCCTGAGCGAAGCCCGCCAGAAGGCGGGCGAAACCTTCTTCGCG
>WNFJ01194139.1_pt1 | contig 17294 bp, 9 predicted proteins | sample 5400461 | NCBI WGS metagenome assembly WNFJ01 (sample SAMN13153349, study PRJNA577476) | soil metagenome | isolation source: 115 cm saprolite on Douglas fir-dominated hillslope | place: USA:California | collected 2013-09-17 | reverse complement strand
CCAACGCCTACCAGGAGTCCCTTCCGTCTCCAAAACAGCGCAAAATCCCAGGTCACAGCATCACGCGAACCGGCACGGCTTAAGTCTGTGGTGTTGGGCCCCCAGCGCCCCCGACATCGCGCCAGCCACGCGCACCGCCCAATCAGCCGGCCCCGCGCCCGACGGCGCGACAGCGGCCATCCAGGGCGCACTGGCGGCCAACCCCGGCGCCACCACCGCCGCGATCGCCACCGCCGCGAGCGTCAGCGCCTCCGCCGCCGGCAAAGCCCTCGCCGCGCTGGAAGCAGCAGGGCAGGCCACCCGCACCCCCGGCCAGCGCGCCGGCCGCACCCAGGCACCCGCCACCTGGCACCCCGTGCTGGGCACCGCCGAGGCGTCCGCCCCGGACGCGCCCGCCGAAACCGTCCGCCCGGCAGGCGAGCCGGACGGCCCCGCCGGCGCTGACGGCACTGATGACGGCCCGCCCGCCACCGCGCCAGCCTCCCGGGAGACCGGGAACGACGAGAACCCGGCCGCCGAGTACGACCCCGGTGCCGCGGCACTCCCCGCCGGGATGCGGACAGAGCCTGAGACCGAGCCTGAGACCGAGGCGGAGCCGGGCGGCCCTGCGGGCACCCAGGACGCCCCTGCCGCCAACCACGCCGGGGATGCGCGCGACAGCAGCCCGGCAGGCGCACCCGGCGGCGCAGCCGACGGCCATGACGACGCCGCCGGTGGCACCGGCACGGGCGGTGACACCCCCGGCGCGCCCGGGGCGGAGGCCGCGGCCGGGATGGCGGAACTGGCTGCCGCCGCCGCGCAGCGGGCAGCCCAGGCCCTGGCCGGCGGGGACATCACCACCGCGCTGTCGGAACTGGACGCCGCCCGCGACAGCACCGCACAGGCCCGCCGCCTGGTCAGGGCCGCCACCAGCCGCAGCGCCCGCTCCGGCGCCGGCATGCGCCCCGGCCAGCTCCGCGACCGGGTCCGCGACCACCTCGCCGGCCACCCCGGCACCAGCCTGACCCCGTACGAGATCGCCCGCGTGCTCGGCAACTCCGCCGGCGCGGTCTCCAACGCCCTGGACCGGCTGGTCGAGCTCGGCCACGCCGAGCTCGCCAGCGAGCACCCCCGCCGCTACATCACCACGGCCGCCACAGCCCCGGCCAGCACCGGAGGTACCCCATGACCCGCACCCACGCCACCCCGCCAGGCACCGGCCCCGCCGGCGCGACGGTCACCGTGTCGGTCTGGCACAACGTCACACGCGACAGCGCCGGGCACCCCACCGGGTACTTCGGCTTCACGCCCGGCGACCTGATGGTCAAGGTATTCACCTACGACACCCGAATCCGCGGGCGCCACCTCGAAGGCATCGCCGAAGACGCCTTCGCCGCCTTAAACGACTTCCCCCGCGACAGCGAAGGCCAGAACCGTGCCCGCCAGTACCGGGCACGGCGGCTCCGCTCAGTCAGCCGCGGCGACGTGATCACCGTGGGCGAGGCCGCCCTGATCGTCGAACGCGTCGGCTTCAGCCACCTGTGCGGCGGCTTCACCACCGTCCGCGTCCACGACCACGGCACTCACCCCCTCTAGCAGCCAGGAGCCCTGATCATGGCCGGGACCGGAGAAGAACTCGTGCGTGCCGGTCTTGAGGAACCACAGTTCTTCGCCGGCTTGGTCCATCTTGGCGTAGAACGCGCTGTCCGCGGCCGCTGACCTGCACCCCGCCGTAGGTCCACAGTTCTACGGGCGCCTGGGGTAGCCGCAATCCTCCTTCAGCCGCGTCCGGCCTAGCCAAAGAGCTTGCGCACAACCGGAAGCTGATCAGCGCACATTCGCGGCGAAGTTGCCTGGCCGGAAGCATCCAGACCAAACTGGCTGTCAGAGGCCAGCGGTAGCGTTCCGGTGACTGGCAGTAGGGCCACAGTACGCTGCCGCGTTCTTGCGCGGCATAGAGGGGGCGACGGCAGTGAGCGACCGGAAGCGGCGAGCACTCTCTAAGTCGTCAGACTACCTCGACGCACTCGCGACCACTTTGCGGGACCTGGGCGGCCCGACGACCATCCCGCATGAACTAGCGCAGAATGCCGATGACGCGGGAGACGCGACCCTTATCAGATTCACGGTAAGCGACGAGGCGCTGACCGTATGGAACGACGGAACGTTCACTGATTGCGGAGAAGACGGCGTCAGGTGCCCTTGGCCGAGATCGTGCGACCTCCACGCTTTCCGCCGATTCGCTGGTCGCACGAAGGCGTCAGACGTAACGAAGACGGGGGCCTTCGGCGTTGGCTTCACTTCGGTGTATCAGATCACCGATGCACCCGAACTCCTCTACGACGACGAGCATTGGATCCTCGACGAGATGGCTCCGGAGCTTGAGCGGCTCCAACCATGCGATGGACAGTGCCGCAGGACCCATGGCGCGACAGGAACGACGTTCGTGCTTCCTTGGGCACGAACTGCCAGTCCCCTGCGTGATGCTCTCGAAGTCCCGCCGGTGACCAATCACGCGATCGCGCAACTTGAAGAGGCACTGCTCGGCGACTCCCGGGCGGCCCTGCTCTTCTTGCAGCACGTCAGCGCCGTCGAGGTCGTAACTCCGACACGCAGCTACGAGGCTGCCCGCGATCAGACCGATGATGGCGTCGTCATACGCGACGAAAGATCCACCGCTCGTTGGACTACCGTGACCGCGGGCTTTGCCTCGGAAGCTCAGCCTGTGATCGCCCGTGCCGCGGGACTCATCAACCCGGACCGACCCGCTGCCGTGACGATCGCCTTGCCAGCCGATGGCGGTATCAGCTCTGGTGTGCTCTACGCGACGCTGCCAACTCGGACGCCGAGCGGACTGCCCGGCCACGTGAACGCCTCGTTCTACCCGAGCACCGATCGCAAGACAGTCCGATTCGAGACGGGATACGACTCGGACTGGAACCGCGCAGCCATCGCCGCCGTCGCCAGCGGCCTTGCGGATTCCGCTGGCGCCCTGGCAGAAGCGCTTGGTATTCGGTCCTTCTGGGAGTTCCTCGGGGCGATTACGGATCTGGACAAGAGAGCAGACCCGGGGCAGCCAAACCACGCAGCCATCTATCTCAACGCACTGCGCGAAGTCGTCCCGGATCTTCCCGTGGTCGAAACGATTGGCGGAGACCGTGTGCGCCCCAGTTGCGCGCTGCTTCCTGGAGATGCAGAGCTCTACGACGCTGCGGACGCGTTCGCCAAGGCTGGTCTGCCCATCGTGGGGCGGCAACTACACCGTCGCCTGCACACGAACACCGTCTACACCTCGTACGGCATCAGCCTTCTGACTGCCCGGCCCGTTGTGGAGCACCTCAAGTCAGCTGGCGCGACCGTCGTGTTCGACCCTGACCGTGGTCCGTTCACCTTGGACTATGTGCGTCAGATACTCAAGGCTTTGGATCGCCTTCCTGGCAAGGTTGCGAACATCGATGGGATCGGCGACGTCGCAATCGTCCCCTGCCGTAACGGCAAGATCGCGCCGCCTTCTCAGGTCGCGTGGCCGGCATCGGAGGACGAAGCGGCGCTGTTCGAGTTGCTTGTCGATGGCCTCCTCATCGCCGACGCATCTGAGATCGAGCCCCTGTGTCCCGGATTGCGGGAGGTATGTCTGCAGCTCGATGTCGGCCTCGCCGCTCGCATCCTTGCGAATGTCGACACCGCCAGCCTGGCCGTGCTCTCCGACGAGCTGCTCGATTGGCTGAATCGGAATCTCCCGGCAATCGACGATCGGAGTCGGGCGCTGCTCAGTGCCCTTCCGATCTTTCCTACCGCTACGGGTTCATTCGCACCTCTTGCTACGCTCTCGCTGCCTCAGGCATTCCATGACCCGATCAACGTTGCAACGCTCGTTGACGAGGCAGCGGTCCGGGATTATCACAAGCTCCTGACCACGCTTGGTGCCAGGCCGCTGGACGTCGTCGACTACTTTCGCGTCCATGTCATCCCCGCGGCGGTGGAGCAGCGCCTGTCGCTTGAGCAGGCCGTCGAGCTTCTTCAGTTGGTTGCCGGTCACCAGGTGCAGCTCAGAGATCTCCGGGATGCCCTGGCGGCCGCGCCGCTCGTACCGTGCCTTGATGGCAGGCTTCATCCAGCACACGAAGTGCATGTTCCTTCGCCGGATATTGCCTTGCTGGCATCCGAACTCCCTGTGGCAGTGACAGAAGGAGTTGCTCCATCCGTGCTGGAGTGGCTCGGCGTGCCGAAGGCGCCGACCAACGCCGCGCTGGCCATCGCGGCCCAGCGTCTTGCACTGGCGCCGGGGGACCCTGATCCGTCCGTCGCCGAAGCAGTGCTCCGGACGCTCGCCGCAAGGCAAGACGCACCGGATAGTCCGCCAGAGTTCCTGACATCGCAACCATGGCTTCCGCTAAGGCGCGCCGGGAAGGCGGAACCGAGCGGGGTCTTGCCGACGAACGCTCGCCACCTGTACGGCACTCAGGGGGACGAGCTTGGCCTTGGCGCCGACGTGCAGACGCGGTACTTCTCGCAGCTCACTTGGCTCGGCATGCCTGCCGCGCCGCCGCTCGCCATCGTGGTGGCTCACCTCAAGCACTGCGCGGAGACCGGTAGCGAGATGAGCCCAGACGTCTACCGCGTACTCAGCAACAACTTCGATCAGGTGGCTGTGAGGCGACTCAGGCGCACTCCATGCATCCAGGTTGCCCGTGGCCGTTTCGTCGCGCCCTCGATGGTTTTCTGGCAACAGACACCGTTCGGGCGCTGGAGTACGACGCTGCCGGAGGCTTGGCTCGCGTATAAGCCCTTCTTTGACGCAGTCGGTGTGAAGAACGAACCGGGTCCGGCAGAGATCGCAGGGATCCTGCGAGCGGTCCTCGACGAATTCGGGACGGATCCTATCGATCTAATCGGTGAGACGGCTGTCCACGGATGCTGGACCCGGCTCTCGGAGATGCTCGACGACTCCGAAGCGAGTGAGGTTCTTGCCGCTCTGGGCCGCATCCGGTCGGTTCTTGATCCGCGCGGCTTGCTGTCGCGTCCGGATAGCCTGTTCTTCGAGGACAGCCGTGCGCTTCACAAGCATTTCCCGCGGCTTGCGCACAACGTGATCCCTCGCGTGCATGGCACATGGCCCGCCCTGACCGAAGCAGGAGTACAGCGGGTCGAGAATCTCATCAAGGCGAAGCTTGTCGACGTTGAGACACGGGTTGACACCGAGCTGTCCGAGAGGATCGCCGGTCGAATCAGTGCACTTCGCCGGGTGGTGGGCGACGACGGTGCTCTCGCGGATCTGCAGCGCCTGGACATCCGGCGCGCTGCGGAGCTCAATGTGGTCTACCGCGCCGAGCTATTCGGGTACTCGGACGAGGTCGGGCCTGAATCAGTCGACGCGATCTACCTCGCCGATGCTTACGAGCTCGTATCCAGGGAGGGGGCATCGGACCGTGCGCTGGCACGGGAGATTGCCCGGGCGATAGCGCCCGATGATGACCCGGGCGGCCTCGCAATGCGGATCGAGCCGATCTTGAGCGCGGATTCGGCCGAGGATGCTCACCACGCGCTCGATGACTTCGGCATCGCGAAGCTCGACACGACTGAGTACGAGACAGCCTGGAGCCAGACTGCCGATGCGGGTGACGATCTTGAAGCCGCCGGTACTGGCCGCCACGACAACGCCTCTGGTGGTGCCGCTGGTGAGAACGACGGCGAAGGGCCCGCCCTGATACCTGATACCGACCCCGGCAAGGGCCTTGCACCTGGAGCGGCTGTCGGCCGACAGGGGCCGCGAGCCGGAGATGGGAGGACCAGACGAGGCAGCGATGGCCAGAGCGCTGGAAGCCGCGGTTCCCGTACTGGCCGCCAGACCAGGCTGCGCTCCTACGTCGTAGAGACCGACGAGGACGAAGGGGATCGGGGAACAGTCGGTGACGAGGCGCCAGATCTCTCGCCCATTGACCTGGCAGGTGTCGCGCGGGTTCTGGAGCATGAGCGGAAGTGTGGACGCGAGACGCGCGAGAAGGCCCACAGCAACGCTGGCTTCGACGTGGAGTCCTTCGACAAGCACGGCGCCCTCGTCCGGCGGATCGAGATCAAGTCGACCGGCGGCCAATGGTCGATCGCGGGCGTCATGCTGTCGCGTCGCCAGCATCAGCAGGCAGTAGACGACGGCGAACTGTTTTGGCTGTACGTCGTGGAGAACGCGCTGGACGACGACTACAAGATCTACCGCATCCAGAACCCGGCCAACAAGATCGACTACTTCGGATTCGACGGCGGCTGGAAGGAAGTCGCTGAGCCTGACGTGGAGCGCGACGAAGCGGGTACTCCGACTGCCCACTCGACGCGGCGCCTGCTGAACAGATCGCCGGGGCAATCGGTATGAGCAGGCTGGCCTTCACCGTCCGGTCGCGGCGCGCCTGACTCTCTTGGCCGAGGCCGGGACGTCGCGACACAGTTCCGCGAGGTCGCACTTGCCGCACTGCCCGCTCCAAGTCGGCAGCCTCGGCAGGTTGTTCGCACGGAGCGAGTCGCCGGCGTCCCTGATCCGCACGCGCACGGCGGCGAGCAGCGGGTCTTCGACTTCTTCGCGGATGGTCTTGCCTTCCTCATCGAGGTTCAACACCTCGATGAGGTCAGCGCGCTGGCCGGTGAGCTCCTCATAGCCAACGGCGTAGACGTGCAGCTGGTCGCGGGTCACGTCCTCGTCTTGGGCACGGGCCGTGGACTTGAAGTCCACGATCGCGAGTTCGTCTGTGTCCAGGCGACGGACTAGGTCGATTCGGCCGTCGACGGTGATGCCCGGCGTCACGTGGACCTGGATCTGCTTCTCGCTGTGAACTGTCCGCTCGAGGTCAGTCTCATGCTCCTTCAGGTAGCGCTGGACCGATTGAACCGCGGAGCGATGCAGCGTCGCCTTCAGCTCGGGATAGGCGTACTGGGTGTGGAGGTGGCGGGTGACGAGGTCCTCGGCCTCCTCTGCGCCAGCGAGGTCACCAGTGATCGCCCGCTTATGGACCTCGGCCAGAGCGTCATGGAGGCCCTTCCCGTAGCCGAGCGCCTCGTCCAGGGGCGGGTTGAACCCGTAGAGGAACCGGAGCTTGAACTGGTACGGGCACTCGAACAGGTACTTCAGTTCGGAGAAGGACAGAGTGACATTCGGTGTCTCCTGCCGCGCGCGAGGCTCAAGTCTCGGGGCGTCCGCGCGTACACCCGAGTCACGGGTCGAGAACCACTGTTGCTCGGCGCAGTGGTCGAAGAACGCGGACCGCCTGCGATAAAGCTGGTTCGGCCCTGGTGAGAATGAGACGAAAAGGTACTTCTGCGCTCTGGTTACAGCGACGTAGAACAGCCGCGTCTCGTCGTCGAGCGTTCCCTTGTAGCGGTCCGGGTCGCTAATGGCGGTCTCGGGAATCACGTGGAAGGCGCCAAGGCCGCCTTGCCGTTTCGCCGGGAAGCGGTTAGCGCGCAGGCAGGGCACGAACACTGCTGGCCACTGCATGCCCTTAGCCTGATGGACGGTCGTGAGTGTGACGGCATCGGGCGTTGCGTAGCCTACGTCGGCATCAGATTCTGCGTAGTAGCCAGGTGCTTGGTACTCAAGCCATGAAGCGAACGTCTCGTATTTCTGTCGCGGATCGGTGTTGAAGTAGATCTGCTCGAAGTCCGAGATCGCCTGACTGAACTTGCCGAGCTGATAGAAGACCAGCTCGCGTCGCACCGGCTCGCCGGGGAGGGTCTCCTCCCGCAGCCCCAGTGCTTCCAGGAACTCCAGGTAGAGACGCTGGATGTTGTAAACGCCCCAACGCTTACCACGGCCGAAGTCGCGGCCTTCGTCCAGCACGGCCAGTGCTTCAGCCCATGCGGCATCGGCAGGGAGAAGGCTTGCACCGGCCCACAGGCTGCGCAGGTCTGCTGCTGCAATGAGCCCGGCCATGTACCGAAAGACCCCAACGACCGCCTGGATCTCAGGACTGTCGAACAAGCGGTTCAAACCCTTGACGACATAAGGGATGTCCCGGCGGCGCATCTCTTCCACGAGCGGGCCAGCATCGTTGGCGACTGAACGGTAGAGAACCGCGAAATCGGACCACGACAGGCCCCGCGGTTGGCCCTCGGCCGTATCCCCGAACGCCAGACCGCGCATCCCCTCGATGCGGTCACAGATCCAGGTCGCCTCTTGGTGCTCCTCGGCGAACTCGCGCGCGACCATGTCGCCGCGTTGCCACTGCTGGTGACCAGCTCGCGCCATAGCCTTCGGAAGCCGATTGGCATCCGGGATCCGCTCGGCGACCGAACGCCCGACCTCGACGACGCCGTCGCTTGAGCGGAAGTTCTCGGCGAGGGTTACCTGTCGGACGCCGGCGTAGCGGTCCTTGAAGGTAACGATGTTCGAGACGTCGCTTCCACGCCACTGGTAGATCGTCTGGTCGTCGTCGCCGACAACACAGAGGTTCGCGCCGAACTGGGTGAGGTCCCGGACCAGGCGCTCCTGAAGTGGGTTGACGTCCTGGTACTCGTCGACCACGACGTATCGGATGTCCTCGCGGACGTGCTGCTGGACGATGCTCGCGCTCTCATCCTCGCCGGCCTCACCCTCCAAAAGCTGCACCGCGAGGTGAATCATCTCGGTGAAATCGAAGTAGGCATGCTCATACAGGAGTTTCATGTAGTCGTCGAAGGACGAGACCACTCCGGCGGGGACCAGATCCCAGTCGACGGCATCCTCTCGCAGCACGCTCGTCGCCTGGAGGAACAGCCGGGAGTGAAGGAACCTGCGCAAATACGGCGTACCAGTGGAGCTCGTCGGGCACACCGTTAGCCCGGACTTGCGACTGTTCCTGTCGACCAGCATCCGAGACGTGATCTCAGTGAGGACCGAGAACTTGAAGGTTTCGGGCACAAGCCGCTGAAGCAAATCCAGCGCGTAACCATGCATGGTGCCGATGTACATCTCGGCCAATCCGAGTGTGCCCAGACCTTCCTTCTCCAAAATCGAGAGGATGCGCTCCTTGAGCTCGGCTGCAGCCTTCTCGGTGAAAGTGAACGCAATGATGTTCCTCGGCTCCGCGCCAGGCTGAGCCAGGATCGACGAGATCCGCTGGGAGATGACCTGGGTCTTCCCTGAACCGGCACAAGCGATGATCTGCAACGGCTCGTCGAGGCAAGCGATCGCTTCCACCTGCGTGGGGGTGTATGTAGTCATTTCCCATCCACCGCCCAGCTACGGATACCTTCAGCGCGGACAGCTCAATTGACTACCTGCATCAGCCTGTTATTGCCGCCGGGGTTGGTGAAGCCGACGAGGCCCTGCTGGCCAGTGTAGGGCTGGATCTGGATGGTCATGCCAGTGGTCGGCGCGTCGATCATGTATCCGTTGCCGATCACGATGCCGACGTGGCCGGGCGCGGTCATGGTGCCGTCGGCTCCGGCGAAGAACACCAGGTCCCCGGGCCGGACCTGGCTGGGCGGGATCTGCTTGCCGTAGGCCCATTGCTGCTGGCTGGTGCGGGGGAGGATGATCCCGGCGGCGCGGTAGGCCATCATGGTCAGCCCGGAGCAGTCGAACGCGTCCGGCCCGGTGCCGCCGAACTGGTACGGCTTGCCGATCTGGGCGCGAGCAAAGGTGATCACCTTGCCCGCCACCCCCGGCGGCAGCGGCCCGTTTGCGCCCGGCGCGCATGCGGGGTTGGCAGCGGCGGCGACGGCCTGGGCGCCGCCGCGGGCGTACCGTGCGGCCCAGCCGAGCACGTCGGTGACGTATTGCGCGGAGTGGTTGTAGGCGAAGATCGCCCCGGGCAGGTCGCTGGTCGCGCCGCTGGCTTGCAGGTAGGCGGCGGCGGAGGGGATGGCGTCGCCGGGGGCGTAGACGTCGGTGATGCCGTCGTGGTCGCCATCGATGCCGTACCCGCCCGTGCGCATGCTGGCGGGGTGGACGGGCGGGCCGCCCCAGGTATTCCCGGCCACGCCGCCGATGCCGAACTGCATCGGCCCGGCCGCCCCGGCGCTGTTCGACCCCGAGTTGACGCCCGGAGCGCCGGAGCGGCCGTGATCGGACTCGACCTCGCCGATCCCGGCGAGCACGTTCCAGGGGATGCCGTAGGCCCGGCCGGCCTGCCGGTACAGCGCCATGTAACGGGCCGGGATGGCGAAGCCTTGGGCGGATGCCGGGGGCTGGCTGGCGCACGCGCTTGCTTGCTGGCTGACCAGGCCGGTCACGGCAGCAAGCAGCAGGACCGGGAGCAGCACCACCGCGACCCCGGCGGCCAGCAGCACCCGGACATCGCCCCGGTCGCCGTTCAGGCCGGTCATCCGGCGTTCCCGGCGGTGGCGGGCTCGACGTCGTAAACGGCCCAGCCAGCCCCCGGCTGGCGGGTCAGGGTAACCGCGAAGCCCAGGGTGACCGTCTGCGAGCCGCCGGAGCCGGTCACGGACTGGCGGATCTCGACGATGATGGTGACCGATCCGGGGGTGAGGTCGCGGACCTGCTCGGCCGTCACCATGCCGGCTGTGACCGCGGCGGACTGCCAGGGCGCGGCGCGGGCGAGGACGGCGGTGAGCTGGGCGGTGGCCATCGGCCGCAGCCGGGCCAGCCAGGCGCCCGGCGTCTGCCCGGGGAGGTGGGTGGTGTAGGCGGCGGTGAACCGGGCGGCCAGCGCAGCGGCGGCCTGAAGCCGGGCCGGGGTGACCGGCAGCAACGCGGCCAGGCCCGGGGCCGCCCGAACGGCCGCGGTCGGGCTGGCAGTGGTGTGCGCGGGGGCCGGCGGCGGCTGGGCGGGCGTGAGCAGGGCGCAGGCCGTGCAGGCCACGCCGGCGGCGAGGGCGGTGACCATGGTGGCGGTGGTGCGCGCGGGGAAGGGCATGGCTGGCTCCAGGAACAGGAAGGGACGGTGCGTGGCGTGAAGCCGGGCAGGCGGGGGTCCCTGCCGGCTGGGTGGCGGCGTTACCAGCGGCCAGGCTGGCCGTCGGCCGGCGCGCGGTAACGGGGCGCTGGAGGCGGGACAGGGGCGGGCGGGTGCCAGGGCAGCCCGGTGGCGGGCGGGGCGGCGTCGGCGGCCCCGGCGGGCGGCGGGGGCGCCGTAGTGATCGCGGGCCATGCCGCGGGGATCTGGGCCAGCCGCAGCCGGGACCCGGCCCAGCTGGCGGGCAGCCATACCGCGCCCGCCGGGCCGTCATCTCCCGTGAGGGCGGGGGTGGCGGTGGCGACCGGGACCGCGCCGATCATGCCGCCGCCGCTGCCGGAGCTGGCGAGCCTGGCATGCAGAGCGGCTTCCCGGCGCGGCGACTGGAGCCAGAACAGCACCGGGGTGATGATCGCGGTGCGGGCGGCGAGTATCCGGTAGCCGGTGAGCTTGGCGACCAGGCGGGGCAGGTCCTCGGTGCCGGTGTCGTATTCGAGGAAGAACTCCGCCTCGGCGGCGCCGGAGGGGGCGGGCTCGCGCCAGCGGCCGTAGCCGTCCGGGCGGGCCAGGTCGCCCCACAGCGCGGCGCAGCGCCGTTCGGACCACCAGCACGCCAGGCCGGCCCCGGGGGTGCGGCGGGCGCAGGCGGCCAGGGTGGTGAAGAACGCGTTGGTGCCGGTGGCATGGGCCAGGCGGGGGGACACGGCGATGGCCAGGGCGCGGTCGCGGCGGTAGCCGAGGTGGGCGGGGGTGATGGCGTCTTCGGCGGCGAGCACCTGCGCGCCGGCGGGGCCGAGCACGAAGTGCCAGGGCGCGGACCCGGTGACTACCAGGGGCCGGAACCGGTCGATCACCTGGTGCTGGTAGAGGGTGAGCAGCCGGGCGGTGGCGGCGCGGGTGGTGCCGAACGCGAGCTGGGTGATCTGGCTGGTGGTCAGCACGCGGTGCTCCCAGATCATGCGCAGCAGCCAGCGGTCGCGTGCGGTCAGCCGCCCGGCGAGGGCGGCGAGCAGGTCAGGGGTGACCGCGAGCCGTCCGGGGCCGCGTGGGCGGGGCGCTGGCTGCTCGCCGACAATGGCGCGCACCGCCTCCTCATCCGCCGCGCCGCCCGCCCCGCCGCCCCCGCCGAGCGGCGAGGGTCACCGGCAGCGGGCCGTGACTCGGACGGCAGCTCGGCGGGGGCGGCGGGGCGGGCGGCGCGGCGGATGAGGCGGGCGCGGCCGGGCACGTCGGCTTGCAGCGGCTGGGTGCGCAGGGTGAACGCGGGGGTGTCGGCGCTGGCGGCGATGATCTTGGCGGCTGCCTGGTAGGCGCCCAGGTGGGACAGGTCGTGCGCGGTCAGGTGCGGGAGCGTGTGACGTTCCAGGACGCGGGCGTCTTCCGGGGACACGTTGAAGATGACCTGGTTGCGGGCGTTGGCCGAGATGCCCTCGCGCAGGTCCGCGGGGAGCTGGGCGAGGTTCTGGTGGGCCATCACGACCGACAGCCGGTAGGCGCGGGCCTCGGCGAGCATGTCTTCGAGCGGGTAGGGCAGGTTGAGGAAGTTCTGGCACTCGTCGACGTACAGCCCGGCGTCGGGGCGGGCATGCTGGGGCAGCCGGGCCCGGCGGGCGGCGGCCTGCCAGGTGGCGGCGACGATGAACGAGCCGAGCAGCCGGGCGGTTTCCTCCCCGAGGACGCCCTTGGGCAGCCGCGCGAGCAGCAGCCCGCCGTGGTCGAGCACGTCCGTCATGGTGAAGGTGGACGGGCCGGCGGCGATGGCCTGGCGGACGAACGGGCGGAGCAGGAACGCCCGCAGCTTGTTCATCAGCGGCCCGGTCGCCTGCGCCCGGGAGGCGGCGGAGAGTTCCTCGTACCAGGCCCAGAACCCTTTGAGCACCGGGTCGGTGACGGTGGCGGTGACCCGCCGCCGGTTCGCCTGATCACCGAGCAGGCCGGGGATGTCGGCCAGGGTGACCCCGCCGGACCCTGGCCCGGCCGAGCGCAGCAGGGTGAGGACGGCGGCGCGGAAGATGTCGTCGGTGCGCGGCCCCCAGAACGCGGCGTAGATGCGGCGGAAGATCCCGGTGATGTTGTCGCAGATAACGTCGGCATCGCTGCCGTCGCGGTTGCCTTGCAGCACGTTCAGGCACGGCGGCGCGCCGCGCCCGGAGGGGTCGAACAGCACCACCTTGCCCGCCAAGTGCCCGGGGAGGCGGGGCAGCAGGTCGGTGACCGCGTCGCCTTTGGGATCGATGAACACCGCGCCCCGCCCGGCTTCGGCGTCGGCCAGGAGCTGGCCGATGATCAGGGTGGTCTTCCCGGCGCCGGTCGCGCCGATAATCCGCATGTGGTGGCGGGCGTCAGGCACGGCGATCGCCACCCGGCGCGGTGTCCCTGCGTCAGCGGTCCCCAGCGGCCGGGCCGCAGGGCCGGGGACCGGGATCGCCGGCGGCGGGGGCACGGCGCGGGCTCCGGCGCGGGCCAGGCCCGGGACCGACGCGTCGGCGGGCAGGTGGGCGAGGCAGGCAATCTCGGGGACCGACAGCAGGCCGCCTGTGCGGAAGCGCCGGCCTGCGATCCGGGCGGCCGGGCGGTGCAGGCGGCGGCGGGCCAGCCAGTTCCGCCCCGCGTGCAGCGCGGTCGCGGAGGCGAGCGCGTGGGCCTGGCCTCGCAGCCGCCGGCCGGCCAGGGTCCTGGCAGCAGCGCGGCGCGCCCGGCCGGCGCCCGGCGCCGTGGTGGTGGCGACGGCGTAGCGGATCTGGGTGTCCCACTGCGGGCCAGCCGCTTTGGCGAGAGCGGCACGCAGGTCGCCGCCAAGCTCCGGGTCAGGGCGGGCAGCGGCGCGCCGGGCGCCACGGGCGTGCCCGCCGGGGCTGATCGCGTCCAGCAGCCGGGACGGCAGCCGGCCGGGCTGGCCGTAACGCAGGCGCCGCATGGCGCGGCGAGCGCGGCGCAGCCGCGACCCCGTGGCGGGCCGGGCGAGCACCTGCACGATCGCCTGCTCCCCGCCGGCCAGCCCGGTCCCGGCGGCGGCCAGGGCGCGCAGCGGGTCGCTGCCGTGATCGGTTTTCAGGGGCAGGATCTCCGGGCGGGCCAGCCGCAGAGTCCCGCCCGTGGCCAGGCTGCCGGCCGGAAGGGGAGGGGCGGCGGGGGCGGTGATGGTGTGCGCTCCGGGCCAGGCGGCCTCGATCGCGCGCTCGACCATGCCCGGCGGGATGGCGCCGGGAACCCAGACGCTGATGGTCATCCCGTCCGGGGTCCAGGTGTACTCCCAGCCGAGGTGGGGCTGGCCGTGCCACCAGCGGGCCAGCGGCGGGCGCATCAGCCCGGATAGGTTCGCCCACAGCGTCTCGCCCCCGGCCGGGTCGGCCTGGGGCGGGGCCAGGGCGGTGATGACGCGGGCGCCGTCGGCGAACGCGGCGTGCTGCCGGGCGTGCAGCCATGCCCGGCCCGCGACAGCCATTGCTGCGGCGATGGCCACGGTCAGCGCGGCGCCGGCTCCACGGTGCTCGATCGCGGACAGCAGCAACCTGGCCAGGTGATGGACCACCTGCGAGGGATGGGTCAGGAACCGGGTCAGCGGCGCGCCAGGCAGGCGGTGGCGCCCGGCAGCAACCGCCGGGAACGGCAGGCTCACGACGACATCTCCTTCGCTCGGACGCCTGGCCAGCCGGCTGCGCCGTTATCAGCGGCGTCACGACCGGCGGCGCGGGCGGTGTCGTCCAGGGCGATGAGGAACTCGGGATCTGTCGTTGCCAGCTGATGTTCGAAGTCGCTGGCCACGGTCTTGAACGCGACCCGGTCGCTGGCGCCCGCTGCCAGCAGTCCCTCGCCTTGCCGGGCGGACAGGAGGAACTGGCGTTCCCCGGCCGACAGCCGGAACGCCTCGCCGGCCAGGCCGATGGCCTGGGGGGCCTGGCGGAGCAGGATCTGGGTGGCCGCGTTGCTCACCACCGCCCGGCCGAGCTCGGACCCGAGGACGTCTTCGGCGTCCTGGGTGACCACCGCCAGGCCGGCCCAGTGCTTTCGGGCGGCCTTGGCCATCCGGAACAGGAACCGGGCGCCTTCGGGCTGGCGCATCAGCAGCCACCCCTCATCCACCACGACCAGGCGGCGCCGCCGCCCGGCCGGGTCGGTGACCTGCCGCCAGATGGCGTCGAGGGTGAGCAGGACGCCGGGGGTCTTGAGCTCGTCGGGCAGGTCGCGCAGGCTCCAGGTCACCAGGTGCCCGTCGGGCCGGGTGGTGGTCGGCCCGTTGAACAGGGCGGAGTGGGTGCCCTGGGTGAACGGCACGAGCCGTTCGGCCAGCTCAGTCCCGCCGCCGCCGCTGCGCAGCAGGTCGGCGAGGTCGGTGAGCAGGGGGGCGGGGCGGGCCCAGGTGCGCGGGTCGGAGGTGATTCCGGCCTGCTGGTAGCTGGTCATGATGGCCTGGTCCAGCGCGGCGCGCTGCGCGGCGGCAATCGGCTCGCCGAGCAGCACGCCCAGGAAGGTGTGCAGGAACAGGGCGCGGCGCATCAGCCCGTCCGCGGGTGCCCGGCCGGGGTCACGCAGAACGGGGAGGTCGAACGGGTTGAGCCGCACCCCGCTGGCGCCCAGGCGGACGCAGGTGCCGCCTATCGCGGCGGCCAGCCGGGTGTATTCGTCTTCGGGGTCGATGACCGCGACCTGCACGCCCTGGTAGAGGGAACGCAGGATGTCGAGCTTGGCCAGGTAGCTTTTCCCGCCGCCGGACCGTCCGATGATCACGCTGTTGTGGTTGTCCTGCGCCCACCGGTCCCAGCACACGACCCCGGCCGAGGAGGCGTTCAGCCCGTACAGCACCCCGGCTGGCGCGGCGGCGCTGGCCGGGTCGCGGGAGGCCAGGTCGGGGGAGGCGAACGGGAAGGCCGCGGCGAGCGCGGCGGTGTCGAACACCCGCCGCACACGTATCTGGTCGGCGGCCAGGGGCAGGCTGCCGGTGATCCATCCTTGCAGGGTGCGGAACGTGGCCGGCTGGGCCGACAGCAGCAGCGACTCGGCCAGCGTCCGCACCGCGGCCACCTCGGCGGCCAGCTTGTCCTGGTCGGGGGCGTAGACGGTCAGGTACAGGCCGGCGCGGAACAGGCGGCCCTCGCCGCGGGCGATCCGGTAGGCCAGCTCCCGGGCGTCCTCGGCGGCGGCCTCGGCGTCGGGGTCATCCAGGCGGCCCCGCTCGAGGCTGGCGCGGCGGCCCGATTCAAGGCGGGCGCGCTGCTTGCGGAGCTGGGCGGCGGCGACCGGCGGCGGCACCGGCTCGATGTGCAGGCTGACGTCCAGGCGGCCGGGGTAGCTGGTGAGCGGTTCCAGCCATCCGGGCCCGACCTCGGAGGGGTAGCCGGTCACCACGAGGGTGGCCGCGTGCCAGTCGCCGACCCGCAGGTGCCGGGGGGCGACCTGGATGCTGTCCGGGCCGGGTATCCCGCCGCCGGCTGGCTGCCCGGCAGCAGCGCTTGAACGGCGGCGGGCCCGCGGCCAGGTCATGCCAGGCCCGCGGGGCGGGCGGAGGCCGCGGTGATCACCTGGCCGGCCCGGGCGCCTGCCGGGGCGGCGGCCGGGGGCTGGCCGGGCTGGCAGCAGGCCGCCAGCACCGTCGTGGCCTGTGCGCCATCGAGCGGGGTGAGGGCCACCCCGGCGGCGGCGAGCGCGCGGGCCGCGTCGGCCACCCGCCGGGCGACCTGCCCGCTGGCGGGCTCGCGGACCGCGATCAGTACCTGGCGGGCGAGCAGGTCCCGGTCCTCGGCCAGGTGCTCCAGGAACCCGGCGTGGCCAAGCGCGGCGCGTTCGAGCGCGGGATGCGGCAGGCCTGGTGCCGCGTGCCGGATCTGGGCGGCCAGGGCGGTCAGGTCGGCGCGGTGGGCGCGGATGAGGATCTGGGCGGGATGCTGCAGGGAGTTCAGCCACCGGCCGAACGCGCCCGTCAGGGCCTGCTGCTCGGCGGGGGTGCGCAGCGCGAAGTTCACCGTCGACGCCGCCGCCAGCGCCACGCTCGCGTCCCCGCTGACGGTGATGACCCCGGCGGTGGTGACGGCGTCAGCGGGCAGGTGCAGCGGCGCGGGCAGCGGACGGGCCTGCCCGGCGACGGCCGGGGTGATCCAGGCCGGGGTAGGGAGGACGCCGTCGGGGGCGGGGACCAGCCGGCGGGGGCCACGGGCCTGGGCCAGCCCGGCGGCCAGCCAACGGTCCAGGCTCAGCCCGTCCCGCCGGCCCAGCGCCAGCATCACCGCCGCCGCCCCGACCGGGATGGCGGCGCCGGCGAACACCGCGGGCGGGACCAGGCGCCGGGTGGCGATCCAGGCCAGCCACAGCGCGACGGCGGCGGCGGCGAGGATCGCGACCTGGCGGGCGGTCAGGTCCGCCAGGACCCGGTCCTCGCGGTCCACGTCCGCCGGGATCCTCACCGGCTCGGCGCCGGGACTGGGGTGGCTCACGCGG
>WNFJ01156527.1_pt4 | contig 17298 bp, 17 predicted proteins | sample 5400461 | NCBI WGS metagenome assembly WNFJ01 (sample SAMN13153349, study PRJNA577476) | soil metagenome | isolation source: 115 cm saprolite on Douglas fir-dominated hillslope | place: USA:California | collected 2013-09-17 | reverse complement strand
CCGCCACGATTGCGGCGGCCGCAACCAGGGAGCAAAGCGCCATTGTCCGATTCGACGTCCCAACGACGCTCGCATCGAGATAGTACCGTCCGAGGACGATCCCAATCACAAACTCGGGAAAGCGCGCGACGGGGCTGTAGCGCACCGCGCTCAGCCAGAAGGCGAGCGACTCGTGCGTCGGCTGAATGGGTCCGTCGGGCGCGAGCTTCAGATACGTCAGTGGGACAGCCAAGCAAAGCGCATAGGATAGCACCGCCACGAGGAGTGCGACCCACTGCCGGCAAGCGACGAGGCGAGGCGCAACGAACGGGAACAGTGCATAGAAAAAAGCCTCCGCCGAGAGAGACCATCCGGGCGGGTTCCACGCCAGCGCAAGAGATGGGAAATGGGCCTGGACAAGGGTTGCGACCGCGACCGATTCCTCGATGAACACCGCGGCACCTTGCGTACGGATCGTATGAACGGCGAAGAAGGGGGCCACGAGCGCAAGGGCGAATGCGTAAGCCGGATAGATTCTCGCAAAACGGTTCGCGTAGAAGTGCGAACGGCGCAGCGCCGGAGCGCCGGCTCCACAATGCACGTACGTGAGAATGAACCCTGACAGCACGAAGAACAGACTCACGGCCACATAGCCGGATCCGGCAATCGCTCGAATGAACGCGGGCCCGCGCCATGATTGCCACGGCGTGCAGTGGAAGACGAGGACCTGCAGGGCGGCAACGAAGCGGAGACCGGTGAGCGCGCGAAGATGAGGCTGAGTCACGCCCTCCTCAGGCCGTCGATTCCTGACCGCAAACCTTCGCTCATCACCACGCGCGCAAGGCTACACCGCCTCGCGTACGTCGTGCCGATTTCGGCCGGCACCACGGGTCCGGGCGGGAGGTCTTACCGGACGTCGCCGAGAGCGGCGGCCATACGTTCAGCCGGAACAAATTCGGTGAATCGCGCCGCCTCTTTGCCTTCGCTGTCGAAGAGGAGCACGACCGGGAGTCCCTCGGTGGCACGGTACTTCGTACGAACGCGAATGATTTCGGGCTCCTCGTCATTGGTAGCGTCTACATGAAGGGCGACGAAGCGTTCACCTTGTGCCCGAACGGTCGAGTCCGAAAATGTCTTTTCGTCGAGCTCCTTGCAGGCCCCGCACCAGGCAGCGCCAAAATCGATAAGCAGCGGCTTGTGCTCGGCTGCCGAGCGCGCGACGGCTACCCTTTCGTTCGACTCCCACGCGAGTGCCGGCGCTCGGATCTGCCACCATGTCACGACCATGAAGAGTCCAGCGGTGGCCGGAAGTATCGAGGCGAGTTTCGTCGGCTTGGACAGACGCGCAATCGACGATCCCCGACGCTCGGCAGCCACGTGGACGCCCGCAAAGAGCAGCCCCAGAGCCAGCAGGATCGCCCCAACCGCACCGTAGAGCGCACCTGGGTTCGCAAACCGGCGATGGGCGTCTGTGGGCAACGCATCGCGAACGTAGGCAAGAGCCAGGTACGCGAGCGCGACCCCACCCAGCCACTTCATCCCGACCATCCAGGCGCCTGCTTTCGGCAAGCTCACTGCGAATGCGCCAACCGCGAAAAATAGCGTACCGAGCCCCAACGCATAAAGCGCCATAGCGGCCGAGCCGAGCGCGACATCGCGGGTGCTGGCAATCCACCCAAGCAAACCGAAAAGGAATGGCCCGACGCAGGGTGCAGCGACGATGCCGCACACGAGACCCAGCAGGAAAGCACCGGCAAAACCGCGCCCGCCAACGCCCGCCAGGCGATTGTTCAAGCTCGACGGAAGTGCAATTTCAAACGCGCCAAACAGAGACGCGGAGAGCAAGAGAAAGACGACGGCGATGCCTGCCACGACAGCGGGACTGCCCAGCGCGCTTCCGAATCCCTTTCCCAGGAGGGCCGAAGCCACCCCCATGGGCGTGAACAAGCACACGATGCCCAGAACGAACGTCAGCGAGAGCAGCAGGCCGTCCATACGGCTCCGTGCCTCTTTGGCGCCGAAGACGGAGACGGTGATCGCGATCATCGGGTAAACGCACGGGGTGAGGCTGGTGATGACGCCGAAGCCGTAGCTCACTCCCAGCGCGACAAGAGTTCCGCGGGCCACCGCGCGCTCGAACACCCCGGTGTCCGAGCCGCCTGCGTTCGCCTGAGCGACGACAGGCCAAACGACCAGCGTCAAGCCGACGACCAGAAGGAGAAGCAACTTGTCGCGCGATTTCACGGGCGCTCTTTCAGTTAGCAGCCATCTTGGAAAGTGTCGCCCGTGCCATCTTCAACTCACCTTCGAGGCCGAGCGCAAGAGCCGGTCTGGCGCCTTCGGTGCGCTTAACAAACGCCTCGAGAAAGCGACGGGCCAGATCCCAAGCGCCCACCGCATAGGATAGGTGACCCAGAACGAAATGCCCGTATCCTCGCCCACACGGCGCCAGCGCAAGCTCTTCCATGGTGGTTCGAACATCCTCCACGCGCTCGCCCGCCGCCACACGAACGAGGGCCAGGTGAGCTCGGTACAACGGCCTGTCGCGTGTGGCCCATCGAACGGCCCGTGCGAGTGCCCCCATGGCCTCGGCGTATCGGTGCGCCAAGAAAAGAACGCTTCCAAGCGTCCAGAGATGGAAGGGCCGTCGCGAGGGAGGCCCGCGCCGCGCTGCAGTGCGCAAATGAACGACCGCCGTATTCACGTCGTGGAGGCCCAGCGCGGCCCGCGCGGCATCCTGGTGAAACACGTCGACCAGAACGCCGAGCTCTATCGCTTGGAGGGCCACCGCGTGGGCGCGCTCAAAGCGACGCGACTCATAGTGGGAAAGATAGAGCTGGCGTAGCAGCATCGCGTGCGTCGTCTTGTCGAGAGGCGAGCGAAGCGCAAGGCCTCGGCGTGCCCAACGAGCGCGTGCCGAGACCGAGCGGGCCGCCATGGCGCGTTCCAGCAGGTCCTCGGCCGTGAGAGGGGAATCCAGAGCGCTGGACCCGGACGAGGGGACGGACAAACGCGATGCCCCCGCGCGAATCCGCTGCGCCACATCTGCAATCTATCATTCATCCTGCGCGCCCGCCAAAACGTGGCTACGGTGCGCGCGTGCGCATTTCCTTCGCTCTAGGAGCGGTTGCGGTCGAGCTTTCCGTCGCGACAGGAGTCACCGGATGTGGCCGGCGCGCCACCCACGCCGATTGCCAGCTCATTGTGGACAGGAGCGTGGAGCTCGGGATGAAGGAGATGAGCCTAACGAGCGAGCCGGCCATCCGGAAGCGAGAAGAACACGTACGGGCGGAGCTGCAGGCTCAAATCGCTTCGTGCGAAGGCCTGCGCGTGACAGACAGGATGATGGGATGCGTGCGGGTTGCCTCGACCTCCAAGGAACTCGACCGATGCTTGCGATAGTGCGCTCTTCTCGAGCGTTGCGCGTAGACCGCGCAGCCACGTTGGCCGCCGCGGCAGCGGCGTGCATTTGCTTGGTGTGCGGCTGCAAGCCAAAGGCAACCCAGACGCAATGCGATTTGTTGCTCGATCGATATTCACGTCTAGTCGTGGCGGAAAAGTACCCAGACGCGACGGATGCCGTTTTCAACGCAGAGCGCGACCGCGAGAGAGCCGAGGCACGCGGCGACGATGCTTTCAAAAATTGCATCTCCGAGGTGAGCCACGCCGAATTCGACTGCGCCATGCGTGCGCAGAGCGCGGATGCGCTGGAGAAATGTCTCGAATAAGCCGGTGGCTCAAATCAAAGCCAGAGCGGGCCGGGTGCTATATATGGGGATGCATGCAATCTCTCCGCGGTAGAGCCATGGTTCACGAGGGCCGCGTTTCTCGTCTTCTGAGTGGGGCGTTCGGCTTGGTTCTGGCGATCGGACACGTCGGGTGCAGCGACACGACGTCTTCGGGAGGTGCGAGCGGGGCGAACGCGAGCGGCGCGGGTAGCTCGGCTGGAGCCCCGGGCAGCGGCGCAACGGCGGGGGGCACGGGCGGCAGCGCGGGAGTCCAAGCCGGCAGTGGGGCGAGCGGAAGCGCGACCGGAGCCCCAGGCAGCGGCGCGACGAGCGGGAGCGCAACGGGTGCGAGCGGCGCTACAGACGCCAGCACGACCGTGACCGACGCAGGGGCAGCCGACGCCGGGACTGATGTCGATTCGGCCGCGGGCGGGCTGAAGTTACCCGTGATGCGCCCCGGCGGTCTGGACGTCCTCGAATTCGGCTCGACCGTGTTTGCCGTGAATCCAGCCGTGGGCGCTCGCATCGTGAGCTTCAAGTTCGATGGCGATGAGCTCCTCACGGACCCGACGGCAAACGCTCGGTATTATGGCTCGACGTTGTGGACCAGCCCCGCGGGCGACTGGGTGCCGAACACGGGGTTCGATCCGCCCGCCGCAGTCGATCGAGATCCGTATACGGCGACCGTAAGCGCGGACGGGGTCATCACAGCAACAAGCGTCCCGTACACAACGCCGAATGGCAAGAAGTTCACCATTACGAAGGTGTTCACCGCGGACATCGCAAACCAAGCCGTCGTCATCGACTACACGATCACCAACACGGGCACGACAGCGTTCCAACTCTCGCATTGGGAAGTTACGCGCGTGTTCCCGAATGGCCTGACCTTCTTCCCAGCTGGAACTACCGTCAAGACGAACTTTTTGGCTCAACCGATCAACTTCCAGCCAATGGCGGGATACACCTGGTACGACGACACCACGCACATGGCTGGCAAGGGGGAGGGGAAGGCAGGGTCCGATTCCATGGGCGGCTTCATCGCGCATGATGCCCCGCATCCCAAGGGCGACCTTCTCTTCATCAAGGCCTTCAAAGTCATAACCACCGCTATGGCGCCGCCGGCGCCCGATAACTTTGCGATCGAGCTCTATGCCACGGACGCCCCAACGTCCACCGCACACACCTACGTCGAGCTCGAGGAGTACAGCGCGTACACTTCGATTGCGCCGATGATGGCCTTTACGCAGACGGTGCGTTGGTACCTGCGTCGGCTGCCGATGGGAACCGACCGCAGCGTAGGAAGCGCCGCGCTCATCGCGGCAGTGCATACGGCGCTCGGAAAATAGCGTCGCACCGCAATCATTGCCTTGGGTTTGGCCTTCTGGTGCCTTCTGGTGCGCGCCGTCGCAAGCGCCAGATCCCCACTACGGCCCGTACATGTAATACGTCGCCGTGTAGTCGACTCGCGTTTCCGCTTTCTCGTGGGCCGCGTCGCAACCGGTCGCGGGGGCCTTTCCGCCGACCGTCGCCAAGCGTTGAATGTTCTTCACCTTGCTGAGAACGCCCGTACCTTCGGTCGTCTTCGCGTCCAAGAGGAGCCATGGGATCGCAGTGGCCTCGGGAGAATCAACCTTCGCCCGCAACTGCCCCACGACCTTGCTGCCATCCGTGGACTCCCAGGTCGGGCCCCCGTAATGCTTGCCGATCTTCTGCCCTTTCTCGTCAAAGAGCTCGGCATCAGGCGCCTTGAGCGTCCATTCGTACGCGCCGGCCGCCCCTTCCTTGGCCTTGCACACGTAAACCTGCACTCCCTTCGCAAGTGCTTTGAGCAAGACCGGTTGGGTGCCCTGGAAATTCCAGAAGTCGGTGGAGGCCGCGGCCGGTACTGAGCCCTGGCTTGCGGTCGCGCTCGCGGGCGCGGGCGCGGGCGCGGGCGCGGTGGGCGGAGCGTTCGCAGAATCCTGCGCGGCGCAACTGGTCGCCAGCAGCCATATCGGTAGTGCGTGAGCGAGTTTCATGGGTCCTCCCGGGGTGCGAGCGCAGGGAGCATACACTCTTTCGCTCGAGCTACGGCTTGCTTCGAATCAAGCGCCACAACCGCGACCAAGGGAGCGACCACGAGCCAGCGAGGTGAAATGATGTGAAATCTTGGACATTGACGCTCCACGATAACCGTTTAGTCTCCACTGCCCTCCCGGCGGGTCGCCAGGCTCGCGAGACGGCTGCAGGACGGTAACGGTAACGGCAAAGAAAAACATCGGAGGGAACGATGAAGAGAATAGTGATACGCATCGCCATCGGCGTCTTGGCGCTGGTCGGTGCCGCCCACGTCGCCAGCGCGGACGGACTAGACGATATCCACAAGGCGAAGAAAATCCGCATTGCCATCGATCTCGGCGTGGCGCCCTACGGCATGACCGATGACAAGATGCAGCCCGCCGGTTCCGACGTCGATACCGCCCGGGCGTTGGCCAAAGACTTGGGCCTCGAATTCGAGCATGTGTCGACAACCGGCGCCTCGCGCATCCCCTCGTTGCAGACCGGCAAGGCCGACCTGGTGATCTCTACGCTCTCGGTCACGCCCGAGCGCGCCAAGGTCATCGATTTCTCGGTCCCGTATGCAGCGCTGCGCACCGTAATCGCCGGGTCGAAGTCGGCCGGCGAGCTGAAGAGCATGGCCGATCTCGACGGCAAGAGGGTCGGCACGGTCCGCGGCACGACGCATGACGCGCTGCTCACCAAGGAAGGCCCTAAGGGCATGAAGCTGGTGCGCTACGAGGACGATGCCACCGAGGCGCAGGCGTTCCTGACCGGCCAGGTCGACCTCTTCTCGACCGCCGAGTTGCTGGTCGGCCGGCTCGACAAGAAGAACCCGGCCCGCCAGATCGAGGTCAAGTTCGGGCTCGCAACCGCCAACCTCGCGATCGGCGTGAAGAAGGACGAGAAGCGGCTGCTTGCAGAAGTCAACAAGTGGGTCACCGCCAAACTCAAGGACGGCACGTTGAACGCCATATACAAGAAGCAATTCAATACCGACCTGCCGGCCTCAATCCTGAATCCGTAAGCCGCGCGATCGCCTTTTCGCTGCGGGCGGGGGCGTCGGCGATCGTGGGCGCCCACCACCAGTAGTCAGTCGTGGGCCTGGCTCACCATCAAGCTCACGGTCGCGTCCATTTCGCTGGGCTTCGCGGTCGGCACGGTCTGCGCGCTCTGCCGGGTCTATGGCGGATCCCTCCTGCGGCGCGTGGTCGGGATCTACGTCGAGACGATCCGCAATACGCCGCTGCTGATCCAGATCTTCATGGTCTATTTCGGCCTTTCGAGCGTTGGCCTGAAATTGAGCGCCGAGGTTTCGGCGGTGATCGCGCTGGTGGTCAACATGGGCGCCTACACGACGGAGATCATGCGTGCCGGCATCGAGTCCATTTCGCGCACGCAACTCGAGGCCGCCGACTGCCTCGGCCTGAGCCGGCTGCAGACCATCGTGCACGTGGTCCTGCTGCCGGCGATGGAGCGCGTCTATCCCGCGCTCTCCAGCCAGTTCGTGCTGCTGATGCTGGCCTCGTCGATCACCTCGCAGATTTCGACCGAGGAGCTGACGGCCGTCGCCAACAATGTGCAGTCCGACACGTACCGCAGCTTCGAGGTCTATATCATTGTGGCCGTCGTGTATCTGACGCTGTCGGCGCTCTACCGTGTCGGCTTCTGGGCGATCGGGCTGGTGCTGTTCGAGCGTAAGCGCCGGCTGGGCACGGCGCTATGATCCACCTCAACGCCAAGCACATCCTCTATCTGCTCGACGGGGCGAAATGGACGCTGGGGCTCTCGCTGCTGGCCTTCCTCGGCGGCTCGGTGCTGGGCCTGGCGCTGGCGCTGATGCGCGTGTCGAAGCTGAGTGTGCTGCGCGCCGTGGCCCGCGGCTATATCCAGTTTATCCAGGGCACGCCGCTCTTGATCGTGCTGTTCCTGTCGTACTTCGGCCTCGGCGTCATGGGCTTCAAGCTGGTGCCGCTGGTTGCGGCCGGCCTGTCGCTGACGCTCTATGCCGGCGCGTTCCTCGGCGAGATCTGGCGCGGCTGCATCGAGGCGGTGCCCAAGACGCAGTGGGAGGGGTCGGACTGCCTCGGCCTCAACCGCTTCCAGCAATACGTCTGGGTGATCCTACCGCAATCCTTCAAGCTCGCGATCCCGCCCACGGTCGGCTTCATGGTGCAGATCGTGAAGAACACCTCGCTCGCTTCGGTGATCGGCTTTGTCGAGCTCGCGCGCGCCGGCCAGATCCTCAACAACTCGATCTTTGAGCCCTTCGCTATCTTCGCCGTCGTAGCTGCCTTCTATTTCGCGCTCTGCTACCCGCTGTCGGTGGCGAGCCGCTACCTCGAGAGGAGGACCAATGCCGCCAACTGATGCGGTGGTTCGTGTCGGAAAGGTCATCAAGGAATTCGGGCCGCTACGCGTGCTCGATGGTGTGAGCTTCGAGGTCGAGCGCGGCCAGACCGTGGCCATCGTCGGCCGCAGCGGCTCGGGCAAGAGCACGCTCTTGCGCTGCATCGCCGGGCTGGAAACCACGCAGGGCGGCAAGATCGACGTCTGCGGCCACGAGGTCGGCCTGCCGGGAAGTACCGCGCGGGCGCAGTTGCGGCGCGACGTCGGCATGGTCTTCCAGAGCTACAATCTCTTTCCGCACCTCACGGTCGAACGCAACGTCACGCTCGCGCTGACCCTCGTGAAGAAACAGTCCCGGGATGAAGCCCGGAAGCGCGCAGCCGAGGTGCTGGGGCTGGTCGGCCTGATGGACAAAATCGCGGCCTATCCCGAGCAGCTCTCTGGCGGCCAGCAGCAGCGCGTCGCCATCGCGCGTTCGCTGGCGCTGGCGCCGCAGGTCATGCTGTTCGACGAGGTGACCTCGGCGCTCGACCCCGAGCTCAAGTCCGAGGTGCTGGCCGTCATGGAGGATCTCGCGAAGCGCGGCATGACCATGATCACGGTCACGCACGAGATGGGCTTTGCCCGCCGCGTCGCCGACATGGTCGTGTTCATGCACCGGGGCAAGGTATGGGAAATCGGACCCACGGCCGATCTGTTCGCCAGCCCGAAGACGGCGGAGTTCACTCAGTTCATAGGCAGCGAATTGTAATTCCCTGTGAGCCTGAGCTAGGGAGAAGACCACGAGCAAAGGTGCCCGTCGCCGGCGGCGACGATATGGCCTTTGACGGCGATGGGCGTTGTCCACTGACGCACGTTGGTGCAGGTGGGCCCGTTGTCTTTGTAGAGCGTTGCGCCGGTCTCGCCGTCGACACCGTAGAGCATCGAAGCCTGCGTGCCGATCGGGTTGGTGGCCAAGGCTGTGCTGCCCATGATCCACACGATGGGGTCGCTCTTGCCGTCGCTCGTCGTCACGATAGGCGACGCGCTGCGATTGCCATACGCGGGCGCTGCGACAAGTGGACCCCCTACTGTCGCGCACCAGCTGGGCGTCACCTTGACGGCCGGATTTGCCCCTGGCGCCACGCTCAGGCCCATGAGAACCGCCTTGCCGGGATCGCCCGGTGTTGTCGCGGGACACCCCATGGCGCCGCGGTCGATCGTGATGGCGATGTGGGAGCCAGTTCCCGTCGTGTAGGCGACGGGTGAAACTCGCGCCGAATGGTTAATGCTCGCGAGGGTCAGATCGACGACGTGGCCGTCCATCATGCCTAGGCTCGCGCTGTTGAGGAAATACAAGTGCCCGTCCTTCGACACGGTCACCAAGTAACTGGATGCCGCGGCGCCGGGCACCTGCATGAGCATCGGGCTCGACGATCCTAGGTCCTGATCGTCGATGTCCATCTGCCTCCAGCGAGCGGGGTAATACAAATCGCTCCGCGTGAGCGGCATGCCGGAGATCCTTAGGATTCCTTCGCTGTCGGAATACAGCGGAGGCGAGCCGAACGAGCCCTTGTAGTTGGCGTTGCCCGTCGTGACGAAAACGCCATTGCCGTCCGAAGCCATTCCTCCGGGGGTCCAGATGGCGCCGCCAGCGTCGCGGGTGGCCCAAGCGCTCACGGTCGCCGGATTCGCGCTGTCGATCGCGACGACCCAGCCGCGGTACGGACCGCAGTCTCCCAGGGGGCCCCCAAATGCAACGTAGACAATCCCATTGACCAACGACAGCGCGGCACGCTGCGCGTGGCCAGTCGGGTCGAACGCAAAGTTCATCCCGTCGTTGTGGGCGACAACGGTGCCCTCGATCTTGGCCGGCCACCCGCCCATGCGTTCCGACCCATCCTTCGCGGAGAGCGCGTGCAGCTCGTAGTCCGATCGCGCCCGTGACGTAGATTGTCGCAAAGCCGTCCAGGCCCGCCGCAACCGGTCAAAATACTCCTGCGCGGTCGGAAAGTTGAGCGAGCTTGGCTTTAGCACATTAGGCACGAGGTCGACGACCACCGTTCCCATGCAGCCTGCATGACCATCGCGCGCGCGCGCGCGCATGCGGGTTGCTCGCTAGTAGGGAGACCGACCGCTGCTTACTGCGGAGACCACGAGCACAGACGACCGTCACCGCCCACGACGATGTGCCCTTTGACCGCGATGGGGGTCGTCCATTGGCGTATGCCGGGGCAGTTGCCTCCATTGTAGAGGACCGCGCCGGTCTCACCGTCGACGCCGTAAAGCTTGTTGGCGGTCGTGGCGGCCGCGGCTTGCGACGCGCTGCCCGCGACCCATACGATGGATTGACTCTTGCCGTCGGTGGTCGTGACGAGCGGCGATGCGCTGCGGTTCTTGATTGTGCCCGCGTCGTTCATCGTCGGGCCCCCGATGGTGACGCACCAAATGGGCGTGACCTTGAGAGCCGCAGATGCGTTGGGGGCCACCGTGAGCCCCATGAGGGCCGCCATGCCCGGGTCGGGCGCCGGCATTGCCGCAGGACACCCCATGACGCCGCGATCGATCGTGATGGCAATGTGGCTCCCCATGGCGGTCGTGTAGCTCACCGGCGAAATGCGCGCCGAATGGCCGTCGACGGCCGACGACAGCGGCAAGTCGATGGTGTGGCCGTCCATCATGCCGAGGTTCGCGCTGTTGACGAAATACAGATGCGCGTCTTTCGATACGGTCACCGCGTAATTGGACGGCGTCGCGCCCGGCACCGTCATGAGCATGACACTGGACGAGCCGAAGTCTTGGTCCTTGGTGTCCATAATCCTCCAGCGAGCGGGGTAGTACAAATCGCTGCGAGTTAGCCCACTCGCGGGCGTTCCCGTAATCCGAAGGATCCCCTCGCTGTCCGAATACATCGGAGGCGGGCCGAACGAGCCCATGTAATTGGCATTGCCCGTCGTGACGAAAACGCCGTTGCCGTCACTGGCAAAGCCACCCGGCGTCCAAATTGCGCCGCCCAAGTCGCGCGTCGCCCAGGCGCCAACGGTCGCCGGGTTCTTCGTGTCGACCGCCATCACCCAGCCGCGGTACGGCCCACAATCGCCCTGAGGACCTCCGAAGCCGATATACACGACTCCATTGACCAGCGACAAAGCAGGCCGCTGCGCATGGCCGCCCGGATCGAAAGGAAAGTTCATTCCGTCGTTTTTGGCGACAACGGTCTTGTCGATCTTTGCCGGCCAGCCAGCGCGCTCGGTGCCATCTTTGGCAGAGAGCGCGTGAAGCTCGTAATGATCGACTGTACCGCCAGCTCCTGCGATGGCGGTGTTGACGTAAATGGTGGCGAATCCGTCGGCGCCTAGCTGAGGGTCAATCACCGGAGTGCCCATGATGCCGATCGGGCGAACGCCTCCGCAGCCGACTTTGAACGCCGACCCCGGCGTGCCGATGTTTCGGGTCCACACTTGGGTGCCCGTGTCGTCGAATGCAGTTACGTCGTTGGTGGTGGTCGAGGCGATGAAAATGCCTTTTCCGCCGGGCCCTTGCTCCAGATACAGAGGGGAAGAGAACATCTGTCCCTTGAACGTTGCCTTCATGTTGAAGGCAGCGTCGGGCATCATTCGCATCGCGGCTGCCGTCGTCAGCGTGGGTTGCACGTAGTTGCCGTCTCGAGATGGACGCCCGCCGCGCTCGAGAACCGAGTTGCCCGTCGCGGGCGCGGCGCCCGAACTAGCGCCGCTGGCCGAACCGGTGGCAGCGCCGCTCGCCCCGCCCGAGGCGCCGCTCGCCGCGCCGGTGGTCGACACGCCCGCGGTCGCGCCGGCCGAAGCCCCGCTTGTCGCGGTGCCTGACGTCCCGACGCCGCTCCCGGGCAGAACACTTCCACTCGACCCGCTGCCGCCCGACGTCCCCATCGCGCCGCTGCCCGATCCGGACCCGCCAGGGCCCGAGCCCTGCCCTTGGGAACAACCGATCCCGAGAGCGAGCCCCGCGATTCCCACCGACGCTTTGATCAACTTCATGGTCTTGCCTTGTAGCTAAAGAAGGAGAGGATTTGCACGAATGTCTGCGCGAGGCCCTTGCCAAAGGCAATCCGTGCAGACGATGATTTTACGATGTAGTCACACCAATGGCTGCCAGCTCTACGGGCAAGTGGTGATCGAAGTGATCCACTTGCTGATGAGGTCAGTGGCCTGCATGTCGACCACTTGGCTCGCAATCGCGGGCATCCGGCCCGTCTTTCCGATCGTCGCGTTGCCGGGAGGTGCCAACATCCGCAGGAGCACGACGGAGTTCATCGGGCTCATCGGCGTGAGAAGCAATGCTCCTGCGACGCCTAGGTCGCCTTTGCCCGGCGTGGCATTGCAGATGCTCGCACTCTTGAGCGGCACGTCGTGGCGAACGTCAAACCCGCTGTACTCACCGTCCGGCCGGTGGCAAAAAGAACAGTTTGCGTGCAGGTACGACCGCGCCCTCTCATCGAGAGTCGCCGTCGGTGGCGGCGATCCCGCCTGCCCCGGATAAGGTGCCACCAAGGCTGCCTTGTAGGGCTTTGCCGGCGCCGTCTCGAATAGGCCCATCGCGGCGAACTTGTCGATCTGGTTCATCGTGTCGCCCGTGATCGTTCGGTTCATTTGAATGGTTTCGGGCCCCAGCGTGTTGCCGCCGATGGGCACGGTGGCCCTGTGGCACGTCACACAATCCAGCCGGCTCGGGTAATTCCAGGTGATCGTTTGCATGGCAGCGCCCATCGTCGGCTGGACATGAAACATGGCGCTCGTGCGAATGTCGGTCGATGGATCGATGCCACCGAGGATGGTTGCGTTCGTCTGTGCGTCGTCCCACTGATAGGCGTAGCCCACCCAATCGGTCATCGACGCGGGATCCATGTGATCCAAGTGAATGAATAAGCGTGTCTCGACGATCTTGTACTTCGATGCTCGGCTCGCATCGGGAAACATGAAAGTTTTGACCATCACGGTGCCGACGGGGAAGACCCATTTGCCGTCGTCGGCAGGAGGCAGGCAGCCCTGGAGAGTGGCCGGATCGGGGACGCAGCACTCTGCCGCGCGCGCTGTGCAGTCCTTGACGTGGATCTTTCCGCCATTGGGCAACCGCATACCTCGGGTCTTGAACGCGCCGTCGGACCAGAGCGGACTGTTGACCTCATAGGGAACGACGGTACTAGCCATCTTGATCGGGATTTTCGGATCGCTGAATGGGTTGGGATCGATGCACCCCGTATCCTTGAGGTTCGTGTACGGGCACCGGATGTCTACGGGCGGTGCGCAGCTTCCGGGTATCGGCATGGGGGGACACACGAACGGGCCGCTGTCGGGATGGCCGGCGTCGGGGATGCCGCTACTCATTCCGCTACCGCTTCCGGCGCTGGCGCCGCTTCCTCCACTCATCCCACTTGTCGAGCCGCTGGTGCTGCCCGAGCCGCTCGCCCCAGACGATGCACCGCTCCCGCTCGATAGGCCGCTGCCTACGCCGGTTGTGCCGCCCGCGCCGCTTCCTGGGCTGCCGGCCGAGCTACCTGAGGCGCCCGCTGAGCTAGTCCCGCTGCTGTTGGTGCCTTGCGTGGTGGGGCCGCAAGCCAGCGAAAGGACAAGAGAACTTGAAATCGGCAGCCATCCTGCCCGGCGCGCGCCGTAATTCCACGTCATAGGGGGTGCTCCCGCGGTTGAAGTCTCGTGCGGACAATAGTGCACCTTGGAGAGAGGGTCGTCCAAGCGGGGTATGGCGTGGAGGGCCGAAGTTCACGGAATCCTGCTTTGCAGGCCGGCGCGATCCACGCAGAATCGTGGCGCTGCGTTTGCCGTGCTGACCGAAAAAGGGGCTCCAGTTTCATTTTACAAATCAACCCACCTGTAAGTCACGCGAGCTCCGGCAGACTGTTCACCTAATCCTAGGTCGCGCGCGCTCCGCCCTTCCTTTTGTGTCCGATGCACGTCTACTTCGTGTGCGCCGCGCGGCCGTGCATGCGTTGCTTGTCGAGTTGCGCGGTGGGTCCCGACACCTGCCAGAGGACGTCGCCTCCGAGGAGGCACACCTGATCCTCAAGCTCGCGAAGGCAGATTTCTTTGGAATCGTCGCGGTCGCAAGTGACTGTGACGAGACCGATGTTCTCGGTGGGCATGGGTGGCGCATCGACGAAGACTTGGACCGGGCATCCCCGCTCGCGCGGGCCCTGCGTCGCTCGCCGGCTATGCGCTGCGTGCGCCACGCGATGCGTCGCGGTGATCGCGGCGTCTCCCAGTCCCCACGCCACGTCGCCGCCCTTCGAGCACACCGCGTCGAGCAATTGGCGCTCGCAAGACCTGACTCCCGGGATGCAGTCGACGCTCACAATGCCCAGATCGTCGACCGCCAGCGTCGACTCGCCGGCAAACCTCTTAACCGGGCATCCCTCTTCGCGCGCCGGGTAGCGCGAAGCCGGAGTCGAAGAACCGCAAGCAGCCAGGGCAGCCAGGGCACCGAACGCCCACAAAACGGCGACGAGGGTGTGTCCTGCTGGGGGGTGTGGGGGGAGCGGCTGCGCTCCCGCCCCAGGTTGTTGTTTGGGGCCCCGGCCCCAAACGCCCGCCGTGGCTGACGTGGTTGCCGGAACGGAGCCGGAGCGAAGCGGAGGCGGAGTGAGGCTCATGCTGAACCGGGTGAATTAACGAGAGGAAACCCAAGAGCTTCGCGCTGCGCCAGCCATGCCTCCGCGATCTCCCTGGCGAGTGCACGAACGCGCCCCACAAAGCGTTGACGTTCGGTCACTCCGATCGCTCCCCGAGCGTCGAGCACGTTGAACGCATGCGCCGCCTTGATAACGAAGTCGTACGCGGGCAAGATCAGTTTCTTGAGCGGGTCGTCCCCCAGCGTCAAGAGCCGCTTGCACTCGCGTTCGCAATGGTCGAACTGCGCTAGGTGCGCGCGAACGTCCGCCTGCTCGAAATTGTAGCTGGACCACTCCCACTCGGCGCGCTTGCAGATCTCTCCGTAGGCGATTCCCGGAGCCCAGGCGACGTCATAGATGCTTTCGACGTTCTGCAAATACATGCACATGCGCTCGAGGCCATAAGTCAGCTCGCCGCTCACTGGCTTGCAGTCGATGCCGCCCACCTGCTGAAAGTACGTAAACTGCGATATTTCGAGCCCGTCGAGCCACACCTGCCACCCGAGGCCCCAGGCGCCGAGCGTCGGCGACTCCCAGTCGTCTTCCACGAATCGCAAGTCATGCTCCTGGGGTTGAGTGCCTAGAGCCAGGAGCGAGGCGAGGTACTGATCTTGGATATCGATGGGCGAAGGCTTGAGAACGACTTGGTATTGGTGAAATTGTTGAAGGCGATTGGGATTGTCGCCGTAGCGCCCGTCGGTCGGTCGGCGCGACGGCTCGACGTACGCCACGTTCCACGGTTCGGGGCCAAGCGCCCGCAGAAAGCTCGCGGGGTTGTACGTGCCCGCGCCGACTTCGCTGTTGTAGGGCTGCACGATGAGGCAGCCGCGTTTGGCCCAGAAATCCTGAAGGGCGAGAATCGCTTCCTGGAAGTACATGGGGCGGACCCTTCGTAGCACGGCCCCGTCGCCGCGCGGGCTGCTCACGGTCTATCGCGGAGGACGGCGCCGCTCGTGAAACCAGGCGCGGTAGCTTTGCATCTTCGCGACTTGCTCGGTCGGTGCGTGCTGACGGCAAGTGGATGATTCGTCTGAGGTGGGTGCCGCTCCCCAGCGCTGCTCCACGCAGTCGTTGGGGTTGTACGCCATCTCAAGCGACCCTTCGCGATCGACGACGTCGCTCAGCGCGAGCTTCCAATCGGATCCGTCGCTGCGGGTGTACCGAAGCTGCCTTTCGTGGAGCTCTCGCGAGAGCCGGTCCTGCAATTCGCGGAACACTTGGTCGATGCTCTTGCTCGGCGGCATCGCGAACCGCTCGGGCCGCCTCGCCACGCGAGCGGGGAAAGCACGCGCCACGTCGATGGCAATGAGCAGCCGCAGATCGCGCGAGGGTGTCGAGTAATCCTCCCAGTCGCCCGTCGTCTCGAAGATCTTCTCGCCGTCGGGCATGTCCGCTGTCGGTCCCCCGCGGCCGAGGAACTTGCGCCCATTGTCGACGGAGATCACACGAGTTTTCACTTGCTCCTCGAGTGCCCCGACCGTCGCGAGAAGCGCCTGCATCGGATCGAGTGGCGCCGGCGAGAGAACGTCTTCGACTTGGTCGTAGAATCCTTCGACGCCCGACGCATATTGGACAGTGGGTGAGTAGTCCGAAAGCTCGGCATTCTTTGCAGCCCTGAGCCGCCCCGAGGCTCGATCGCGCAGGATGGGGCGAAATCGTTTGAAGCCGGCGCTGCCCAGCGCCGGGTCGATAGCAAAGAGAAAGTTCCCCCGCCAAAAGCGCTTGCGCGCGACCGTCCCGTCGGGTTGCCCGTCGACGGCGAGCAGGGCGCCGGCGGACGAGGCGGTCTGCGCAATGCGCGCCACGAGAACGAGGATATGTCCATACGGGTCCGCGAAGACGGTCCCGGGGCGCAGTGTGTCGACCGAAAGCGCTACCGGATAGTAATCGCTGTCATCGTCGTCGGCGGGGGTGCGGCCCGCCCCCGACTGCACAGCATCGGCCAGCGTGGTTCGAAACAGCTCCCCCAGTCGCCTGACGTTGTTTTCCCACGGCCCCACGCGCGGGCGCTCGGGATCGGCCCACGCCGGCAGCATTTGCGCTCCGCCATCCACCGGAGGGAACGGATCTTCGCTCGTCGCCGGGCAGCAGCAATGCGGGGCGGATCCGTTTTCGCCGCGGCTGCAACGAGACCACGCGTAGGGCAAACCCAGCTTGAAAGAGAAGTACGCGCGGAGAAAGTAGGGCAGGTCGGCGCAGTCCGGCCGTATCACGATGCCTTGTTCGTCTTCCGAAGCGCCCAGGTGATTGAAGAGAAAGTTGCGTGATCGATCCGTAAGCACTTCGTGGAGCGCGGTCCAACTAGGCTGAGCGTCGAAAGGCGCGTCAAACAAGTACTGGATCCATGCCGAATAGAGGTTCTCGAACGACGAATTCCAAGCGTGGCGCGTCGACCAGAGCGCGGTGCGTGGCGAAGGCAGCGATGTCGGGGCGGCCCGGTCGCCGACCGTCACTTCTTTGCTTGCGAGCGTCGCGCCACCGCAAGGCGGATCGGCGTTGAACGAAATTCGCGCCTTTCCTGCGCTCGGCGTGTCGACCCGCAGCACCCAGAAGTACGGCGGG